>JADMIO011184578.1_pt1 | contig 105999 bp, 89 predicted proteins | sample 8958161 | NCBI WGS metagenome assembly JADMIO01 (sample SAMN16585339, study PRJNA669376) | soil metagenome | isolation source: Crop rotation soil | place: USA: Cullars Rotation, Alabama | collected 2011
GCCGCGACTTCAAGTCACGTGAATTCCAAGCTTCGGATCCCACTGTGCTGGAAAGATGGGACGGATGTGGAACATGCGGATGGCACAGCCGACCGCGGGCCACACGATGGCGACGCCGATGAATCACCAGATGCCGTAGCCGACGGCGAGGCCAGGGAGGCGGCTCACATGCGTACTCGAACTCTCGTCGTCACGGCCGTCGTTGTCGCGGCGATTGCCGTCGCCGCCGCGGTCATGGTGATGCCGCGCGATGGCTTCAGCGCGCGCGGCGAGCCATCGGCAGTGGAACGGCTCGTCGCAGGCAGCGTTCGGCGATTCGCGGTGCCGAAGTCGGGCCGCGACGCCCGCAATCCTGTGCCCTTTTCAGCGGATCTCTGGGCCGACGCCCGCGCGCATTTCGCGGATCACTGCGCGATCTGCCACGGCAACGATGGCCGCGGCGATACCGAGATCGGGCGCAACCTGTATCCGAAGGCGCCCGACATGACGTTGCCCGATACACAGACGCTCACCGATGGTGAGTTGTATTGGGTGATTGAAAACGGCGTCCGCCTGACCGGTATGCCAGCCTGGGGTGACGGCAATCCGAACGACGCCGACACCTGGAAACTGGTACATTTCGTCAGGCACTTGAGCGAATTGACCGACGAACAGCTGCAGGAGATGGAACGCCTCAACCCGACCAGCCGATCGGAAATCGAGGAAGAATTGCAGGACAAGCAGTTTCTCGAGGGCAAGGATGTCGGCACGCCGCCGGCGGCGCCGCATCATCAGCACAAGGACGAGCCATGAAAACAGTTGCAACCTTGCTCGCGGTGCTGCTCGTCAGCAGCGCCTCCCTCCTCGCGCACGGCGGAAACGATCACGTGCGCGGCGTGGTGACACAGATCTCCGCGCACGAGATTACGGTGCACACCACGACCAACTCGACGCGCACACTCACCATTACGGAGAAGACGTTGTTCAAGCGCGCCGGCAAAGATGCGCAGGTGTCCGACCTCAAAGTCGGTGACCGCGTGGTCATCGATGTGCCCGCGAAGAAAAACGACGCCCTGCTCGTCCAGATTGGCGCAGCCGCCGCCAAACCTCCCGTCAAACCCTGACACGCGTAGCCGCGGCGCGACCTTCCGCGCTTCACAGTAATTCACCTAACACCACCCAGCTCAGCCACAGAATTTCATCGATTCGCACGAAAAACGTGAGATCGTGGCGTCAACGGTCGAGTTGGCGATCCGTCCCTCTTTGACCGATAAGAGGGTCACTCAGCAGTGCGCGCAGAGTGGGAAGTGGTGTCCCGAATGAAATTCGGCACGATGTCGGTCAAAAGCCAGCTCTTGATCACAATTGTCGGCTCAATTGTGGTGACGGCGTCTGCGCTGACGACTCTGGCCTATCGCGCCCAGGTGCTGAATCTCGAACGTAACGCGCGCCGCACCGTCCGCGTCGCCGCGCAAAACCGCGCAGAAGCGGTCGACCGCGTCGTCGACAGCCAGCAGCAGCGGGCGCAGCGCTTCCTCACGGCATCGGCTGCCCTTTGCGGAGAAACGACGCCAGCCGGACGCGTGGCGTGGGAGCTCGGATGTGCGCAGCGCGCGCTGCGCGAGTTCCGCTTGAGCGAGCGCGCCCGAGGGGCGCTGCTCACCAACGATCGCGGGCGGATCGCGAGAAGCGGCACGGCGATTCCGGTGCTGCTGCCCATTCCAACGCCGCTGGCGCGCCTGGTCGAGCGCGACGGGCACATCACCTACATCGTCCAGGCTGAGAACGCCTACGCCTCGGTGCGTCTGCAGTTCAACCTCAGCGATCTGGACACACTGTTCGAACAACCGGCGGGCCTCGGCGAGAGCGGCGAGGTCTTTCTGCAGAACTCCGAAGGCGCGTTCCTCACGCCCTCCCGGTTTGCCGTGTCGGCGCCTCCCGACTTCGCCGAAGGCAACCGATCGTGCCGGTCCGGTCCGTCGGATCGAACCGACATCGACTACCGCGGCGTCGACATCATCCAGAGCACGCAGCCGGTTTCGGTGTTCGCGGAACCCACGTGCGTGGATGCGCACATCTCCCACGACGAAGCGCTCGCACCGGCGACGGTCCTGCTCGCCGACCTGGTTACCCGTGCCGCGATCTTCTCGCTGGTCGGCGCGGTGATCGCGCTGATCGCGTCGTACTGGATGAGCGCACCGGTGCAGCGGCTCGCCGCGTCGGCGCGCGCGCTTCAGGCCGGTGACTTCGATCGCCCGATTCCGACCAGCGGGCCGTCCGAAATTCGCGCGCTGGCGCACGCCTTCACCGCCATGGCGGCCGAGCTCGGTGAACAGATGGCGCGTGCCCAAAGCGCCCGGCACGAGGCAGAAAAAGCCAATCACGCGAAGGACGAGTTCCTGGCCGTCCTGTCGCACGAACTTCGCACCCCGCTGACCCTCACCCTGGGCTGGACGCGCCTGCTCCGCCGCCAGGGGCTCGACGCCTATCAGACCGACCGTGCCATCAACGCGATCGAGCGCAGCGCGCAAACACAGAAGCGGCTCATCGAAGACCTGCTCGACGTGTCGCGCATCGTCGCCGGCCGGCTGCAGCTCGACCAGAACGTCATCCAGTTGAACGACGCGGTTGGATTGGTGTTGGAAGAACTTCGCCCCGCGGCCGAGGAAAAAGGTGTGCTGCTCGAAAGTGAATTCGAGCCGGGGCTGGCGGTCAGCGCCGACGCGATTCGGCTGCAGCAGATCATGACGAACCTGGTCGTGAACGCCATCAAGTTCACGCCGTCTGGAGGCGTCGTGAGGGTTCGAGCCGGCGCCATCGACGGACAGGCGCGGATCACGGTGGCCGACTCGGGGATCGGCATCGCGCCCGAATTCCTGCCCCACATTTTCGAAGCGTTCCGCCAGGCCGATGCCGGTCCGCGGCGTGCTTACGGCGGTCTTGGCCTCGGCCTCTCGATCGTCCGGCACCTCGTCGAACTGCACGGCGGAACGATCACCGCGACCAGCGACGGCACCGGCCACGGCAGCACCTTCGAGGTGCGATTGCCGCTGGCGTCTCCCGCCGTTGAAACGGTTGTCCCGGCGCGCGCCTCCGCAGCGAAAGCGCCGCCGGCGTACGGCACTCCTGCGATCCGGCTCGACACGCTGCGGGTCCTGGTGGTCGACGACGATGCCGACACGCGGCATGTGGTGGCGGCACTCCTCCGCGACGCTGGCGCCACCGTCGACGGCGCGGCGAGCGCCGCCGAGGGGCATCAGCGGCTTCAAACGGAGCGCTACTCCGCGATCGTGTCCGACCTGGCCATGCCGCAGGAGGATGGCTACTCGTTCATTCGCAGCGTCCGCAACGCCTCGCCGACCATGCCGGCCGTCGCCTTGACCGGACTCACCCGGCGCGAAGATGCGACCGCGGCGTACGCGGCCGGCTTTCAGGTGTGCCTCGCCAAGCCGCTCGATCGCGACAAGCTGATTGTCGCAATCGCCAACCTCACCCTTCGCAAGACGTCACAGCAGGACGGCCTCGGCGATTCCGGCCGCACACACTAGTGGACCGTCCTCGCCGAAGTGCTATCAAACAGTATGGAACGCAAAGCCCGCGAAGCCCGCAAAGGCTCGTTCCGACACAGCGGCTCGTCGTTCAGGCCGGCGCCGCCGCGGCCGCCAGAGCGGCGACGCGCGACGACGAGTCGACGCGCCAGCACAAGTCGATGACCTGGCGAGCCTGGCCGGCCGGGAGCACGCCGTCGGCGAGGGCCATGAACTTCGCCTCCAGATCCTTGTCGCTCATCGGGCGCTCGAGGCTGCCGACCACATGTTCGACGAATGTGTCGAACGTCCGCCCATCCTTCAACGTGATCCGCGTCCGCACCTGATCTTCCTTCATCGACGGATCGATGGTTGCGACGACGCGATCGCGGAGCCCGGCGATGATCGGATCGCGCGCGTTCGCGTCGCTGAAATCGTGCACGCCTGCCGACCCGCGAACAATCGCGAGCGCCGCGGCAAAATAGACGCTGAACTTGCTTTCGAGCCCGGTCTGCGGCGTTTTTCTCCCGGTCAGCTCCAGCACGAGCGGATGAACCGCAAGATCGATCCGTTCGATCTGGGCTGCGGTCAGCTGGTGCTGGTTACGCAGCTGGATGCACGCATCGATGGCGGGATGCACGACGACGCCGCAGGCGAAGGGTTTGTAGGTGTTGAGCGTGACTTCGTAGCTCGCCCCCAGCCGGTCGGTAATCTGCGTGTAGTCGCGTTTGGTACTCAGGACGTTCGCCCAGCCGCTCTTCCCTTCGATCGGCGCATCGACACTGGTGAAATTGCGCGACGCGAGCAGTGCGGCGGTGAGGCCATTCTGCGCGGCGCGGCCGGGATGAAACGCCTTCGTCATCGACCCGAACATCTCGCGCAGGCCGACCGGTTGCGTGGCGGCCAGGCCGAGCGCCCACACCATCTGCTGCTCGGTGAGGCCGAGCAGTTTCCCGCTCGCCGCGGCGGAACCGAAGACGCCGGCCGTGCCAGTGATGTGCCAGCCGCGATCGTAGTGCGCGGGATAAACCGCGTTGCCGATTCGGCACTCCACTTCGATGCCGAGCACCATCGCATTGACAAACTCGGTCCCCGACACGGGGCGGTGCTCGGCCAGCGCCAGGATCGCGGATGCCACCGGACCCGCGGGATGAATCACGGTCTTCAGGTGGGTGTCGTCGAAGTCGAAGACGTGCGAGCTGATGCCGTTGATCAACGCCGCGTGGAGGATATCCATCCGCTCGCGGCGGCCGAGGATCGTCGCCTGGGCCGGACCGGAGAACGGCGTGAGCGCGCCGATCGCGGCATCGACCGTCTCGTGGCGCGATCCGCCAATCGCACAGCCCATCCAGTTCAGCAGCGTGCGCTGCGCCTCCTTTCGCACCGGCGCCGGGATGTCCTCGTACTTCGCGGCGACGACGTATCTGGCAAGGCTCCGCGTCACGTCGCGGCCAATCTGAAATTTCTCGTCGGTCTGCGGCATGGTCGTGTTTCCGGCATGGATGTCGGCGCGCGCGCCCCACAGGCCGGCGAGGCCCGCCAGCCACGCCGTGCCCATGAAGCGACGTCGTCGGACGTCCGCCACCGCTCTGGCGCTCGTTCGCATGGCTGAGGATATTACGTTCGCGTCACCATGGTGCGCCACCGGCCAGATCGGGTGCAGCGTCAGGCTGGGTGACATTTGTCACTCTACAGGCAGACTTCCGCGGAGCCGAAATACAGATTTCGGGGGTTCCGGCTGGTCGAGGTCGGCTACGATCTTGCTCTGGCCTACTCATCCTGATGGTCACTGAACTTTTCTTTGCGACGCTGTCGCAGACGCTCCAGGCCTTTTTGCCTGTCGGCGTTGGCCTGGCGTGGCTTGCCAGGCTCGGCGATCGGCGAACCTCTTCTGCCATGAAATGGGGGATCGCCGTATCGCTCCCCCTCACCGCCATCGCCACGGCTCTCTTCCGAACCACCTCGCACCAAGCCAGGGACGAAGCGTTCCTGGCCTTCGGCGCGCTGACGGTCGCGGTGTATTTCGTCGTCGTCAGCTGGCGCGGGTCGGCCGCCGAGTCCCGGATCGACGCCTTCAATCGCGCCGCGCTCCGCATGGCCGCCGCCGGCGCTGCCGCCGCGCTGCTGATTGTGCGCCAGACGATGGAGATTGGCGTGGTGCTGTACGCGGCGGCGTACGAAGTGCGCGCCGTCGGCCCGTCGATGACTGTCGGCGTCGCCCTTCTGGTGGGTCTCGCCGCTTGCGTGGCGTTGAACCACGCGATCCGGACCGCCAAAGACGTTCCCGCGCGGACGGCCCTGCGACTCTTCTCTGTGCTGTTTCTCATCCAGGTCTTTGTCTACGGCTTCCACGAGGCCTCTGAAGCGGGTCTGCTGCCGTGGAGCGAGATTCTGCATGCGGCGACCGAACCGTACGGGCCCGACAGCACGCTCGCAATATTCGTGAGCTCCGCGCTTGCCATCGTTCCGCTCGTCGTGATCGGCTACGCGCGAATGCGCGAGACGATCGAGGACACCGTCACCGCCACCGCCATCAGCGCCTGCGTCGTCGGCCTGGCGTGCGCGGTCGTCTTCGTCCTCAGCGGCGCCACCACGGAGTCGACGGCGATCACGGCGAGTCCCGAGGCCGTGGAGGCCGCGGCTCCCGCCGGCGATCCGACGGCGCTTTCGAACGAACCGCACATCCTGTTTCGCAACATGCGCCGCGGCGACGACTACGGCAAGCTGAGCGTGGCGTCGCTGGCATCGCCCGATACGGTGCGCGGAGCCGTGAATCTGCCGTGCCTCCGCGTCTCTTATGCGGGCGAGAACGGGATCTGTTTGCAGGCGACGCCGGGGTCGGCCTCCCGGTTTCGTGCGGTATTGTTCGACAAACGGTACGAGGCCGTCGGCAGGTTCGAGCTCGCGGGGACGCCGAGCCGAACCCGCGTTTCGGCCGATGGACGCGTCGGCACCCTCACCGTCTTCATCACCGGCCAGACACACGGCTACGGCAGCGCCTCGTTCATCACCAAGACGACGCTCGTCGACATGGTGTCGCGCCGCGTCCTCGTCGACAACCTGGAGGAATTTACGACCTGGCGCGACGGCAAGCGCTTCACGTCGCCCGACTTCAACTTCTGGGGCGTGACCTTCACGCGTGACGGCAAGGAATTCTTCGCCAGCCTCCAGACCAAGGGAAAGACCTACCTCGTGCGCGGCGATATTGCGCAAAAGCGGCTGACTGTCCTTCGCGAGAACGTCGAATGTCCGTCGTTGTCGCCCGACAATCGCCGCATCGCGTTCAAGAAGCAGGTGACGCCGCAGGCCAAGACGTGGCGCATCTACATTCTCGACCTCGACACGATGACCGAGCGGCCCCTCTCGCAGGAAGGGCGCTCGGTCGACGATCAAATCGAGTGGGTCGACAACAACCGGGTGTTGTACGCGCTCGGCCGCATGGGAGGCACGGCCGACGTGTGGGACGCCCCGATCGATGGCAGCGGCCCGGCGCGCATCTTCATGCACGACGCGGAATCGCCGATCGTGATCCGCGAGCAGCCCCGGAGCACGTCAAACAACTAGGTGTCAGAGTTTGGAGTCAGAGTTTGGTGTCAGAGTTTAGAGTCAGAGTTTAGAGTCAGAGTTTAGAAGGTCGCAGCCTCGTGATTCGGACTTCCTCGCGAACGCGCGGCCGGGTGCCTGGCGCCGCACGACGCAGCGCCTCCCGGGTTCGTCGCACGGTCTCCTCGTCGATGCGCGCATCACGCCACGTGCTCTGCACATGGTGTCGAAGCTCGTCGATCGAATCGGCGTAGCTGTAGAACTGAAACACCTGCTGCCGCTCGACCGCAAACATCCCGGCGGCGATCGCGGCTGCGATTGCCGCATCGGCGGCGGCGTGGCGGAGCGGCGCGTCGCCGGCGTCGACCTCGCCGGTTACTTCGCTGGCTTCAATTGTGGCGGTTCTGTTGGTGGGATGGAGATCGACGACGCAGCCGCCCGGCGTCACGATCTCGTGCGCCCGTCGCAGGGCATGGACCATGCCCTCGAGATCGATTCATCACAAGGACCACGCGAACAGCACGACGTCGACGCTGTGCGGCGCCAGAACCAGCTCCTCGACACCGATCGCACGCGCATCGACGTTCGGCAGCGTCCCCGCCAGCGTGGCCACCGCCTCCGCATCGCGATCGAGCGCGACGACCGATGCAGCCATGTGCGCGTAACGCCGCGTCAGCCGCCCATCGCCGCAGCCGATTTCGACGACCTTGTAGCCGGCAAACGACGGCACCATGGCGCCAAGCGCCGCAATCTCGTGCTCTTCGGGATCTTCGTAGACTGCCACTGGCCCTCCGGGTATCGAACGTCAGGCGTCACTCCTGCAGAACGATTTCCACTGCTTCGAACGTGGGCGCGGGCTCCGCGGGCGACACGAACAGCCAGCGCAGGAGATCGCGGTAAAAGGCGAACAGCGGCACGGTGTCGGCGATCTGGTTGCGGAGCGCCTCGCGCCGTGCCTTGAAGCCCGCGTGGCTCTCCCGGGTCAACAGCTCACGCTCCTGGTGATAGTTCCAGAGCGGCTGCACCTGCACTTCGATCATGCTGTCCCACCAGCGGAACACCGACTTGATCGCCTCCCACCCGGTTTCCTTGCGGCCGCGCTGCGCCATGTAGTTCTTCACTTCGATGAACTGCAGCCGCGACGTCTCAGGCGTCACCGGAACGCCATGCTTCTGCAGGATCGCCGCATCCCATCGCACCGCGCGAAGCGCGCGGTGCAGCTTGCGCACGTCGTTGGCGTTCGTCACCACGGCCTTGACGCCGAACACATCCTTCACGAATCCGCCGAACTGGCGCAATTGCTTGTCCGCGCGCACGAGCCGATCGAGGTCGAAGATCGAGTCGACCACCTTGTTCCAGATCTGCTCTTCCGCCTTGATGCGGCTGATGAACTTGTGAATCCCCCATGTCGTCATGCCGGCAGGCTGGTATTCGACGACGTTCGCCACCAGGTTGGCGTGGCTCCAGCCGGTTCCGTCGTGGTAGCGCAGACGCCGCAGCTGCCGCGTGCCGAGGTCGAGGTCGGTCTGCGAATACAGTTCCGGTGCCGACAGGCTCTTCACCAGCGTAAATCTCTCGCGCGTGCTCTCGATTTCGCCGACGACTACGCTCTGGAGCGTGTAGTCGGCTTCGAGGAACGTCTCGCACAGCAATTCGCAGACGCGGTGCAGGCGCCCTTCGCCGCGCCGAATCATCCGGCCGAACGCGGTCCGGACATCGGCGAGCCGCGCGCGGCTGAACTCGAAGACGTGCGTTTCGTCGGGCGACGCCACGATTCGCCGCCGCATCAAGTCGAGATAGGTGACCAGATCGTTCACCGCCGGCTCGTTCGTCACCAGCCAGAGCGGCGACGACGCATGCGCGAACGGAACGACGCTCCGGCCCGAGGCAGCGCGCAGAGCCGCGGGGCGAACGATTCTGGCCTTCACGGGACGCATGGGATCGCAGAACCGAGAACCTTAGAACCTTAGAACCTTAGAACCTTAGAACCTGCTTATGACCCGCTTCTCAACGCGTACGTCGCGAGGATGTTCCCGGCAATCACCGCGACATACTGCTTGCCGTCGACCTCGTAGGTGATCGGCGGCGCGACGATCTGCCCGCCAAGGCTCGCCTTCCACAACAACGTGCCGGTCTTCGCGTCGATGGCGTGAAAGTACCCTTCCCGACCGCCGGTGAACAACAGGTCCGAACCCGTGGTGAGGATGCCACTGTCGGTCACGTCGAACTGATCGAACTTCCATCGCTGCTCGCCCGACTGCGGATCGATGGCGATCACGGCACCGTGGCCGACCGCGTCGGTCCAGTTGTTGATCGGGCCGCGGCGGCCGATACCGATTGTCGGCGCTCCGGGCACCGGCGCCAGGACCGTGAACCCACCACCGCTGAAATTGCGGCCCGGTTGATAGACCGACGTCTCCTTGCGGTAGATCGAGGCGTAGCCCTCCCACGCCGAAAAATAAAAGAGCTCGGTGCGCGGACTGAACGAGGGCGGATACCAGTTGGTGCCACCCTGGTTACCCGGCCACGTCGGGCTGCCGGGCGGCTGCGGTGTTTGCACGGGACGGCCGCGCTCGTCGAGCTCCTTGGCCCAGTTCACCTTGACGAACGGATTGCCGGACAGGAACCGGCCGGTGACGCGGTCGAGGACGTAGAAAAACCCATTGCGGTTGGCCCACATCATCAGCTTCGCCGGCCGGCCGCGCCAGGTCATGTCGGCCAGCACCGGCACCTGCACCGAGTCGTAGTCGTAGCCGTCGTTCGGCGTGAACTGAAAATGCCACTTCAGCGATCCGCTGTCGGCGTCGAGGGCGACGACCGATTCGGTGTAGAGGTTGTCGCCGGGACGCTGATCGGGATTCCAATCGGGCCCGGGATTGCCGACGCCCCAATAGGTCAGGTTCAGTTCCGGATCGTAGGAGCCGGTCACCCACACCGAACCGCCGCCTGTCTTCCACGCGTCGTCTTTCCACGTCTCGTGGCCGGGCTCGCCCGGCCCTGGAATGGTGTAGAAGCGCCACGCTTCCTTCCCGGTCCGCGCGTCGAGCGCCGCGATGAATCCGCGAATGCCGAACTCGCCGCCGCCGAGGCCGACAATCACCTTGTCCTTCACGACGAGCGGCGCCAATGTGATCGAGTATCCGAGCTTCACGTCGGCGAGCGCGACGTTCCACAAGGGGCGGCCGTTCCTTGTGTCGAGCGCCACGAGGTGCGCGTCGAGCGTCCCCATGAAGAGTGTGTCGCCCAGAATCGCCACACCGCGATTGTTCGATCCGCAGCAGACGCGCGCCTCCGGCGACGGCGTGTAGCGGTAGAGCCAGAACACCCGTCCGGTCTTCGCGTCGACCGCCAGCACGTCGTTCGGACGCTGGGTCACGTACATGATGCCGTCGACCACGAGCGGCGTCGACTGCCAGGCGCCGAACACCTGGTTCTGCAGCACCCACTGCTGTTCAAGGTTTCCGATGTTGGCGGGCGTGATCTGGTTCAGCGGGCTGTATCGCTGGCTCGTGTAGCTGCCGCCATAGGTCAGCCAGTTGCGCGGTTCGGACGCGGCGCGAACAATCCGCTCGTACGAAACCTGCGCGTGGACATGGTAGGACGCGAGCAGCAGGCAAATCGGCAGCGCACTTCGCCTGAGGATCTTCATGACTGCCCCTTCAACGACAGCAGATACGCCACCAGGTCGGCCTGCTCGTCCGGCGTCAGCGTCTTGGCCGCCGATGGCATCGGCGACGTCGTCGCCACGACGTACTCGCGCAGGTCGGCCTTGACCAGCGACACCAACCGCTCGTCCTCGTCAATCAACTGCACGGTGTAGGTGTCTTCGTTCAAGCGCCGACCGCGAATCGTTTTGCCGTCGCGCGTCACCGCGCGCACCGGCCGGTTGATCGGCAGCATCGCGCTGGTCGGGTCGAGGAGCGAGCGCTGGAGCGCCGCCGGCGTCCGCGTCGCACCGATGTCGCTCAGGTCGGGCGCAACCCGCGGTCCCTTGCCGTTGACGCGATGGCACGCGGCGCAATTGCCCTTGCCTTCAAAGATCGCCTGGCCCCGGCTGGCGTGCCCCACCTTCACGGTGGTGCCGCTCACCTCGAAGCCGGCGCGAATGAATGCGATCAGGCTGTCGATTTCCGTGGGCTGCAGTTTGAAGCCGGGCATGCCGGCGCCGGGGATGCCGGTCGCGATGACGCGCGCGAGATCTTCGTCGGTCACGGATCGGCGGAACAGGCCGCGCCGCAGGTCCGCGCCCGCAACGGAGTCGCCGTTCGGACCGTGACAGAGCGTGCATTGACCCGCGTACAGCCGCGATCCGGCTTCGATCTCCTGCGCGCCGTACTGGCCGGGGTGATCCTGAGCCGTGCGTTGCGCGAGCGGTCGTGCGCTGCCCGCCCAGATGGCAACGCTGACGCCGAGCACCAACAGCGCCGGCCCCTGGTAGACACGCATGCCGCGTGTTTTACCGTACTTCGTCCTTCTTCCTTCGTACTTTCGGACCGCCCTTCATACTTTCCGGGCATCGGGCGGCAGACGATCGTCGCGCCCGTCGACCGCCCCTCGGACCGCCCGGACGATCTGATTGATGTCGTACGGTTTACCGAGAATCTCGTAGACGTACTCGGCGTCGCCAATCGCCTCCGTCGCCCGGTCCACATTGGTGCTGGTGACGACGAAGCGGCGGCCACGCAGGCTCGGGCTTGCCCGCACGTGCTCGAGGAATCGCCAACTCCGATCGTAGGGCGGCACGAGGTCGTAGACGATGACGGCTGGGTCGTGGTCGTCGATGAAGGCGGAAAGGCGTTGATCGTCGCGGCGAATCTTGTCGATGTGACCCGACACCACGACGAACCCCGCCTGCTCCAGCGCGATGCGCAGCATTTCGAGGATGTCGTCGTTGCTGTTGAGGATGGCGACAACAGACGCGGTGCTCATCGGGCCTCCGGCGGTATATGAGCAAACGATGCGCCGGTTGACCCATGTTTTCCGGATGAGTTACAAACGACGGATGCCATCTTCCGGATCGACCTACGTCGTCTCGGCGAGCGGGGTGCTGAGCGCACCGCCGCACCGCGTGTACGAGACGATCGCCAACTACAACACCCGCCACCCCCGTATCCTCGCCAGGCAAATCAGTGGCCTGGAGGTCGAACAGGGCGGCATTGGCGAGGGCACCGTTATCAGGTTCCAGGTGACGGCGTTTGGCAAGACCGAGTCGTTACGGGCCGAGATTACCGAGCCGGAACCGGGCCACATGCTCGTGGAAACGGCGCTCGGCAGGCACTCGATCACCACTTTCGTCGTCGACTCCGGCGCGCACGCGGGCGAGTCGGTCGTGACGATCAAGACCGAGTTGACGGCGCGTCCGGGGCTGGGCGGGCTGATCGAACGCCTGCTGACTCGTCGCCTGCTGCGCTCGATGTACCGTGAACAGCTGCGGCTGCTGGAGGCCGTAGCCGCCGGTCCTCCCGGAACGGCAGCGTCAACGAATTCACGAGCGTAACGTCTTCCCGGCGCTCGAATCCCGGCACACCGATCGTGATGCGGGCTTGCGGCACATCCAGGCGCAGGCTCCGATGCAGGCGATCCCACCACGACAGCAAACTCGAATAGTTCGAATCGGTCTCGTCGGCACGCGTCGAATGGTGGATGCCGTGCATGCGCGGCGTCACGATGGCGCGCGCGAGCCGGCGTTCGAGGTCGATCGGCAGTTCCAGATTGCTGTGATGAAACACGACCGAGAGCACGAGCAGCTGCTGCCACAGGCGCAGGACGTCTCGGTCGACGCCGAGCAAAAGCACTTGCGCCGCTCGGAATCCCGCCGCCATCGTCAGCTCGCCGAAATGAAACCGCACCCCGGTGCTGCTGTCGAGATCGAGATCGACGTGATGCACCGCATGGAACCGCCAGAGGAACGGCGCGTGGTGATTCAACCAGTGCCAGACGTAGAGCGTGTAGTCGAGGAGAAGAAAGCCGAGCACGACGCGGAGCGCACGCGGCAGCGGCAGCTGGCGTAACAGACCGAGCCGCCGCTGTTCGGCGAGCTGCTGGACCGGCGCGACAATCGGAAATTCACTGACCGCCGTCGTCGCCCCGGCCAAGAGCCCGATCGTCAGGTTGCGTCCAACGCGGGCCGGGCCCGGCTCCTTGCGCAACCGCAGCGGACGCCATCGCTCGAACACGAAGACCGCGCCGAAGGCAACGGCGAAGGCCAGCCAGCCGGCGCGCCTCGACATCAGAGCTTTGGAACCATCCACGGCACCACGTAGGCCTGGAGCATCGCCACGATCCCCATCAAGGCCGTGAGGATGAGGCTGTGGATGATGACCTTGGCGAGAATCTCACCCTCGCGGCCCACCGCGCCGACGCCCGCGGCGCCCACCGACAGGTTCTGCGGGCTGATCATCTTCCCCATCACGCCCGCGGAGCTGTTGGTCGCCGCCATCAGGATCGGATCCAGCCCGGAGAGCTTGGCGGTCGTGGCCTGGAGCGGACCGAAAAGCGTGTTCGACGAGGTGTCGCTGCCGGTCAGGAACACGCCGATCATGCCAAGCCACGCCGCGAAGAATGGGAACATCCCGCCGGTCTTCGCGAGCGCGAGCGCCATCGACGAGGTCATGCCGGAATAGTTCATCACCGTGGCGATCGAGAGGATGAACGCGATGGTGATCACTGGCAGCCGCAACTGCCGTATGGTCTTGGTGAACGTCGTCGCCAGCGTGGCCGGCGCGACGCCGAACATGAACATCGGGACGAACGCGAGAAGCGCCGCGAGAAACACGAGCGTGCCGGCGGCGGCAAGAAAGTCGAGGCGGTAGGTCAGCGGGTAGGGACTCGACGCGGCGACCACAGGGACCTCGCGCTGCACAAGGGCCACCGCTTTACCGTCCTGGAGGCTATACGCGCCTGGCCAGTTGAACTCCCACACCGGGAAGCGGAATGCCTGCGGATCGACGGCGGCGCTCGTGCCGACCCACGGATCCGGACACAGGCGATTCCCGCCCTGCCCGCACTTCAGCAGCGCCGTGACGTTGGCTGGCGGTTTCAGCGTCGACAGGCCGGCGAAATTCCCGATTTGACCGATCAACACCGTGACGATGAGGATGCCGTAGGTGGCATAGGCACGGAACACCCGGCCGGGCGAGTCGTGCATCGATGCGAGCGCGACCACGGGGAGGCGCGCGCCTTCCGTGAACTCCTCGGCCGGCTGCCATACGCGCAGCAGCAACGCGACCGCGGTCAGCGAAATCAACGCCGACAGCGCGTCGGTGAGCTCGGGGCCGACGAAGTTCGAGACGGTGAACTGGCCGATCGCAAACGTGCCGCCGGCGACGAGCACCGCGGGCCAGACTTCCACCATGCGCCGCCATCCGGCGTAAAGGATGACCAGGTAGGCGGGAATCACCAGCGAGAAAATCGGCAGCTGGCGGCCCACCATCGACGACAGGGCGCGAGTCGTGGTCTGCGTGTCGTGGCCGAGCATCGGCGCCAGCAAACCGCCCAGTGTCGTGACGGGAATGCCGAGTGAGCCGAACGCCACCGGCGCCGTGTTGGCGATGAGCGCCAGCGACGCTGCCATGATCGGCTCGAAACCGAGGCCCGCGAGCATCGACGCCGAGATCGCCACCGGCGCACCGAACCCGGCGATGCCTTCGATGAGAGCCCCGAAGCAGAATGCGACCAGCAGCAGCTGGATGCGGCGGTCGCCGGTCAGCCGCGCCAGCGACCGGCGAATGACGTCGAAGTCGCCGCTCTCGACGGTCAGGTTATAGAAGAAGACGGCGCTGACCACGATCCAGCAGATCGGCCACAGCCCGAACGCCATGCCATGGGTCGTCGCCGCGATGGTCAGCGGAAGCGGCATGCCCCAGACCAGCCACGCCAGCACGAATGCCGTGCCTGCCGCAGAGACCGCCGCGCGCCAGGGCGCGATGCGCAAGACCGCCAGCAGCAGGGCCAGAAGGAGTGGGGGGATCGAAGCGACCAGCGCCGACAAAAGGACGCTGCCGCCAACGGGGCTATAGACCTGATGGAAGAGTTCGGACATCGGGACGAACTGTAGATGGTCCAGCGAAAATGGTCAACGGTCACACGCTCAACGCTACGCGCGCTAAGCCCGCAAGAAAGCTTAGAAGAACGTTGCGTCGCGAGCTTTGCGGTCTTTGCGTTCTACGTCGAGTTCAACGAAAAGCTCAATCAGCCGCGCCATAGCGCCGCGGTCGGATCGAGCCGGGCCGCGCGTCGCGCAGGAAGATAGCTGGCGAACAGCGCAACCGCCGCCAGCAGCAGCGCGACGCCGCTGAAGATCGCGGGATCCCAGGGGTTGACGCCGAAGAGCAGCGTGCGGAGCGCCCGCGCCAGGACCACGGCTAGCGCGAGTCCGGCCGCGACACCACCGATGGTCATCCAGATCCCGTCGCGAACCATCAGTCGTAAGACCGATGCTTTGTCGGCGCCCAGCGCCATGCGGATGCCGATCTCGTGGGTCCGCTCGCCGATTGCGAACGACATCACGCCGTAGATGCCGACCGCCGCCAGAAGCATCGCGATGGCCGCGAAGACTGTCAGCAGGAGCGTGTTGAAGCGGGGCTGCCCGAGCGATTCTTCCACCAGCGTCGCCACGCGACGTAAGTCGGCGACCGGCTGGTTCGGATCGAGCCTCCGGATTTCTTCGACGATGGCGGTCCGCGCGGTCTCATAGCCGCGGGGCGAACGCGCCTCGACGAACATCTCGGGAATCGCGGCGTATTGCGTGTAGGGACGGTACACCGTTTCGCGCGGCGGCGCGGCAAGGCCGTAGTGGCGAACCGCGGCGACCACGCCGACGATTTCGAGCAGTTCGTTGGTGCGGACCCAGCGCAGGCGGCGCCCAACCGCCTGGCCATCCGGCCAGAAACGCCGGGCCAGTGTTTCATCGACCACGGCGACTCCGGCGGTGTCTCGAGAGTCGTGCGCGGCGATGCCCCGCCCCCGGATGACCTTGATGCCGAGCGTGTCGAAGTAATCCGACGTGATACCGCGGAGGTCAGCGCCGAACTCCACCGCGTTTGGCCGTTCCTCCCCTGGCGGCAGCGCGAATGTGCTGCCGAGGAAGGCGCCGCTCATCGGCAGCTGCGTGACTGCCGCCGACGCCGCGATGTCTGGGCGGGCGGCGAGATGCTCGGTCAACTGCGTGAAGAAGACCGCACGATCGGCCGGACGCGGGTAGGTGGACGCCGGCAGCCGGACCCGCGCCGTCGCCAGCGCATCGGCGGCAAAGCCGATTTCCGTGCGGCCAAGACGGATGAAGCCCTTGAGAAGCAGTCCCGTCCCTATCGTCAGCACGACCGCGAACGCGACTTGCGCCACGACGAATGCGCCGCGCAGCCGCCGCGCCCGCGGCCCACTCGTCGAGCCGCGAAGGCCGTCCTTCAACCGTTCGCCGCTCTGCGCGTGCGATAACTGCAGCGCCGGCGCCGCGCCGAAGAGCAGCGTCGTTCCGGCCGCCAGGCACGCGCTGAAGACGAGCACCCGAACATCTATTGCGGCGGTTTCAAGACGCGGCACATCAGCCGGTCCGGCCTGCGCAATCCAGGCAACCGCCCACGTCGAGAGCACGATTCCGGCGACGGTTGCGATGGTCGCCAGCACGGCGCTTTCGGCGAGGACCTGCCGCAGCAGCCGCCCCCGGCTCGCACCGAGCGCCGCGCGAACAGCCATTTCCTGCGAGCGTGCGCCGGCGCGCGCCAGCAGCAGGTTGCCCACATTCGCGCAGGCAACGAGCAGCAGCAATCCGACCGCGCCAAACAGGATCAGCACGGCTGGGCGCACACCGCCAACCAGATGCTCATGGAGCCCGACGAGCGTCATCCGCCACCGCTGATTGGCATAGAAGTCGGGATGGTCGCGCTCGATCGCCCGCGCCACACGCGCGACGTCCGCGGCCGCCCGCTCGAAGCCGACTCCCGTTTTCACCCGAACCAGGGCGTGGAGGAAATTCTGATTGCGTCCCGCAGCGGTATAGGTTTGATCGTCGATCGGCACCCAGACGTCGACGCGGCGCGGAAAGACGGCGCTCGGCGGCCAGATCGAAAAGCTTCGCGGCAGCACGCCGACGACGGTCCACGCCTGGCCGTCGAGTGTCAGCGCCTGTCCAACCGCGGCGGCGGCGCTCGTGAACAGCCGCTCCGCGAGCGGCTCGCTGATGGCCGCGACAAGGCCGCTTCCCTGCCGATCGTCTCCGGCCTGCAGCACACGGCCGGCGACGGCGCGGGCGCCGACCATCGCAAACAGGCCGGGCGTCACCGCCGCCGCCTGCAGTTCTTCCGGCTCGGCGCGGCCGGTCAGCGTGTAACGGCGATCCGTCAATGCCGCCGCATCCTCGAGCGTTTCGGATCGTTCGCGCAGATCGGCGAACTCGGGCGGCGACAACCAGATGTCGCGGCCGCTGTCGCCGCTTCGGTCCCAGACGAGCGCGAGCCGATCGGGGTTCGCGTACGGCAGCGGCGCGAGCAGCACGGCGTTGACGATGGTGAACATGGTCGTCGCCGCAGCAATCCCGATCGCCAGCGTCAGGAACGCGGCGACGTAGACTGCCGGGTGCGTGAAGAGCAGCCGCGCACCGTGTTTGAGGTCAGCAATGAAGGCCTGCATCTGCCCGCGAACTGTAGAATGACTGACGCCGATGGTCAACGACGACGACAGCGCCGGCGTACGGATCGACGTGTGGCTCGACGTCGCGTGCCTCTTCCGCACGCGATCGGAGGCGCAGAAGGCCTGCCGCGCCGGCAAGGTGTCAGCAAATGGACAGACCGTGAAACCCAATCGGCGCCTACGCGTCGGGGATGAGCTCGAGATCAGCCGGCTGCTCGGCCGAAAGCAGCTGGTGAAGGTGCAGGTGCTCGCCGACAAACACGTGCCGAAAGCCGAGGCGCGGACGCTCTACGAGGATCTGACGCCGCCGCCAACGGCCGAGGAAATCGAGGCGAGAAAAATCGATCGGATGTATCGGGCGGCGCGGCCGTTGAAGGCGCCGGACAAGCGGCAGCGGCGCGCGCTGCGAAAGATGTCAGGGAAAGAATGACGTACGTCGGCAAAAGTAAGAAGTACGAAGTAAGAAGTACCTCACTTCCCACTTCGATACTTCTTACTTCCTACTTCGCTCTTCGAGGCTATTCGACTCGATTACCGATATCGCCGCCGGTGTGTCCGGTGCCCTGGCGGTAGTTGCGGGTGCCGCCGGTTTCCGTACCGAGGCCACCGGTGACCCCTTCAGTGACATCGCGCGAGCCGGAGTGTTCGGTGCGGTCGTGTTGCGATCCGCCCACCATCGAATCGCTATCGTTTTCGGATCGGGACGCTTTGCCCGGGATGTGCTCTTCGGTTCCTGGTTTCGGATTGATATCACCGAGAATGCCAGCTTGAATCGTGTCCTTAGCCAATATGGGCCTCCCGCAGCTCTTTGTTCGCAAGCGCGGTGCCAGCCTCCAGCTTCACCCAAATCCGTAACACTTCAGCCACGCTCCACGCCTGAGCAATACATCCGCGCTGCGTGTACGGCTCGTCCGCATCGAACACTTCACTGATCGACCCGATGCAGCCGTCGTCGAGGTGCGGGACGAATCCCTCGATGGTGTGCTGCGCGAACGCGGCGTCGTCCGGATACACCTTCAGCCAGGCATCGACGAACGGCCCAACCAGCCACGCCCACACAGTGCCCTGGTGATATGCCGCGTCGCGAGCCCTGAGGTCGCCGAAGTAGCGCGGCTTGTAGTCACGATCGCCGGGCGCGAGCGATCGCAAACCGACCGGCGTCAACAAGCGATCGCGCACGGTACGGATGACCGGCGCCCACCGATCGCGAACGAGGACCGGATGCGGCAGCGAAATCGACAGCACCTGGTTCGGCCGGCATTTGGGATCGGCGGTTCCGGCGGCGCCGTCGACGTCGACGACGTCGTAGAGATATCCCCCGTCCGCGAACCAGAAGCGATCGTTGAACGAGCGATACGCCAGTTCGGCGCGGCGGCGATACTCGCTCGAATCGTCGCCGTGGTCCTCGGCCCAGTGTTCCATGAGTTTCAGCGCGTTGAACCACAGCGCGTTGATCTCGACCGCCTTGCCGCGGCGCGGCGTCACCACCCAATCGTCGACCTTGGCGTCCATCCAGGTGAGCTGGTAGCCCTCGGCTCCTTGCGTCAGCAGGCCGTCGCGCTCGTCGACGTGAATGCCGAACCGCGTGCCGCGCACGTGCGCCTCGATGATTTGCTTCAGTGTCGGGTACAGAATCGCGAGCGTCAGGCGATCGGCGGCGTGATCCATGTACCTCGCCACCGCATGGAAGAACCACAGCGTGGCGTCGGCGGTGTGGTACAGCCCTTCGGTCTCGCGCTCGGGGAACATGTTTGGAATCAGGCCGTCGCGCACGTAGTGCGCGAAGGTTCGCAGGATGTAGCCGGCCTCCACGTGGCGGCCGGTCACCAGCGTCAGCCCCTCGAGGCTGATCATCGTGTCGCGCCCCCAGTCGGTGAACCAGTGGTAGCCGGCAATGACGGTGCGGACTTCGTCCCCGTAGGCATGTGCGCGCGCGGTTTCCTCGGTGCGCCCGGCCGGCGTAATGATGAACTGATCGGCGGCAAGCACGAGCTCCGCGGGAATGCCGCTCTGCGCCCCCGGCGCCGCCTGAAACAGCAGACGCTGACGCCGCCGCCGTTCGGCGTTGAGCGCCTCCACGGGCGGCAGCACCGTCATCGTGTCGAACGCTTCGGTCGATGCGACGAGCGTCGCCGGCTGCCCGGCGCGAAGCGAGAAGCGGAACACGCCCGGGCTCCAGAGGTCGCCGCGCGCCTGATAGCCGCGGCTTTCCTCGACCGGGTAGAGCACGTTGTCGATGCGCGTGCTCTTCAGCGTGAAGGTGGGATCGCCAGCGTAGAGCTTGACGCGCAGCGGCGGCAGCGGGCTGCTTTTCAGCTCGATCTCGTAGAGCTCGCCGACCGCACGCACTTCATAGGGCCAACCGAGCGGCTCGCTCACCGGCGATTCCTGCGCGCGGAAGTTCACCGAAGGGCGCAGGGCGAGTTCGACACACTCCGCACCGGAGACAAGATGGTAGGTTACATGCACGGTGTTCTGCATGTGGGGCAGAAAGATCCGCTTCTCGATCACGAGACCATCGACGTCGTAGCGCCAGAGAGGCAGCCCGGCCTCGAGCCGGAATTCGGTGAGGTATCCCGTGCCGCGTGCATCAGCGGCATCGCCCGATCGTTCCCGGCCGCCGATCTCGAGCGAGCGGCCATCGGCCATCGTGATCTGTTCCGCGACGTGGCTGAGCATCACCATGCGGCCGAGCGGCGCCGGCAGCGCCGCGATCAGCACGCCGTGATAGCGCCGGGTGATGACGCCCGCGACGGTCCCGGACGCGTAGCCGCCGAGGGCGTTGGTGACGAGCCACTCGCGCGTCACGAGCGCGTCGGGCTCTTTCTGGTCGGCGGGCGGCCAGGGAACGCGGCGAATCGGTTCGGTCATGAGGTTGGGCATCACGCGGTGCGCCGGACGAGCGGTATCGGGACGCGGCCCCGCTGCGGACCTGGGGCGAGCACCAGCGTGCTTTCCGCCGGCAGCATCCAGCGGGCCTCCGGAAAGATGTCGGGCAGCCCGTTGCCCCCGTAGGCAGGGTCGCGGCTCGACCAGCGTACCGACCAGTCGTAGCCTTCCGGCGGCGCCACCAGCGGCTCGGCGAACGAGCCTCGCGACACGTCCGCCCCAAGGTTCACGATCACCAGGCGGTCCTCGCTATGATCCGGCGTGAAGAATCGCAGCGCAAAGGCCGACGGCGATAACACCGCCCCGTCGACGCCGCCAGGCTGCTGCCGGCGAAACGCGAGGTCTTCGCGCCGCATCTTCAGCAGGTCTTCGTGAAGCCGGTAGATGTCGGCGTGGGTGCGTCGCTCGTCGAAATCGAGCTTGCACCGCTCGAAGGTGTCGAAGGCGGCCGGGTCGGCAATCGCTCCGCACGCGATCACATCGACGATGCTGGGAAACTGCTGGAGAAATTCGTTGCGCCCCTGGCGCACCGCCTCGGCGAGCTCAGGCTCGAAATCGGCAAAGTAGAGGAAGGGCGACGATGCCGCGAATTCCTGTCCTTGAAACAGCATCGGCGTGCCGGGCATCAGGAGCGTCAAGGCGGTCATCGCACGCCACAGGGCCGGGCTGGTCAGCCGATCGCCGCGCAGCCCGCGGGCGGAATTCGCCACCTGGTCGTGGTTCTGCAAAAACACGATGAATGCCGCAGGCGGCAGGCCCCACGCCGGCGTGCCCCGCCGATCGCGCTGCCACTCGTACTGCTGCCCCTGGAAGAGATATCCGTACTTCGCGGCGGAGATGAGCTCCTGCGGCTCGCCGCGGGTATCGGAGTAGTAGGCTTCGGCGCGGCCGGTCAAGGCGACCATCGCGCTGTGATGGAAGTCGTCGTTCCACAACCCGTCGAGGCCGTTGCCACCCTCCTCGATCGGGCGGACCAGCCGTGTGTTCTGCGGCTCGTTTTCGGCAACGATGACGACCCGGCGCCGCCCCGCCGCCTCGCGCGCGCGGCGGCCAACGGCGGTCACGATGTGCTCGACGCTCGAATCGTAGATCTGCTGCGTGGCATCGAGCCGCAAGCCGTCGAAGTGAAACTCGTCGATCCAGTAGCCCGCGTTGACGATGAAGAACTCCCGCACCGGGCCCGCGTCGGGGCCGTCGAAGTTGATGGCGTCGCCCCACTCGTTATCGTAGCGATCGGTGAAGTACGCGGGAGCGAACGCGCGCAGGTAGTTGCCGACAGGACCGAGGTGGTTGTAGACCGCGTCGAGAACGACCGCCACGCCGTGCGCATGCGCCGTATCGACAAACTGCCGGAGCTGGTCGGGCGTGCCGTAGAGGTGAGTCGGCGCGTACAAGTCGACGCCGTCGTAGCCCCAGCCGAAGCGCCCCTCGAACTCGGCCACCGGCATCAGCTCAATCGCGGTGATGCCCAGGCGCGCCAGCTCGCCGATCTGTTCGGTCGCCGCTTGGAACGTGCCGGCGCGCGTGAACGTGCCGACATGCATTTCGTAGACAACCTGACCTTCGATGCTTGCGCCGCTCCAGTGCGCGTCGGTCCACGCGAACGCGTGCGGATCGACGACTTCGGACCAGCCGTGCGGCCCCTCGGGCTGAAACCGCGACGCCGGATCCGGGTATCGCTTCGGGTCGTCGTCCAGTTTGAAGCCGTATCGCGTGCCAGCCCCGCCGGCAATGACGCCGCTGAAGTAGCCGTGCTCGTCGCCCGCCAGCGCCGTCGAGCCGCCTGCGTCCGTTTCACAGTGAACGCGACTCGCTCGCGGTGCCCACACGCGGACGTGCGTGCCGCTTGCATCGATAATTTCAGCGCCGATGGGAAGGCGGCGGCGATAGTCGGAAGGTGAACGGGCGGGCGCCGACGCTGAGAGTGAAACCGCTGACTCGGGCATTGTTCTGCCGATCAGCTGCACGAATAGTACCGGCCGCTACCTCGGCCGCGGCGAGTCGGACGCGTCGAGAACCTGCCGTACTTTGCGCGCAAAGGCTTCGGGTGTGAACGGCTTCTGAAGAAATGCCGCGCCGGGTGTCACATCACGATGCATAACGGCGTGATCTGTGTAACCCGACATGAAGAGCACCTTCATCGCCGGCCGCACCGTCGTCAGGCGTTCGGCCGCTTCGCGGCCGCTCATGTGCGGCATCACGACATCGGTCACGAGCAAGTGGATGTCGTCGGTGTGACGTTCCGCCAGACGCAGGGCGTCGACGCCGTGCCGCGCTTCAAGTACGACGTAGCCGTGGCGCCTGAGTACTTCCCGCGCGAGCGCGCGGACCGCGTCCTCGTCTTCGACGAGCAGCACCGTCTCCCAGCCGGGCTTCGAGTCGGCGCGGCGATGGAAGTCTGTACCGTGCCCCGCGGTTCGCGAGTCGGCCGGCGACAGATACACCTTGAAGACCGTGCCGTGCCCCAGCTCGCTATAGACCCAGATGAAGCCGCCGCTCTGCTTGACGATGCCGTACACGGTCGCCAGACCAAGGCCGCTGCCTTTGCCCTGCTCTTTCGTCGTGAAGAACGGCTCGAAGATCCGTGCCCGTGTCGCTTCGTCCATCCCTTGCCCGGTGTCGCCGACCGCCAGCATCACGTAGCGGCCCGGCGGCATGACGGCGTGGGTGAAGACGTAGCTGTCGTCGAGATCGACGTTCGCCGTTTCAATGGTCAGGCGCCCGCCGAGCGGCATCGCGTCGCGCGCGTTCACCGCGAGATTCACGAGAATCTGCTCGACCGACGCCGGGTCCACGCGCACCGGCACGAGATCCGCGGCGAGGGCGGTGACGAGCTCGACGTTCTCGCTGATCAGGCGGCGCAGCAGCTTTTCGAGCTGGGCGACCAGCGTGTTGATGTCGACGATTTGCGGATGCAGCATCTGCCGCCGGCTGAACGCCAGCAGCTGCCGCGTCACCGACGCCGCGCGCTCACCCGCCGATTGAATCTCGATGAGATCCTGGCGCAGCGGATCCTCTGCGGCGATGTCGTCGAGCATCAGGTTGGTGTAGCCGAGAATCGCCGTGAGCAGGTTGTTGAAGTCGTGCGCGACGCCGCCGGCAAGCTGGCCGACGGCCTCCATCTTCTGAGCCTGGCGCAGCTGCTCTTCGAGCCTGCGCCGTTCGGTGATATCTCGCGTGTTGACGACGATGGCGCCCACAGACGGATCGGTGAGCCGATTGACACCGACCGTCTCCATGATGCGATACAGGCCGTCCGCGTGCCGGAACCGGACTTCGTGACTGACCGGACGGCCGGCGTTGTCGATCATCTCCATCAGCTTGATCCCGACCTCCTCACGATCGTCGGCATGGATGAAGTCGAAGATCGAACGGCCCAGCATCTGGTCGGGCTCCCAGCCGAGATGCCGTTGCGACGAGGGGGTGAGGTAGATGACGCGCCCTTCGGCGTCGACGAGCAGCAGCGCGTCGGAGCTGTTCTCCACGAGCGCGCGAAACCGCTCCTCGCTGGCGCGGAGCGCCGCTTCCGCGTGCCACCGCTGCTGCTCCTCGGCATGCAACGCGAGCGCATGCCGAATCGCGCGTTCGAGCGCCTCGACCGACAGGTTTGCTTTGCTCAGGTAATCGGCGGCGCCGGCCTTCATCGCCTCGACCGCGACTTCTTCCGCGCCGCGGCTGGTCAGCATCACGACCGGCGTCTCGATGCCGCGGTAGCGGATGTCGCGCAGCAGCGTCAGGCCATCGCGGGCGCCGAGCCAGTAGTCGACAATCGCGACGTCGAACGGCCGCGCGAGGAACGCGGCCAGCGCCGACTCGTACGAATCGGCGATTTCCATCCGGGCGTCAGGCCAGCCGTCGCCCGATCGCAGGAACTCCACCACCATCTGCGCATGCTCGATCGCATCGTCGACCACCAGCAGCCGCAATGATTCAGCCATGCGGTCAGTGGCGGAAGATGCCGGCAATTTTGCTGCCGAGGCCGCGGAAGAACCCTTCGACGGCGCGGACGGTTCGCTGCTTCAGCGTCCCGCGATGCACCGGGCAGAGCGCGGACGGTCTTGGGTCCCCTTCCTTGAAGTACTCGACGTAGGTCGGGCATCCCTCGACGGGCCGGAGGTATGAGACGCTGCACAGCTCCTCGCCCTGTAGGCCTTCTGGTACTTTGAACTCGCGTGCGGGCAACTGACGCGCCGTCCGCTTCATGAACTCCGCCCAAATGGGCAAGGCCACTCGCGCGCCGTACGCGTCGCGGCCGATCGTCGCCGGCTGATCGAAGCCGACCCAGACGCCGACGACGACCGAGGTGGAGAACCCGACGAACCAGGCGTCGCGATAGTCGTCGGTGGTGCCGGTCTTGCCGGCGACAGGTCCGCGAACGCCCAGGGTGCGCGCCGGGGTGCCGGTGCCGCGCTCGATGACGTCGCGGAGCATCGTGGTCATCTGAAAGGCGGCCGGCGCACCGATCAGCTGCTCGCCATCGATCGGACGGTCGAACACCTGGCGGCCTCCGGAGTCGAACACGCGGAGCATGCTGCGTGGGCGCACCACGTGGCCGCCGCCCGGGAACATCGTGTAGGCCGCGGTGAGATCGAGCGGCGACACCAGACCGGTCCCGAGCGCCAGCGACGGCACGTCGGGCAGCCCGTCGAGTCCAGCGTCGCTCGCGAGGCGCAGGACCGTACGCGAACCGACGCGCCGCTGCAGGTCGGCCGCTGCCGGGTTGTTCGATTCGAGGAGAGCGGCGCGCAGCGTCAACTCGTCCAACTGCTCGCCTTCGGCGCTTCGCGGCCGCCATTCCGGATCGCTTGGCGCCGTGACGTGCGTCAGATTCGACAGCACCGACACCGGCGAGTAGCCGTGCTCGAGCGCGGCGGCGTACACCAACGGCTTGAACGCGGAGCCTGGCTGACGTTTGCTGCGAACGGCGCGGTTGTAGGTGCTGCGTAAGAAGTCGGCACCACCGACCATCGCGAGGATGTCGCCCGAGTACGGATCGATCGCCACCAGAGCCGCCTCGAGCTCCGGCTTCTTCAGCCGCTCGAGCCCGGCCGCGACCGCGCGCTCGGCGGCATCCTGCAGCGCCGGCTGAAACGAGGTTTGCACCTGCCAGTCGGGCGGGTTGTCGCCGCCGAACTCGTTCCGGAACTGCTGCCGCAAGTACTCCTTCGCCCACCCGCCATGCGGATCGTTCGCCTGGCGGTACGGCTGAATGCGCGGCCGGGTTCGCTTCGCGGTTTCCTCTTGCGCCGGCGTGATCAGGCCCTGGTCGCGCATCAACGCAAGCACGGTGTGGCTGCGCTCCAGCGCGCCATCGTAGTTGGTCCACGGCGACAAGGCTGATGGTGCGCGAATGAGGCCGGCGATGAACGCGGCTTCGGGCAGCGAGACGGCGCGTGCCGGCTTGCGAAACAGGTGTTCCGACATCGTTTCGACGCCGTAAACGCCCGCGCTCAGATACACGCGATTGAGGTAGAACTCCAGAATCTGCTTCTTGGTGAGTTGCGCTTCGAGCAGCAGCGCGATGCCCGCCTCCTTGACCTTGCGTCCGTAGCTGCGGACGTTCGACAGAAACAGTGTGCGGGCGAGTTGCTGCGTGAGCGTACTGCCACCCTCGCGGCGTCCGCCCTGCTGGAGGTCGCGCACGACGGCGCGGCCGAGGCCAATCGGATCGATCCCCGGATGGTGATAGAAACGGCGGTCTTCGACAGCGACCACCGCGTGCTGCAGATCGGCGGAAATCTCGTCGAGCGACACGTCGTGCCGTTGCCCGTTCAGGCGGAACCAGGGCTGGCCGTCGGCGCCGTAGAACGTCGTGTCGCCGATGCCGCGGGTGAGGCGGTGCACGGCGACGGCGTAACGCGCCAGCCACACGGCCGATATCCCGCCGCCGACGACGAGCAGCGCCACCAGCCCGAGCGCGATCCAGTCGGTCAGCCGCCGCGGCCGCAGCAGGTTCAGTGGCTCGCCCCCTTCGTCTTCTTCTCAGTCATGAGCGAGTACGCCAGCGAGGCGCCGAAGATCAGCACGATGAGCCCCAGCGACAGCCATTTCGGCACTTGAAAATGGACGTAGCCCTCGCCATGGAGGTACTCGACGAGGAGCTTGACGCCTACCCACGCGATGATGACGAAGGCGCCGTCGACGAGCGGCGGGTAGCGCTCCACCAGCGCCAGCAACTGGCCGATGACCAGGCGCATCATCACGATGCCGAGGATGCCGCCGGTCAGGATGACCCACGTCTTGGGCGACATCGCCACGGCGACCAGAATCGAGTCGATCGCGAACACGATGTCGGTCAACTCGACCTTCGCCACGGTCGACCAGAACGCCGAGAGTCCGAGCCAGGTGGTCGCCGGCGGCGGCTTGCGGCGATCGCCGCCCGCTTCCCCGCCGCCGAAATGCCGGTAGACGAGATACAGCAGGTAGCCAGCCCCGAGCAGTTTCACCCATCCCAGCCGGATCAGATACACCGCGAGCAGGACAGCAATGGATCGAAAAATGAATGCCCCGACGATGCCGTATTGGAGCGCTTTCTTCTGTTGATGCTTCGGAAGGCCGAGGACGAGGACCGCGAGCACCATCGCGTTGTCGGCGCTGAGCAACCCTTCGAGCGCGACGAGCAGGGCGATGGTGACCAGGTCGGACGATTCAATCATCGATGCCAGAATACTACTGCTGAAGTTGACACGTACCGTATCAGGGTCTATATTCGGATCGGCGCAGGGTTGCGCACGGTTGATCGATGGACGTCGAACAGGATCTTTTTTTCATCAGCATGGCGGCCCGCATGCTGGGCATGCACCCTCAGACGCTGAGGAAGTACGAGCGCCTGGGGTTGATTCAGCCGACCCGAACCATCGGCAGCATGCGGCTCTACTCGCGCGGCGAGCTGGAGCGGCTCAAGCTCATCAAGCGGCTGGTCGAGGACGGCGGGATTAACCTCGCCGGCGTGCAGCGCCTGCTCTCGATTGCCGAAGTCATTCAACGCCTGCGGCCGCTGATGCGCGACGACGCCCTGGCGACGCGCGACACGCGCCGGCGCGTCACGCAGGAACTCGACGAGTTGAGCAAGATGCTGGGCTTGGAATGATGCGGGTGACTGACGAAATGCAATCACGAAAGCGCGAAGACTCGAAGACCCACGAAGACACCAGAATTCTTGTTTTTCGTGAGGCTTCGTGGTTTCGTGTTTTCGTGGTTGCATTTGGCGGTTGAAGCATCCCGATTGTCGTAGCGCTGCCTACTGATTGACATGGATTTCAAAGACTATTACTCGACGCTCGGCGTCGCGAAGACCGCAACCGAAAAAGAGATCAAGCAGGCGTACCGCAAGCTCGCCCGCAAGCATCACCCGGACGTCAACCCGGGCGACAAGCAGGCCGAGACGCGCTTCAAGGAGATCAACGAGGCGTACGAGGTTCTGGGCGATCCGTCGAAGCGCAAGAAATACGACGAGCTCGGCGCCAACTGGCGCGCCTACGAACAGGCCGGCGCCGGCGCCCCGGGCGGAGCGGGCGGATTCAACCCGAACCAGGGCGGCTGGAACGTCAATTTCGGCGGCGGCGGAGCCGGCCAGTCCGGATACCGCACCATGACGCAGGAAGAAATGAACGAGATGTTCGGGGGCGAGAACCCGTTCTCGGACTTCTTCCAGACCTTCTTCGGTGGCGGCGGCGGCGATGAGAGCGGCGGCCGGGTCCGCGGCGCGCGCGCCGCGCGGCCGCGTGCGGGCCGCGATGTCGAGCAGGAGCTCGAATTGCCGCTCGAGGACTTGTACCACGGTACGCTGCGCCGCTTCACCATCAGCACGACGGAGGGGAATGACGCGCGCAACGTCGACGTGCGAATCCCGGCCGGCGTCGGCGAAGGCGGCCGCGTGCGGGTGGCCGGCGAAGGCGAACGCGGATCCGCCGGTGGACCGGCCGGTGACCTGTACCTGCGGATTCGCCAGCTGCCGAACGCGCAGTTCGAACGTAAAGGGCGCGACCTCTACACCAAAGTGCCGATTTCGCTGACCACCGCGGTCCTCGGCGGCGAAACCGACGTGAAAACGCTCGGTGGCAAATCGCTGCGCCTGAAGATTCCGCCGACGACGCAGAACGCGCAAATCTTCCGCTTGAAGGGGCACGGCATGCCGGTCATCGGAAAGCCCGACGAGCACGGCGATCTGTACGCGACCGTCGACGTGCAGCTGCCTCGGCAGCTGACGCCGGAACAGCGAACCCATTTCGAAGAACTGCAGAAGCTCGAGTCGGGAACGACAAAAACTCCCGCGGCATGAGCGTCGGCGAACGGCCAATTGCTAATTGCTGATTGCTGATTGCTGATTGCTGAAGACGACGTTATGAACATCAACAAATACACCGAGAAAGCGCGTGAAGCGGTCGCCGCGGCGATCGAGCTCGCGAAACAGCAGAACAACCCGCAGATCGAACCCGAACACCTGCTGGTCGCGCTCTCCGAACAGCGCGACGGCATCGTGCCGGAGCTGCTCAGAAAGATGAACGTCGACCCCGCCGCTTTCGCGAAAGAGACGCGCGAGCTGGTGAGCAAGTTCACCCAGGCCTACGGCGGCTCGGAGCCTGGCATGTCGCCGCGTTTCCGCCTGGTTACCGATCAGGCCGAAGCCGAAGCGAGCCGCTTGAAGGATGATTTCGTCAGCACCGAGCACCTGCTGATTGCCATTGCCGACGAGAGTGGCCGATCTCCGGGCGCGCAGCTGCTCAAGCAGCGCCGGGTGACGCGCGACGCGATCCTGCAGGCGCTCACGACCGTTCGCGGTTCGCAGCGCGTGACCAGCGAGAACCCGGAAGCCACCTTCCAGGCGCTCGAAAAATACGGCCGCGACCTCACCGACGCGGCGCGCAAGGGGAAGCTCGATCCGGTGATCGGCCGCGACGAAGAAATTCGGCGCGTCATCCAGGTGCTCTCACGCCGGACCAAGAACAATCCGGTGCTCATCGGTGAGCCCGGCGTCGGCAAAACCGCCATCGTCGAAGGGCTGGCGCAGCGCATCGTGCGCGGCGACGTGCCGGAAGGCCTCAAGAACAAGCGCATCGTCGCGCTCGACATGGGGGCGCTGGTCGCCGGCGCGAAATACCGCGGCGAATTCGAAGAGCGGCTGAAGGCCGTGCTCAAGGAAATCACCGACGCGCAGGGTCAGATCGTCCTCTTCATCGACGAGCTCCACACCGTCGTCGGCGCCGGCGCATCGGAAGGGTCGATGGACGCGTCGAACATGTTGAAGCCGATGCTGGCGCGCGGCGAGCTGCATACGATTGGCGCGACGACGCTCGACGAGTATCGCAAATACATCGAAAAAGATGCCGCTCTCGAGCGGCGCTTCCAGCCGGTGATCGTCGATGAGCCGAGCGTCGAGGACACGATCAGCATCCTGCGCGGCCTGCGCGAGCGCTACGAGCTGCACCACGGCGTGCGCATCAAGGATGCGGCGCTGGTCGCGGCGGCGGTGCTCTCGCATCGCTACATCGCCGACCGCTTCCTTCCCGACAAGGCGATCGACCTGGTCGACGAAGCGGCGTCGAAGCTGCGGATGGAGATCGACTCGATGCCGGCCGAGCTCGACGAGCTCGAGCGCCGCATCATGCAGCTCGAGATCGAGCGCGAGGCGCTCCGCAAGGAGCGCGACAAGGCGTCGAAGGAGCGGCTCACCAAGCTCGAAAAGGAGCTCGCCGACCTCAAGGAGGACCGCGGCCGGCTTGCCGCGCACTGGCAGCAGGAAAAAGAAGTGATCCAGCAGCTGCGCCAGCTGAAGGAACAGCAGGAGACGCTCCGGCTCGACATCGAACGCGCGCAGCGCGCCGGCGACTACCAGAAGGCGTCCGAGCTGCAATACGGCAAGGTCCCCGAGCTCGAGCAGCGGATCAAGGAGCAGGAAGCCAGGCTGGCCGACTTGCAGAAGGGCCACCGCATGCTCAAGGAAGAGGTCGACGAGGAAGACATCGCCGATGTGGTCAGCAAGTGGACGCACATCCCCGTCAGCCGTTTGATGGAAGGTGAAGTGCAGAAGCTGATTCACATGGAAGAGCGGCTGCACCAGCGCGTCATCGGCCAGGACGAAGCGATTCGCGCCGTGGCCAACGCCATCCGCCGCGCGCGCGCGGGTCTCCAGGATCCGAACCGGCCGCTCGGCAGCTTCATGTTCCTCGGGCCAACCGGCGTCGGCAAAACCGAGCTGGCTCGCGCGCTCGCCGAATTCCTGTTCGACGACGAGCACGCGATGGTCAGGATCGACATGTCGGAGTATCAGGAGAAACACACCGTCTCGCGCCTGATCGGGGCGCCTCCTGGCTACATCGGCTACGACGAGGCCGGCCAGCTGACCGAGGCGGTCCGTCGCCGCCCCTATACCGTCGTGCTGTTCGACGAAGTCGAGAAGGCGCATCCCGAGGTGCTCAATGTGATGCTGCAGCTGCTCGACGACGGCCGGTTGACCGACAGCAAAGGGCGAACGGTCGACTTCAAGAACACCGTCGTGATCATGACGTCGAACGTCGGGAGCAGCGCCATCACCGAGCGCTCGATGGCGGAAGGCGGCGCGATTGACGAAGGCACGCGGCGGCTGGTGATGGAGGCGTTGCGCGAGCACTTCCGTCCGGAGTTCCTCAACCGTATCGACGAGATCATCTTCTTCCACGCGCTCGGCCGTGACGATTTGAAGGAGATCATCGACATCCAGCTGCGCGGGCTGGTCAAGCGGCTCGAGGAGCGGAAGATCGCGGTGGCGCTGACCGACACCGCCAAGGAACAACTGGTCCGGGAGGGGTATGATCCAACGTATGGCGCGCGACCGCTCAAACGCGCCATTCAGCGGTTCGTGCTCGACCCGCTGGCGCTCCGCGTGCTTGAAGGCGATTTTGGCGAAGGCGACACGGTCGTGGTCGACGGCGGCAGCGAAGGCTTGACGTTCCGCAAGCAACAGCCGGCCGCGGCCACGAAGTAAGCATCTACCAACGAGCAACGAGCAACCAGCAACGCGCATGGCACCTCCGAGACAGACACCTCGATTCAATCCCCGCGGCGGCGATCGCCGCGGGCAGAAGCCGTTGGCGGCGCGCCCCTCGTCGCCGCTGTGGTACGGCCTCGCATTGATCGTGGTGCTCGGCATCGCGCAGATGTACTACCTGGCTCCGCAGGGCCGCACGATTCCGTATTCGGAATTCAAGGTGCTGGTGAAGAGCGACCAGGTAGCCGAGGTCGTCATCGGCGACCAGTCGATCCGCGGCACGCTCAAGGGCGACGCGGCGCCCGGCGACGCCAAGCAGAGCAAGCAGTTCAGCGTCACGCGCGTCGAGGACCCGAAGCTGACCGAGGAGCTCGAGAACCACGGCGTCAAGTACACCGGCGAGATCATGAGCCGGTGGCTTCCCGACCTGCTCGGCTGGATTCTGCCGCTGCTCTTCCTGGTCGGCATCTGGGGCTTTTTCTTCCGGCGCATGTCGGGGGCGGAAGGCGGCGTGATGTCGTTCGCGCGCAGCCGCGCGAAGATTTACGCCGACGACGAAGTGAAAGTGCGGTTCACCGATGTCGCCGGCGTCGACGAGGCGAAAGACGAGCTGAAGGAAATCGTCGAATTCCTCCAGAACCCGAAGAAGTACACCAACCTTGGCGGCCGAATCCCGAAGGGCGTGCTCCTGGTTGGACCTCCGGGAACCGGCAAGACGCTTTTGGCGCGCGCCGTTGCCGGCGAGGCGCACGTGCCGTTCTTCTCACTGAGCGGGTCGGAGTTCGTCGAGATGTTCGTCGGCGTCGGCGCGGCGCGCATCCGCGATTTGTTCCAGCAGGCCGAGGCCAAAGCGCCCTGCATCGTCTTCATCGACGAGCTCGATGCACTCGGCAAGGTGCGCGTGCAGAGTCCGCTCGGCAGCCATGAAGAGCGTGAGCAGACGCTGAACCAGCTGCTGGCGGAAATGGACGGCTTCGATTCGCGCAAGGGCGTCATCATCATGGGCGCGACCAATCGGCCCGAGGTGCTCGACCCTGCCCTCCTGCGGCCCGGCCGGTTCGACCGTCAGGTGCTGGTCGACAAGCCCGACGTAAAGGGACGCGAAGAGATTCTCCGGATCCACGTCAAGGGCGTGAAGATCGGCCCGGACGTCGACCTGAAGGTGATTGCGCAGCGGACGGCCGGCTTCGCCGGCGCCGATCTCGCGAACCTGGTGAACGAGGCGGCGCTCCTCGCCGCCCGCAACAACAAGTCTGCGGTCGACCGCCTCGATTTCGAGGCGGCCATCGACCGGCTCATCGCCGGCCTCGAGAAGAAGCGCGTGATGAGCGTGAAGGAGCGCGAGATCGTCGCCTACCACGAATCGGGGCATGCCATCGTCGCGACCGTGCTGCCCGGCCTCGATCCGGTCCACAAGATTTCGATCGTGCAGCGCGGATTCGGCGCGCTCGGCTACACCATGCAGCTGCCGCTCGAAGACCGCTATCTGATGACGCGCGGCGATCTTTACAGCCAGCTCGCGGTGCTGCTCGGCGGGCGCACCGCCGAGGAGATTGCGCTCGGCGAAATCTCCACCGGCGCGTCGAATGACCTCCAGCGCGCGACCGACATGGCGCGCGCGATGGTGACCGAGTGGGGCATGAGCGACTCGCTCGGCGCCGTCAACTACGACGGCAACAAGCGCCAGCGCTTCCTCGACATCCCGATGCCGCAGGAGCGCGGGCTGTACGGCGAGGACACGGCGCAGCTCATCGACGCGGAGATCAAGCGGATCCTGACCGACGCCCACAACAAGGCGCGCGACATCCTGACAGTGAACCGCGACAAGCTCGACGCGGTGACCAAACGCCTGCTCGAAGTCGAGGTCATGGAAGGTGACGAACTGCGCCAGCTGCTTGGCGTCGCGAAACCGCCCGACCCGGCGCAGACAGTGCCGTTGCCGCCGATGGCGCCGTAGTAAGGTGGCTGGGGGCTGGGGGCTGGGGCTGGAGGTTGGCGGCTAGAAAAGCCACGGGTTGTACGGGCGCACAGGTTCAAGCACTGCAACATCCCCAGATACCACCCGGTCCCAACCCCTAACCCCAACCCAACCCTAACCTCCAACCCCTAACCTCCAACCTCTAACCTCTAACCTCTAACCTCTAACCTCCGCCCCCAAGCCCCCAGCCCCTAGTCCCCACTCACCATCACCACATCGTGAGTGGCCGGTGCCGCGGACCATTGCGTGAACGCGATCGCCACGCCGGCGGCTTGCACGGCGACGACGAGCCAGACACAGCCGGTCCATCCGGCACGATTCCAGAGCGCGGCGGGGAGCGCCGCGCCCACGCTTCCGCCCAGATAGTAAAACGTCGAGTACAGGCCGACGGCCGACGCGCGATCCTCGGTGGTTACTGCACCGATGTAGCTGCTCGACGTCGCCTGCGCGATGAAGACACCGGTCGCGCCGAGCGCCAGGCCGATCATGATGGCCGGCAGCCACGGCACGAGCGTGATGAGCGCGCCACCGCCGCCCACGGCCATCGCCGTTGCGATGCCGGCGCGATGCCCGTAGCGGTCGACCCAGCGGCCGGCGAATGGCATCACGGCGGCGCCGACCAGATAGACGACAAACAGCCAGCCGATGGCGACGGTGCTCAAGTTGAACGGCGGCGCCGCGACATGAAACGTGACGTAGGTGAAGAGCGCCACCTGCGTGAACAGAATGCAGAAGCCCACCGCACACGTGGCGACGAGGCGCCGGTTGCGCAGCAGCCGCGCGAACGATGTCAGCGCCGGCGGCGTCTCGCGGTGGACCGTCCCTCGCGCGCGCGGCTCCGGCGGGAGCCAGCGCCAGAGCGCCGCCGCAATCAGGGCGTTCATCGTCGACAGCACCAGGAACGCCGCCTGCCAGTTCACGTCCGCGGCCACCAACCCGGCCACCGCGCGCCCGGTGAACCCGCCGAGAATGGTTCCCGTCATGTAGGCGGCGGTCGCTCGCCCGGCATGCGAGGCGGGCCACATTTCGTGCACGTAGGCGACCGTGCTCGCGAAGACGCCCGGCGTGGCAAGCCCCTGCACGAACCGCCAGAAGATCAGCTGAGGGAGCGTCCGCGATGTCGCGGCCAGCGCAGTAGCGAGCGTCAGGAGACCGGCCGAACCGACGATCACCCGCCTGAGCCCCAGCCGGTCGGCCAGCCGGCCGATGAACGGTGCGAAGATTGCGACCGCGACGGTCGGCGCGGTGATGGTCAGTCCCGCTTCGAAGGTCGACGCGCCGAACGCTCGAGTAAGCAGCGGCAGCAAGGGCTGGGTCGAGTAGAGATCGAGGAACGCCGCCGCACCGGCGAGAATCACCGGTACAACCGGCAAGCCCGCGGCGCGTTCGTCGCTCATATCGTTTATATTGTGGCCCATGAAACAGCTTTCAATCGTATCGCTCGCGGTCGCGATGGTGGGCCTGACGTTCGCGACCCTGCCGGCGCAGTCGACCGGCGGGGTGAAAGCCTTCACCGGCGCGCGCGTCATCGACGGCACCGATCGCGCGCCGATCGAGAACGCCACGATCGTGGTCCGCGGTGGCAAGATCGTCGGCGTCGGCCCGGCGGCCAGCGTCACGATACCGGCCGGCGCGGAGCGCATCGCGCTGACTGGCAAGACGGTCATCCCCGGCCTCGTCAACGCGCACGGCCACGTCGGGAACACCGTCGGCCTCGAGCAGGGTCACTACTCCGCCGAGAACGTGCAGAAAGATCTGCGCACCTACGCCGCCTACGGCGTCACCACGGTCTTCTCGCTTGGCGACGACCAGGCGGCGGGCATCGCCGCCCGTGACGCGCAGCGGACGCCGTCGCTCGACCGCGCGCGGCTGTTCGTCGCCGGCCCGGTGCTCGCGCCAAAAACCGTGGAAGAGGCGCGCACGCTCGTCGACGCGGATGCCGCGATGAAAGTGGACATCGTGAAAATCCGCGTCGACGACAACCTCGGCACGACGCCGAAGATGGCGCCCGAAATCTATCGCGCCGTCATCGACCAGGCACACAAGAAAGGATTGCGCGTCGCCGTCCACCTCTTTTATCTCGCCGATGCGAAGGCGGTCCTCGATGCCGGCGCCGACTTCATCGCCCACAGCGTCCGCGACACCGACGTCGACGATGCGTTCGTGGCGATGCTCAAACGCCGCGACGTGTGCTACTGCCCGACGCTGATGCGCGAGGTGTCGACGTTCGTGTACGAGTCGACGCCCCCCTTCTTCAGCGATCCGCTGTTCCTGAAGCATGCCGACTCGAAATCGCTCGACACGCTGAAGCAGCCGGCGCGCCAGGAGCAAATGCACAACAGCAAATCGGCACAACGCTACAAGGCCGGGCTCGAGGTCGCGAGCCGCAACCTCAAGAAACTGTCCGACGCCGGCGTGAAGATCGCGATGGGGACCGACACCGGCCCGCCGGCGCGTTTCCAGGGCTACTTCGAGCTGATGGAACTGGAGATGATGGCGAAGGCCGGCCTGACGCCACGCCAGGTGCTGGCGTCGGCGACGCGCGATGCCGCTCGCTGCATGAAGCTCGACGCTGAAGTCGGTACGCTCGAAGCCAGCCGATGGGCCGACTTCGTCGTGCTCGACGCCGATCCGCTGGCCGCCATTTCGAACGTGAAGAAGATCAACGCGGTCTACGTCGCAGGCAATCGCGTCGCCGAGTAGACCGGCCGCGCATCAACCCGCCGCGGCGACGACCGCGGCGGACGCATCGCGTTCGCCGGCGAGCATCCGATAGGCGCGTTCCGCGGCACGCGACTTTTCGGCGTAGTGCTGCTGGACGTCGTCGCCGAGATGCGCCACCTGCTCCGGGTCGTATTTGCTCCGGGCCGCTTCGAACGCCGCGCGCACCTGTTCGTCGGTCGCGCCCGAGGCGACGCCAAGGATCGCGTACGGATCGAACGCCGGCTCACCCTCGTCCGATGAAGCCATCGGCTCATGCCGCGGGTTGAGCTGCCGGCGCTGACGCGCCGCCTCTTCCTGCTGGAGCGCCAGCTCTTCGCGTTGCCGCGCCTCTTCTCGCAGGCGCGCCTCTTCGGCCTCACGAACGCGCGCCTCTTCCTCGGCGCGTTCCTGCTGCTGGCGCCGTGCCTCGGCGTCGTCGCGGAGCCGCCGTTCTTCTTCCTCCTGAGCGCGCTGCCGTTCGTCGCGCTCGGCGGCGGCCCGGCGGAGCGCTTCTGCCGCGTCATGCCGGCAGGTCGGGCACAGATCGCCGGCGCCGGGAACCTGCACATTGCAGACGCGGCACATGTGGTGCACGCGCCGCCCTTTCATGACGAACACAAGTGCCGCGACCGCGCTCGCCGTAAGAGCGACAGCGGCAATCACCAGCCACAACGGCAACGAGGATGAAGAAGGCGCGGGCGGGGGTGTAGACGCGGCGGCGTCTGATGGCGCGACGACGGCCGCGGCGGCGACCGCATCCGCCGCGATCGGCACGCTGCCACGATTGCGCCGCGCCGACAACGCCGAGAGCTCCGCATGAAGGCAGTCGAGATACGCCTCCCGGCCGCGAGTCGATTGAAAACGGCTGCAGGCAGCGTCGAGCCGCCGGCGGTCGGCGGCTGAGACTCGGCTCAAGTCGCGACCGAACTCGGTTCGCAGCGCGAGAAGGCGCGCCGCGAGGCACTGCGCATTCGTATCCTCACCGTTTGGACCGATCGATTGCGTGCCGGTGCACGCCCGTTCGATCAAGGCCTGTTCGATGGCGCTCGGTGCGCTCGGTTCGGCCGGCGCCGCGGGCGGCGGCGCTGTAGACAGGGCCAGCACCAGCGACGGACCGAGGAGGCCCGACACGAATGAGGAGGCCGAGGAACCGATTGCCAACAGCAGCATGTGACCGCAGTCGGGATGGAGCAAGCGCGGTACCGAGCTCGACCGGTGATCCGGTGTGCATGGCTCAGCAATAGGGTGCAGATTTCAGAGTGTCGATGACATCGAGCGGCAGGCCCGCTGACAACTCTTGTCAGCGAGGGGTCGGTACGGTCGTTTGGAACCGCTCGCGGCGTGCTGGCGCCCTAATTGATGACTTTTGTCAACCGCAGACGCGCCGGAGCTATCGCAGGGGTGAAATCAGGCCTGATTTTGCGACCAGGAATTGAACACGCAATTTGCATAAGGGACACACATGTCAAAGCGGCGGAAGCAATGCGACGATCGACCCGGCCCTCCCCTCGACGTTCGCATCATCCGCGACGCGCTGGTGGTCGTGATTCCAATTCCGGACAGCATCGTCGCCCCCGACGACGCGCGCCTGGTGCTGCGCTGCGACGCGAGCGGCGCAATCCTCGCCGCGATCGCGGGATCGACGCCGTAGCTCAGCTCGCCGGCTTGTCTTCGCTGCCCGGGACGGCAGCTTCGGCGGCCTGGAAGCCGACTTTCGAATGGGTCCCATCGCAGAAGGGCTTGTTGGTGGACCCACCGCAGCGGCAAAGCGCGAACGGCCGTTTCTCGATCCGATAAGGATTCCCATTCCAATCGATCAGCGTCACGTCGTCGCCGTCGACGAGATACGGGCCGTTCTGCCGCACTTTGATCGTAGCCATCGTGTACCTGTTCGCCCCTCTACTAAGTTCACCACGTTGAACGCAGAGCACGCTGAGTTCGCAGAGAAGAACCAGATCGCAAGGGTTTCTGTGCGGTCTCTGCGTTAATCGTCGTCACGACATTTTCTGCATCGAGGACAGGAAATCGGCGTTCGTCCTCGTTTTCGACATCTTGTCGATCAGCAGTTCCATCGCTTCGACTGGCGAGAGCGGGTTGAGCACCTTGCGCAGCACCCAGATGCGATTGAGATCGTCTTTCGGGATCAGCAGTTCTTCTTTCCGGGTACCGCTCTTCTGCACGTCAATCGACGGGAAAACGCGCTTGTCGGTGAGCTTCCGGTCGAGGTGGATCTCCATGTTGCCGGTGCCCTTGAACTCTTCGAAGATGATGTCGTCCATGCGCGAGCCGGTGTCGACCAGCGCGGTCGCCATGATGGTCAGCGATCCGCCCTCTTCGATGTTGCGCGCGGCGCCGAAGAAGCGCTTCGGCTTCTGGAGCGCGTTGGAGTCGAGGCCGCCCGAGAGCACTTTGCCCGACGGCGGGATCACCGTGTTGTAGGCGCGCGCCAGGCGGGTGATCGAGTCGAGCAGAATCAGCACGTCTTTCTTGTGCTCGACCAGGCGCTTGGCTTTCTCGATCACCATCTCGGCCACCTGCACGTGGCGTTGAGCCGGCTCGTCGAACGTCGACGAGATGACCTCGCCGTCGACCGAACGCTGCATGTCGGTGACTTCCTCGGGCCGCTCGTCGATGAGCAGCACCATCAGGTAGACCTCCGGATGGTTCTTGGCCACCGATTGCGCGATGCTCTGGAGCAGCATCGTCTTGCCGGTGCGCGGCGGCGCGACGATCAGGCCGCGTTGCCCCTTTCCGATCGGCGTCCACAGGTCCATGATGCGCGCCGAAATGCTTTCGGGCGTCTCGAGGGTGATGCGCTCCTGTGGATAGAGCGGGGTCAGGTTCTCGAAGAACAGCTTGTCGCGCGCCTGATCGGGCGCTTCGAAGTTGACCGCTTCGACCTTGATGAGCGCGAAGTAGCGCTCGCCTTCCTTCGGCGGCCTGATTTGCCCCGACACCGTGTCGCCGGTCTGCAGGTCGAACTTCCGAATCTGGGAGGGCGACACATAGATGTCGTCCGGGCCTGGCAGGTAGTTGTAATCGGGCGCGCGCAGGAAGCCGAACCCGTCGGGCAACACTTCGAGCACGCCCTCTGAAAAGATGAACCCGCTCTGCTCGGTCTGTGCCTTCAGGATTTGAAAAATCAGTTCCTGCTTGCGCATGCCGGTCGCGCCGCCGACGGTGAGGTCCTTCGCGATCTGCGTGAGCTTCTGGATGCTCATGTCTTTCAGATCGGTAATGTTTAGACCCCGCTGCGACTGCCCCTGCTGCTGCGGCGGCCGCTGTCCCTGCTGCCCCTGCTGCTGCGCGCGCGGCTGCGGCGGCGGCGCGGGTGCCGCTTGCGGCGGCGGCGCGTCGGCTGCCGGCGCTGGCTGATCGGCTTTGAGTTGGGGGTCGGGATTCGAACTGTCGGGAGGGGCGGCCGTGGCGTCGGGCGCAGCGGCGGCTTGCGCGGTCCGCGCCGGAGCATGGCGCTTATGATTGCTTGGCATGAAGGCTCTCGAACATCGGGTTTAGGAGGTTGTCGATTGGCGGGCTGGCAGCCCGCAGGATTCAACGAGGTGTGGTTGTTGGATCGAGTATAGGACCCGGGGGAAACACTGTCAATCTAAGGATGTAAGGAGCTATGGGATCTACGGATCTATGGGATCTATAGGATCTATGCGATCTACGGATCTATGGGATCTGCGGATTTGTAAGAAGATCTCGAGATCCTGAGATTGAGATAGATCCGTAGATCCGTAGATTCGTAGATCCGTAGATTCTTAGATTCTTAGATTGCGTAGGGGTTTTCTCCAATGGCGACGATGCTGCAGGCCACGATCGGTTGAATCTGCAGCGCCTTGGCGCGGGCGATCAGCTCGTCGCTCTCCGCGCCAGGGTTCAGCCAGACTTCGGCAATCCCCTTCTGCGCGATCTCCGCAATCACCTGCTCGCCGATCTCCGGCGGCACGTAGAGCGTGGCCATGTCGATCGGCCCTGGCACGTCGAGCACCGATCCGTACGTCTTGAGTCCTTCGACTTCGCCCTCGTTCGGATTGATCGGAATGACGGTGAAGCCCTGCTGCCGGAAGGCGCGCAGCGCCCGGTTCCCGAACTTGCCGCGATTGCTCGACGCGCCGATGACAGCGACCACTTTCGACATGAATCGAGTATAGGGTCTGCTCTCTCCCGTTGCCAGGTGCTAGTGGCTCGTTGCTAGATAGGTGCTCGCTGCCGCCGAGCTCGTCACACCTAGCAACCAGCAACCAGCCACGAGCAACTACGCTGTTGCCGTCTGCGGCGCGTGCTTGCCGACGAATTCGAGCAGGCGGCGGCTGCCCTCTTTCAGCAGGTCCATCGACGTCGCATACGAGATGCGGATCGTGCCTGGTGCGTCGAACGCTTCGCCCGGCGTGACCGCGACGCGCGACTCGTCGAGCAGTGCGTCGGCGAAGTCGAGCGAGGTGCGGAAGCCGTCGGTCGAGAGCACGTCGCTGATGTCGACGAACATGTAGAACGCACCGGCCGGCTTGCGGCAGCGCAGGCGCGGATCGGCAGTGAGCCAGGCGTGCAGCTGATCGCGCCGCGTGCGGTATTCGTCGAGCATCGCCGTGACCGGCGCCTGCGATCCGATCAGCGCCGCCACCGCCGCCTTCTGCGTGATCGAGGTGACGTTCGACGTCGAGTGGCTCTGAATCGCCGCCGACGCGGTCATTACCGCCTGCGGACCGATCTGCCAGCCGCAGCGCCAGCCGGTCATCGCGTAGGCCTTCGACGCCGATCCGCAGAGCACCGTCTGTTCAGGGCACGTCTCCGCCAGCAGCTTCGGCAGGTTGTGCGGCACATCGTCGTAAATCAGCTTCTCGTAGCAGAGATCGACGACCACCCAGATGTTCTGCCGTGCCGCGACCTCCGCAATCGCCTTCAGCTCGGACTCCGCAATCAGCGCACCGGTCGGGTTTCCCGGCGAGTTGACGATGATGCCGCGGGTGTTCGGCGTCACTTTGTCGAGAATCGCCTGCGCGTGCACCGCGAAGCCGTCTTCGGCATGCGTGCGCGCGAGCACCGGCGTCGCGTCGGCCAGCTTGATCTGTTCGGTGAGCGTCGGCCAGTACGGCGCGTGGGTAATCACTTCGTCGCCCGGTCCCCACAGCGACAGCGCGGTGTTGTAGAGCGCCTGCTTGCCGCCCGCGGTGACCACGACTTGCGATTCCTTGTACTCGACGCCGTAGTCGTTCTTGTAGCGGTCGCAGATGGCGCGCTTGAGGTCGGCAATGCCGGCCGCCGGCGTGTAGCGGGTGAAGTTCTGGTCGAGCGCCTGGTGCGCCGCCGCCTTGATGGCGTCGGGCGTCGGAAAATCGGGCTCGCCCGCGCCGAAGTCGATGACGTCGACGCCTGAGCGGCGAAGCCGATCGACCGTGGCAGTCACTTTCATGGTCGGCGATCCGGCAATGCGCGTGGTCCGATCCGCGAGCTTCATGCGTTCCCTCACTATGCTTTCTTGACGAGGCCTTTCTCGCGCAGCCTTTGTTCGACGAGCTCCGGCACGAGGCCATGCACGCGTCCACCGAGCGAGAAGACTTCCTTGATTAATCGAGAGCTGATGTAAGTGTACTGTTCGGCGGGCATCATGAACACCGTCTCGATCGACGGCTGGAGCCGCTGGTTCATGAGCGCCATTTGAAATTCGAACTCGAAGTCGGAGACCGCCCGCAGCCCGCGCACGATCACCTGCGCGCGCTTGCGCTGGACGTAGTCGACCAGCAGCCCGTCGAAGGTGTCGACTTCCACCTTCGGGTGCGGCTTGAAGACCTCGCGCGCGATCTCGACGCGTTCGGCCATCGAGAACAGCGGCGCTTTCTCGGCGTTGACGAGAATGGCCACGACGATGCGGTCGAACAGCTTGGCGCCACGGGAAATGATGTCGACGTGGCCGTTCGTCAGCGGATCGAAGGAGCCAGGGTAGACGGCTAATGTGGCCATGAGTAAAACGACAACGTCGAGTCGCCGCTGGTCACCTGCCGGACGCGAACGAGCGGCCCGGCCGTTTCCGGCGCCGCGCGGCGCCGCGCGTGCTCGAACACCAGCAGGCCATCGGGCGCGAGCACCTCGCCCGCCGTCGCGATGACGCTGTCGACCTGAACGTCGTCGTATGGGGGATCCAGCAGAATCACGTCCAACGATGCTGCACCGAACTCGTCGATCGCCCGCGCCGCCGTTGCGCGGATGATAGCATAGCCGTTCGTCACGCCGCAGTGCGCGAGGTTGTCGGCGATGAGCGCCTGCGCGCGGCGATCGGAGTCGGCAAAGGTCACCATCGACGCGCCGCGGCTGATGGCCTCGATCCCGAGCGCGCCGGTCCCGGCGTAGCCGTCCAGCACCCGCGCGCCGTCCATCCGCGGCGCGAGAATATTGAACAGCGTCTCGCGCAGCTTGTCGGAGGTCGGCCGAAGTCCGTCCCAGGTCGGCGACTTCAGACGGCGCCCCTTGAGCGTGCCGGCAATGACGCGCATATGAATACGGAGTGATCTCCCTCACCCGACCTCGATCAGTTTGAACCTCTGCTCCCAATTCGCGACCAGCGTCTCGATTTTCGCGCCGCTCGGCGTCGAGACCTCGAACCAGCGCGCCGCCTCGCGCTGCGCCGTCTCCATCAGCTCGCGGTCGCGCACGAAGTCGATCAGCCGGAATGTCGGCATGCCCGCCTGCCGCGTGCCGAGCACGTCGCCGGCACCGCGCAGCTCGAGATCGCGCTCGGCGATTTCGAAACCGTCGGTGGTCTCGGTCAGCGCTTTCAGCCGCTCGCGCGCGTCGTCGCTGAGCGGCGCCTGGTAGAGCAGGAAACAGAACGACTGATGGCGATCGCGGCCAACGCGGCCGCGCAGCTGGTGCAGCTGCGACAGGCCGAAACGCTCGGCGTGCTCGACAATCATCACGCTCGCGTTCGGCACGTCGACGCCAACTTCCACGACGGTGGTCGACACCAGCAGCTGGAGCTCCTTCGCCGCGAACGCCTTCATGACGCGATCTTTCGCATCGCCCTTCAACCGACCGTGCAACAGGCCGATGCGGTAGGCCGGAAACACCTCGGTCGCCAGGTGGTCGGCCATCTGAGTCGCCGCTTTCAGATCGACCTTCTCCGACTCCTCGACCAGCGGATAAATGACGTACGCCTGGCGGCCGGCATCGAGCTGATCGCGGACGAACTGATAGACCTCGTCGCGCCGCGACTCGGGCTTGGCCAGCGTCTTCACCGGCAGGCGCCCCGCCGGCAGCTCACGAATCATGGAAACGTCCAGATCGCCGTAGACCGTCAGCGCCAGCGTGCGCGGAATCGGCGTCGCGGTCATCACCAGCACGTCCGGGTGCAGCCCCTTGGCCCGCAGCGTGGCGCGCTGCAGCACGCCGAACCGATGCTGCTCGTCGATGATCACCAGGCCGAGCTGCTTGAACGTGACGTCGCCCTGAACCAGCGCATGGGTGCCGACCACCAGCTGGATCGCACCCGACTCGACTTGCGCCAGCTGCTCGCGCCTCGCGGCGCTGGCCGTCGACCCGGTGAGCAAGGCCACACGGAACGGCGACGCCTGCAGCAGCCGCGCGATATTCATGAAGTGCTGCTCGGCCAGAATCTCTGTCGGCGCCATGAACGCCACCTGCAGCCCGTTTTCCATCGCGACCAGCGCCGCGAGCAGTGCCACGATCGTCTTGCCGGCGCCGACATCGCCCTGCAGCAGGCGATTCATCGGATGCGGACGCTGCAGGTCTTCGACGATTTCTTTCAGCGACTGCTTCTGGCCATTGGTCAGCCGGAACGGCAGCACCGCTCGCGCCGATTCGCGAATCCGGTCGTCGACGCGCACCACGATCGGTTTCTGCTCGGCCGCGGCGCTTTGACGCCGCGCCAGCACACCCATCTGAAACAGAAACGCTTCTTCGAAAATCAGCCGGCGCTGCGCCGGCGTCGCGAATCGGTTCAACCGCTCCACCGCCGCATCTTCAGGGGGGAAATGCGTGGCCAGCAGCGCCGCGTAGCGCGTCGGCAGCTGCAGGCGCACGCGAATCTCTTCGGGCAGCGGATCCGGCAGTTCAGACGGCAGATGGGCCAGCGCGTCGTGCACCAGACGGCGCTGCATCTTCGGCGTGACCGTGCCGGTTTTCTCATAGACCGGCACGATCCGTCCGGTGTGAATCGTTTCGCCTTCCTCATCGTCCAGGATTTCGTACTGCGGATTGAGGAGTTGCAGGCTGACCGAACCGCGCATCTCGAGCGGCCCGTAGAGGACGACGTGCTGGCCGCGCGCGAAGATGTCTTTCAAATACGCCTGGTTCATCCACACCGCGCGCAGCGATCCGGTGCCATCGTCGATCGCCGCCTCGAAAATCTTGAACCCGGGCCGGCGCGTCGAGCGCAGCCCGCACGCGAGCACGCGTCCGGATATCGAAACGGTTTGTCCCGGCTTCAACGAGGCGATCGGCTGCAGGCGGCTGCGGTCTTCGTAGCGATGGGGAAAGCGGTAGAGCAAATCCTCGACGGTGACGAGGCCGGCATGTTCGAGGTCGGCGGCGCGCTTCGGTCCGACGCCCTTCAGGAATTGCAGAGGGGTCGCCAGGACCTCGTCCGCGCTCATTGCACGATTATGGCCTGCCCCCGCTCCACTTGGATCTCACGGATCCGCGATGGGAGTGCAAACGGATCGTCGAGGCTGATGCCGGTGGGTCTCTCGGGCGTGCGCGAGTAGTAGCTGACGATTTCCTGCAGAAGCACTTTCGGAATCGGCACGCTGCCGGCGCTGGCCGACTCGAATGCAAAGCGGCCGACGCCGTTGCTCGTCGTCAGCGTCCCGGAAGCGGTGACCGGGAGGCGGCCGAAGAGATAGTTCATCGGATCGAGCAGGCTGGTCGGATTCTTCGCCTTGCGGACGGCGTCGAGATCGACGACGGCGCGGCCCGAGACGCGACCGGGACCGAGCGCGCTGAGCGACGGTTCGACGACGCCGGTTGGCAACTGTTCTTTGGCTTCGAACACGAGGTAGGAATTGACCTCGTTCTCGGTGACCGTCGTCCGGCGGACCTGTTTGGTGGACGTGTCCGTGGCGCCGTAGGTCGTGATCGCGTCGACTTTCTGCTTGAGCGACGTGGCGTCGCGCTTGCTCGGACGCACGTCGGCGGTCAGCGCGACACCGAGCAGTGCGATGGCCGGCAGCGATGAACTTAAGTGCCTACGCCACATGGACTTCGACGATTGTACTACGACGAGTGCTACTTCGGGCGGTTGGCCTGACGGGCCCGCATCACCAGCTCGAGCTTGCGCCGCTCCATCTGCTCTTCGAAGACCCGAAACTTGGCCTGCTGGCGCAGGTCGAGGACCTGGTCGATCGCCTCGTAGGCTTTCTTCACATCGGCCGCGGACCGTGTGTCGAGCTCCTGCAGCGCGGTGAGACGATCCTTGATTTGCGCCTCGTCTGTCTGCGCAGCGCCCGTCAGCCGGCGCAGCTCGGCGATAATCCGTCCGCGCTCCTGCTGCACCTGGCGGCGCACTTCCTGAAGCGTCTTGAAACGGGTGAGGAACCGCGTGAACTGTTCGTCGTCAATTTTCAGCTGCTCCTGCGCCTGCATCAGCGCGTAGGCGTCGAACATTTTCTGCACTTCGCCGGGCGTGACGCCCGGCTGCCCCTCGGCACCTTGCTGTGCCGCGCCGCCGCGCCGCGCCTGGGCCGCCGCCGGTCGAACGCACGCGATTAGTGCGCCGCCGAGCGCGAGCGCCACGAGGGCGCGCTTCACGAGCCCGCCAGTTCTGCCTTCAGCAGGCGTTCCAGCTCGCGCAGTTCGACGGCCGGCATATGCGTCAGCGCGTGCTCGGCGCTGCCGTCGGGCGCCAGGCCGGCATCGGCCGCGGCGTCCAGATCCATTGCCGATGTCAGGCTCGCCACCAGCATCAACGACGCATCGTCGGACGGCGCATCGCCGAGGACGTCGGTGCTCGCATTCGCAGCGGCACTGGCCGGCGGCGCCGCGACAACGACCGATCCGCTCGCGTCGGCTGCGGGACGCGGATCGGGCGCCATCAGCCGTGGCGCCAACGCGACGACCACGATGATCGCCGCGACAGCGGCGGCCCAGGCGGGCATCAAGACGCGCCGCCAGGCAGCCGCATCGAGCCACGCGGCCGGGCGGTTGCCCTCGGTCGCAACGCGATCGCCGATGCGCGCCGACAATTGATTCCAGAAGAGCGGCGACGGCTCAGGGACCTCGACGCCGGCGGCGGTCGACATCATCGCGCGCATCTCGCCGACCTGGCGCCGGCAGTCGGCGCACTCGGCGAGATGCGGCGCCGACGATTCCGGTCGCGTGCCCTCGGCGAGGTCGACGAGCTGGTCAGATGTGAGGTGCATGGCTAGGCGTCTTCACCAAGAATCTTCTTCAGACTGCCGAGCGCGTGAAAGAAATTTGCCTTCACCGCTCCGACCGAGCTGCCGAGGATGTCGGCGATCTCCTGATGCGACAGCTCGTGATAGGTCCGGAGAATCAGCGTCGCGCGCTGTTTGCGCGGCAGCTGCGCGATGGCGGCGCGCACGCGCGCGGCGCGCTCGTTCTTCAACAACGCGTCGGAGGCCGACATCGCGCCGTGGTCGGCGAATTGCCGGTCGGCAATCGGATCGGTGAGTTTGCCGAGCGTCGTCGGGGCATTGACGCGGTTCAGGCAGACGTTGACACCGATGCGATAGAGCCACGTGGCGATCGACGCCTGGTTGCGGAAGCTCCTGAGCCCGCGGTATGCGCGCAAAAATACGTCCTGCGAAAGATCGTTGGCGTCTTCGTGGTTGCCGACGAACCGGTAACAGAGCTGATACACGGAGCGACGGTGGCGTTCGACGATCAGATCGAACGCCCCCGGCGTCTCGGCGAGGCAGGCGTCGACCAGCGCACGCTCGTCGAGATCGGCGAGCCGCTCGTCAGCGGCCGGCATCGCGGAGCGCGTGGTGGACCAGGCCGCGGGAAGTGTCAACGCCAGGGACTGCGCCATCTGAAGGCTTCACGTCGGTTAGACCGCCCGCGTCGCGAAAAGTTACATCAGCGGGCGCGCCTGCATGAGCTGGTCGACCTCGTCGCGTGTAGGCAGCCCGCCCCGTGCGCCAAGCGCGCGACAGTTCAACGCCGCCACGGCGTTCGCATAGCCGAGGACATCTTCGATGTCGCCATCCGGCATTAGCAGGCAGCCTGCGGCGAACGCGCCGCGGAAGGCATCGCCCGCGCCGGTGCTGTCGACACAGTCGACGGAAAACGCCGGCGTCCAGATTTCGCGGCCGCCGCACCAGGCGAGGCTGCCGTGAACGCCGAGCGTGACGCAGGCCAGTGAGGCGCCGAAGTCGCGCGCCAGGCTCCTCAGCGCGCGGCCCAGATCTTCGTGGCCGGTCAACGCCGTGGGGAACTCCTCGGCGGCGATGATGACATCGATGTGCTGCAGCAGATCGGCGATGCCGGGACGAACCTTTTCGACATCGATGATGGTGGGAATGTGCGCCTCGCGGGCATAGCGGGCCGCTTGTGCCGACGCCGCCGTCTGGTGGCAGTCGACCACCAGCAATCGGCCCGCGGTCACCGCCGCCTTCGGCACGTCGGCCGGTTCGGTGCTGAGCGCGGGATGTCGATCCCACAGCACCGTACGCTCCCCGGATCGGGCGTCTACCAGAACGACAGCGAATTGATTCGTCGCCCCGGCGACGGTTCGCGACGATCCGATATCGACCCCTTCGCGCGTCAGGCTTTCGCGCGACAGCGCGCCAAGGTCGTCGTCGCCGAAGCTGCCGATGTAGCTCGCGCGCCAGCCCAGTCTGGCGCACGTCGCCATCGCGGTGGCGACCTGTCCCCCGGGCAAACGCGCGAAGCGTTGCAATCGCTGCTTGGTGTTCGAAACCGGATACTCCGCGACGACCGTGACCAGATCGACGCTATTCAGCCCGAAACCGGTGACATCGAACGGCCTGGCCCCTCGCGAGGGAATCGAAAATGGGATGCGCACTGCGCCGGATTTTAGTCCGTAACGAATGGCCTCACCTGCGCCCGCCTACTCTCTGTGAAGCGCAGCCGTATTGACCTTCGCCTTTCTTTTGCGTATATTACTTTCGCTTGGGGTACGAAGGCTTCCAAGAAAGGTAGCGATCATCATGCTTCCTCTCACGAAACGTCAGCGCGAGATTCTCGATTACCTGAACGAGTTCATCAGCCAGCACGGCTACGCGCCGAGCCTCGAGGAAATCGGCCGGCGCTTCGGCCTCTCTTCGCTCGCAACCGTGCACAAGCACCTGACGAACTTGCAGGAAAAGGGCTTCATCAAGCGCGCCTGGAACCGCAGCCGATCGGTCGAGATGGTTCCGACGCGAACCGGCGGCCGCGCCGTCGAGTTGCCGCTGCTCGGTTATGTGGCTGCGGGTCTGCCCATCGAAGCGGTCGCATCGAACGAAACCATCGCGGTGCCCGAAGACTTCGTCGGCAAGCGCGACACCTACGTGCTGCGCGTGCGCGGCGATTCGATGATCGACGAGCAGATTCGCGACGGCGACTTTGTCGTTGTCGAAGACCGCAAAACCGCCGACCAGGGCGAGATGGTGATCGCACTCCTGCGCGGGTCGGATGTGACGCTGAAGAAGTTCTACCGCGACCCCGGCGGCAAGATCCGCCTGCAGCCCGCCAACGCCGCCATGCAGCCGATTTTCGCCGACCCGGAACAGGTGCAGATTCAGGGTGTCGTCGTGGGCGTGATGCGGAGGTATTAGAGTCCGAGGTTGGAGGTTAGAGGTTAGGGGTTAGAGGTTAGAGGTTAGGCAGCGCAACCCCCAACCTCGACTCAAACCTCTAACCTCCAACCCCTCCAACCTCTAACCTCCAACCTCCAACCTCCAACCTCCAACCTCTAACCTCCAACCTCCAACCTCCAACCTCCAACCTCCAACCTCTAACCTCCAACCTCTACCCTCCCCCCTCTAATCCGCTAGACTGTCCGGATGTCCGATCAACAGCGACCGAAACAAATCAACTTCACCATCGTTCCCGACGAAAACTCCGCGGCGCCGCGCACCTACTCGAACTTCTGTTCGATCGCGCACACGCCGTTCGATTTCACGCTCACCTTTTGCGAGGTGATGCCGTTGTCGGACAAGGAAATCAAGGAAGCGGAAAACGAGCACATCGTGCGGGCGCCGGTGCGGACCAAGGTCGTCGTCCCCGTGCAGTTCGTGCCGAACCTGATCGCGGCGCTCCAGGAGCACTGGCGCGTCTACTCCGAGTCCTACAGCAACGTTGGCTGGAACAAGAATACAGAGCCGGGCGTTCATTGAGTTGGGACTGACGTGAAATCTCCTCGAGAGATCCAGGCCATCCTCGACGCGCTCGAGACGCAGCATCCCGGCGCGGACACGGAGCTCGATTACAAGACGCCGTTCCAGCTGCTCGTCGCGACCATCCTGTCGGCGCAGTCGACCGACGCGCGGGTGAACATGGTGACGCCGGCGCTCTTCAAGCGGTACCCCAACGCGCGGGCGCTCGCCAAAGCGACGGCGGCGGAGCTCGAGCCGCAAATCCACTCGACCGGCTTCTTCCGCGCCAAGTCGAAGGCACTGCTCGGAATGGCCACCGCGCTCGTCGACCAGTACGGCGGCGAAGTGCCGGCGACGATGGAGGCGCTCGTCGAATTGCCGGGTGTCGGCCGCAAGACGGCGAACGTCGTCCTCGGTCACGCCCTCGGCGTGCCGGGGCTCCCCGTCGACAGGCACGTGCTCCGCGTGGCGAATCGGATTGGCATCGCGGAAGGCGACGATCCGGTGGCCGTTGAAGCGCAGCTGACCTCGGCGCTGCCGCCCGACCGCTGGACGCGCACGTCCGACACGCTCATCCTCCATGGCCGACGCATCTGCCGACCCGCACCGCTCTGCGACCAGTGTGTGGTTCGCGACGACTGCGACTATTACCGTCTGGTCATCTCGCGGGCGCGCGAGGGCAAGCCGCCGCGCAAAAAAGCGGGCAAGCCGAAGCCGAAGCCGGCGCGGAAGAAAGCGGCGACACGATCACGTGGACCGAAAAAAGTTCGAGCAACTCGTCGCTGAGGCGCTCGCCTCGATCCCCGGCCGCTTCAAGAAGGCGATGTCGAACATCGCGATCGTGGTCGAGGACGAGCCATCGCCGGAGCTGCTCCGCGAGATGGATATCGAGCCGCCCGACACCCTGCTCGGCCTCTACCAGGGCACGCCGCTCACCGAACGCGGCTGGGGCCACGGCAACACGCTTCCCGACCGCGTGCTGATTTTCCAGGGTCCCCACGAACGCGATGCCGAAGACGAAGACGACCTCGTCGTCGCCATCGGCGAGACGCTGATCCACGAAATCGGCCATTACTTCGGGCTGAGCGAAGAGGAAATCGAGGAGATCGAAGAAAAATACTGGCGGGGCGACGCCGAGTGATTCGCGCCCGCAAAGAGTTCGGGCAGCATTTCCTCGAGCCGGCGTGGGTCGACAAGGTCGTTCGGGCGATCGACCCGAAGCCGGACGAAGCCTTCATCGAAATCGGGCCCGGCACCGGCGCGCTGACCCGGCCGCTGGCGGCGCGAGCGAAATCGGTCACTGCCTTCGAGATCGACCGCGGCCTGGCGCAACAGCTCCAGGCCGCTTCCATTCAGAATCTGGTTGTCGTCGACGGCGATTTCCTGGCCGTCGAACCCGGCGACTTCCGACTTCCCGACTTTCTTCGCGTCGCCGGCAACCTGCCCTACAACGTGGCGTCGCCGATCCTCTTCAAGCTGGCGGAGTTGTACCAGTCCGGCGTGAAGGTGACCGATGCCACCGTGATGCTGCAGCGCGAAGTGGCCGATCGCCTCGTTGCCCCGCCGGGCGGCAAGGAGTACGGCGTCCTCAGCGTGCTCATTCAGCATGCCGCCGACGTGTCGATGGTCTTGAAGCTGCCAGCCGGCGCGTTCCGGCCACCACCGAAGGTCCTGTCTGCGCTCGTCCGCCTGAGCTTTCATCCGCCGGCCCCGCCCGTGAAGGATTCCGCAGTCTTCGCCGGCGTGGTCCAGGCGGTATTCACGCGGCGCCGCAAAACGTTGACGAACGCACTCCTCGCTTTCCCACCGGCGGTGGCGACGACGCCGGCGCGTGCCCTGCGCGATGCGAACATCGACGGTAGGAGGCGACCCGAAACGCTGACGGTCGCCGAATTCGTCCGGCTGGCCGACGCGCTGGCATCTCGACAATAGGGGCACCAAAGTCGCGACCGACTTCGACCGAAACTTCAACGAGAGGGTTCGGCATGTTGGCGCACGCCGGGCCCCAGGCTGTGCTATAGTTTTCGCCGTAAGTCGTTCATCCCGCCCTATTTAGTTTCAGGCGCACCCAGCAGCCTGACCGAGACCGCTACGGCGGCTCCCTTCGACCGGATCGACTCCGCCCGGAGTGTGTCCGCCGACGGTAAAACGCCAGGCCCGCAAAGAACCGTGACGTCGGGTCTTTCTTTGCGCGCTGGCGCGTTTTTGGTTCCTGGTACTCATTGATGCTCGAAGTCGTGGCACTCGGCGGCCTCGGCGAGTTCGGCATGAACATGCTCGCGCTCAGCTGGGGTGAAACGACCATCGTGGTCGATGCGGGCGTGATGTTTCCGGACCCCGAGCTTCTCGGCGTCGATCGGATCATTCCCGACCTCGCCTACCTGCAGCAGAAAGGGCGCGTCGCCGCGCTCGTGCTGACGCACGGCCACGAGGATCACATCGGCGGCGTCCCGCATGTGCTTCCGCTCGTCGACGGCCCGGTCTACGGCACGCCGCTGACGCTGGCGATGGTCCAGCCCAAGCTCGACGAACACGGTATCGAGGGCACCAATCTGGTGGCGGTGCGGCCTCGCGAGCGCGTCACCGTCGGACCGTTCGAGATCGAGTTCATCCGCGTCACGCACAGCATGCCCGACTGCGTGGCGCTCGCCATTCATACCCCGGCAGGCGTCATCGTCCACACCGGCGACTTCAAGATCGACCAGACGCCGATCGACGGCCAGCACTTCGACGTTCATCGTTTTGCCGAGCTCGGGTCGGCAGGCGTGCTCGCACTGTTCGCCGACAGCACGAACGTCGACCGCCGCGGCTTCACCGGCTCCGAGCTCGAAGTCGTCGAGGCGTTCGAAGAAATCTTCACCAGCGCCACCGGCAAGGTGATCGTGGCGGCGTTCGCGTCGAGCATCTACCGGATGCAGATTCTGGTGGATCTCGCGGCGCAGTTCGACCGCAAGGTGGCGTTCGTCGGCCGCGGGATGATCCGCAATTCCGAGATCGCGCAGCGGCTCGGCTACCTGCGCATCCCGGCCGGCATCCAGATCCGCGATTCGGAGATCGGCACGTATCCGGCGCAGGACGTCCTGTGCCTCGCCACCGGATCGCAGGGCGAGCCGATGGCCGCCCTCTCGCGCCTCGCGATCGACGATCACCGGCACGTGAAAATCGCGCAGGACGACACCGTGGTGCTGTCGGCGCGCTCGATTCCGGGGAACGAGAAGGCGATCGGCCGCGTCATGAACCATCTGGCGCGGCGCGGCGCCGATGTCATCTACGAAGGGATCAAGCACGTGCACGTCTCCGGGCACGGCAGCGAAGAGGAACTGAAGCTGATGCTGTCGCTGGTGCGGCCGCGCTTTTTCATCCCGGTCCACGGCGAATACCGGCAGCTGTCCCAGCACGCGCGTGTGGCGGCCAAGGTGTTTGCGGGGCGCGACCCGAGGCCGGAGATTCTCCTCACCGAAAACGGCGACGTGCTGCAGTTCGACGAGGGCGGCGGCCGCATCGGCGGCAAGGTGCCGGTCGGGCGCGTGCTCATCGACGACACGCGGACCGGCGAAGTCGGAGACGAAGTGCTGCGCGACCGCCGGCATCTGGCCGAGGACGGTCTCGTCATCCCGGTGGTCGCCATCAACAAGCAGACCGGCACCCTCGAACGGGCGCCCGACATCATCACGCGCGGCTTCGTCATGGAAGACGGCCAGGTGCTGCTCGCCGACGGCGCTCGGCTGCTCGCCGACGTGGTCGCGCAAGCCAGCGTCGAGGAACGGACCGATCAGGGGTTGATCAAGGAAAAACTTCGCGTCGAGCTGCGCCGCTTTTTTCGCAAACGTTCGGGGCGGCGGCCGTTCGTGCTGCCCGTCATCATGGAGATCTGAGACGTGGGTCGATCGACCGTTTCGCGCCGGGTCAGCGAGTTCGTCGGCGTTGCGCTCTTTGCCGCCGCGTTGATCTGGATCATCTCGCTCGCCAGCTACGAATCGACCGACCCGGTCTGGTTCTTCAGCACGGGTGCGCACGGTGCGCCGGCCAATTTCGCCGGGCGCGTCGGCGCGTTTCTCGCCGAGTTGTCGTTCCAGCTGTTCGGCTACGCGTCGTACATGATTCCGGCGGCGCTGGTGATCATCGGCTGGAACTATTTCTGGTGCCGCTCGCTCGACGCCGCCGGCACCAAAATCGTCGGCGCCGGACTCCTGCTCTCCTGCATCAGCGCGTTTCTCAGCCTCGTCTTCGGCACGATCGATCTCTCCGGCAAAGCGTTCCGGGCCGGCGGCTACGCCGGCGAGTTCCTCGCCAGCGAGATGTCCGAGTACCTGAACCGCACCGGCGCGATCATCGTGATCCTCACGCTCATCTTCCTCGCTGTCATCATGTCGACGCAGTTCTCGCTTGGCCGCTTCTTCGCGGCGTTGAGCGAAAGCGCGCGCGATGGCGCCGTTCGCGGCGTCGCGGCGTTCCGCGGCTGGCGCGAGGAACGCCGGCGCGAACAGCAGCGGCGCGAAGTGATCGCGAAGCACACGACGAAAAACCCGGGCGCGGTCGTCGTCGCCGAGGCGGCAGCGGTGAGGCCGGCAAAAGCGCGCATCGCACCCGAGCCGCCGCCCGCCGAAGGGCTCGCGGCCAAAGCCTCGCGCGTCGTCGCCAAGGCGTTCAAGCGGCAGGACAAAGAGGAGGACCGCGACGCCCAGCGGCCGCCGCAGCCGCCTGTCGTCGCCGCGCCGGCCGCGGTGGCGCCGCCAAAACCGATCGCTCCGCCGAAGCCGCCGAAAGTGGTCGCGCCGTCGCTCCCGATGCCCGATCCCGAGCCGATGTCGAAGGCACCGGCCGAGCGCCGCAAGGGCGACTACACCCTGCCGCCCGTGTCGCTGCTCGACGCGGCCAAGACCGAGCGCAAGATCGACGAGCGCGAGCTGATGGACGAGGCGCGGCTGCTCGAGGAAAAGTGCCGCGAGTTCTCGGTCGAAGGCTCGGTCGTGCAGATTCACCCCGGCCCGGTGGTGACCACCTACGAATTCAAGCCGGACGCCGGCGTGAAATACTCGAAGATCACCGGTCTCGCCGACGATCTCTGCCTGGCGATGAGGGCCGACTCGGTCCTGATCGATCGCATTGCCGGCAAATCAACGGTCGGCATCCAGATTCCGAACCACACCCGCGAGCAGATCTCGCTGCGCGAGATGCTCGAATCGGAGGCCTACCGCCGTTCGACGTCGAAGCTCACGATTGCCCTCGGCAAGACCATTCACGGCGAACCGTACATGGCCGACCTCGCGACGATGCCGCACCTGCTGATCGCCGGATCGACCGGCGCCGGCAAGTCGGTCGCGATGAACGGCATGCTGACCAGCATCCTCTACCGCGCCACGCCCGACGACGTGCGGATGATCATGATCGACCCGAAGCGGCTCGAGCTCGGGATGTACGAAGAGATTCCGCACCTGATGACGCCGGTCGTCGTCGATCCGAAGCAGGCGGCGAACGCGCTCCGCTGGGCGGTCCGCGAAATGGAAGAGCGCTACAAGACGCTCGCCGCGGAAGGGGTCCGCAACATCGAACAGTACAACCGCAACGTGCGGGCTGCGATCGACGAGAAGCGCACCCCGCAGAACGGCGTCGAGCCGAAGCCGCTCCCCTTCATCGTGGTGGTGATCGACGAGCTCGCCGACCTGATGATGGTGGCGAGCAACGAGGTCGAAGAATCGATCGCGCGGCTGGCGCAGATGGCACGCGCCGTCGGCATCCATCTGATCCTGGCGACGCAGCGCCCGTCGGTCGACGTCATCACCGGCTTGATCAAGGCGAACCTGCCGGCGCGCATCGCCTTCCGCGTCGCCTCGAAGATCGACTCGCGCACCATTCTCGACGGCAACGGCGCGGAACAGCTGCTCGGCAAAGGCGACATGCTCTTCCTGCCGCCGGCCTCGTCGCGGTTCATTCGCGTCCACGCGCCGTATATCTCCGAGCAGGAGAGCGCCAGGCTCGCCAGCTTCCTGCGCAAGCAGGGCAAGCCGGTCTACGACGAGAGCATCACCGCCGAGGAAAAGACGGCGGCCGACGCCATCGAATACGAGAAGGACGATCTCTACGACGAGGCCGCGAGAATCGTCGTCAGCAGTGGACAGGCCTCGATTTCGTACCTCCAACGGAAGCTGCGCATCGGCTTCAGCCGCGCGGCGCGCCTGGTCGACATGATGGAAATGGAAGGCCTCGTGTCGCCCGCGGCCGGCGGTAAACCCCGTGAGGTGCTCGTCGACAAGGGCTATTTCGAAGAGGTCGACGCGCAGCTCCGGTAAGCAATGGGTCGCATCATGGTGAGACGAACATTCAACTCGAACGCAGAGCTCGCAGAGTTCGCAGAGTCCACAGAAAAGATAATGCTTCTCTGCGTTCTCTGCGGTCTCTGCGTTCTATGTGCGCTATCGACCACCGCGATCGCCGCGCCACCGCCGCCGGCGCGGACGATGTTCACCGAGGCGCTCGCGCGCGAGGAAACGGTGCGGACGGCGCTCAGCGCGCCCGACGCGGTACCGTCGGTCCTCAACGACGTGCACGCGGTCATCGCTGCCTACGAATCGATCGCTCGCCACTACCCCACGAGCGGCTACACCGACAACGCGCTGTGGCAAGCGGGGCGCCTTGCGCTCGATGCGTATGCCCTGTTCAATCAGGCGGCCGACAGGGACACGGGTATCCGTCTGCTTCGGAAGCTGGCAGAGGGCTATCCCACCAGCAAGCTGGCGCGCCAGGTTCCCGACCAGCTCGCGCGGGTGGAGCCGACAATCGTAAATCCACCGAAAGGCCCGCCACCCGACACACCGTCGTCGATCGCGTTGAAGGAAGACCGGATCGCGTCGGTCGCGCCACCAACGCCAGCGCCGGCGCCCGCGTCGACGTCCGGTTCGATCCCGACGGCGGCCGCGGGCAAGGTCGCGACCATCAAGGGCATCCGCCGCAGCACGCTTCCCGACGGCGTGCGAATCACCATCGAGGTCGACGGCGAGGTGCCGTTCCACGACGAGCGAATCGCCGACCCGTCGCGCGTCTTCCTCGACTTGCCCGGCACCCGCCCGTCTCCTGGCCTTGTCGATCGCACGCTGCGCTTCGAAGGCGACGCCGACATCGTCAGGCAGGTGCGGATCGGCCGCCACCCGAACAACACGACCCGGGTCGTGCTCGATGCCGCCGATGTCACCAGCTACAGCGTCTATCCGCTGTACGGTCCGTACCGCCTGGTCATCGACCTCTTGAGAGTCGCCTCGACGACGGCGGCGGTCACCCTGCCGGCCGCACCTCCTGCACCGAAGGCGCCGCTACCTGCGCGTTCGGCCGTGTCGGATGGGAAGGTGACGCTGCCGGCCGCGCCCAAACTGCTGGCCGCAAAGTCGCTGGCAACCGCATGGCTGCGGCCGCTGCCCTGGGTGCTCGCACGCGAAACGAAGCGGCTCGCCGATGCCCGGCTGGCGCCAGTGGCGCCGGCGCCGGCGGCGACCGCTGCGGTCGCGACCAAAGTCGACGCCGACGCCGACGAGGCTGTTGCGAAAGCCGCCGAGACCGCACCGGTGAAGCCGGTCGCACCGCTGACCATGCCGGCCGCGCCGCCGAAGAACCTGAACGGCGGCCTCTCGATCGCGCGTCAACTCGGCTTGGGGATTTCGCGAATCGTCATCGACCCGGGCCACGGCGGACACGATCCGGGCGCGAAGGGCAAAGGCGTCACCGAAAGCGAAGTCGTGCTCGACGTCGCGCTTCGCCTCGAGAAGTTGCTGCAGAAGGTGCCGGGCGTGGAGGTCATTCTGACCCGCCGGACCGACGAGTTCATTCCCCTGCCCGAGCGCACCGCAATCGCGAATCGCGAAGGCGCCGACTTGTTCCTGTCGATTCACGCCAACGCCAGTTCCAGCGCGCAGGCGCGCGGCGTCGAGACCTACTTCCTGAACTTCGCGAGCAACCTGAGCGCGGCGGCGGTCGCGGCGCGCGAAAACGCCGCCTCCGGCCAGCAGATGGCGGCACTCCCCGACCTGGTGAAGTCGATCGCCTTGAACAACAAGCTCGACGAGTCGCGCGACTTCGCGACGCAGATCCAGCGCGAGATGTTCGACCGTCTGAAGGGCACCAACAAGACGCTGCGCGACCTCGGCGTCAAGCAGGCACCCTTCGTCGTCTTGATTGGTGCGGCGATGCCGAGCGTGCTGGCGGAGATTTCGTTCGTCACCAATCCGCAGGAAGCCCGGCTGCTGAAAGGAAATGCCTACCGGCAGCGGATTGCCGACTCGCTGTTCAACGCGATCCGGAAGTATCAGGGCTCGCTGAAGAACGTCACCGCTGTCGCCCTGCAAGAGGAGTGAACGGGAACAGAGGCAAAACAATCTCCGTCAGGATCGGGATCGTACCCAGAACATCACCCCCGCCATCACCGCACCGAGCGCCACGGCCGCGACCACGATGAGGCCGGTGAGTCCGAGGGAGCCAAGCAGAACGTCGGCGAGCCCCGACAGCTCGCTCTTCTGCTCGGGCGGGATGATCTTCACGATGATCGGCGGTGACGGCTGGCCCTGCGCCAGGGCGACGACCGAATAAGAGCAGAAGGCGGCGAGGGAGGCGACGACACGAGGAGCGCTGAACCGTTGCCCCTGAACCCTCGCCGCTCCTTCCGCGCTCGCTTCGTTATCCATCGAAACGCTCGAACGCCAGATTCGCGAGGGTTCGGACGGCGACGCCGCTCGGTCCCTTGGGAAGATACGGCTTCGCCTCGTCGGCCCACGCGGTGCCCGCGATGTCCATGTGCACCCACGGCACATCGTCGACGAACTCCTTCAGAAACATCGCCGCGGTGATCGAGCCGGCCGCACGTCCGCCCGTGTTGATGATGTCCGCGATCTCGCTCTTGATCTGGTCGCGGTAGTCGTCGAAGAGCGGCAGCGGCCACACGCGATCGCCGGCCGCGTCGGCCACGCCGCGGACGCGGTCGACCCACGCGTTCGGCTGCCCGAACAGCCCGCTGGTCACCTTGCCGAGCGCGACGACGACGGCGCCAGTCAGCGTGGCGACGTCGACAAGATGTGTCGCGCCGAGCTGCCGCGCGTACCAGAGGCCATCGCCAAGGATGAGACGCCCCTCGGCGTCGGTGTTGATCACTTCGACCGTCTTCCCAGACGCACCCTTCAGGACGTCGCCCGGCTTCAGCGCCTTCCCACCCGGCATGTTCTCCGTCGTCGGCACGACACCGACGACGCGGATCGGCGCTTTGAGCAGCGCGATGGCGCGCATCGCGCAGGCGACGGCGGCGCCGCCCGCCATGTCGTCCTTCATCTGCTCCATTTTCTCGGCCGGCTTGATCGAGATGCCGCCGGTGTCGAAGGTGATGCCCTTGCCGACGAGGCCGAGCACCGGCGTCGCCGGCGCGCCCGGAGGATCGTAGCGAAACACCATCAAGCGCGGCGGCTCCGCGCTGCCACGGGCGACGCCGAGGAGCAGCCCCATCCCGAGCCGTTCGATCTGTGTTTCGTCGAGAATTTCGGTGTGGACGCCGGCCTCGCCGGCAAGCGCCGTCGCGCGCGCGGCGAACTCCCGAGGCGTCAGGCGATTGCCAGGCTCGTTCGCCAGCCCGCGCGCGAGATTGCTGCATTCGCCGAGAATGCGGCCGCGTGCGACCACGGCGGACACCTCAGCAAGCGTCGCCGGCGTCGCATCCAGCACGACGATGGTCCAGGAGGGCGGTGGCGCGGGCGCCGGATCGGCGGTCTTGTAGATGCCTCCCCAGAACTCGGCCAGCGTCAGCCCTTCCGCCACCGCCTGCGCCAGAGCCAGCCGGTCGCCGCTGCCGCGCACGACGAACGCGCCGCGCGCGACGCGTTTCTGGCGTGCCGTGTAGCCGGCCGCGGCGGCGACTTTACGCATGAGCTCGCTACCGCGGTCGGTACCCACGCCGCCACCGATGAGCGCAACACGACCGGCGCGCCAGCTCGTGTCGGTCACCCGAGATAAAAAGAAGTCGTACGGTTTGCTTTGAAACTCTTTCGATGTGACCGCACGCGCGACCTCTCCGCCAGTGGCGGCGTCGACGCCATTCCAGTCCGGCGCGTCGTCCTGAAACCACGGAACGATTACGACATCGGCATCAACCGCTGAAAGAGGACCGGTCGTGCAGGCAATTTGAGTCGTCGAGGGCGCTTGGGGCATCCGACTATTATCGTTGAAGCTGCTTGCCGCCACCCGCTCTGCACGGTACAATTTCATGCAGCCCCAGCCAGGTGAGGACAATCATGATGAGGGACCTGCTGCGTGATACGTGGGCCGGCGTGGCGTTGCTGCTGGTCTGCACGGCGCTCACGACAGGGGCCGCGGCACAGAGCGCCGACAAACCCGCGAAAGACAAGGACACCCCCGACGCGAAGCGTCCGAAAATCACGCTGAAGGCGAACCCGCTGATCGCCATGGCACCGGCGCGCGTGGTGCTGACCGCGGAGTTGGTTGGCGGCGACAACGACTTCGAAGAGTTCTACTGCCCCGCCGTCGAATGGGAGTGGGGCGACGGGACGAAGTCGGAATCGTCCGGCGACTGCGCGCCCTACGAAGCGGGAAAATCGGAAATCAAGCGACGCTTCACCGTCGAACACGTGTTCCGGCTCGGGCGGCCCAACGGTTACCGTGTGACCATTCATCTCAAGCGCCGCGACAAGTCGGTCGGGGCGGCCACGGTCAACATTCAGGTGCGTCCCGGCCTGCGCGACGGCCTCCAATAGCGGCCAACTGAAATCCCACAACCGAACACTCGACCGGCCGGCAGCACGCTGCCGGCCATTTTTGTTGGCGATCTTGCGCATGATCGCTGTCTGAATCTGGCACGAGATTGGCCTTTAGCCGACCTCGTGACCCTCCGACAGCGCGCCGCGCGGATCCTGATGGGAACCCTCATCGTCCTCGCGGCATCGGTGTCGGTCGGCTTGACCGCACCGGCCGACGGGCCCTTCAGCATTACGGTACGCCCGGTGTTCTTGCGCCTCGACGACAGTGCGGATCCCTCGCGTGCGAGAGCGCTCGGACTCGACATCGACGTCAAGCTCGGCGAAACCCGTCTGCATTTCGGCTGGTCGGCCATTCCGTTGGCGAGCTTGTCGCCGTCAACCAAACCGGGCTGCAGTCTGCTCTAATCCCCGTATGGACGCTCTGGTTCAGGACATCCGCTACGCGATTCGTCTGTGCCTGCGGACACCCGGCTTCACTGCCGTTGCGGTCCTCGCGCTCGCGCTCGGCATTGGCGCCAACACCGCAATCTTCACGATCGTCAACGCGGTCCTGCTCGAACCGCTGCCGTTTCGCGATCCGAGTCGGCTGGTGGTGTTGTGGGAGACGAACGTGCGCCGTCCGGGGAGGCCGAACGTGCTCGGGCCGGCGAACTTTCTTCGCTGGCAGGAGCGCGCCACCGTCTTCGAGCGGATGGCGCCGTTCTACGACTACCGCGTCAACCTGACCGGCGCCGGCGAGCCCGAGGAACTGATCGCACTCGACGTGACGCCAGATTTCTTCCCGACACTCGGCGTCTCGCCGCTCGTCGGACGCACGTTCACGTCCGACGAAGGTCCCAAGGGCAACGACGATCTCGCGGTGCTCGGATACGGTTTGTGGCAGCGCCGTTTCGCCGGCGATCCGGCGATCGTCGGACGAACGATCGAGATCAACGGCCGGCCGATCACCGTGATCGGCGTGATGCCGGCCGAGACGCGTCTCTTCGTCAAGCGGGGATCGCTCACCGGCAAGCCGGCGGACCTCTGGCGGCCGTTCGCGTTCACGGCGGCCCAGCGCGAGCCGCGCGGCCGCTACATGAGCGCAATCGCGCGTCTCAAGCCGGGAGTCGCGCTCACCGAAGCGCAAGCGCAGCTCGATACCATCGCGAGTGGGCTGACGCAGGAGTTGCCACAGTTCGACACCGGCTGGGGCGCGTTGGCCGTGCCGATGCATCGCGAGCTCTCCGGCGATATCCGGCCCGCACTACTGGTGCTCTCGGGCGCGGTGGGCTTCGTGCTGTTGATCGCGTGCGCTAACGTCGCCAACCTGCTGCTGGCGCGCGGCGCGGCGCGGCAGCGCGAGATGGCGATTCGGACCGCGCTCGGCGCGGCGCGGTTCCGCGTCGTGCGGCAGCTGCTCACCGAAAGCCTGGTCTTGTGCATCCTCGGCGGCGCGCTCGGTCTGCTCGTCGCGCAGTGGAGTCTCGACGTGCTGCTGGCGATCAGCCCGGTCGATCTCGTCGACATCGGGCCGGTGCATTTGAGCTACCCGGTGCTCGCCTTCACGGCGACGGTCTCGCTCCTGACCGCTATCGTCTGCGGTTTTGCCCCTGCGTTCGAAGGTTCGCGGGCCAACGTGCAGGAGGCGTTGAAAGACGGCGCTCGTCAGATCGGCAGCGGCCTGCGGCATCGCCGCATCCGCCAGGCGTTCGTGGTTGCGGAGATCGCGCTTGCGGTGGTGCTGCTGGTCGGCGCCGGCCTGATGATTCGCAGTTTCGGCACGCTCAGCGGTGTGAACCCAGGCTTCGACGCGCACAAGGTGCTGACCGCGCGCGTCACGGTGCCGGTCGCGCGTTACGAGACCGACGAGAAGAGGGTGCAATTCTTCGCCAACCTGGTCGAGCGGCTGCGGGCAATCCCTGGCGTCGAGCGCGCTGGTGCGATCAGCTTCTTGCCGCTGTCGGGCCCAGGTGCCGCGACCGGTTTCACCATCGTCGGGCAGCCCCAACCGCAGGCGGGCCAGGGTCCGGTCACCGACGTACGCGTCGCCGACAACGGCTATTTCGAGGCGATGAAAGTCCCGCTCGTGCGCGGCCGGCTGTTCAGCGACCGTGAGATGCGCCAGAAATCGAACGTCGTGGTGATCAACGAAGCGCTGGCCCGGCGCCATTTTTCCAACGAGGATCCGATCGGCAAGAGCCTTGTCATCGCGATGAACGACCCGATTGTTCCCACGGAAATCATCGGCGTGGTCGGCGACGTGAAGTACGCCGACTTCGCCACCGAAGTGCGGCCGATGACCTACTGGCCGCATCCGCAGCTGGCCTACAGCGCCATGACACTGACGCTTCGGACCGCAACCGAGCCAGCTTCGTTCGCACCAATCGTCGAACGTGAAGTTCGCGCGATGGACAAAGACCAGCCGGTCTCCGACGTGCGCACGATGGATCAATGGGTGGCGCGAACGCTGTCGCAGGCGCGCTTCAGTTCGACGCTCTTGACGACGTTCGCGGCGCTGGCGCTGATGCTGGCGGCGATCGGGATCTACGGCGTGATGTCGTATGCGGTCAGCCAGCGCACGTCGGAAATCGGCATTCGTCTCGCCCTGGGCGCCGAGTCGCGCGATATCCTGGCGATGATCGTCGGCAACGCCACCCGGCTGGCGGCGCTCGGCCTCACCATCGGGATCGTGCTCGCGCTCGCATTAGGACGCACGCTGAACAGCCTGCTCTATGAAACCGCGGGCACCGATCCGCTCACGTTTGCCGCAGTGGTCGCGGTGCTGGCGGCCGTCGCGCTCGTGGCGAGCTACGTGCCGGCACGGCGGGCATCGAGAATTCCACCGGTCGACGCGCTGAGATATCAATGATCGACACGCTGTTCCAGGACCTTCGCTACGCGGCGCGCACGTTCAGGCGTTCACCGGGCTTCCTGCTGTTGACGGCCCTCACCATTGCCGTCGGCGTCGGCGCCAACGCCGCGATCTTCAGCATCGTCAACGCCGTCCTGCTGCGGCCGCTGCCGTATCCACGCGCCAGCGAGCTGGTGCTCGTAACCGACACGAACCGGCAGACGCGGCAGAGCAACGGCGACGCGACGCCGGCGAATTTTCTCGACTGGCGGGTCCGGCAGCACAGTTTCAGCGGGCTGTCGGCGTTTCGCCAGGCGTCGTTCACGGTGTCGACGGCCGACCGTCCGGAACGTGTCGCCGGCGCGATCGTCACCGCGAACTTCTTCGACGTGCTCGACGTGAACCCGGCGATTGGCCGCCGTTTCCGCGCCGGCGACGAGGGCCCCGGCGCGGCGCGCGTGGCGCTCCTCTCCGATGGGTTGTGGCGCCAGCGCTTCGGCGCGCGTCCCGACGTGATCGGCCAAACCGTGCGATTCAACGACGAGCCGCACGTCGTAGTCGGCGTGATGCCAGCTGGCATCGACTACCCCGACCAGGCGCGCGTCTGGGTACCGGCGCACTGGCGCGTCCCGGACGATCCGCTTGTCCCGGCCGCGGATCCATCGGCCCAACGCGGGCATGGGTATTTCTCGGTGATGGCGCGTCTCGAACGCGGCCGTACGATCGACAGCGCCCAGGCCGACATGGACGCCGTGGCGGCCAGCCTCGAACGCGACTTCCCGAACGATAACCGCGATGTCGGCGCGCTGGTGACGTCGCTTCGCAGCGACCTCGTCGCCGACGTGAAACCGACGATCTTGCTGCTGTTCGCCGCGGTCGGGTTGCTGCTGTTGATCGCAACGGCGAACGTGTCGGGGCTCCTGCTCGCCCGCGCCACCGCCCGGCATCAGGAGATGGCGGTTCGCATTGCGCTCGGCGCGAGCCGCACGCGGATCCTGATGCAGCTCCTGACCGAGAGCGTGGTGCTCTCGGGCATCGGTGGCGCGGCCGGCGTCCTGCTGGCGATGTGGCTGGTCGGCCCGCTCGTCAGGCTCAGCCCGAGCGACCTCGGCATCGCCGGCGCCGTCACCGTGGATCGCAGCGTCCTCGCGTTCGGTCTGGTCGTCTCTACCCTCTCCGGCCTGCTCTTCGGCCTGGCGCCGGCGCATCAACTCCTGCGGCTGAACGTGCACGCCGATCTCAAGCAGGGCGCTCGCGGCGGCACGAGCGTCGGCCAACGCCGGATTCGCGCGACGCTGGTCGCGGGCGAGATCGCGTTGTCGCTGGTGCTGCTGGTCGGCGCGGGTCTAACGATTCGCAGCTTCGTGAAACTGCAACACGAGCCCGCGGGCTTCAGCCCCGACCGGGTCCTCACGGTTGGCGTCAGCCTGCCGGCCGCACGGTATCCGACACCGGCGATGAAGGCGCAATTCTGGCAGCAGACGCTCGACTCGCTGCGTCAGGTGCCGGGTGTCGAGGTCGCCGGCGCGACCAGCCGCTTGCCGCTGCTCCCGGGCAACAGCACGCGCGGCTTGACGATTCGCGACTTGCCGCCGAACACACAGGCGTCGGCGCACTACCGCACCGCGACGCCCGACTACTTCCGTGCGATGGGGATTCAAATTCTGCGCGGGCGCGTGTTCCAGGAGTCTGATCGCGAAGGACGTCCGCTGGTCGCGGTTGTCAGCGCTTCGGCCGCACAGCGATACTGGCCTAACCGCAATCCGATCGGCGAGCGCTTCTCCATCAACGAACCGGCCATCACCATCGTCGGCGTCGTCGCCGATGTGCACGCGGCGTCGCTCGATACGCCGCCGCAGCCCACGGTCTACGTCCCATACCGTCAGGATCCGTGGCCGTTCATGACCTTCGCGCTGCGCACGACGGCGGCGCCGTCAGCACTCACGAACGCGGTCCGCGACGCGATCTGGCGCGTCGACAAAGAACAGCCGGTTGGCGCCGTCTTGACGATGGACCAGCAGTTGTCGAATTCGCTGACGCGCCGGCGCTTCAGCGTCACGCTGTTGTCGGCGTTCGGCGCGGTCGCCGTCTCGCTCGCAGCGATCGGGCTCTACGGCGTGCTCGCGTTCATCGTCGCGCAGCGCCGGAGAGAGATCGGCGTGCGCATGGCCCTCGGCGCGCAGCCGCGCGACGTCGTCGCCGACGTGCTCGGCCACGGTCTGCGGCTCGCGGCGGTCGGCATCGTCGCGGGGATCGCGCTGGCGCTGGGGACCACCCGGCTCGTGAGCTCGCTGCTCTTCGGCACCAGTCCGACCGACGTGGTTACATTTGCGGCGGTGGCAGCGCTGCTCGTAGCGATCGCGGCCGGCGCGAGCTTGGTGCCGGCGCTGCGAGCCAGCCGAGTGGACCCGCTGATCGCGTTGCGCGACGAATAATGGTCACGCTGCGCAACGTACGCTTTGAACGCAGAGCTCGCAGAGACCGCAGAGACTTCTTTCACAAAGCTGTTCGGCACATTTGAACGCAAAGCCCGCCAAGATTTCTCTTGAGCGCAGAGTCCGCAGAGACCACGGGTCGCACGCCGCCGCGTCGCGGCGGCACGGCTCGGAAAGACGAGCGGAAACGCAAGCGCTGAGGGACTGGTCCGCTTGTGTTTCCGTTCGTCTTCCCGAGCCGTTCGGTCGGCCGGCCATGCCGGCCGACGTGCGACGCATATTTTCTGTGCGCTCGGTGGCTCTCTGGGCAGATTTCTCTTCGTGTTCCTTCGTGTCCTTCGTGTCCTTTGTGTTTCGTGTTCTTCGTGGCTCGAGCCATCCGCGTTACGGCGAAGCGGCTTTGAGAATGTCGGCGCCAGATGTTTTCTTCCCGCGCGCCTCGGCCGATACGCTCTGCAGGTAGTCGCTAATCTGCAGTACCGTCCGAAACACGAACCGCCCCAGCGAACCGAGGCCGTTGGTCTCCGATGCGCGGCCGAACACGGCATCGCCGACGTCGTCGACTTCACGCTCGGCCAGCGTGCCGAGCGTCGCGATCACGTGGACGTAATACCGCTGCGCCGCCGCGAGCCGCGACGTGTCGCCCAAGTCGAGCACCATCGGCATTGTTCGCGGCGTCACCGCATATGAGGTGGCGGCACCGGAGGGATCGGTGATCGACAAGGCGTTGCCGGGTGCCCGCGTGAAGCGGAAGACGCGCACGATCGCCGGGTAAACCAGCCGATCCCAGACCGGCCGGCTCTCCCACAATTCCGCCTGCACGCGCAGGTGCAGGACGCCGCCGCTATCGAGCGTTTTCCGGAATCGCTCCGGCACCAGATCGCGCAGCTCGATCGTCGTCGCGACCACCGACACTGGGGCGCGGAGCTCCTTGATCTGCACGTCGAGCGCCGCCAACGGTGTCGTCAGCAAGAGCACACCGAGAATCGCGGCAACGATTCGACCGGTCGACCGCTGCGTGAGTCGCCCCATGTCGGTCAGAAGGTGCGGTCGAAGCGGATCACGACCTTGAGCGAGCCGGGAATGTCGCTCGTTTTGTAGCCGAAGTCGACGCGGAAGCCGCCGGCGCCGACGCCGAAGCCAACGCCCTTCAGCCACGGCGAGTCCGGACCGGTTTGCACACCGACGCGACCGACATCGTAGAAGCCGATCAGCTTGAAACCGGCTTGCCATCCGAGCTCGTACTCGAGGTTCAGGAGCGTCATCGAATCGCCGATCGCTTCCTTGAACTCGTAGCCGTGAACCGATCCATAGCCACCGAGTCCAAACAAGCGCTGCGGCGGGAGCACGCCTCCAGACCATCCGCGAATTCCGCGCACGCCAATGGCCTGGTGTTCGGTGAGCAGCGCGCGCGCGCGGCCCGACAGAATGTGACGGCGGAAGTCGAAATCGCTGCTGAAGGCGCCTGGGTCGGAGATCTCCGATGTCCAGTCGATTCGCCAGACCGGGCGGCTGTCGCGGTGCCAGTCTGGACGGTTGAGCCAGTCACCAAATGGCGCTTCCAGTTGGTGTCGCCGGTAGGAAGCCTCGAGCGACTCGCGATCGAATCCATGGCTATCGGCGCTCGCGCCGACGACGAGCGCGTTCAGCCGTCCATCCACGGCCGGAAGATTCGGGCGAAATGGTTCGTCGTCGTTCCAGAAACTGAAGTCGGTGCTGTTCTCGAGCGGTTCCTGGCGCTCGCTCCGCCAGATCGCCAGCGCCTCGATCTGCGAATGCAGGCGAACCGCCGTGTTGATCTGATAGCCGCGCCGGCGGTAATAGTCGCGCACGGTGTCGCGCGGGCCGAGCGCGGCAAGGCTGGCTTCGAGCGAAGAGGCGCGCCACATGTCGTCGCTCGCCGTGAGATCGTGAACTTCTCCACCGACAAACAGCTTGGTCGCCCCGAACAATGGCCGCTCGAACCCCAGCGAGTAGCCGGCGCGCTCGGCAGCGAATTTGTAGGAAAGATGCGCGGCGACATACGCATGATTGAAGCGAGTGTGGTCGAACACCGCGATGCCCATGCCGAGCGATGGCACGAAGCCGTCGACCGACGAAAACCAGTCTTCGCGGTCGCCCAGGTCGGGGACGAGCCTGAACCGGCCTGGCGGTTCGCGCAGGCCAACAATCAGCATGCGCTGGCCGCCGCGGTCGACGAGGTCGAACGTGCTGCGCCGCCTGCGCAGGTCGTCGCTGTCGGTGTCGGCGAACGTCGTCGTGTGCACGCGCCCGGGGCTCACGGCGCCGCGTGTCGGCTGCAACAAGACGTCGAGCGCCTGCTGCGCCTTGCGTTTGTTGAACACGTCGCCGGCCCGCATCGCGAATTCGTCGGTGAAGCGGCGGACGAGGCTCTCGTCGATGCCTTGGAACTCGACGCCGTCGATTACGCCTTCATCGATCGTCAGCGCGAACACGCCGGACGCCGCGTCCAGCTGTGGGGTGACGCGCGCGAAGGTGTAGCCCTCGTCGCGATAGAACCGCGCGACTTTCTCGGCGAGCTGCTCTGGAGTATCGGGGAGCGGTTGCCCGGGTTGGACGCCGAGCGCTTTGCGGATTGCCTGCTCTGACAGTTCCTTGGCGCCGCGAATCTCAACGGAGCGGACAATGGCGGCGGGCTGAACCGGAACGTCTTGCGCGAGCAGCGCGATCGGGGCGCACAGCGAGAGCCACACTCCCGCCAGGAGGACGCCGGACCTGAACATTCAGCGGACTGTGACGTAAGAGACGGGCAGAAAGTTCCGGAAGACGCGAACCTCTGGCGGATCGGCCATCAAGCTCACGATGAGATAGAGCTCCTCGGGATAGGTGGCATCGGCGCGATCCCGCGCCGACGGCGCGGCCGGCGATCGCGGGTGGGAATGGTAGAACCCCACCACATCCAGGCTGCGACGGCGAGCTTCGCGCCGCCCGTCGATGTGATCCTTCGGATCGACAAGAAAGCGCGAGACCGGATCGTCGGCGATGTTGCGCGTGCGCACCGCGTCGACAACGCAGGCTTGCGAGCCAATCAGCAGCCCGCAACACTCAGCCGGCGCCGCTTCGCGGGCGTGCGCCACCACGACGTCGATCGCGGCCGCACGAATTCCTACTTCCACATTCACACTGCCAAATTCTCGATGACCATCGCGATGCCCATGCCGCCGCCGATGCAGAGCGCGGCGACGCCGTAGCGCAGCTTCCTCGCCCGCAGCGCGTAAATCAAGGTGGTCAACACGCGCGCACCGCTGGCGCCAATCGGGTGGCCGAGCGCGATCGCGCCGCCGTTCACGTTGACATGGGCGGGATCGATGCCGAGTTCTCGAACCACCGCGAGCGACTGTGAGGCGAAGGCCTCGTTCAATTCGAAGAGGTTGATGTCCGCCATGTTCAGTCCGGCGCGGTCGAGCGCCTTTTTCACGGCGGGAACCGGTCCCATGCCCATAATTTTGGGATCGACTCCGGTGGAGGCGTACGACAGCACGCGCGCGAGCGGCTTGCGCCCGAGCTTCTGCGCCTTCGCGCCGGTGGCAACAACCAATGCCGCGGCGCCGTCGTTGATGCCCGACGCGTTTCCTGCCGTGACCGAGCCGTCCTTCTTGAACGCCGGCTTCAACGCGCCGAGTTTCTCCGCGGTCGTGCCGGCTCTCGGGTACTCGTCGGTATCCACCATGACCGGATCGCCTTTGCGCTGCGGCACTGCCACCGGCACGATTTCTTCTTTGAAGCGCCCCTCCGCAATGGCGCGGCCGGCGCGCTGCTGGCTCTCGGCGCCAAAGGCATCCTGGTCGCCGCGCGCCACGTCGAAGCGGCTCGCCACCTCTTCGGCGGTGATCCCCATGTGGCAGCCAGCGATGGCGCAGGTCAGACCCTCGTAGAGCATCGAGTCGATCGCTTCGGCATTGCCCATGCGGTAGCCCCAGCGCGCGCCTTTGAGCAGATACGGCGCGTTCGACATCGACTCCGTGCCGCCCGCGACGACCGTGTCGACATAGCCGACGCGGATGGCTTCCACCGCATGCACAACTGCCTGCATCCCGGAACCGCACACTCGATTCACGGTCTCGCCTGGCGTCTCGATCGGCATCCCGGCCTTCAACCCGGCCTGTCGCGCGACGTTCATCCCGTTGCCCGCCTGCAGCACACATCCCAGGATCACGTCGCCGACGTCGGCCGGCGACACGCCGGCGCGCGCAACCGCCTCGCGCACGACGATGGCGCCGAGATCGACGGCGCTGAGGTCCTTCAACACACCGCCGAAACTGCCGATCGGGGTGCGGCAGGCGCTGAGAATGACCGCCTCGAAGTCTTTGTCCATCCAATAATTATAGTGCTACGATCGCGCGTCTTCTGGAGGTCGTGAATGCCCGCGAGACGTCTGCTCGTTTCCTTCACCTTCATCCTGTGCATCTCGACAGCGCTCACGGCACAACCGCGACGCGCGATGACGGTGGACGACGTGATCGACCTGGCGCAACTTTCGGCACCCCGCATTTCACCTGACGGCCGTCGCGTCCTGTACACGGTGTCGGAGCTTGGACCGTGGAAGGACAACAAACGAGTCACGTCGATCTGGATGGTCGACGCCGACGGATCGAACGCGCGGCGTTTTCTCGGACACGAGAAGGATCGCAACGCCGCCTGGTCGCCCGACGGCCGCTTCGTCGCGTTCCTGTCCACTCGCGAGGCCGCAGCAGCGAAGGATGGCGACGATGCCGGCGCGCAACTGTGGCTGATTCCAGTCAGCGGCGGCGAAGCATCGAAGCTCACCGACCACAAGGGCAACATCAAGGCGTTCGAATGGTCGGCCGACAGTGGCTCGATTGTGTTTCTCGCCGACCGCGCGAAGAGCGATGCGCGCAAGGCGGCCGAGAAGGCCGGCGACGATGCCATCGTGGTCGATGAAGGCGCGAACGGCCAGGAGCGCGGCGACTTCACCGAGTTGTGGCGTATCGGCATCGCCGACCGAGTCGAGCAGGCGATTACCCACGACCAGACTCTCCTCGTCGAGAGCTTTCGTCAGTCGCCCGACGGCAAGAAGATCGCGCTGGTCTTCCGGCGCGAGAACACGCGCAACGGCCAGTATCACGCCGAGGTCGCCGTGGCCGACGCCGCCACCGGCGCGATCCGAACGGTGACGAAAAACAACGCGCCGGAGCAGAACGTTCAGTGGTCGCCCGAAGGCAAGATGCTGTCCTACCTGGCGCCGAGCGACACCGCCTGGGATCTGGCCGAAGAGAAACTGTGGGTCGTGCCGGCCGAAGGCGGCGGTGAGCCGCGCAAACTGACCGGGACGTTCAATGGCGCGATCGGACAGTACGCATGGGCGGCCGACGGCCAGTCGATCGTGTTCGGCGCCAGCAGCCGCGCGCGAGGAGCCGTTTACAAGGTCGCCGTGGCGAACGGTTCGGTCTCCCCCATCGCCGGAGGAAACTGGGCCGGCAGAATGGAGTCCGTCTCCACCGATGGAACGCGCGGCGTCGCCGTGATCAGCGCACCCGACACGCCCGGCGAAGTGCACCTCATCGACCTCGGCTCGGGCAAGACGACGGCGATTACGCACGCCAACGCGAAGGCGTCCGGCTTCGCGCTCGCGCAGTTCAAGCCGATCACCTGGAAAAGCAAAGATGGCCTCGAAGTCGAAGGCATGCTGTGGCTGCCGAGCGACTACACGCCTGGCGCGAAACTGCCGCTGCTGCTGTCGGTTCACGGCGGGCCGGCCGGCGCGTGGGACGTCGGGTTCCGCGGCATCAACCACGTCTATACCGCGCTCGGGTGGGCCGTGCTCGAGCCGAACGTCCGCGGCAGCAGTTCCTACGGCGACGCCCTGCTGCGCGGCAACATGAAGGATATCGGCGGCGGCGACTACCAGGATCTGATGACCGGTGTCGACAAGCTGATTGCCGACGGCATCGCCGATCCCGATCATCTGGCCATCCGCGGCTGGAGCTACGGCGGCATCCTCGGCGGATGGACCATTACACAGACTTCACGATTCAAGGCGGCGTCGTTGGGAGCGATGGTCGCCGACTGGGCGTCTGAATATGCGATGGGGTTCAATCACGATGTGCGGCTCTGGTATATCGGCGGCACGCCGTGGGAGAGCGCCGAGGCGTATCGGCGCCAGTCGTCGTACACGCACATCGCGAAGGTCACGACACCGACTCTGCTGTTGCACGGGGAACGCGATACGACCGACACCATCGGCCAGAGCATGATGTACTACCAGGGCCTGAAGGATCGCGGCGTGCCGGCGCGGTTCATCCGGTTTCCGCGCGAGCCGCATGGTTTCCGTGAACCGCATCACATCCGCATTCGCGATACCGAAGAGATTGCCTGGCTCATGAAATACGCGCGCGGCATCGACTGGACCGCGCCCGAACGGAAGGACGCCGACGCCGCGGCCTCCAGGAAAACCACGGATCAATAAGTATGAAGACCCGCCTTGTCCGCTCGACAGCCGCGTCGCTGGTCGTGCTCGCCGCCACGGCCGCGCTCCTCGCTCAACCGACGTTCAACCTCCAGGACACCATCCCCTTCGATCCCGCCGTGCGCACGGCGACGCTCCCCAATGGGATGAAATACTTCGTGCGCCAGAACAGCCGGCCGGCCAAGCGCATGTCGCTTCGCCTCGCGGTGAAAGCGGGATCGCTGTCGGAAGCGGACGACCAGCTCGGGCTGGCGCACCTCATCGAGCACATGGCGTTCAACGGCAGCGCGCACTTCAAGCCGGGTGAGCTCGTCTCGTATTTCGAATCGATCGGCGCGCGCCTCGGCCCGCACGTCAACGCCTACACCAGCTTCGACGAGACGGTCTACATGTTCGACGTGCCGACCGACAACGCCGAAGCGGTGTCAAAGGCGCTCACCGCGCTGGCAGACGTCGCCGGCGGGCTCTCGCTGACGCCTCAGGAAATCGACAAGGAACGCGGCGTCGTCATCGAAGAATGGCGCGGCGGGCTTGGCGCCGGATCGCGCATCCGCGACAAGCAGTTTCCGGTGCTGTTCCACGACTCGCGCTACGCAGTGCGGCTGCCAATCGGCAAGCCTGAGATTCTACGGAACGCACCACCCGAGCGGCTGCGCGCCTTCTACGATACGTGGTACCGGCCGGAGCTCATGGCCGTGGTCGCGGTCGGCGACTTCGATGTCGCGCAAATGGAGCAGAACATCAAGACGCTGTTCTCGCCGGTCACCGCGCGGGCACCGAAAGCACCTGAACCCGATCGGAAGGTCCCGCTCCACCAGCAGCCGCTCATCAGCATCGTCGCCGACCCCGAAGTGACGCAGTCGAACGTGTCCATCGTGCGGAAGCGCCAGAAAGAAGGCGAACAGAAAGTCGCCGACTACCGGCGCGACCTGGTGGCGCGCACCATCGACCAGATGATGGACGAGCGCTTCAGCGAGCTCGAGCGCAAGCCCGATGCGAAGTTCCTCGGCGCCGGCGCTGGTGGCAGCGGGCTGAGCCGCGACGTCGCCACGTTCACGATGAGCGCGCGCGTACAGGACGGCAAGCTCGAAGACGGCATTGGCGTCCTGGCGACCGAAGCCATGCGCGTCAAGGAGTTCGGCTTCAGCGCCTCGGAGCTCGAGCGCGCGAAGAAGTGGATGGCCGCCTTCTACGAACGTGCCCGCAGCGAGCGCGACAAGACCGAGAGCGGCTCGTTCGCTCAGGAGTATTTGAACTACTTTCTCGAAGGCGAACCGAGCCCGGGCATCGACTACGAATACAAATTGGTGCAGCAGCTGCTGCCGACCATCACCGAGGCGGACGCGTCAACGATGGCGCGATCGCTGCTCGGCGATGACAGCCGCGTGATTCTGGCGACCTCGCCGCAGAAGAGCGGAGTCAAGGTCCCATCGGAAGCCGAGCTGCAGGCGGCCCTCGCCGCCGCGACCGCCACGCGCGTCACGCCGTGGACCGATACCTCGGCGACGCGCGCGCTGATGGAGAAAATGCCGACAGCTGGCACCGTTGCGTCGCGCCGCACGCTCGACGACCTCGGCGTCACGATTGTCCGTTTCTCGAACGGCGTCGAGGCGTGGCTGAAGCCGACCGACTTCAAGAACGATCAGGTGCTGTTCACGCTCGCGGCGTCCGGCGGAGCCTCGCTGGCGCCACCGGCCGACTATCCCGAAGCCTCGCTCGCGACTTCGCTCGTGAGCGCGTCCGGCGCTGGCGGACTGAAGGCACTCGACCTGCAGAAGGTGCTCACCGGCAAGCTGGTCTCGGCGCGGCCGTTCATCAGCCTGTCGCTGCAGGGCGTATCCGGCAGCGCGCCGCCGGCGCAGCTCGAGACCGCGCTGCAGTTGATGTATCAGAACATCACCGCGCCTGGAGACGACGCCGAGTCGTTCGCGCTGCTGAAGAAACAGCTGGCCGCGATGGTTGCGAACCGCGGCCAGGCGCCGCAGCAGGTCTTCGGCGAAAAACTGGATCTCGTCAACACCTCGAATCACTACACGTCGCAGCCGCTGACGCCGGAGCGCGTCGAGACGCTCGACCGCGCGAAGATGCTCAAGTTCTACAAGGACCGGTTCGCAAACGCCGCCGACTTCACGTTCTTCATGGTCGGTGCGTTCAAGGTCGACGAGGCGGTGCCGCTGGTCGCGCAGTATGTGGGCTCGCTGCCGTCGACCGGCACCAAGACATCGCAGTTCAAGGACGTCGGCATCCATTTTCCGGCGGTAAAGGAACAGGCGAAAGTCGAGCTCGGCCGCGAACCGCGCGGCCAGACAGTGATCAGTTTCTTCGCCGATCCCTCGATCGATCCGCTCGAGCAGGAGCGGATTATCGCGGCGACGACGGTGCTCGACATCGCGCTGCGCGACATCCTGCGCGAGGATCTCGGCCAGACCTACACCGTGCGCGTTGGCCTGTCGCAGCCGCTGCCGCAGAAGGGCGCCGGACACATCCAGGTGCGGTTTGGCGCGGCGCCCGAGAACCTGGAGTCGATGACCGCGCGCGTGATGCAGGAAATCAAGCGGCTGCAGACCGAAGGGCCGTCGGCCGATCTGACCAACCGGGCCAAGGAAACCGCCCGCCGCGGTTACGAGACGGCGCTGAAGACCAACGACTACTGGCTGGGTCGCTTGCAGACGGTCAAGATGTACGACCGCGATCCGGCCGAAATCCTGACGCGCAATCAGCGCATCGACTCGGTGACTCCCGAAGTCCTGCAGGAGGTGTTCAAGAAATACTTCCCGGCGGACCGCTCGACAACCGTGACCTTGGTGCCGGCACCGACGCAGCAATAACCGCAACCCTGTAGGCGGCCCTTCGGGGCCGCCGCCACCCGATGGCATCCCCGCGTCGCCATTTGTCGATGCTGCGGTCCTACACCGCAGCCGACGCCTTCACGATCGGCAACGCCACCTGCGGCACGATCAGCATTTTCCTGTGCCTCGACTACATCGCGACCGACGTGCGCCGCTTTCTCTGGATCGCGTTTCTCTTGCTGCCGCTTGCGCTCGTGTGCGATCTCCTCGACGGCTACGTCGCCCGCCTGAACCCGCGCCGCAAGTCGACGCTCGGCGCCGACCTCGACTCGCTGTCGGATGTCATCTCATTCGGCGTGGCGCCCGCGGTGCTCGGCTTCACGCTGGGACTGCGCGGCGGCTGGGACATGCTCTGTCTCACCTATTTCGTCGTGTGCGGGGTGAGCCGGCTGGCGCGGTTCAACGTCACCGCGGACGCGCTGGCGGATCAGGCGACCGGCAAGGTGAAGTACTTCGAAGGCACGCCGATCCCGACCAGCATCATCATCGTCGCGCTGCTCGGTGTCGCGTTCTACCTGGGACGGATCGAAGCAGCGCTCTGGTTCGGCGCCGTTCGAATCGGACCGGCGCTGCTGCATCCGCTCTCGCTCGTCTATGTCGCCAGCGGCAGTGCGATGATCAGCGCAACGCTGCGTGTGCCGAAGCCCTGAGAATAACTACACCCAGGGAAACACATGCAACCATGAAAGCACGAAGAACACGAAGAAAATCAGGGATGGTTATTTGACGTCGAACCCGACGCGCGACGTGAATGGCGCCGCGACGACCAGCACGCCGTCAGCGACTTTCAGCGGCAGGGCCGGCAGCACTCGCGGTGCCGGGCCGTCGACGACCTTGCCGCCTTCCTTGGGATCGAACAGCGAGTCGTGACACGGACACGACAGGATCTGATCGTCGGCGAGCCAGTCGCTCACCTCGCAGCCGCTGTGCGTGCAGATCGTGGTGTAGGCGACGATGCCATCGGCCGCGTTGGCGCGGCTCGGCTCGGCCAGCCGCGAGGGCTCGAGCCGGAGCAGCAGGATCGCGTTGAGGCGCGAGCCATTGCGCACCGTCTTCTCGCCAGGATCCATCGCCCACGCCGTCGTCGGCGCCTCGTTGAGTTTGATGTCGCCGGGCGTGAGCGGTCGTAAGCTCGCATCGCCCGCCTTGACGAGAACGTCGCCAGCCTTGGGAAACATCGACGCCGCCGCAGTTTGGCCGAACACACGCGGCCCGAAACAGAGGTGCAAGCCGGCGGCGAGGCCACCTTCGAGAATCGCGCGTCGCCCGACTCCTGGCCGCTCTGTCTTCATCAGTCTCGTGGCTCCACGCAACACCTCGCTGCCATCAGCCCTCGTCGATCAGCGCTTGATTGCGGCCCGCCAGCGCGCGGCGTCGGTGAAGACGTCCTCCAGGCGTTCGCCCTCGGAGAGATCGCGCCGCAAGTCGGTCAGCACGCCGATGAGGGCGTCGAGCGCCGGACCGATTTCGTCGGCGTTGGTGGCGACGATGTCTTTCCAGATGTCCGGCGGGCTGGAGGCCAGCCGCGTGGTGTCGGCGAGGCCGCGTCCCGCGAGCGACAGCCCGTCCTGGCCGACCGCGTCGCCGACGACTTGCATCAGCGCGCTTGCGGTCAGCTGCGGCAAATGGCTGAGGAACGCGAGCAGCCGATCGTGCGCGCGGGAATCGACCACGCGCGGTTCGGCGCCGAGCGCGGCCACAAACGCCGTCAGCTTGTCGAGGGCGGCGCCACCGTTGTCGCTGGGCTGAAGGCGATCGACACCAGCCTGTCGCGACACCGGCGACGTCAGCAGCCACGGGCGCCCTTCGAAGAGATCGGCGCGCGCGTGCTCGAGCCCGCCCTTCGCCGCACCCGCCAGCGGATGGCCGCCGACGAACGTGAAGCGCGGCGGCAGCGATCCCGCTGCGGCGAGAATCTCACGCTTGGTGCTGCCCGTGTCGGTGACCACGGCCGGCACCCGCACGTTCTCGTCGAGCTCTTCGAGCAAGGCGATGTTCTGCTTCACCGGCGCCGCGAGGATGACAACGTCCGCTTCGGCGAGGACGATCAAGTCCTCGGCCGCGACGTCGATCGCGTGCAGCCGCATCGCCGTCTCGAGCACGTCCTTGTTGTCGACGGCAATCACCAGCGCGCTCGGCCACAACTCACGGCACCGCAGCGCGATCGACCCGCCGATCAAACCCAGGCCGACGATGCCGATCTTGCCGAAGATCGGCGGCTGCGCCGATTGCTTCGCGAAACCCGGTTGAATAACCGGCAGCTCTCTGGGCATGTTCCTAGGAGCCCCAGCCGCGCCGCGCCACCGGCTCCAGACAAATCCCGCGGCCAATGGCCGGCGCGATGATGCGCAGCTCCGCCATCAGTCGATCGAACTGCGCCGGGTACATCGACTGCGCGCCGTCGCTCAGCGCGTGGTCGGGGTCGCAGTGGACCTCGATGATGAGGCCGTCGGCACCGGCGGCCACCGCGGCGCGCGCCATCGGCGCCACCATGTCGCGGCGACCGGCGCCGTGGCTCGGATCGGCGATGACCGGCAGGTGGCTCAGCTTCTTGACGACCGGAATGGCCGAAATGTCGAAGGTATTGCGGGTCGCGGTCTCGAAGGTGCGGATGCCGCGCTCGCACAGAATCACGTCGTTGTTGCCGCCGCTGAGGACATACTCCGCCGAGAGCAGCCACTCTTCGATCGTCGCGGAGATGCCGCGCTTGATCAGCACCGGCTTGCGCGCGTGGCCCAGCTCGCGCAGCAGCGTGAAGTTCTGCATGTTGCGCGCGCCGACCTGGAAGATGTCGGCGTACTTGTCGATGACCTCGATCTGGCTGAGGTCCATCACTTCTGTGATGAGCTGCAGGTTCTCGGCGGTCGACGCGTCGCGCAGCAGGCGCAAGCCCTCCTCGCCAAGGCCCTGAAAACTGTATGGCGAGCTGCGCGGCTTGAATGCACCGCCGCGGAACACCTTCGCACCGGCGCGCCGCACGGCCGCCGCCGCCGCGCGCACCTGCGGCTCGCTCTCGGCCGAACACGGACCGGCCATGACGATGACCTCGTCGCCGCCGATCCGCACGTCGCCGACGGTGATGACCGTCGGCTCCTGCTTGAAGGTGCGGCTCGCGAGCTTGTACGGCTCGGTGATCCGCAGCACTTCGTGCACGCCATCGAGCAGCTCGAGCAGCGCCTTGTCCGGGTGCCCCTGCCCGACGGCGCCAAGCACCGTCCGCGTGACACCGGTCGAGCGATGCACGTCCATGCCCATCTCCACCAGACGGGCGACAACTTGTTCGATTTGGGCTTCAGTAGCCCGTTCTTCCATTACGACGACCATGTGTCTTCTCCAACGGGCCTGGGGGCTGGGGGCTGGGGCTTGCGGCCGGGACCAGGGGGGGCCGGGGACGAGAGGCTCGGGGCTGGGGCTTTGCGGGTTCGGGACTGCGAGTCCGCACCCTACCCCCCAACCCCAACCCTTAACCCCTAGCCTCTGACCTCTGACCCTACTTCCTAACCTCTAACCTCTAACCTCTAACCTCTAACCTCTAACCCTTGCTCCCCTAGCCCCCAGTCCCTAGCCCCCAGCCCCTATTCCCCATCCATCAACCGACGTTCGAGGCCGCGTGCCTCGTCGATGATCCGTTCGAACAGCCGCGCGATCGCATCAGGGCCGAGCGGCCCTTCCGCGGCGATGCTGCGCACGTGCGCGAGCACCTGCTTCTCGCGCTCGGGCTGATACACCTCGATCCCCAGCTCCTTTTTCATCCGGCCGATCTCGCACGCGACCCGCGCGCGCTCGTTCAGCAGGCGGACGAGCACTTCGTCCACTCGATCGATATCGTGACGCAAATCATCCAGCGTGGGCATTGAGCGCTGATGCTCCCCTCAACCACCGTACGTAGTTCTCGACTCGCGGAATCAGGTCCGCCGAGCCGCTGCCTTCGGCCACCATTTGGACCAGCGCGCTGCCGACGACGGCGGCGTCGGCGTAGGCGCAGACTTCAGCGACGTGCTCCGGCCTCGAGATCCCGAAGCCCAACGCGATCGGCAGCGACGTTTCCGCACGGATGCGCTCCACCATGGCTTGGGCGCCCGACGCCACCTCCGCACGCGCACCGGTGACGCCGAGACGCGAGATGCCGTACAGGAACCCGCTGCCGAGTTCCGCCGCCTTCCTGATTCTCGCCTCCGTCGTCGTCGGGCTGAGCAGAAAGATGGTGTCGAGGCCGGACGCCGCGAGCGTTTCGCGAAAGGCGCCTGCTTCCTCGATCGGCAGATCGAGCGCGAGCACGCCATCCACGCCCGCGTCAGCCGCCTGGCGTGCAAAGGCGTCGAGCCCCAGGCGCAGCAGCGGGTTGGCGTAGCTGAAGACGACGATCGGCGCCGCGATCTGCGGACGGATCCGCGCGATCATCGCCAGCGCGGTACGAAGGCTGCCGCCCGCGGCGAGCGCACGCTCGGTCGCGCGCTGAATGACCGGACCATCGGCCAACGGATCCGAAAACGGCACGCCCACTTCGAGCACGTCGGCGCCGGCCCGATCGAGCGCCTTCAGGATTTCCGCGGAACGCGGAAGGTCGGGGTCGCCGGCCGTGGTGTACGTGACCAGACCGGGCCGCGCCTCAGACCGAATACGCGCGAACGCGTCCCCCAGACGACTCATTGAGCAGCCCCCAGCCCCAAGCCTCCAGCCTCGAATCCCAAACCCTCTGCCTCAATGTGTTTTTGAACCGTATGCACATCTTTGTCGCCCCGCCCCGACAGGTTCACCAGCAGTGTCGCATCGGGCCCGAGCTCACGCGCCACGCGCTGCGCATACGCCACAGCATGCGACGATTCGAGCGCCGGCAGGATGCCTTCGAGCTTCGCCAGCGTCTGAAACGCCGCAAGCGCCTCGTCGTCGCTTACGTGCGCATATTCGGCGCGGCCGAGCGCGCGCAGCCACGCGTGCTCGGGGCCAATGGCCGCGTAGTCGAGGCCCGCCGAGATCGAGTGGGTCAAATCGATGTTCCCATCGTCGTCCTGGAGGACGAACGTGCGCGTGCCCTGCAGCACACCGGCGCTGCCGCCCGCGAATCGGGCCGCGTGCAGGCCGCGGGCAATCTCGGTTCCGCCCGCCTCGACGCCGACGAGCCGCACCCGCGCATCGTTGATGAAGGCGTCGAAGATGCCCATCGCGTTGCTGCCGCCGCCCACGCAGGCGACGACGGTGGTTGGCAACTGGCCGGTCATTTCGAGGAACTGCGCCCGCGCCTCACGGCCGATGACCGCCTGGAACTCGCGAACCATCAGCGGGTAGGGATGCGGACCGAGAACCGAGCCGAGCAGATAGTAGGTGTCTGAAACGTTGGTGACCCAGTCGCGCATCGCTTCGTTGATCGCATCCTTCAGCGTCCGCGATCCGGCGTCGACCCGGCAGACCTCCGCTCCCAGCAGGCGCATCCGGAACACGTTGAGCGCCTGCCGCTCCATGTCGTCGGCGCCCATGTAGACGTGGCACTCGAGTCCGAGCAGCGCGCACGCCGTGGCGCTGGCGACGCCGTGCTGGCCAGCGCCGGTTTCAGCGACGATGCGGCGCTTGCCCATGCGGACCGCGAGCAGCGCCTGGCCGAGCGCGTTGTTGATCTTGTGCGCGCCGGTGTGGGTCAGATCCTCGCGCTTCAAAAAGATCCGCGCACCGCCGGCCGCCGCCGCGAGCCGCCGCGCTTCGTAGACCGGCGTCGGCCGGCCGACGTAGTGCTTGAGCAGCCGATCCAGTTCAGCGCTGAACGCCGGATCGTCGCGCACCTGAAAGTAGGCGCGCTCGAGCTCTTCGATCGGTTCGACCAGCGTTTCGGGCACGTAGCGCCCGCCGAAGTCGCCGAAGTAGCCGCGGCCGTCAGGATCGCGCCGCGACGTCACTGGTGCCATAGTTGAACCGCCCCTTCAGTGCTTCGAACAGCGCACGCAGGCGCTGATGATCTTTGACGCCGGGCGCACGCTCCACGCCCGAGGATACGTCGATACCGTAGGGCCGGACGCGTGCCACCGCGTCCGCCGCGTTATCGGGCGTCAGCCCGCCCGCCAGAAACACCCGCCGCGTCGCGGCAATCGTGGCGGCGGCGTCCCAGTCGATCGTCCGGCCGGTTCCGCCGCGCTTCACCGGGTCGTGCACATCGAGCAGCAGCGTCGCGCTCGACGGCCATTCGCCGACGCGATCGGCGTGCCCATCGCCGATCGCAATCGCCTTCATCACCGGAGTGGACAGGCCCTTCGCGTACTCCGGCGTTTCGTCGCCATGAAGCTGTACAGCGCCGAGCCGCACGAGACTCGCGACGCCGCGGACATATTCGATCGGCTGATTCACGAACACGCCAACCGGCGTCACAAACGCCGGCAGCGTCGCCGCAATGGCGCGGGCGCGATAGGGATCCACACACCGAGGGCTACCGGGCCAGAACACGAACCCGATCGCGGCGGCGCCGGCCTCCACCGCCGCCGCCGCATCGTCCACGCGCGTGATGCCGCAGATCTTGATCAACATTTTAGACAAGGGCACAAAAACGAACTCTAAACACAAAGGACACTAAGGACACAAAGGTTGGGTTTCTCTGTACAAAACCAAGATGAGTTTTTTCTTTCTCTATCTTTGTGTCCTTTGTGTTGAATGTGTTTAACAACGTTGCATCTCATATCCGCGCCCGCTTGAGTTCCTTGGCGTCCTTGCCTTCCGGGGGGTCCTTACGATCGAGGAGCGACGCGAGTTGTTCCCCGGGATCCGCTGCCGCCATGAAGCGTTCGCCGATGAGGAACGCGTGGTAGCCGAGCGCCCCGAGACGCTCGAGATCCGCCCTCGTCTTCAGCCCGCTTTCGCTGATCGCGACGACCCCCGGCGGCATCTGCGCGATCAGTGCTTCCGAGGCGTGGATGTCGACCTCCAGCGTCCGCAAGTTCCGGTTGTTGACGCCGATGATGCGCGCGCCGGCATCGATGGCAATGGCCAGCTCGGTCGCGTCGTGCACTTCAACAAGCGCATCGAGCCCGTGGCGCCGCGCGTGATCGTGCAGGATCTTCAACTCGACCGGGCGGAGCGCCGCGACGATCAGCAGCACCGCATCGGCGCCGGCGGCCTTCGCCTCGAGTAGCTGATACTCGGAGACGACAAAGTCCTTCCTCAGGATCGGGATCTGCACCGCCGCGCGAACCGCGATCAAGTGGTCGAGCGATCCGTCGAAGAAGGTCGGTTCGGTCAGGACCGAGATCGCGGCGGCACCGCCGCGCTCGTAGCTGGTCGCGATCGCCACTGGATCGTAGTCGGCCCTCAACACACCGCGGGAGGGCGATCGGCGTTTGCACTCGGCAATCACGTTGTATTGGCCGGCGCGAGTCAGCGCCGCTTGAAACCGGCCGGCGCGTGACGGCATCGCCGACGCCCGCTCGGCCAGCGCCGCGAGCGGCTCATTCGTTTGCCGCGTTTCGACGATGCGCCGGGTGGCCGCGACGATCGTCGCCAGGAGATCGGCCGGCGCCGTCGCGGATGGCGGCGTGCGGGTGGCGGCGTCGCTCATACGGCCGCCCCGGCCGACGACTCCTCGGCCGTCGAGATGGATACCAGCCGCTCGAGTACCGCCTTCGCATCGCCGCGGTCGATCGCGCGCGATGCCATCAGAATTCCCTCCTCGATCGATGCGGCGGCGCCGGCGATGAACAGCGCGGCGCCGGCATTGAGCAGCACGACGTCGCGCGCCGGCCCCCGCGTGCCACTGAGAATGCCTTCGATGATTCGCGCGTTCTCGTGCGCGTCGCCGCCCTGCAGCGCACCCGGCGGCGCCTTCGGCAACCCGACATCGGCTGGATGCAGATAGAACGTGTTGACCGCTCCGTTGCGGCATTCCGAGATCTTGCTGTAGCCGGTCGTCGTCAACTCGTCGATGCCATCGGCGCCGTGCACCACCCAGGCGCGCTTGGTCCCGAGCAGCATCAGCGCTCGCGCCATCAACTCGGTGAACTCGGGACGCGGCACTCCGACGAGCTGGCGCGTCGCCCCGGCCGGATTGGTCAGCGGGCCGAGCAGGTTGAACGCAGTACGGACGCCGAGTTCGCGCCGGACCGGCGCGGCATGCCGCATCGACGGATGAAACGTGGGCGCAAAGAAGAATCCGATGCCGGCTTCGGCCAGACACCGCTCGACGACCGCGGGCGGCGCGGTGATCCGGATGCCGAGCGCCTCGTACACGTCCGCACCGCCGGTGCGGCTCGATGCCGACCGATTGCCGTGCTTCGCCACCCGGACTCCCGCCGCCGCCACCACCAGCGCCGCGCACGACGAGATATTGAAGGTCCCGGCCCGATCGCCTCCGGTTCCGCACGTATCGAATACATCGTCGTAACGGCGTGACACCTGCACGGCGTGCGCGCGCATCGTGCGCGCGAGCCCGACGATCTCGGCCGGCCGTTCGCCTTTCATCGCAAGGCCGACGAGGAGTCCGGAAATGTGCGCTGTGGCGGCGCGCCCTTCCATGACCTCGGCCATCGCGGCGGCCGCTTCGTCGGTCGTCAGGTCTTCGTGCCGGGTGAGTTTTTCAATCAAGTGTTGAAACATATCGTCCCAACCATCCGTTACGGCCGGTCCTCGACAAAGTTTTGCAGGATGCGCTTACCTTCGCCGGTGAGGATCGACTCGGGGTGAAACTGAACGCCGTGCACCGGCCAGTCGCGGTGGCGCAGCCCCATGATGTTGGCGTCCTCGCGGGTGCGCGCGGTCACCTCGAGATCCGCCGGCAACCCGTCTTCGGCGACGACGAGCGAGTGATAGCGCGAGGCGAGAAACGGGCCGGCGATACCGCTGAAGATGCCGCGGCCGTTGTGCTCGATGGTCGACGTCTTGCCGTGCATCGGCACGCCCGCGCGCACCACATTGCCCCCGAACACCGCGCCGATCGCCTGATGCCCCAGACAGACACCGAGCACCGGCGTGGTTTGCCCCAGCTGACGAATCACCTCCATCGAGACACCCGCCTGCTCCGGCCGCCCCGGCCCCGGCGAGATCACGATGTGATCCGCTCTCGCGGCGATGACCTCCTGCAGCGACACGACGTCGTTCCGCATCACCTGGACATCGGCGCCCAGCTCGCCCAGGTACTGCACCAGGTTATAGGTGAACGAATCGTAGTTATCGATGACCAGGATCATTCAGCTGTCAGCTCTCAGCGCCTTGAAAATCCACAACCGCAATTGGCAATTGGCATTTTGCAATTTGCAATTCAAAGCCCTGCCTGCGCGAGGTCCAGGGCTCGCAGAAGCGCCTTGGCCTTGTCGCGCGTCTCGTCGTACTCCGCCGCCGGGTTCGAGTCCATGACGATGCCGGCGCCGGCCTGAACGTAGGCCTTGCCTTCCGACATGATCACCGTGCGAATCGCGATGCAGAAGTCGAGGTTGCCGGCAAAATCGAGATAGCCGACTGCACCAGCGTAAAGGCCGCGGCCCGACGGCTCGAGCTCCTTGATGATCTGCATCGCCCGCACCTTCGGCGCCCCCGACACCGTGCCAGCCGGAAAGCACGACACCAGCGCGTCGAGCCGATCGCGGTCGTCGGCGAGCTTGCCTTCGACAATCGAAGTCAGATGCATCACGTGCGAAAAGCGCTCGAGCCCCATGAACTGAGGCACGCGTACCGACCCGTACTCGCAGACGCGGCCGACATCGTTGCGCCCGAGATCGACGAGCATGACGTGCTCGGCCCGTTCCTTCTCGTTCCGCTTCAGCTCCTCGGCGAGCCGCATGTCTTCTTCGTCGTTGCGTCCGCGCGGCCGGGTGCCGGCGATCGGGTGCGTTTCGACCCGCGCCCCCTCGACTCGCACCAGCATCTCGGGCGACGAGCCGACCACCGACACGCTGCCCATGCGGATGAAATACATGTAGGGCGACGGGTTGACGTGGCGCAGCGCGCGGTAGACGGTGAACGGGTCGGCGGCGACCGCCGCTTCGAACCGCTGCGACAGCACCACTTGATAGATGTCGCCGGCCGCAATGTGTTCCTTCGCGGCGCGCACCTGCTGCTCGAACTGTTCCTGGGTGTGATTGGAGACAAACTGCAGGCTGTCGGCCGGCTCGCGCCGCGCGTGCGAGAGGTTGCGCTCCAATTCGCGCTCGAGGAACTGAATCTTCGCGCAGGCAAACTGATAGAGCGATTCGAGATCTTCGTCAGGCGTGATTCGGGCGTTGGCGATGATGAGGATGCGGTGCTGGACGTGATCGAAGGCGAGGACCGTGTCGAACAGCATGAATCCGGCCTGGTCGGCGCCGTCGCTCGAGGTGCCGAGGTCGCCGAGCACCGGCTCGAACCACGATGCCGCGCCGTAGCCCAGGTAGCCGACCGCGCCGCCCGTGAAGCGCGGCAGCTCCGGCACGAACGGCGATCGGAAGTCGGCCATCAACCGCCGCAGCGTCTCGACACACGGCTTGTCGCTCTCGGTGGTCACGCCGCCGCGCTCGATCGTCGTCTTGCCGGTGGTCGCGCGAAGGATGAGAAACGGATCCTTGCCGAGGAACGAATACCGGCCGACGTGCTCGCCGCCTTCGACGCTCTCGAGCAGGAACGCGTAGTCGGCGTTCTCCGCGATCTTCAGGAACGCCGACACCGGGGTGAGGAGGTCGGCCACAATCTCCTTGCACACGGGCACGAACGTGCCGCGCCGCGCCAGGTCCTTGAACTCGTCGAACGACGTGATTTTCATCGCGCAGGCTCCGCCAGCCGCCTCAACGCGGCCTCTTTCAGAACGCCAGCTCGAGGCGTCGAGCCGGTCCACCAGTGAAATTGTTCGCGACCCTGCGCCACCAGCATCTCGAGACCGCCGATCGTCTGACACCCCATGGCGGCCGCGTCCTGGAGCAGCCGCGTCATCGGCGGCTTGTAGACCAGGTCGTAGACGCAGCGTCCGGTCAGCTGCTCTTTGGCGAGAGGCGTGTCTTCGGTGTGCGGGTACATCCCGACGGGGGTGGTGTTGATCAGTACGTCCCAGCTGCCAGGCTCGGGTGGCCATGGGCCGACTTCCACCGGCGTCAGCCGGGCGACCTCCTGCGCCTGATCGCGATTGCGCGCGTGCAGTCGGACTGAGGAACCGCTCGTCGCCAAGGCCATCGTGACCGCACGCGCCGCGCCGCCCGCACCGAGCACCGCCGCACGCACGCCGGTCAGATCCATCCGTTCGCGCAGCGGCTCGAGAAAGCCCATCGCGTCGGTGTTGGTGCCGATCCAACGGCCATCGGTCACGCGCACGGTGTTGATGGCGCCGATCTGCCGCGCGATTGGAGAGACTTCGTCCATGTAGTCGAGCAGTGTGACCTTCAAGGGAATGGTGACACTCGCGCCGCTCAGGCCGAGCGCCCGGCCGAAGCCGTGGAAATCCTCTGCGCTCACCGCTGGAAACGGCAGATACACGGCGTCGATGCCGGCGGCGCGAAACGCCGCGTTGTGCATCGCCGGCGAGACCGAGTGCGCGACCGAACCACCGGCCACACCGTACACGGCGGTCGACTCCGTCACGGAGCGGAAGTGGTAGTCATCGAGCAGCGACGTCGCCGAGAGCTGACCGATGTCCCGCAACATTCCGGCATACGTCCAGGCCGACCCGAACCGGCCGGCCAGGACGCGCGTCGCCAATCCGTAGTCGCCCATCCCCACGGCAACGAGGCCACCGTCGCTTCGCTGCTGTCGGCCGAGCTCGAGCAGCGGCAGGCAGTCGCTGAGCGAACGGGTCGTCGCCGCGACTTTGATCACTTGCGCGCCGGTGGATCGCATGGCGCGAACGCGCTTGGTCAGATCGGCCGGCACCCCGTCGAAATCGTGCGTCGACAGCACGATGCGCCGTCCACCGGCTTGCGAGATCAGGTCGTCGAACCGCGCGCGCCATTCGATGTCCACGTAGTCGGCGTCCGACGCGATGGCCTCCGAGAGGATCCGTTTTCGCTGCTCTTCCGGCCCTGTAAAGTGTCCGCCCTCCCACGCCGGCCGGCACGTGACGAGCACGGGGCCACGACGCCCGGCAAGCGCACCGGCCACGTCGGGATCGCGGACCGTGTCGAGCCGCAGCTCGACAAGGTCGGCGCCGCCGACCGCATCGCGCTTCGCGCGCAGCTCGGCCGTCGTGTCAGCGGTAACCGTAACGCACAGCAGTGGTTTCGACACGTCTAATTCCGCAATCCGCAATCCGCAATCCGCAATCCGAATTCCGCAATCCGAATTCCGCAATCCCAAATAAAAAAAGCCTCTTCAACCGCTGGGCTGAAGAGGCTTTGGAAACTTGGTCGCGCGGTGGCGGTCAGGCCAAGGCGGATGCCTCTTCAGTCGGGGCCCAATACCACCACCACGCCGACGCGGAAACCCGCGCCGAGTGATTGGTAACGATGGCGAGGCTGAACGACTGTGGCATCTTGAAGATGGGACGATAGCAAACCGTGGCGATCGCTGTCAACACGATCGGCCATTTCTCCTTGACCAGCAAGCACTTCTCCCGTATCTTGGGAATTGGAACCCATGTCAATTCGCCGGCTTGTGCTCACCCTTTTCGTGGCTCTTGTCGGTGTGTCGGCCCTGCCGTCGGGCGCGACCACGCAGATGGGCATCAACGAAGTCCGCCCGGGCATGATCGGCGTTGGCCGAACTGTTTTCGACGGCACGCGCGTCGAGGAATTCAAGGCCCACATCATCGGCGTGCTCGAGAACGTCATCGGCACGCATCGCAATCTCATTCTGGCCAAGCTCGAAGGCGGTCCGCTCGCGAATACCGGCGTGATTGCGGGCATGAGCGGCAGCCCGGTCTACATCGACGGCAAGCTCGTCGGCGCCGTCTCGTATGCGCTCGGGAGTTTCTCGAAGGAACCGATCGCCGGCATCACGCCGATTGCGGAGATGACCGATTCGACGACGTTCAACGACGTGCGACCGCCCGGCACGAAGGTGAACGTGCAGTACCCGTTCACCCAGGAATCGTTGACCGCCGCCTTCCGCAAGGCGCTCAACTGGAACCGTCCGTTCGTCGATCGGCCGAACGACGCGCAGTTGACCGGCCTCGCCACGATCGCCGGCGTCGGCGGCAACGAGATCGGCACACTGCTGCGGCCGATCGCGACACCGCTCGTGATGTCGGGCTTCGAGCCCGAGCTCGCCGGCGTCCTGGGTGCGGCGTTTCGCGAACAGGGTTTCGTGCCGACCGGCGGCAACGCGGCCGGGCCGCGCGCCGGCGAGGCGCCCTATGAAGGGCCGCTCAAGCCCGGCGACGCCGTTGGCGTGATGCTCGTCGGCGGCGACCTGCAATTGGGCGGCACCGGCACGGTCACGCACATCGACGGCGACCGCGTCTACGCCTTCGGCCATCCGATGTACAACCTCGGACCGATCGAATTCCCGATGACGCGGGCCTACGTCTACACCGTGCTGCCGAGCCTGTTCTCGTCGATGAAGCTGTCGACGACCGACGAAGTCATCGGTACCGTCGTCCAGGATCGCGCGACCGCGATCGCCGGCAAGCTCGGTCCCGGACCGAGCATGATTCCGGTCACGGTCTCGCTCGAATCTACCCGCGGCCCCAAACAGACGTTCAACTTCCGCGTCGTCAACGACCAGCTGTTCGGGCCGTTGATGACCTATGCCAGCATCCTGAACACGCTCGGATCCTACGAACGGCAGTTCGGCGCCGCGACGTTCGCGGTGCGCGGGTCGGTCGGGGTCAAGAAGCACGAGGCCATCGCGTTCAACAACCTGTTTGCCGGCGACCAGGCCGCGATGGGCGCCGCCGCATATGTGGTCGCGCCGATTACCTACTTGATGGGCAACGACTACGAGAAAGTCGACGTCGAGGGCGTGAACGTGACGTTCACGACCACCGAGGAGCCGAAAACCGCGATGCTCGAACGCGTCTGGCTCGACGACCCGCGGCCACGTGCAGGACGCTCGGTGCCGCTGAAGGTCCTGTTCCGAACCTATCGCGGCGAAGAAGTCGTACGCACGCTGCCTCTCGCTATCCCCGCGAACGCCTCGGGCACGTTGTCCATTCTCGTCTCCGACGGTTCGCGGCTGGGCCAGAGCGAGCAGCGCGAAACGCGTTCGCCGCAGCCCCGCAGCGTCGACCAGATGATCAAAGCGCTCAACAAAGGGCGCCGCAACAACACCCTGTACGTGAAGCTGCTCGGCACCGACGCCGGCGCCGTCGTCAATGGTGAGCTGCTCTCGTCGCTGCCGCCCTCCGTGCTCGGCGTCCTCGAGGGCGACCGCAACAGCGGCAACTTCAACCCGCTGCACAGCGCGACGATCGGCGAGTGGGAACTGCCGACCGAACACGCGGTCGCTGGCTCGCGAACGCTGACGATCACCGTCTCCCAGAATTAATGCATATTCGGTTTCGCACTCTGACAGCGGCGACGTTTGTCGCCGCGGCGCTTCTGCCTCTTCACGCGTCGACGCCGAAGTTTTTCCAGGCGGCGTCGCAGAGCGACTTTCTCAAGGGCGACGTCGAGAACCTGTCGATCGACAGCCACGGCCAGCTCACGCTGGGGCCGATGACGGAGCTGGTGTACGAGACCTCGGCGCCGTTCCTCTGGTCGATGGTTGCGGCGCCGGATGGGTCGTTGTTCATCGGCACCGGCAATGAAGGCAAGGTGTTCCGCGTCGATGCGCAAGGCAAGGGATCGCTCTTCTTCGACAGTCCCGAGCTCGAAGCGCACGCGCTGGCGCTCGCCCCCAACGGCGGCGTCTATGTCGGCACCTCGCCCGACGGCAAGATTTACAAAGTCGACCGCAACGGTTCGGCAACCACCTTCTTCGACGGCGAAGACAAGTACATCTGGGCGCTCGCCGTCGACAGCAAGGGCAACCTGTTCGCCGGTACCGGCGACAAGGGCGTCATCCGCAAGATCACGCCCGACGGTAAGGCGACCGACTTCTACAAGGCCAGCGCGACCCACGCCACGGCACTCGCGTTCGACAAGGCGGGCAACCTGCTTGTCGGCACCGGAACGCCGGGCAAGGTGCTGCGCGTCGATCCGGAAGGCAAGGCGTTCGTCCTGCTCGACTCGCCGTTCCAGGAGATTCGGGCCCTACGCTTCGACGACAAAGGCGCCTTGTACGTCGCCGCGATCAGCGGACGTCCGAGCACCGGCAGCTCGCCGGTCATCACCTCCGACACGATTGACCGGCCGTTGTCGGATGCGTCGCGGGCTCCGGTGCCGTCGGTGTCGGCCGAAATCACCTCGATGTCGATCGTGGATGTGAGCTCGTCCGGATCGAGCGGCTCGACCCGCGAAGACCGGCGCGCGCCCAAGGGCGCCGTCTATCGCATCCAGCCGGACGGGATCTGGGACCAGTTGTGGGAGTCGCGCGACGACTCGCCATACGATCTCACCTTCGACGGAAACGGCGCGCTAATCGTGGGGACAGGCGCCAAGGGCAAGATCTACCGGCTCGAAGGCGATCCGCTGCGTCCGACTCTTCTCGCGCGCGCGGCCGCGCAGCAGGTGACGGCATTCCACAGGGACTCCGCCGGCCGGCTGTACTACGCAACCGCCAACCCGGGCAAACTGTTCCGGCTCTCGTCGGAACGCGCTCCGCGCGGCACGTATGAGTCCGAAACGCGCGACGCACAAATGGTGTCGACGTGGGGCACCATCAGCTGGCACGGCACGGCGGCTGCCGGCAACCGCATCGAGCTGTTCACGCGGAGCGGTAACACCGAAACGCCGGACGACACCTGGAGCGTTTGGGCCGCCGCCAACGGCAATGCCGAAGGCGCGCCCGTGACCAGCCCGAAGGCGCGCTACCTGCAATGGCGCGCAGTGCTCACGGGAAAGGGCGAGGGCCCGACCCTGACCTCGGTGACCGCCGCATACCTGCAGCGCAACCTCCGTCCACAGGTACGGAGCGTCACCGTCCACCCGCCGGGGATCGTGTTTCAAAAGCCGTTCACGACCGGCGATCCGGAATTGGCCGGCTTCGACGATCAGTCGACGCCAGAGCGGAAGCTGGCGGCGGCAGCGAACCAGCAGCCCGGCGGTTCGTCGTCGCTCGGCCGCCGCACCTACCAGAAGGGTCTGCAGACGCTCGTCTGGAAAGCAGACGATGAGAACGACGACGACCTGGTTTACGACGTGCTGTTCCGCCGCGAGGGCGAAACCTCGTGGAAGACGCTGCGCAAGGCGACGAGCGAATCGATCCTCGTTTGGGATACGACCATCGTGCCGAACGGCACCTACTTCGTGAAAATCGTCGCCTCCGATTCGCCCTCGAATCCGGTGGGGATCGCGTTGACCGGCGAGCTCGACAGCTCGGCGTTCGAGATCGACAACACGCCGCCGGCGATTGTCGTCGCCAACGTGCGGGTCGATCGCGGCCGCACCATCCTCACGTTCGACGTCAAGGACGATCACTCCCCGATTCAACGCGTCGAGTTCTCGCAGGATGGCCAGCGATGGCGCGGCGTGTTTCCGGTGGACGGCATCGCCGACTCGCGGCAGGAGCACTACGAGCTGGCCGTGGACGGCGAGCTCGGCGATCGAGGTCTGACGCTGCGCGCAACCGACTCGATGAACAACGTCGAGACGCAGCATGTCGACTCGCCTTCGCGGCGACGTTGAGAATCTGGCCGTAACGTTAGAGACTTGGCAGCTTCGGAGGAATACGGCGATGGGACATGGCATGTCACCGGGCAGCACCGGCCTCGACACCACCGACACCGTTGACGATGGCACGACGGCGATAACCACGTCGCCGCCACCCGGCGCAATCGGGCTCGATGCGAAAAGCGGCGGCTCGAAGCAAACGCGCGCCAGCATCGCCGATCTCATTGTCGGCTACGCGCGGCGAAACCGCGGCAGCCGCGTCGGCAACGGCCAGTGCTTCACGCTCGTCGATCGCGCGCTGCGCGGCGCCGACGCCAAGACCGCCAGCGATTTCGGGACGATTTCAGCCGACGCCGACTATGTGTGGGGAACATCGGTCACGCTGGCCGACCTGCGACCAGGCGACGTCATTCAGTTTCGCGACTACACCTACGAGCGCGTCGACGTCACCACCGACAGCAGCGGCACGACCACGGACGAACGCGCCGAAGACCGGCCGCATCACACGGCCATCGTCGAGACCGTGGACGGGAACGGCGCGGTCACAGTGTTGGAGCAGAACGCGCCCGAGGGGTCAGCAGTGAGGCGTTCGCAGTTGTATTTCTCCAATTCGTCGACCACGCACGGCAACCGGACCACGAGGATCACCGTGGGTGGAACGTTCTGGTTCTATCGTCCCGAGGCACACTGAGCAGCCTCGAAACCCGGCGTGGCGGCGCTGTTGCTACGCGCGAACGAGCGGAACGGGCTGTGAGACCGACGCCGCGCGCTTCTTTGGCGGCAGTCGAACGTCGAGGACAGGCGGTTTGGTGGCGCGGACGGTGGCGTGCTCAACCAGCCACAGCATGTTGTTCGACATCGGCAGCGGCATCGACACCAGGCCGTCGAGTCGCGCGCGCGACACGGCTTCGAGCAAGTCCTCGATGAGCTGCACCTGATCGGCGGCAGCCGCGTGCCGCGCCGAACGCAGGACCGACAAGCTCGACACTCGCCCGTGGCGCGTCACGATCGCTTCGAGCGTGAACACCGCGTCCTGCTCCGCCGATTCGTTCGCGCGCTGGAAACGCTCCGCCCACCGCGCCCGGCAGCCCGAGGCGTCGGTGAGGTCGTTGCCCGAGTCGCACTGGAGCGGCGTGGCCATCAGGCTCATGATGGCGGCGAGCGAATCGGGCCGCTCGGCGGTGGCAAACCGCATCATCCCCAGCATGATCACGACACAGACGGCCGTCGCCGCGGCCGCGCCGAGGCCGGCGTAGCCGAGACGCATGTCTTCGAACATCACGCGCATGCGCGCGAACAGCGAGGCATCGTCTTCCGCCTTGAGGCGGCTGACCACGGTGGCGGTGAAGACGGCCGATTCTTCCTGCGTGAGCAGCTCACGCGCCGGCGCGAGCTGGAATGCCGCGCGTACCGTGCACATATCGGCAAGCGCGTGCGCACAACGGTCGCACCATTCAAGATGCGAGCTGACCGCAATCTGATCCGCGAACGCGAGCTCACGATCGTGATACGCCTGCAGCCGCCGGCGCGTTTTGGCACAGGTGAGGGGCTTCATGCGCTCCTCTCGTCGCGCAGCTCGAGGCGAAGCGCCTGGCGCGCGCGCGTCAGCCGGGATTTCACGGTCCCGACGGCGACGCCGAGGGAAAAGGCAATTTCTTCGTAGCTCAATCCGTCGACCTCGCGCAGCACAATCGCCGTACGCTGATCGAACGGCAGCTGGTCGAGCGCCTGCTGCAGCCGTTCGGCCAGCTGCTTCTGGGCGAGCACCCGATCTGGTGTAGATTCACGGCCCGACAGGAACTCGCCGTGCGCGGCGATGTGCTGATCGATCGAGACCTGATCGGCGCGATGGCGCCGCCGCCAGAACCGGTGGCGGTTGCGGGCCTGGTTCACCGCTATACGGTAAATCCAGGTCCGGAGGCTCGATTGGCCGCGGAAACGGTGAATCGTGCGAAACACTCGCAGGAACACTTCCTGGGAGAGGTCGAGGGCTTCGTCGCGGTCGCCCAGCAGGTTCATCGCCAGCTGCACGACCATCCGCTGATGCTCGGACACCACCTCGGCGCAGGCGGCTTCCTCACCGGTCGCACAGCGCTGGATGAGCGCGGCTTCGCGTCCGCCGACGTCGGACCAACTGGCGACTCTCGCCTGCTTCACAGAGAGTTCCACTATACCAAGTTAGACCCCGCCTGTGTCTGAAAGTTCCGCCAGGCTGGTAGGATAGGGCCGTCGTGGAGCAAGGGTGAAGCGCACGCTCGTCGTCACGGCGCTCCTGGCCGCAGCGGCCGTCGGGGTCTCGGTCGCCTATCAGACCGCGGCTCGCCAGCGCGACTATAGCGAGCTCCTGACGCGCGGCGACACCGCCCTGCGCGACGATCAGACCTTCGCCGCTATCGAGGCCTACAGCGGCGCCATCGCCCTCCGGCCCGACGCGATGCTCGCCTATTTGCGGCGCGGCCAGACCTACCAGCGGCGCAGCGACCGCGGCGATCTCGATGCCGCCGCCCGCGACCTGCACCGCGCCGCGGCGCTCGACCCGACCGCGACTCGGCCGCCGGAGGCGCTCGGCGACGTTCTCTATCAACTGCAGCGCTTCGACCGCGCCGCAGACGCCTACGAACGCTGCCTCCGGCTCGACGACCGTTCCGCCCGCGTCGCCTATAAGCTCGCGCTCGCGCGGTATCGCACCGGCGATCTCGACGCCACGCTGACCGCCCTGAACGCGGCGGTCAAGCTCGACGATCGCCGTGCCGACACGCAATACCTGCTCGGCATCTGCCTGCGCGAAAAACGCCGGCTTCCCGACGCGCTGCGCGCGATCGAGCGCGCCATCGCGCTCGACCCCGGCATGATTCCGGCGCGTGAAGAGCTGGCCGACCTCTACGGCGCGCTCAATCGCGGCGCTGATCAGCTCGAGCAGCTTCAGGTGCTGGCCGGTCTCGATCGCGATCACGTGGCGCGCCAGGTCGCGATCGGCATGGCGCACGCGCGCGCCGGGCACTGGGATCTCGCGGTCCTGACCCTCGGCAGCGCCCTGGAGCGAAACCCCAACGAACCGGAGATCTATCGCGCGATCGGCAAAGTCTGGCTCGAGCGTCCGCGCGACGATGGCGCGTTTCTCAGCAAGGCGCGGCTGGCGCTGGAGCGCGCCGCCGCGAGCCCTGCCGCAACCAGCGAGTCGTTGACGCTGTATGCCCGCGCACTGTTGCAAGCCGGCGAGGTGCAGGCAGCCGAGAACGTGTTGCTGCAAGCGACGACGCGCTTCCCCATCGAGCCGTCGGCGCTGCTGCTGTATGCGGCGACCGCCGAGAAGCGGGACCATTTCGACGCCGCGCGAAGCGCGCTGATTCAGTACGGCAGCATCGCGCCGCAGGACGCCGAATTCGTCGGCCGCGCGACGCACATCGCCGCGCTGTCGTTCCGGCTGAACGATCCGCAGGCCGCCGTCGTGTGGCTGACGCGCGCCGCCCAGAAGCGGCCGGCCGACCTGTCGCTCGCGGCGAGCCTCGCCGAGGCGCAAATGCGAGCCGGAGACCTGGCCGGCGCCGATGCGACGCTCTCGCGCGGCCTCGAGAAGGAGCCCGCCAACGCGCAGCTGCTCGCGCTCAACCGCCGCGTCGCGAGGCTAAGAAAGTAGCAAATAGGAAGTACGAAGTACCGTTAATTGCTTGAATGTTTCGGATCGGTCGCGTCACGGAGGCCGTCGCCGAGAAAATTGAAGCCCAGCACCAGCAGCGCGATCGCGAGGCCGGGAAAAATCGTCAGGTGCGGCGCGTCGAGAAGGTGTGCGCGTCCGCCGTTCAGCATCGTGCCCCAGCTCGGCGTCGGCGGCTGAACGCCAAGGCCGAGGAAGCTGAGCGCCGCCTCGCCGATAATCGCGCCGGCCATGCCGAGCGTCGCCTGGACGACGACCGCGGGTATCGCCGTCGGGATCACGTGCTGCCAGAGAATCCGGACGGCCGTCGCACCCGCCGCGCGCGCCGCCTGCACGTATTCGAACTCCCGCGCCCGCAGCACCTGGCCGCGAACCAGCCGGGCGTAGCCAACCCACCCGATGATCGTCAGCGCAAAGAGCACATTGCCGAGGCTCGGTCCGAGTACCGCGACCAGCGCAATCGCGAGCAGCAAGCCTGGAAATGCCAGCAACACATCGATCACCCGGCTGATCACATCGTCGGCCACGCCGCCGAAGTATCCGGCGACGGCGCCGAGCAGCGTGCCGAGCGACGCCGACACCGAGACGACGGTCAAGCCGACGAGGAAGGAAATGCGCGCGCCGGCCAGCACGCGCGCGAGGATGTCGCGTCCCAGTTCGTCGAGCCCGAACGGATGGGTGCCGCTCGGTCCCGCGAGCCGCAGCGCGAGCTCCTGCGCCGAGGGGTCGAACGGCATCAGCATCGGTCCGAGGATCGCGGCGGCCGCGGCGAGCAGCACGATGGCTGCGCCCGTCTTCAACATGTCAATCGAACCGGATGCGGGGATCGAGGAAGCCGTACACGAGATCGGTGAGGAGGTTCATCGCGACGTAGGTGACGGCAATGAGCAGAATGCAGCCCTGCACCAGCGGGTAGTCGCGAAAACTGATCGATTGAATGAGCAGCCGGCCGACGCCCGGCCACGCGAAAATCGTTTCGGTGATGACGGCACCGGTCAGGACCGCGCCGAACTGCAGGCCGATGACCGTCACAATCGGAATCAGGCTGTTGCGGAACGCGTGATGGACGATGGCGCGGATTCGCGAGACGCCGCGGGCGCGCGCCGCGAGCACGTACAGCTCGCGCAGCTCTTCGATGACGCTCGCGCGGGTCATCCGCGCCAGGACGGCGGCGAGCGGCGCGCCGAGAGTAATCGCCGGCAGCACCAGGTGTGCGGCCGTCCCCCGGCCCGACACGGGCAGCCAGCCAAGCGACACCGAAAACACGATGGCCATCAACGGCCCGAGCCAGAAGTTCGGAATCGAGATGCCGATCAACGCCAGCGTGGTCGCGGCATGATCCACCTGAGTGCCGGCGCGTACCGCGGCGATGATGCCGAGCGGGATGGCGATGGCAGTCGCGACGAACATCGCCGCGAACGCGAGCTCGAAGGTGGCCGGCAGCCGTTCCGCGATGGCAGCCGTGACGGGTTGATTGGTGCGAAGCGACGTGCCGAGGTCGCCGGTCGCGATGCCCTTCAGAAACGATCCGTACTGCACGTACAGCGGCCGATCGAGCCCCAGCCGGCCGCGCAGTTCGGTGATGTCCTGCGGCGACGCGCTGTCGCCGAGCATCGACTGCACCGGGTCGCCGGGGACGAGGTGAATCAGCGAAAACACCAGCGTAGCGACGCCAATCAGCACGGGAATCGTCAGCAGCAGGCGACGCGCGAGAAATCGAGTCACAGCAGGAAATCAGCACAAATCATATCGTGACCCGCCGCGTCATGGCGGCACCGCGATGCCCAGCCTCGTGAGGAGCTTCGTCAGCCCCTGGCGCGTGACTCCGAGTTCGGAGGCGGCGCGGCCGCGGTGACCGCCGGTCCTGACGAGCGCGGCGCGCACGAACCGTTCTTCGAACGTCCGCCGCGCGTCATCGAGTCGCCAGCGCTCCTCTTCGCCACGGCTGGTCGAAAAGGCCGCAGGCAAGGCCGAGGGCGGGACGACGCCGCGCTTCGGACAGCGCACCGCCAGCGCGGCAAGCACATTCTGCAACTCCCGCACGTTGCCCGGCCAGTCGTAACGGACGAGCGACGTCACCGTCGACGCCGCCAGCGTGGCGCGGCCGCCGACGCGTGCCGATGCCTCGCGCCAGAAATGCTCGGCCAGCAGCGCGATGTCGTCCCTGCGCTCGCGCAGCGGCGGCACGGTGATGTGCACGACGTCGAGCCGGTAGAGCAAGTCGAGCCTGAAGCGCCCCGCCTCGACTTCGCGGCGAAGATCGCGATTGGTGGCCGCCACGAGCCGCACGTCAACCCGTCTCGACACGTTTTCACCGACGCGCCTCAGCTCGCCTTCCTGAATCACACGCAGCACTTTGGCTTGAGCGCGCTGCGCCAGCTCGCCGATTTCGTCGAGGAACAAGGTGCCGCCGTGTGCATCTTCGAACACGCCGGCACGCTCGGCCACGGCGCCGGTGAATGCGCCTCGGGCATGACCGAACAGTTCGGCTTCGACCAGGTCGTCGGGCAGCGCGGCGCAGTTGACCGTACAGAACGGCCGTTGCCGCCGAGGGCCGCCGCGATGGATCGCGCGCGCCACCAGTTCTTTGCCGCTGCCGCTCTCGCCGTCCACCAGCACCGCGAATGGCGCCGAGGCGGCGCGCTCGACGTTCTTTCGCAACTCCACCATCGGCGCCGACACGCCCAACAGCCCGGGCACTTCGGCAACGAGGGTGCGCTCGCGCCGGATGGCTGCGGCCGAGAGCACCGGCGCCGCCGCGGCGGCGCCGACGTCGAGAATGTGGCGGGCGCGTGAGGTGTCGGCAGTCGAACCGAGCGTCCAGCGCGCGCACAACGCGCCGATCGGCACTCCGCCGTACTGCACCGGTGCGGCCGCCTCGATCCGGTCGTCGCGCCGATGCGGCGCGATCGTGATGCCGGCGACCACGGCCCGCTCGGCGATGCTGGTGTCGAGCCGCGCACCATCGCCGATCACGACATCCGCGCGATCGCCTCCGCCAGAACGCATGAGCACGAACGCGACCGCCGAGGCGCGCAACTGTTGCCGGACGCGCGCGCACAAGTCGCGCAGCACCGTCGTTTCGTCCTCTGCGGTTTGACAGGCGCGGACGATCGCCACGACTTCCTCGACAAACGGATCGGAAACCAGGGCCGAGTCGGTGGCGGCGCGACCATCGGTGGCATATAAAGCCAACGCACCCAGCCCGGTGGCCGCGGCACGCCGCGCGACGACCTCGTGCAAATCGGCATGCTCGGCCGTCAACGCCAGCGACAACTCCCATCGCGCGCGGATCAAAGGCGGCATGGCGGACATCACCCTGCGAAGACGTCCGAGCTCGGCGCGCGCCTGGGCAGTGCGCCCGGAACGGCGCTGCATTTCGGCGGTGAGGATTCGCACCCGCACGACGCGCAACGGGTCGTCGGCCGCTCGCGCTGCGGTCGCCGCTGTCTCGGCCTCGCGTTGTGCCCCGGCCAGATCGCCCGCTGCCATGTGGACGAACGCGGCCGTATATGCCACTGCCGCCTTTGCATTGGAGCCGACACCAGCGGCATCCGGCGGTGTCGATTCGGCCACGAGACGCATGGCGCGAGGAACATCGCGCAGGCCAAGCGCGACACGAGCGCCCAGAAGCGCCCGGCGCCCTTTCGCGATCGGTGGTACTTCGTCTGGGGCGGCTGCCAGCGTCGCATCGGCTTCCGCATAGTGACCGCGCCAGAACAGACATCGGGCCAGCGCGTCGCTAGCGGCCGCGGTGCGGAGGGGATCGCGCGACGCCCGAGCCGCAGCGACCGCCGTTCCCAGCGCGCCTTCGGCCTCGTCCAGCCTCGCGAGGTCGATCCAGGCATGGCCGACAAGGGTCGCGAGATCGAGCAGGACGGCCTCCTGTCCCGCGCGGCCGGCATAGGTGCGCGCCTCGTCTATCGAGGCGAGCGCGTCGCGCGGACGACCGCGCCGAAGCAGCGCGGTCGAGAGCGCCACGGTCCCGGTGGCCGCCTCGCTCCAATCGCCACGCCTCGCAAGGCCACCCACCGACTGTCGAAGGAGACGGATGCCCGACGTATGCCGTCCATGCGCCAGTTGAGCGAGCGCCGCGTCACGCTTTCGTCGTAAGGCGGCGAGCTCGCCTGGTGCCGGCCACGCGCAGGTCGCGACGGGCAACGCCGCCATGCCGTCACCCGGCACGTCGACGCCATATTCGGCGACCTGTTCGGCAACTCTGGGCAGCCGCCGCCTGTCGGCGCGGCGATCGTCGTGCGGAACCGCGCTCGAATCGGCGTGCAACAGCCGCACGAAGCGGCCCCGCATTCCATGCGCGCGCTCGGCGGCACGCCGCGCCGACTGCTCGAGACCACCGGACAACGGCTGCGGCCGGACCGATGCGACCAAGTCTCCGATTGCCACGCGTCCGATGGCAATGCCGGCAACCGATCGACGTTCTTCTTGCCCGACCATCAACAGCACGTGCGGATGTGCCTCGCGCAGCGTCGCCTCGAGCAACGCCGACCACGGCGACGGCGCCGCGCCGTCTTCGTTGGCGATGATGAACAGGCTGCGGCCACGCCACAGTTCGGCGTATGGCGACGACATCAGCCGTGCCGCCACCGGCACGAACCCGCTGGCACGCGCGACCTGGGCCAGCGCCGTCGCGATCGTGCGCTTACCGGCGCCAGGCGGACCCCACAGCTGCGAGACATAAGGACGAGCGCTCGGTGTGTGAAAGATTTCAGCGAGCGCGGCGACCGCCGGGTGTTGAACAATGCACACGCCACGTTGGCAAAGCGGGAGCTCTGGGGTGGCCGCGGCAGTTGCCTGTCCGGGCGCGCTCTTCTCTTTCGGGTATCCGGCACCCACATCGGGTAGCAGCGTCGCCGCGCCCTCGCGTCCGATGCGGACCGCGTCGGCATTCAGCGTTCCCGTTGTCAGGCCCACCGCTTCCAGAAACCGCGCCGCGACGACGCGCGCGGCTGTTGCGGTGTCCTTCGCACCACGCCAGGGTTCTCCGCACGCCCACGCTTCAAATCGCGACGCCTCGCCGAGCAGCCCGAAGTCGACGAGCGGCGCAACGACGCGATGATGCAGGGAGGCGAACGCACTGCAGCGATCGGTCCAGCGCAGCTGCTCCGAGACGCCACCCGCGGTGCCGACGTTCAACACGACCGGCCGCGCGGTGGCGAGATCGATCGCGCGTTGGTTCTCGTCTACCGCAAATCGATCCGCGACGAGCCGCATGATGCCCTCCTTGCTGTCGTGCACACGACCGTGCAAGAAGGCCGCCCGCGCGGATCGATCGACGAGCGCGCCGCGATTCGCGGATGCGCCATCGAAGAGCGCGGCAATTTTTTCGGATAGAATGAACGCCGAATGTTGCGATTTCTCACCGCCGGCGAGTCGCATGGTCAGGCGCTCGTCACCATCATCGAGGGCGTACCGGCGGGTCTGACGATCGATCTCGACGCGATCACCGCCGAACTCAAGCGGCGCCAGACCGGATACGGCCGCGGCCGGCGGATGGCGATCGAATCGGATCGCGCCGATGTCGTGAGCGGCATCCGTCACGGCGTCACCACCGGCTCGCCCATCGCGCTGTTGATCCCGAACAAGGACTGGGAAAACTGGCAGCGCACGATGTATTCCGGCACCGAAATGCCGGCCGACGCGACCGGCGTCGACCGGCCGCCGGTGACACGGCCGCGACCGGGCCACGCCGACCTCGCCGGCTTCGTGAAGTACGGCCACGACGACATGCGCAACATCCTCGAGCGCGCCAGCGCGCGCGAAACCGCCGCGCGCGTGGCGGTCGGCGCGATTGCGCGCCAACTGTTGCGCACGGTTGGCGCCGAGATCGTCAGTCACGTCGTGCGCATCGGCGCCTCCGCCGTCGCCGATCCGCTGCGGCTGACCTTCGACGAAGTACGCGCGATCCCGCTCGATACACCGCTGCACTGCGCTGACGCGACCGTCGAGCAGCACATGATTGCCGAAATCGATCGCGCGCGGGACGCCGGCGACACGATGGGCGGCACCTTCGAAGTGATTGCGCACCGCGTCCCGCCGGGTCTCGGCAGCCACGTCCACTGGGACCGCAAGCTCGATGGCCGGCTGGCGCAGGCGCTGATGTCGATTCCGGCGATCAAGGCCGTCGGCATCGGCCGCGGCCCAGGCGTCGCCGAAGTACCCGGCTCGCGCGTGCACGACGAGATCGTCGCCAGCGAGCCTGGTGCGGCGGGCGCGTTTCCGGGCGTCCGGCGGCCGACAAACAACGCCGGCGGCCTCGAAGGCGGCGTCACCAACGGCGAGGATCTGCGCGTCACCGCCTACATGAAGCCGATTTCGACCTTGATGAAGCCGCTGCGATCGGTCGATCTCGCGACCATGACGGAAAGTCCCGCCGCCATCGAACGCAGCGACGTGTGCGCCGTCCCCGCCGCCGCCGTGGTCGGCGAAGCCATGGTGGCCATCGTCCTTGCGGACGCGCTGATGGAAAAATTCGGCGGCGATTCGGTCGGCGAGCTGGTCGCGAACTGGAAGGCGTTCAGCGAAAGAACGTCGGCACGCTTTTCTCGTTCGTAAACTTTTCTGAACGCAAAGCCGGGAACGCAGAGTCCGCAGAGTCCGCAGAGCTCGCAAAGTGAAATATTTGAAACGTTTTCCGTGGACAAATCGTCAGAGCCGTCGTTTTAGGCCTGTTTCTGAACTTGGCCGACGTGTCGATGCCTTTGCAACAGGCGACGGGCATGCGCGACAAGTTGAATGGCCTGACCGAACAGATCATCGCATCAGCTCTGACCGTACATCGGGAACTCGGCCCCGGCATGCTGGAGAAGGCGTACGAATTGTGCCTGGCATTCGAGTTGGGCAAGCGTGGTCTGACGGTCGAGCGTCAAAAGCCGCTGCCGCTCGTATACGGCGGCGTGCGAATGGATTGCGGCTACAAAGTGGACCTGCTGGTGGAAGACTCGGTCGTCGTCGAAGTCAAGGCCGTCGAGCGTCTGGAGCGCGTACACAGCGCCCAGGTGCTCTCGTATTTGCGAATGCTGAAGCTCAGCGTGGGGCTGGTCATCAATTTCAACGTGCAATGGCTGGTGCGAGACGGGATACGCAGGGTGGTCAACAATTTCCCGGAGTGAGAGAACTCTCTGCGATCTCTGCGAACTCTGCGTTCGATCGTCTTCGACACACATGATTCGACCGATTCTCAAATACGGCGAGACGCCGCTCCACGAGAAGGCCGCCGTCGTCGACGTGATCACTCCTGAGATTGACGTCCTCATCGACGACATGATCGAGACGATGTACGCGGCGCCGGGTGTCGGGTTGGCGGCGCCGCAGGTCGGGGTGGCGCTGCGTGTCTTCGTGGTCGATGTTTCGGTTGGCCGCGATCCGAACGGGTTGCTCGTGTTGATCAATCCGGAGTTCGTCGAGCGCGACGGCGTGCAGCTCGAAGAGGAAGGCTGCCTGAGCGTTCCTGGTTTCAACGCGACGGTGATGCGGCCGATGCGCGCCGTCGTGAAGGCGCTCGACCGTGACGGCAAGGAACAGCGGCATGAAGGTACGGGTCTGCTCGCGCGCGCGTTTCAGCACGAGATGGATCATCTCGACGGGACGCTGTTTGTCGATCGGCTGCGCGGCATCAAGCGCGATCTCATCGTCCGCAAAATCCGCAAGCTCTCGCGCGCCGGGAAATGGTAGTCAGCGGCGGACTGCGAATTGTGTTCTTCGGGACGCCCGATTTCGCGGTCCCCACGCTCGATGCCCTTCTTCAGTCGCGGCACACGGTGGTTGGCGTCGTGACGCAACCGGATCGGCCGCGCGGACGCGGACACAAGACGTCTGACGCGCCGGTGAAGGCGCGCGCGGTTTCGGCGGGGCTGCCCGTGCTTCAGCCAGTGCGCCTGAAGGAGCCCGAGTTCATGGACGCGCTCGCGGCGTTCGACGCCGACCTTGGGGTGGTTGCTGCCTACGGCAAGATTCTCAGCGAAGCGGTATTGGCGACGCCGCGCCTCGGCATGATCAACGTGCACGCGTCGCTCTTACCCAGGTATCGCGGCGCGGCGCCGGTGCACCGCGCAGTCATCGCCGGAGAACACGAAACCGGCGTCACGATTATGCGTGTGGTCAAAGCGCTCGACGCGGGCGCGATGATCGATACGGTTCGGCGTCCGATTGGGCCGAACGAAACGAGTCAAGAGGTGGAGCGCGACCTCGCGAGCCTGGGCGCGCGCCTGCTGGTCACCGTCACCGACACGTTGGCGGAAGGGCGTGCCACTGAAACGCCGCAAGACGACTCGGCGGCGACCTATGCACACCGGTTGACGAAGGACGATGGCGTCGTCGACTGGCGCTGGCCGGCCGATCGGATTCACAATTTGATTCGCGGGTTGCATCCCTGGCCGCATGCGTTTACGTTCCACAATGGACATCGACTGATTCTGATCCGGTCGCGCATCGGTGGGATTGGCGGCCGTGAAAGGGCTGCCCCGCTGCTGGCGGCAAGCGCCACGCTCGTATCGCCCGACGAGGTGCCGGGAACGATTGTGGAGGCGGCGGGCGATCGCTTGCTGGTGGCGAGCGGCGATGGGCTGGTGCAGCTGCTGACCGTGCAGCCCGAGGGCAAGCGGCAGCTCGAGGTCCGCGAATTCCTCGCCGGCCACAAGCTGGTCGTCGGCGACCGGTTCGGCACGAATTCCAAGTTCCAACTTCCCAGTTCCTAGTTTCTTGATCGCTCCAGCCCGAAGCGCGGCGTATGAAATCCTGATCTCGGTATCGGCCGGCAGCGCCGACCTTCCCGCGGCCATCGCCGCGGCACGCGGCGGGCTGCGCGACGACCGCGACCGCGCGCTCGCCGCCGAGATTGCGAGCGGCGTCCAGCGCTGGCGCGCGGCTCTCGATCACCTCATCGTCGAGTTCTCGAAACGCCCGATCGAACGGCTCGATCCCGAGATCGTCGAGATTCTCCGGTTGAGCGCGTATCAACTGCTGCACCTCACCCGCGTTCCCGCATCGGCGGTCGTCGACGATGCGGTGAATCTCGCGGGGCGAGTCGGCAAACGGAGTGCGAGCGGTTTCGTCAACGCGGTCTTGCGGACCATCTCTCGCCGCCGCGACGCACTGCCGTTGCCCGCCCGGCCGGCCGATCCAGGCGACAGGAGCGCCGCACTCGCCTATCTGAGCGTCACGCTCTCGCATCCGCGCTGGCTCGCCGAGCGTTGGTACGACCGTCTCGGATTCGAGCTCGCCGAAAGCTGGATGCAGTTCAACAACGCGCCGGCGCCGCTGACGCTGCGTGTGAACCGGTTTCAGACGACACCTGATGCCTTGGTCGCGCGGCTCGCCGGCGATGGGGTGCGAGTGCACGCGGCGGCGTTTGCCCCGGACGGGCTGATTGTCGACGAGGGGCATCCGCTGCGCGGTGGCGGACTCGACGAAGGGCTGTTCGTGGTCCAGGACGAGGCGTCGCAGCTGGTTACGCTGCTGGCCGGCGACCGGCCGTCGGGGCGGGTGCTGGATACGTGCGCGTCGCCCGGCGGCAAGGCGACCGCGATCGCCGCGGCAATCGCCGAGGGCGGGCTGCTCGTCGCCTGCGACGTCCGCGATCGGCGAGTCGACCTCCTGCGGCGCACGGTTGCGGCCACGCGCGCGTCGAACGTGCGCATCGTGCAGGCCGATCTCTTGAAGCCGCTTCCCTTCACGACGAGGTTCGACTGCGTCATGGTCGACGCACCGTGCTCCGGGCTGGGGACGCTGCGCCGCGACCCCGACATCCGCTGGCGCCGGCGCGAAAGCGATCTGCCGGCTCTGGCCGGCGCCGAGCTGGCCATGCTGCAGCATGCGGCGACGATGGTGGCGCCGGGTGGGCGGCTGGTCTACGCGACGTGCTCGAGCGAGCCCGAGGAGAACGAGGGCATCGCGGATGCGTTCCTGGTCACGACGCCCGAGTTCACGCCGCTGCACGCACGCGACGCCAGCGCGCGCCTCCCCGACGCCGTCGTCGACGCGCGCGGCCATCTGCGCACCCGCCCGGACCGCCACCGCCTCGAGTCGTTCTTCGGCGCCGTCTTCACGCGCGGGCGGTGAGGGTCAAGAGTCAGAGTTTAGAGTCAGAGTTTAGAGTCAGAGTTTGGAGTCAGAGTTTGGAGTCAGAGTTTGGAGTCAGAGTTTGGAGTCAGAGTTTGGTGTCGGAGTTTGGAGTCGGAGTTTGGAGTCGGAGTTTGGAGTCGGAGTTTGGAGTCGGGTTGGTGCGGACGGTGCCGCAACTTGTAGTAGGATTTGAACATCCATGGCTTTAGGGACTCGGATGTGGAGTGCGGGGAAACTCGTGCTGCTCGGCGGCGCGCTCGTCGCGACCTACGTCTTGTTCGCCGCCGCCTCCATGCGCATCGCCCTGCGCACCCGTGAAGTCCTCGTGCCCAATCTGACCGATCGCACCACCAACGAAGCCTCCGCCGTCGCCGCCAGCCTCGGCCTGACGCTGAAGGTCGACGACACGCGCCGTCCCGACCCGAAAATCGCCGCCGGCCGCGTGCTCGCACAAGAGCCCGCGCCCGGATCGACCGCGCGCCGCCAGCGCACACTGAAAGTCTGGCTCAGCGCCGGGCAGCGCTCGATGATCGTGCCGCTGCTCGTCGGCGAAACCGAACGGACCGCGCAGCTGCGCCTGACCCAGGACGGGCTGACCCTCTCGGAAATCGCGGAAATCCGCTCGCAGACCTTTGCGCCCGACGTCATCGTGGCGCAGACGCCGCCAGCCAGGAGCGCCGCCGGAAACGTGGCGCTGCTCATCAACCGCGGCGAGCGCGGCGCCAGCTACGTGATGCCCGACCTGATCGGCGTCAACGGCGATCGCGCCGCCGACATCCTGCGCGATCGCGGCTTTCGCGTCGCCGTCGTCGGATCGAATCCGTATCCAGGCGTCGCCGCCGGTGTCGTGATCCGGCAGAGTCCGCAGGCGGGG
>JADMIO011356647.1_pt1 | contig 105979 bp, 76 predicted proteins | sample 8958161 | NCBI WGS metagenome assembly JADMIO01 (sample SAMN16585339, study PRJNA669376) | soil metagenome | isolation source: Crop rotation soil | place: USA: Cullars Rotation, Alabama | collected 2011
CGACAACTTGTCCACGTGGAATTCTAAGCTTAGGATCCCAATGTGCTGGAAAGCCACCCGTGGTGCTGGTAACGCCTTTGTCCGTAGTCGTCATGTTCACCTGGAAGATGTGGTTGGCATCCTTGAAAAATGTATCATAGCTTACTTCATCTTTCACATACATAACTATAAAAATGACACAAGCCATAGCGATGGCCAGGCCCGAAATATTAATGAAACTGTTTATTTTGTGACGCTTCAGGCTACGCCAGGCAGTTTTAAAATAATTTCTTAACATAGAAGTTTGATTGATGCAAATAAAACGGATGATGAAGATTCGCTTAACATCAAAAATTCCCAAAAATATGCCGTGTTATTCGCGAATTGATTGTCAAAGGCATCAGTAAAAGGATTTTACGAAACCGTTCGGAATTGATACACCTGTTGTCCGCCTTTGAGCCAACCTGCCTTCGCCGATTTTAAAGTAGCTGACGGAAAAACTTGTTACGTTTATCAACTACTCAAAAAAGGCAACCGGAGTTGGTAATGAGAACAATAAAATTGAACAAAATTTGGCAGCATCCGATATGTTTATTTATCACGAGATCTTGGTGTTTCGCTTGTCTTCTGCACTTTATCACGCTTGTTGAATGCCCTACTCAATATATCTTGAATAGTTGGCGTGACCTTTTAAATGCCTTCTAAAACCAGCTCTGAATCGGGTCATTTTCCACATTTTCCCAAAAATGGCTCCTATCCCCGGGCTTTACGTAAGTAAATATTCGTTATAAATTTTCAAAGTATACCTGAAGGGATAAGTGCCTTCCTGCGTATGTGTTATGTCCTCATGAACAGCCTGATTTAAATTGTTTTGTTAATGCTGGCTCAATTAGACTACCTTGTATCAACTGCGACACATAAAGTCGCAGGTAAATGAAACTGGACCAACGGGAGAGCTTGGATGGAGGGGACAAGTATACTTTTTTGGCTCTTTATAAAAGTCATTACCAGGCCTTATTATCATATGGCCTTACACTCACTGCCAATAGAGAATTGACAAAAGATTGTTTACAGGAAGTATTTCTCGAGGTTTGGCACAAACAAATTTACCGGGACAAGGGGATAAAGAATCTACGCACTTACTTGTTTACATGGTTACGAAGAAAGATCTTCCATGAGTTAGCTCTGCTATCCGGAAAAACCTCTTCCGATGAGGTGATCGGAAGCGTTACTTCAACAGAAATGTGTTATGAAGAGTTGTTGATAGCATTTCAGCAGTCAGAGGAAGAAAAAGAAAAATTACTGCGTGCGCTCAAAAAGCTTACCAGGCAACAATTGGAAATGATCAGGTTAAAATTTTTTGAGAACCTTACTTACCCGGAAATAGCTGAACAAACGTCCCTAGCCCCGCGCACTGTTTACAACCTGGTTTACCAGGCCATACGTCATTTGCGAACACATATGAAGCTTCCCATTTATTCTCATTTACTCTGACACTGGCTCATCATTGTCGATAGACACCGTTCCCTGGAACTTCCCCTCTTTATCACTATTCGGCGGTGCGCTTATATTGTTCCAAAAAATATATTTTCAAAATAACCGGTAAAAATCATCTTTTATCACCACTAGTATAGACGCAGCTCTTTTAAAAGCCTCGGTAATGTTATTATAATGAATAAAAAGGACCCGGAAGCATATCAAGTAGAGGATTTCCTGATGGATGAGACATTTGTCAATTATCATTTTCGCTCAAACGAAGAACACCAGGCGTTTTGGGAAGAGTGGTTAGCACAGCATCCTGCCAGGAGATCAGTAGTAAAAGAGGCCAGGGAAATGCTCCGGATGTTGACTGTGACACCTGAGGGAAACGAAGGACAGGAAGAAATGGACCGTATCAACCGGGCGATTGAACAGCAGCAACAAATGGCGGCGCGAAAAAGAATTTCTTTGTTTCGCGTTCTGAATTGGAATCGGACAAATAACTACTACAATAAAAGGAAAACATTCACCTATCTGGTTGCTGCAGGATTGTTTCTTTTCATAGGCGGGTATTTTTTCTTACAATATTTTCAGCCACCATCCGGCCGCCTAAGTGAACGGAATAACCAGAGCAGCACCCCGCTTGTTTTTACATTAAACGACGGTACTATCATCACCCTTGCGCCCAACAGTTCTTTACGGTACCCTGCCCGTTTTAAAGACAAAGACCGCGAAGTTTATCTGATTGGCGAAGCCCAGTTTCACGTGAGCCGGGATGTTAACCATCCCTTCAAAGTACATGCAAAGGATATCATTGCAACGGTGCTTGGAACCATTTTTAATATCGAAAAACAGCACGGTGATTCGCTGGTGTTAGTGGAATTATTGGAAGGCAAACTGAAAGTAGAGATAAAGAATGCCACGGGGTCATCAGCGGAGCCTGTTATCCTGAATCCAAATGAGAGAGTAGTATTCAATGAGTACAACAAGAACCTGTACAAAGAATCCTGGCAGCGATACAATGAGCCGCCTTCGCTAAAGAATCATCTTGTATTCCGTCAAAATAGTTTTGAAGAAATAGCCAAACAAATCAAATCCGTCTTTGGCATTACGCTTATTAATCAAAGCAATAAAAAGAACTGGCGTTTTACGGGCGAATTCAGCAACGCAACTGGCAATCAAATTATAGAAAGTATTTGCCTTGTAAAGGGGTTAAGCTTACAGGCAACAGGCGATACTATTTTCATCCGGTAATATCGAACGAATCACTCTAAACGAATTGCAATGCACATATGTTCCTTCCCGTCCTTTGGGATTTTTCCCAAAATGACTATTATTTGTTGTTTTCTTTTTGCCAGTATGTATTCTGTACAGGCGGGCAGGATTACAAATGAATATATTATTGTTAAGAACAGTAAAAGCACCCTTCTGCAATTTTTTAATCTAGTCGAAAAGCAGACATCATTTTCTTTTGCTTATGATGAATATGAAATTAACCTGAACCAGGAACTAAAGCTTCAGACGGGGCAGCAACTTCTGAAAGACTTGCTGGACTCTGTTTCCAGGCAAACCGCGCTTCATTTTACCCAAAAAGAAAACACAATAGTTGTGAGCGCGGCAAAAGCTTCGTTACAAAAGGTTTCAATAAATATTTCTGTGATACCTGTAAAGGGTGTGGTAAAGGATGCAGGCGGCAACCCTCTCTCGGGAGCTACGGTATTAGTCAAAGGAACGTCTACGTCGGTTCTGACCAATAAAGACGGTGTCTTTTCATTTTCTTCGCTGCCTGAAAATACTGTACTCGTAATTAGCTATATCGGATACAAAACGCAGGAAGTAACCGTGAGCAGCCAGGAAATGATACAGGTAAACCTGGAGGAGGATAGCAAGGGCATGAATGAAGTAGTGGTGGTAGGATATCAAAGCCGCAGGCGTGGTGATCTTTCCGGTGCTTTATCAGTAGTTAATGTTGGAGGCATTTCAAAATTACCTGTGTTGAGCGTTGATCAGGCATTGGAAGGAAAGGTTCCCGGCGTAAGAATAACACAGAATACCGGCCAGCCCGGCGAAGGAGTTGTGGTCAGGATAAGAGGTGTGGGAACCATCAATGATAACAACCCTCTTTTTATAGTAGATGGCATACCTACTAAAGATGGCATAAACTTCCTATCTGCCAATGATATTGAATCAATGGTTGTTTTAAAAGACGCGTCATCGGCAGCGATATACGGCTCCCGTGCTGCTAACGGCGTAGTTCTTATTACTACAAAAGGTGGAAAGAAAGGAAAGCCTCAATTTAATTATTCAGGATATGGAGGTTTTCAAACGCACGGGACTCTTCCCAAAATGGCAAACACGGCTGAATACGTGCAGCTATATAATGAAGCTGCTGATAATGATAATGCAGGTGTAACCAATCCTGCTTTGATACGGCCAAAGATCCCCGGCACCATCGACATGGCAAATACGGACTGGCTGAAGGCCATTTTTCAAAACGGCCAGATGCAAAGCCATCAATTGTCCGTCAGGGGCGGTAATGATAAAGTACTTTATTATATCTCAGCGAACTATTTTAAACAGGATGGTATTATTATCAACTCATGGTACGAACGGTATTCAATGTTGTCAAAACTGAATATTAATCTTTCCGACAAAATAAATCTTGCAAATAATATCAACATTTCATACTCTAAGAAAAATGTAATAGGAAGTTCGGGCGACGGGTATGCCGGTAATGGTGGAAGCGTTGTGCGTTATGCTTTGTTTCGCACTCCGCCCATTCCCGTTTACGACAGTGCCGGTGTTTACTCCGATCTTCCTGCTTATCCCGGCTTTTTTGGAGACGGGTATAACCCGGTTGCCCTGGCCGCCAAAACAGATAATAGAGAAATTCAGTACCGGTTATTTACAAATCTGTATCTGGAGTATAAAATAACCAGGGATATAAAATTTAAGTCTGATGTAGGTCTTGATGCGATTATAACCGATGATAAACGATTCGATGAAAATTACGGAACAAACCTGCGTATCAATAACCCAAGCAGGCTAACGGTCAGCACCGCGACCAACATGAATCTTATCTGGAATAATACGCTTAGCTATAATAAAACGATCCATGGTATTCATAATATAACCATACTTGCGGGTACAGAAGCGATCAGTAATAAAAATAACCTGCACGGAGGCAGTGATCGTGATTTTGCCAATCAAAGCCCGAATTTCAGATTTATTGGAAACGGAAATGGATTGATTGGCTCTACTACTGCCTTTGAAAGTCAAACTGAATCGGCACTCTTTTCGCTATTTGGGAATGCAAATTATTCATACCACAATCTTTATCTGCTATCAGCAAACGTGCGTCGTGACGGCTCTTCACGCTTTGGTCCACAAAATCAATATGGTACTTTTTTCTCCGGTTCAGCCGGATGGAATGCACACAATGAAAAATGGGTTCAGGATCATTTGCCCGCCATTTCGAAACTGAAACTAAGAGCCAGCTACGGGCAATTGGGTAACCAGGAAATTCCTGACTATGGATTCGTATCTATTATCGGTAATCTGTATAACTATCCCTTCGGTCAGACGCCCGCAAGCAATCCGGGCTCTACGATCTCAACGCTCGGAAACCCAAAAGTTAAATGGGAATCGTCTACACAGGCCGATGCAGGAATTGATGCGGGCATCTGGAAAGACAAGATAAACCTGACTGTGGACTATTTTCTAAAGACAACGTCTGATATGCTCATTCCGATTCCATTACCCTTAATAGGTGGGGAGGCAAAACCTCCTTATTTAAATGCAGGCAAGGTGCAAAACAAAGGTTTGGAAGTAGAGCTTAATTATAAAAGCGATGAACGCTTATTCAAATATGATGTGAGTTTGAATTTTTCAACCATTGCAAACAAAGTCATCTCATTAAGCAGCGGCCAGCCGATAGCAGGTGGAAGAATTGACAATAACTACAATGCAACATTAACAACAGTTGGTCATCCGATAGGGTCATTTTACCTATTAGAGCAGGAAGGGATTTTTCAGAATGCAGCAGATGTATTTGCCAGTGCTTACCAGGGTAAGGACATACAACCCGGGGATGTAAAATATAAGGATCAGAATGGCGACGGTATCATTGATGAAAATGACCGGACTTTTCTCGGGAGTGCTATTCCAAAATTTACTTATGGCGCCACGGCGAATTTTGAATTCAGGAGTTTTGATCTATCCCTCTTTTTCCAGGGGCAGTATGGCAACAAGATCTATTCACAGGTGAATATGGATATAGAAGGATTCTACCGGGCTTTTAATGTTACACAACGAGTATATGATGAACGCTGGCAGGGTGAAGGAACAAGTAATACCATGCCGAGGGTTTCTTTCAAAGGCGCTTCCAATAACAAATATCCTTCGAGCCGTTTCCTTGAAGACGGGTCCTATGTCCGCTTGAAAAATATCCAGCTGGGATATACAATTCCCGAAAAAATTATGAACAGGCTTCATTTAAAGAGCCTGAGGTTCTATATAACCGGTCAAAATTTGTGGACGCTGACAAAGTTTACAGGTCTTGATCCGGAAATGTATGTGAGTGATAATGTAAAAAGAGATACATACGGTGGAGACGTCGCTGCGGGAATTGATTGGGGAACGTATCCAAGTGCCCGGAGTTACATTATTGGTTTGAATCTGAACTTTTAGTCCCGGCCGCATTCGGGACAGACTAAAATTAAACGATTGCGCATGAAAAAAAATAACGCCTATACATTATTAATCCTGATGTTTTTTTTGTCGATATCAGGATGCAAGAAATTTATTACAAAGGACGTAGTAGGCCAGTATCCTGAAAGTGAGTTTTATAAAACTGCAGCACAGGCCCTTGCTGGGATCAATGCAGCGTACCAACCGCTGGCTTTTACAACTTCTAATAACAACAGGTTATGGGTTTTTGGAGATGTGGCCTCAGATGATGCTGCAAAAGGTGGTAATCCGGGCGACCAGGCTGATATAGAATTCATCGACCAGTTCAATGTCAATCCTACCAACGGTAACCTGGCGAGCATCTGGGCGCTCTTATATGATGGAATCACGCGCTGCAATATTGTTCTGAATAGAGTGCCTGCGATACAAATGGACAATAATCTACAGGCAAGAATACTGGCAGAAGCAAAATTTTTACGTTCCTATTATTATTTTGAACTCACAAATATTTTTGGAGACGTACCGGTTGTACTGGAACCACTAGATCCGGATCAATTGCAGATCGCCCAATCCCCCGTACAGGAAATCTTCGAAACAGTCATTGAACCTGATCTCACAGATGCTGCCAATAACCTCCCTGTTAGTTATACCGGATCAGATGTCGGGAGAGCAACGTCAGGTGCGGCTACTGCCCTGTTGGTGAAGGCTTATATATTCGAAGCCAAATGGGATCTGGCTGCCAGCACGGCAGCAACCATTATTAGTAGTAATATTTATGATCTAATGCCGGTTTATAGCCAGAATTTCAGTCAACAATTTAAAAATAACAAAGAATCAGTTTTTTCCGTACAACATTTAACGGGGCAGGATCCTAAACTCGGCAGTGAGTTAAATCAATATTTCGCCCCGCAAATTGAATCGGGATATTACTTTAATGCTCCCACCCAAAATTTTGTAGATGAATTTGAAAAGACCGCTGATGGGGTAGTCGATCCACGGTTGGATTATACAGTCGGCCGCGACAGCATGCCCTGGTTCAATAACACCGTATTTGATAAAACCTGGTCAGCCAGTACTGGTTATCTAACCAAAAAACATCAGCAGCCACTTTCAGAGGTTAGCAATAAAAGTGATGGTAATCTTAATTATGAGGCGATCCGTTTTGCTGATGTACTATTGTGGTATGCAGAGGCCTTGAATGAATCAGGCCACACTTCGGATGCCTTAATTCCCCTCAACCGCGTGCGAAAAAGAGCGAGAGAAAGTTTTATGTATGATTCATTGCAGACCGGTTATCCAAATGTACCTGCGGAACTATTGCCCGACATCACTTCTGTGAATCAATCGGATGTGCGCAAGGCTATCCAACACGAACGGCGTGTGGAACTGGGATTTGAGTTTCACCGCTACTTCGATATTATCCGGTGGGGTAAAGAGTATGCCGGTCTGGCATTGAGTGATAAACCAAATTTTAACTACGATATCAATAAACATTTTCCTATTCCTCAAATTGAAAGGGATAGAAATAAGGCGCTGCATTAATTCAATTCATTTTCTAAACAGTATTAAACATTTCTAAATTTCTCATCATGAAATCATCTATTTATCGGTTTAAATTTATTTCCACCACGCTCCTTTGGACCTTTCTTTTAGGAGTTGCGTTTACTTCCTGTAAAAAAAGCTCAACCCCACCGCCGCCGCCAGCGGATAAGACTTCTCTGCAGGCTGCAGTTACCACTGCCACGGCACTTAACCTTACAGTTGAAGGAACAAAGCCAGGGGAATATGAAGTGGGATCTAAAGCAGCCTTAACAACGGCATTAGCTGCCTCAAGCGCCGTTTTAGCAGATAACTCCGCTACGCAGGCAGCAGTGAACAATGCAACACAGCAATTGCTGGCCGCCATCGCAGCTTACCAGGGTCATTTTATTAAAGAAATAGCGGCTGCGAATCTTATCGGTTACTGGAAAATGAACGGTAATGCTAATGATTCTTCGGGTAATGGCAACAACGGTGTCCTTACAGCAGGACATGTATATTATGGCGCAGGTACTCCCAGTCTCACGGCAGACCGCTTTGGACGCGCCGGCATGGCTTATCATTTTGATCAGGGTGGCAATATTGATGTCCCTTATAAAGCTTCATTGAACCCTCAACAAATGTCGATAAGTCTTTGGGCCAAGTGGTCATCGACCGGAAGGACAATAAATACAGATACCTATACAATGATTGCAATGAACCGCTGGAATGGGTATAAATTTCAATTACAAAGCGGTCATTTGCCTTTTTATACTGTAAAAGTATTAAGAGGTGTAGGCGATACAACTATCTATGACCGTGATGATGCTGGAATTGCATTAGCCGAGGATACATGGGTACATGTGGTAGTTACGTTTACATCTGGTGTTGAGAATTTTTATATCAATGGAGATTTGGTAAAAACATGGGATGCAGCTTCGCCAAATCCAGTTCCTGGTAATGCACTTACACTTGGTACCCCGATAGATTTTATTATTGGGCAAGATCTGCCTACCAGCAAATATCTTACTGTTGACGGCGATTTTCAGGTCGCTTGGGGAGGATTTTGGACTGGAGACCTCGACGATGTAATGTTTTATAACATTGCTTTGGACGGTCCGCAGGTAAAATCCATTTTCACGAATCAAAATACGCTTTAAACTTTTGGGAGGGTGAATGAGTTAAGACCTCCGCAGGAAATTAAAAACTGTCGGGGGTCTTTTGGTAAAAAGTTGTTTTTGCAAATAAAAAATGGATTAAGATTTTCCTGCATTTGTGTTTATTCATTTGCATATATGAGGCATGTCGGGCAAATTTGGTATTTGGTAATTGTTGTTTTCACAATTGCTTCCTGTAGAAACCCAGCCGTAAAAAATAAAGAATTGCTTTTCTGGTGTTCCAATAATAACCAGGAAATCAAACTATGTACTGCTTTTACTAAAGCATGGAACCTGAATAATTTGCACAAGGTTCATATGCAGCCCATACCGGAAGGACAATCCAGCGAAGAGGTTATTTTGGCTGCCGTAGTCGGAAAAACCACTCCCGATATATATGCCAATATGTGGCAGGGCAACGTAGAAATGTATGCGAATGCACACACCCTGATCCCGCTCGATACTTTAAGAGGGTTCATGGATTTTATTTCTGAGCGGTGTGATAGTACTGTTATCAAAGAGATAACCTCATCTGATGGGCACATCTACCAGGTACCCTGGAAAGTAAACCCGATCATGACCATCTACAACAAAAATATATTTGCATCAAATGGAATCACAGAGCTCCCGAAAACATATGGTGCATACAGGAAGGCTGCAGCCACACTAAAAAATAATACAAAAGATAGTTCCGTAAAAAAGAGGTTTGGTTACACGGCGGTAAAGCCCGTATGGTATGAAATGCGCTTCAATTTTTATCCCTTGTACCTGGCGGCTTCCGGAGGAGGTCACCTGATCTCAAATAATAAAGCGGCTTTCAATAATAAATACGCGATTGGTGTATTTCGTTTTTTGCAAGGCCTGTACAATGATGACTATTTTTCCAGGGAATCTGAAGTTGCGGCAGGAGATATTTTTGTGTCGCAGGCCATCGCAACCAAATGGGTGGGCCCCTGGGAAATCCAGCACCTTAATGGCATTCCAAATCTTGGTTTCAAATACGATTATTATGAAGAGATCGTTCCGGATGATCATACCGGCCCCGTCTATACTTACGCTGATCCTAAAAATATTGTGATTTTCAATACCTGCAGGGATCCACAAGGGGCCTGGGAATTTGTGAAGACAATGATTGATGAAGAGGGTGATCTTCAATTGCTGCAGGTAACGGGCCAGTTTCCGCGACGAAAAAATTTATTAACTGACAGTTATTATAGCTCATTTTTAACGGCGAACCCAATGCTGGTGACCTTTGTAAAGCAATTGCCGTTTGTGAAAGGCGATGATAATTCAGAAGTGATTGTAGAAGTGCTGGATATTATTTCACAGGAGTACGAAGCTTGTGTTGTATACGGAAAAAAGACGCCTGAAAAAGCGATCCGGGATGCTGAAGTTGCTGTAAATGTGTTATTGGGTAAGGAAAAATAATCTTAATGACACGGAATCATGAAAACTGAATTAGGGATTGGAGTGGTTGGTGCTGGTGGCTTTGCAGGCTTTGCAGCCAGGGCCTTCTTACTGGTGCCCGGAACAAAGATTATTGCAGTAACAGATATAAATCAAGCGGCTGTTTTACAAATGAGTGGTGAATTTAACATAAACGCATATTCTAACTATGAGGACTTATTAAAGGACGATAACATTGATCTGATCTATATAGCAACACCCCCTTGTTTCCACTATGAGCAGGCAAAAAAAGCGTTATTGGCTGGGAAAAATGTGATATGTGAAAAGCCGGCGGCGTTAAAGACCATTGACGCGGAGGAATTGCAAGGTCTGGCCACGTCACGTCAATTATTATATGTTGTAAACCTTATGCAGCGGTACAATCCGTTGTATGCTATGGTAAAAAAAATAATTGATGAGAAGATTCTCGGAAATTTTCTTCACGGTTTTTTTGAAAATTATGCCAGTGATGAAAACCTTAAACCCGGACACTGGTTTTGGGATGAGAAAAAAAGCGGCGGAATATTAATAGAGCATGGGGTGCATTTTTTCGACATGTTTGCCGGATGGCTTGGAAAAGGCGAAGTCATTAATGCCTTCCGGTTGCAGAGGGAGGGCATCGAGCCTGCTCTTTTTGACCGGGTACAGGCGACAGTATTGTACGGGTATGGGTTTATAAATTTTTATCACGGCTTTGATCAGCCAATCGTTTTGGACCGCCAGGAATGGCGACTGGAATTTGAGAAAGGTGAAATCACCCTCTGCGAATGGATCCCTGTAAAAATGAAAGTTCATGGTCTTCTTCGGGAACAAGATTTAAGGCGACTTCGTGAAGCTATTGGGGAATTTACTCTTTCACCTGCTGGTGAATCGCCGGTAAATAAAAAAGTGGTTGGGAGATTTACAGACATCGATTACGAGCATCATATAACAATTAACTATGAAGACAAGGCTGGAAAGTTGGTTCGCTACCGGGACATGTTGACTGCCATGTTGCAGGATCAGTGGAACTGGATGAGGGATCATCAACATGTAAGGGTCATAGATGGTAACAATGCTGTGGAATCACTAAGAGTGGCAGAACAAGCCACAGGAATGGCACAATCTTACAATCCGGGAGGCATATGTTGTTAAAGATGGAACACAGGCGCGAAACAAAAAGGTTCTTTCAAAAGAAGAAATTACTGCCTTATGTTCTTGTGTCTCCCTATCTTGTTTTTGTCGGTGTCTTTGTTTTATTCCCGGTTTTCTTTTGTTTTTTTCTCACATTTCACAAATGGAATATCATAGCTCCTATGAAATTCATAGGCACTGCTAACTATTCGAGGTTGTTTAACGACCGGTTATTCTGGAAAGCCATTGGCAATACACTTAAATTTTTATTGTTGCACATCCCGTTGCAGTTAATTGTTTCATTGTTCCTTGCTTACCTGCTCAACCAGGCCATTAAAGCGATTTCTTTTTTCAGGGCTTCATTTTTTATGCCTGTCATTGTTTCGGGTGTAGTGGTCACCATTTTGTGGCAGCAACTATTAGGATTTGATTCAGGGCTGGTAAACAAGATGCTTGTTGGGTTGGGATCTCACAAGACAGGCTGGTTGGTTGATCCTGGTATTGCCATTTATTCGATTGCCGTTATGGCGACCTGGAAGAATGTGGGTTTGTATGTGATTTTGTTTCTCGTGGGTCTGCATACTGTTCCGGCACAGTATTACGAGGCAGCAAGAATGGAGGGCGCAAGCAGGTGGCAGCAATTTTACCACATTACACTGCCGATGATAAACCCCACGGTATTTATGGTTGTGATTCTGTCAACGATTGGTGGGTTTTCGCTCTTTATCGAACCGTACATCATGACAGGAGGCGGCCCACTAAACACAACACTTTCTGCAGTCTTATATATCTATAAACAGGCCTTCCAATATTACAATATGGGATATTCTGCAACGCTGGGTTTTTTTTATGCGATCATGATCATGACAGTTGTTGTGTTACAAAAAAGATTGATTGAGAAAGAGGTTTAAATAATGAAAAGGAAATTTTCCTTTGGCAGGTTATTTATATATGCGGCACTGCTGATTGCCGCTATCATTTTTCTATATCCCTTTATCTGGATGATGGGGGCTGCATTTTCCCCTGAAAATGAAATCGGGAAAATGACCATTTGGCCTTCTCATGCAGGCCTGGAAAATTTCCGGTTGATGATAAAAAAGATTCCAATCGGCCGGTCGCTGGTGAATAGTTTGCTTGTCGCAGGTTTTTGTACCTCGTTGGTAGTAATAACCGGTTCAATGGTCGGGTATGCCCTTGCGAGGATGAGATTTAAAGGAAGGCAATTGATATTTTATGTTATTGTCTTTACTATGTCACTTCCCTTCCAGATTACGCTGATCCCAAATTATATTACGATGGTGAATCTGCACCTGGTCGATACATTTCTTGCTTTGATTATTCCTTTTGCAGTGAGTGCGTTTGCTATCCTGATGTTCAGGCAAGCCTTCCAGGGACTGCCGCAGGCGCTGATCGACGCAGCCAGACTGGATGGTTGCACTGAGACGGGAATTATTTTTCGCGTGCTATGGCCTAATATAAAGCCGACATTGGTCACGGTCGCCATTTTAACTTTTATCGGATCATGGAATGAAGTGCTTTGGCCATTAATTGTTATTCGAAATGAGCAATTAATGACGATGCCACAATTGGTGACCTTATTCGCCGTGGGCGGCCGGGCTGATAGCCAGCTGGGAGTTAAAATTGCTGCTGCAGTGATCCTTGCACTTCCTGTAATGATTGCATTTCTTTTTTTTCAAAAACATTTTATTCAGAGTATGGCTTCCACGGGGCTAAAGGATTAATGACGGCCATTTAAAATTTATTTCCTACATGAAGATTACAAAAAATTCAATTCGGTTGCATGCTTCCTCGAAAGGAGTGATTACCCATTTTTTGTATCTCCCTGGTAAAAATCGGGTCGACAATGTGGTGAAAAGAGTACAAGGCCTTGCTGATACGGAAGTAGAAAAATGCCTGGAGAAGGTAATGAAGGACTTTATCGCCCGCCACCGGAACATTGAGGAAACATTTTTAAAGCATTTTAACAGGATAGAAATTCAGTCCAAGCTTGATCTTTCGCATTTCTCCCTGAAACGAAAAATATTATTGGGTTCATTTTTTACCAAGGAATATTCCATCCAGTCGGCGGCATTGTTTAACCCGTCTATCGTTGCCCATCCCGACCAAAGCGGTTTGCAGGCGGGAGAACAGCGATTTGTAATGAGCCTGAGAGCAACTGGTGAAGGACATATATCTTCCATCGTATTTCAAACGGGGGTGGTGGATGATAAAGCGAACATCAGGTTAGATAAAGCGTCTGGCTTTTTTACCTGTTTGGAGCAAAGGAACGATACCCGGTACACCAAAAATTTCATTGAGAACCGTGCCCAAACGATCCCTGAATTTGATGAAGGAATATTGAAACTCCTGCCAGAATCATTTTCTGTGGGAGATGCATACCATATTTTAAACTCAGTTAAAACGACCAAATATTCATCATTTCATTCCATCGGAATCGTCGAGAATATTTTAGATACGAACTATGATCTCGAAATTTCCAGGGATCTGCCCATTAATGAAAAAGTAATTTTTCCTAATGCAGAAGATGAAAAAAAGGGAATTGAAGACACACGCCTCGTGAAGTTCACCGACGGGGAAAGCAGTTGCTATTATGGTACCTATACAGCTTATAATGGTAAGTACATAAAAACACAATTCATAGAGACGACTGACTTTAATACGTTTAAAATACGCACATTGTATGGAGCCGCTGTATCGGATAAAGGTATGGCGCTTTTTCCTGAAAAAGTGAACGGAAAATACGTGATGATATCCAGGCAGGGGGGAGAAAAGATCAATATCATGTTCTCGGATGACATCTATACATGGGAATCCTACCAGTTGTTGCTCGAACCATACTTTACCTGGGAGTTGGTGCAGTTGGGTAATTGCGGATCACCGGTTAAAACGGAAAAAGGCTGGCTATTGCTCATACATGGAGTGGGAGCCATGCGTACGTATGTGATCAGCGCTGTACTGCTCGATCTGCAGGACCCTTCGAAGGTAATTGGCAGGCTGCATAAACCGCTCCTGGAGGCTGATGAATCAGAGCGTGAAGGATATGTACCAAATGTAGTTTACACGTGTGGAATGATTCGCCACGGCAACCTGTTGATCATACCTTACGCGGTGTCGGATTCGGCTACCGGATTTGCAACGATTTTATTGGATGAGATTTTAAATGAAATGGAGATCACCTCATGAAAAAAGTAATAAGCAAACTTTGTTTTTTCGGGATCGGTTTTGGTACGCTGAGCTGCTCCAAATCCCTCAATGGTCATCAGCCAACAACAAGCCCTAACGATTCAAGCCTTGTCAATACCAGCCATCTTGATTATTTGTATACGCCGGTTACTTTTTCAACTGGAACAAAAGCAGCAGGTGTGTATATTTATTCGGAAGCCCCAGATTATCACCTGGTAGAAGCCACCGGCGAAGGCTTTAGCTGTACGGATGATGTTGCAAGGGCTGCTCTTGTTTATTTGAGAAGCTCCACATTTTCTTCTGATACAGCCATTCAATCAAAAACATTTAATTTATTACGATTCATTCTTGAAATGCAGTCTACCAATGGATATTTCTATAATTTCTTATCGACAGATGGAACGATTAACAAAGCGGGTACAACGAGTATAGACAACCCCAACTGGTGGTCGTGGAGAGCATTGCAAACACTTACTGAAGCGGAGCCGGTTATAAAAGGTAAAGATCCGGCCCTCTATACTAAAATGGTGGCCGCGATAAATAACCTGGTAGAAAGAATTAAAACGGATCTTGTCAATATTGCTGCAACAACAAAGTTGGTAAACGGAATTACCGTTCCTGAATGGTTACCAGCCGGCAGCGGTACAGACCAGTCGGCTGTGCTCATCGTCGGGTTAATATCTTATTGTTCGGCAAACAATGACGATGTTATAAAGGCGTACATAAAAAAGCTGGCCGATGGAATCGTGCTAATGCAGGAAGGAGACGCGACGCATTATCCCTATGCCTGTTTCTTGAGTTGGGAAAATACATGGCATGCCTATGGTAATTTACAGGCGTTTGCTTTAATGCAGGCCGGGATCTTTTTACAGGATATACAGTATACGGCAAGGGCTATGGCAGAAGTCGATAATTTTTATCCATGGCTTTTGCAGAATGGATTTAAATCCTCCTTTACCCTTTCAAAAAACGGCGATGTATTTCAGACTGTTTCAGAAAACAGTTATGACCAGATAGCCTACGGCATCGAAACGATGGTTTTTGCTGCATCAGAAGCATATAAAGAAACGGGGCAGGATAAATATGCCGACATGGCTGGTCATATCGCAGCCTGGTTTTTGGGCGCCAATGATGCTGGTGTGAGTCTCTATTCGATAACAACAGGACGCTGTTATGATGCAATCTCGTCTGCAACCAATGTTAATCACAATTCCGGAGCAGAATCAACCATTGAGGCGCTTCTTTCGCTGCAAAGAGTGGAAAGCTCTGCAGCTATAAAGCGCGCGTTGAATAAATATAAAAAATAGGAACGGCTGTAAATGCAATGACCAATCATTTAAAATCTGACCATTTAATTTTTACGCCAGATGATGTGGACTTATCTTATTCGCCATTGCGAAACGAGTTAACGCAAAAGACTTTTGTGCTGGGTGCATTTAATCCGGCATTATGTCGTTTGCCAAATGGCAACCTGTTGATGATGGTAAGAATCGCCGAGGCCTTACTACAGGCGGTTGTCGATGGGAGGATTCATTCCATCAGGTGGGATAAGGAAGAAGGATATGTAACAGATGGTTGGCCTTTGATAGAAGTAAATATGCAGGACAAGAGAAAATTTAAGATCGCCACATATGAATTTCCGGTTTACGCGTTGACTTCTTTGTCATGGCTATTGCCGGTTGAGTTAAATGAAGACGGCTCTTTAATAAAAGAGATTCATTATGATAAAATTATTTCACCGCAGTCGTCCAGCCAGGAATACGGAATCGAGGATGCAAGAATTTCTTTCATTGATGATCGATACTACATGACCACCTGTTGTGTGAGTTCCGAACGTCATTCCACTGTTCTTTATGTGTCTGACAATGGTCTGGACTACCGGAGTCTCGGTGTTGTACTGGATACGCAGAATAAGGATATGCTCCTGTTTGAAGGGAAAATCAAAGATTCCTTTTATGCTTTAACAAGACCACTGGGCGAATGTTATTTTGCCTCTTCTCCTGAATCCATGTGGCATCCCGGTCCTGCCATTCAAATGGCTTGTTCGCCCGACTTGTTGCATTGGAAACCCTGCGATGTTCCTTTCCTTCGTTCAAGGAGGTCTGCCGTATCAAATGAAAAAATCGGAGGCGGAACGCCGCCCATTCTCACTTCACGTGGTTGGCTTATGTTTTATCATGGAGTAGAAAGTAACAAGGACGTGGGTATCTACCGGACATTCTGGGCTTTGCTTGATAAAAATGAGCCATTGAAAATTCTTCATCTTGAAGATGTCACACCTTTTTTGGAAGCGAATCCGGAACTGACCTCGGGTTTGAAATCCCGGGTATATGTAAACGATGTTGTTTTTACCACTGGAATCGCGACCCAGGAAGATGACTTCATCCTGGCGTCTGGCGAATTGGATCTGGCATGTCGCATTACAATAGTGTCAAAAAAATATTTTGGGATGTAACTTTCATAAATAAAAAATATGGCAGAGCTCTCATTGAAGCATATTTCAAAAATTTACCCGGCCAATAAAAGGAAAAGCGCCGCATTCAAAGCCATTGATGACATTTCCTTTACTGTTGCTGACAAGGAATTCATGGTGATCGTAGGACCTTCTGGCTGTGGTAAATCAACATTGTTGCGCATGATCGCCGGTCTCGAAGAAATCGGGGAAGGAGCACTCACCATTGATGGGAAAAAGATGAATGGTCTCGACCCGCGTGACAGGGACATCGCTATGGTATTTCAGAATTATGCATTATATCCGCATATGACCGTATACGACAATATGGCTTTTGGTTTGCGTTTAAAACGTAGTAAGAAAGCGGAGATCAGAGAAAGAGTGATGCAAACCGCGCAGCTACTCGAAATAGAAGAGATCCTTGACCGGAGACCAAAGACACTATCCGGAGGCCAGCGGCAACGGGTAGCCATTGGCAGGGCAATCATCAGAAGACCAAAAGTATTTTTATTTGATGAACCCCTCAGTAATCTCGATGCAAAGCTCAGAAGCCAGATGAGAATAGAATTGCAGAAACTACACAGGGAAATAAATGCGACGATCATCTATGTAACACATGACCAGGTGGAGGCGATGACACTCGGAAATCGAATTGCTGTGCTTAATAAGGGAAAATTAATGCAACTGGATACACCGCTTCATTTATACAATTATCCAGATAACCGGTTTGTCGCGGGGTTTATCGGTTCTCCTACCATGAATTTTTTAAAAGGGATCATAAAAAAACAGGACAGTTACTATTTTACCGGTGAGTCAACAGATGTCAGAATTTGCCTCGGTTCGGTTCTTCCCGCTGCACTTCAGGACTATTTGGGCAAGCCAATACAAGTGGGCATAAGACCTGAGCATATTTGCATTCGTGAAGAAAATGCCGGAAATTTTTTAGCTGATTGCACATTGAAGGTGATGGCAAATGAAAACATGGGTAATGAGCAACTGGTTTATCTTTCTTTAGGAGAGCAAACCCTTATAGCTCGCAGATCATCCCCGGATAATATAGAATTTGGTAAAGAAAAAGCTATTCGTTTTTTACAGGACAAACTTATTTATATAGACCCTGTTAATGGCAATGTAGTACAGTTGAATGATTAGTTTTATAGATGATAATTTAAGAGAAGATAGATGATGATTAGAGCAATGAATACCTACGGCTTTTGTTGACCGGTTGAAAACGCTTATAGAATTTTGGGAAGACGGCTTCAATCCTATTCTACATCCTCAAACGGCCACATCACTTTTCACGGAAACATGACCTGGTCTTTGATTTTGCGAGAGGCAGCACCGGAAGGCGATACCAGATGGTCACTACCGAATGAAGTGCTTTGGCGGATGAGCTAAAATTTATAAAAAGACCTAACTTTCTGCCCCGGAAACAATCAATTATGAGAAATCTTTTCTATTTCCTGCTTGGAATCATTTGCATTTTATCCCTAACCGCATATCAAACTGAACAAGATGGATGGATTTCTTTATTCGACGGAAAATCTCTTAGCGACTGGAAAGTAGGTAACAATGCCAGTACATTCAGTATTGAGGACAGCAGCATCGTTGCGCATGGGCCGACAGCGCATTTGTTTTATGAAGGAAAAGTGCATGACCATAATTTTAAAAACTTTGAATTTAAAGTAGATGTAATGACCTTACCCGGCTCCAATTCTGGAATTTATTTTCATACGGAATACCAGGACAGCAGTTGGCCAAAGAAAGGATACGAGGTGCAGGTAAATAATTCTCATACCGACTGGAGAAGAACCGGAAGTCTTTACGGGATTCAAGATGTAAAAGAGGTGTTCGTCAGGGACAATGAATGGTTTACTGAATATATTAAAGTAGAGGGAAAACATGTAATAGTAAAGCTGAACGACAAGATTGTGGTCGATTATACTGAGCCGGAAAATATAAAACGAGAACCAGGGGATGAAGGTCGAGTTATATCCAGCGGCACGTTTGCGCTACAAGGTCACGATCCCAATAGTAAAGTGTATTTCCGGAACATTAAGGTTAGGCCATTGCCGGATTAACCGTTTTTGTAAGTTTGGGATATTTGGTTGATGAAAAATCAGTTTAATAAAGGCTAGCCCTTTTGGGTCATCCAAAAAATCGAAACCTTCATAGTCCTTTGAGAAATTTCAGTAGCTAAGACCGCGGTATTTGCCAAATCAAAAAGAAAAGCGACATCTCATTCAATATTATGATGCATATGAATCGACGATCTGCATTATATCTTATTGGGCTTTGCTTCCTTTATATTTCAACTATATCAGCTAACAGTCAGACGATTTTCAGGAAAGTTGCACCGCCGATCGGTAGTTTTGGGGTCGTTGGGGGAATAGCCCAAGATAAGGAGGGCTATATGTGGTTTGCAACGGGCAGAGGGTTGTACAGATACGATGGTTACCGATTCAAGTTATTTACCCACAATCCTTCGGATCCGAATTCTATTGGAGAAACTCATCTTGAAACTGTTTACGCAGACAGTAGAGGCTTTATTTGGATTGCAACGTGGACAAGTGGTTTGGATCGTCTTGATCCTGCTAGCAACAATATTATTCATTTTCGACACCACGCTGATGACCCTGCAAGTCTAAGCCATGATTTTGTCCGAAGCATCGTTGAAGATCATCAAGGCGTCATTTGGATTGCAACACATGGTGGCCTTGACCGATATGACTCAACAACTGGAAAATTTCAACATTATCGTAATAATCCTGGCGATCCACAAAGTCTTAGTTGCAATATTGTACGCATTCTTTACGTGGACAAACAGGGAACTCTTTGGGTAGGTACCGGAAGCCCTTATCCAGGTGAAGGAGCTGAGAACGACGAAGGTGGATTAAATCGCCTTGACAGGAGAACTGGCAAGTTTATTCGATTTTTACACGATCCGAATAATCCAAATAGCCTCATCAATAATAAAATAGGGGCCCTTTACGAAGACTCGAAAGGTGTTTTCTGGGTTGGAACCGCCGGGGACGGATTACATACAATGAACCTTTCTAATGGAACTATTCAGCGACATGAATACAATCCCGCTCATCCAGAAAAACTTAGCAGGCCGCCAACCGACAACACGTTACAAGACCACATTCCTTTCATAACTGAAGATGCACAGGGTAATATATGGATCGGCGCAACATACAATGGTTTGGGCAAATATGATCGAAGGACAGAAAGAATGACTCGTTACGGAAGCCAGGGTAACAATGTCGAAGGTTTCACAGACAATTCCGCACTGTGTTCTTGCAGATCGCGTGACAGCATTCTTTGGATAGGTACACTGGACGGTAATTTATATAAGATTGATCCCTATCACACTAAAATTCCGAGCGTTGTACTCAACAGGTCTGTCTCGTCGTTTGCACGCGATTCCTTAAATTTCTGGCTGGCAACGGATAGCGGTCTCATTTCTTACAATACCAGAACAAATGTTTATCAAAGCTATTTTTATGACACCTACCGCCCGACGAGTCTCAATAGTAATGTCGTAAATTCTGTGCAGGTGGACAATAGGCAGACAGTTTGGATCGGCACAACAAATGGTCTCAATCGCTACAATCGTAAAGCCAATAACTTTTTTAGGTATCTACATAATCCAAAAGATACGAATACCATAACAAGCGGAGGTATATACTTCTTACAGGATGACGGTGAGTTTTTATGGCTGGCAACTGACAACGGACTTGACTTATTGGAGAAGCAAAGCGGAATTTTTTTTCATTTTAAGGCCAATTCGAAAGATTCCAACTCTATTAGCTCCGATATGCTTTGTACAATCTTTCGAGATCGATCTGGAAATATCTGGGTAGGTTCCTATGCCGGTCGGGGAATCAATTTGTTCGACAGGTCAACCCGAACGTTCAGGCATTTTCTTGGCGGCAGATCAGTTTTGTCAATAAGTCAAGATTCATATGGCACTTTGTGGGCCGGGACGGACGTAGGATTATACAAAAAGGATGGAGGTGAGAACGATTTTATACAATTTGTTGCTTCCGGAACCGGGCTTGAACAAGCTTCCATTTGGTCCATTCATCCAGATAACGGTGGTCATATTTGTGCAAGTACTTCTTTGGGAATTATCAAAATTGATGTTAAGACTGGTCATGTGAATATCTTCAATGAAAACTATGGAGTGATTCCAGACAATCTCGTCCCAACCGATGGCTACTCGAATTCGCAAAGAGACATTTATTTTGGAAACAAATCTGGATATTATCTTGTCTCGACAGATAAATTAACGACCAACACAACGACCCCGGAGATAGTATTGAATGGTTTCAGCGTGGCAGGTAAGATAAGACCTGCAGGAGGGGACGATCTTCTGCGCAATGAAATTTCACTGGGCTTTGATCAAAATACATTTGCCATTGAATTTGCAGCGATTCATTATAGTAATCCGGAAAATAATCGTCACCTCTATTTGTTAGAAAATTACGACCAGGATTGGCGAGAAGCCGGTAACGACCGCACTGCTTCATATTCCAATCTTCCTTCCGGGCGATACACACTTCACCTGAAGGTCGCAAGCTGCGACGATGTATGGGCAGAGCGGAAAATCGTAATCATCATTTCACCTCCCTGGTGGCGGACTTGGTGGGCTTATTGCATTTACGGAATAATACTGGTAGCAGGGGGCTATGCCCTACATCGGTTTCAAAAAGATCGAGTAGTCAAAGCCGAAAAAGAAAAAACGAGAGAACGTGAGTTGGCTCAAGCCAAAGAGATCGAAAAAGCCTATGCTCAATTAAAGAACACCCAGGCTCAGTTGATTCAACAAGAAAAAATGGCCTCCCTGGGAGAACTCACCGCCGGCATTGCACATGAAATTCAAAATCCACTCAACTTCGTTAACAATTTTTCGGAGGTAAACGAGGAATTACTTGAAGAGCTGCATCGTGAAATGTCAAGAAAGGAAGGAGAAAAGAATGAGAAACTGGAAAATGAAATTCTAAGTGCGATAAAAGTCAATGAAGAGAAGATACGACAACATGGTAAGCGTGCCGATGCAATCATAAAAAACATGTTGCTGCACACGCGGACAAGCAGTGGGCAAAAAGAATCTGTTGACATCAATACGCTGGCCGAAGAATACTTGAATCTTGCCTACCACGGTATACGCGCCCGGGATAAGACTTTTAATGTAAAAATTCTAACCGATTTTGATGGTACAATGCCTCATATAAATATGGTACCCCAAGATATAGGAAGGGTGATTCTTAACTTGATCAACAATGCATTTTATGCTTTAAGTGAAAAGGCAAAGCAAAACATTCCCGGTTATCAACCCGCTGTTACAGTCTCAACAAAGCAGCTCGGCGATAAAGTGGAGCTGCGCGTGGCGGACAATGGCAATGGTATTCCGGAGAGACTACGGAGTAAAATCTTTCAGCCTTTCTTTACCACAAAATCAGCCGGCCAGGGAACAGGACTAGGTCTAAGCCTTAGTTACGATATTATAAAAGCTCATGGAGGTGAAATAAACTTGCAAACCGAGGAAGGGAGTGGAAGTGATTTTATCATTCAATTACCCGTAACCTAATCCATTTTTAATAGATGAATATAACCACCGACCCAATCAGATCTTTTAATGTAGTTGTTGCAATTTAATTATGAAAATATATTCATTTAAGCAAATAGACAGTCGGATGTCATTAGTTTTTGACAAATCAATCTGAGCCGTATTTCTCGATAAAGACTTTATTTTTCTTATCTTAAAGCCAATGAACAACACTGTGACCTTTCCTCAAGGAACCTTCTTAATCATTCTACTGAACCTATTGTTCTACAGTAATCTTGTAATAGCCCAACCTGTTCGTGATCCGCATACGGCTGGCTATGTGAATGCTATTGAGCTTCCAGACAATTCTCTTCCTTCACCCGATTCTGGCGGAAATTTTATTATTGGTCCAACCCACACTCCTGCAGCGGAAATGGCGGTGAATGTCAATGTACCAAAAGGATCCATTGTTCAGTTCACTATGAGCTCGCAAGACAGTAAAATTTATCCGGGTATTGCCCGAGACCCCAATACATTTGGCCAGGAAGATCCTTCGGATCCCGCCCGGTTAATAGTTACTACCAGCCATCCGGCTCCCTATACACGTCACATCGAAGTCTATATTCCCAAACAATATGTTGCCGGTAGCATTTCACCTTTTATTATCGGTACCGACGGCCCCGATCATCAGCTTTTTATAGCTCTCGATAATTTAATTGCTGAAGGGAAAGTTCCGGTGATGATTGCAATTTCTGTAGGCAATGGGAGTGGGGATGCGCAGGGCAGTGAACGTGGATTGGAGTACGACGCCATGTCCGGTGTATATGCGGAATTTGTAGAAAAGGAGCTTTTACCAATGGTAGAAAATAAATGCAACGTGAAATTAACTAAAGACCCCGATGGCCGCGCAACCATGGGTGGAAGCTCGGGTGGATCCTGTGCCCTGATTATGGCCTGGTATCATCCGGAATGGTACCATCGGGTGCTTACTTATTCCGGAACTTTTATTAACCAACAATGGCCATATAATCCTGAGACACCACACGGCGCCTGGGAGTTTCATGAACATCTTATTCCCAACAGCCCGAAAAAGCCGCTACGTATCTGGATGGAGGTCGGCGACCAGGATCTCTATAATCCCAACGTAATGCGTGATAACATGCACGATTGGGTAGTAGCCAATGAGAACATGGCGAAAGTGCTGTCTGAAAAAGACTACCCATACCAGTTTATATTTGCGCGTAACGCCAGGCATGTAGATCGCGCGGTTAAGGCACAAACACTTCCCGAAGCACTTGAATGGCTTTGGAAGGATTATCCTTCCGCGAAATCTAAAAAATGAAAGCTTTCGGGGTTCTGTGGCAATGGTGCCTTGTAGATACTTTGTGGAACCAATATAACTGTAAGATCACTTTAAACAAATACACCGTTGTGAAAATTGTTTGTCTTATAATGATGTTGCTCCCATCCTGTGTCACATTTACAGTCTCAGCACAAGTAACAGCCGAAAAAGTAAAACATTTTGTACAGACCAATAGAGATCGTTTGATCGATGAATACACGAAGTTTGTTTCCGTGCCAAATGTATCGGATGATTCGGTAAACATTCCATTAAATACAGCATTCATTCAACAAATGATGGAGCAAAGAGGGATCAAAGCGGAGCTCTTGCATGGAACAACAGCAGGGGTAAATCCCGCGGTGTATGGGGAAATAAAGGTTAGCGGTGCAAAAAGAACGATCGCATTCTATGCGCACTATGATGGTCAGCCGGTTAATGCCAGGCAATGGGCCAGCGGAATACAACCTTTTAAACCTGTTTTCATAACGAACTCAATTGAACATGGAGGAACGATCGTAGTGCATAATCAAGGAGAACCCCTACATGATGACTGGCGTTTGACCGGAAGGGCCAGTGCAGATGATAAGGCCGGTGTGATGACAATTTTGAATGCTTATGATGCCTTAAAAAAATCCGGCGTGCCGCTGGTGAATAACATTAAATTCTTTTTTGAGGGTGAAGAAGAAGTGGGATCACCACATCTTGATGAAATATTTCAAAATAACAAAAAAAAATTGCAGGCGGATGTTTGGATCATTGTTGACGGACCAAGAGATGTGTCGGGCAAAAAGGCGATCGTGTTTGGAGCGCGCGGGTACGTAAATATGAGTCTTACCGTATATGGTGCAAAACGCCCCCTGCACAGCGGCAACTATGGCAATTGGGCGCCAAATCCTGCGATGCGTCTGGCTCAACTGCTGGCAGGAATGGAGGATAAAGGAAGGGTTGTAATAAAAGGTTTTTATGACGATATGCTTCCGCTTACGATGGAAGAAAAAACAGCCATTGCCGCCATTCCGGACGCAGGTGAAACATTAAAAAAGGAATTAGGTGTTGCGGCTCCCGATGGAGATGGAAAATCCTTTCTTGAATTGTTAAGCATGCCTTCACTAAATATTCAGGGCTTTCAAAGTGCCAATACGGGAAAGCTTGCTGCCGCCATTATTCCGGCCACAGCAGAGGCAGCACTGGACCTAAGACTGGTGCCAGGGAATGATGTTCAGCGTCAGGCTCAAAAAGTAAAAGATCACATTGAGTCGAAGGGTTATCATATCATCGATCATGATCCCACAGATCAGGAGAGAAGGGACTTTGGGTATCTAATAAAAGTGACCACGCTTTCCGGATACAATGCTCAACGCACATCAATGAATTTGCCAATCGCGCAAAGCATTATTAAAGCAGTACAATCAACAATTGACTATCCCGTTCTTTTAAAGCCAATGATGGGAGGAAGTTTGCCTTTATACTTATTTGAAAAAGACCTCAACACAAAAACAGTAGTCGTGCCGGTGGTGAATTATGACAATAATCAACATGCAGAAAACGAAAATGTGCAGCTAAGTTTTTTGTGGGAAGGTATTGAGACCATGGCAGCGATAATGGCGATGAATTAGCTGTTTCTGTTTCCTGTTTCTTTTCCTCTAATTGTATTTCCATCTTCTCCTCGGGTCTTCGAAGAATAATTGCAGGAAAAGTTTTTGTTCTGTCCGGGTCAGGTGCAGGTTGGAAGTATTCAGAAAGCGGTCATTGTGGTAAAACAATTGTTCGAAACCTATTCGAAGGTTCTTATAAAGTTTTACTGATACTGCCGGTTTCAAAATACCGACGAGACTATTTCCGGGAATACCATCATAAGTATGGATCCAATAATAAAAGCCGGTAAATCCGATAGTTGCCCAGTCACCCAGGTTGAAGGTCTCTTCCATTTTTGCTTCCATCCCACCGCCAAAGTTGTAGTGCCTGAATTCGGAAGTATCCGGACCGAATTGGGTGTTATTGCCGGCCAATGGGACTACTCCCAGGTGAATAGCTGAAAATATGTTTGAACGCCTTTTTACCGGAATTCGTGAAATCAAGCCAGCCCCATAAGCGAGTGCACCTACTTCAAAGATATTATTACGCCAGTAGTCGAAGTGCTGAAAACCTCCAACAAGTAGATTCCCGGGTATTTTTGTGTTACCGAATAAAATTCCATATCCATTTACATTATCCAGAATATGGACATCAGCACCATATCCCAGTTCAATACGCAATCGAAATAGATCGAATGGTCGCCAATGACGGTTCTCGAAGGGGTTGCCATAATCCAGTTGTAAATGAACGATGGCATTGTTCGAACCCGTGCCAAATAGATTGTCTTTGCCTATTTTATTGTTTACTTTATGGACGCCCGCAAAGAAAGTAATATTCAGTGGTTCTTTCTGGTACACTTCACTATCGGTTACGCGAAACATTTTTCCCTGCGCCAGGCGATTGAGTCCTCTGGGTGGATCAATAGCGGCTGCGAATATTTCCCGCCAGACTCTTTTGGCTCCTCGTTTCCGGTCGTCCAGGATATTCGAACTAATACGGTAAATGATTTCCCCCAGGAACATTCCGCTGATGGGCGTGTTAATGATATCGTTGATAGATGGGCGGGTATTTTCTCCAAAGTACTCCCAGGTCAGGCTGCCTTCTATGGCAAAGGGGAACGAGCCCCAAAATGAGTAACCGTTAGACCGGGCCACATTAAAATAATAGTTGCCGGAATGGGGATGTCCTATAAAATTGACTCCGAATTTATCTGAATCCCATTCCCATCCTTCCTTAATATTGTTTTTCCAGTCGCTGATGCTCGTAGCAGGCCAATCATAGTGAAAAAAATACCTGGCTGTCGCCCAGTTAAATAAGTTGGTGGCAATAACTCTGGAGGCAGGAATATACCATTTGTATCTCCGGTTATATACCGGATCATCTTTTAGCAGATCGCCAAATCGATCATGCAATGAATCAGAAGCGCCGAAGCTCCTGCGACGAACCCTCAGGCTGTCCCTTTTAATCAAAGAATCGCTGTTATTAATCTGTCCCCGGGAAAATTCAATCAACAAAACCAGAAGAGCCAGTATAGTTAATTTCATACGCTTAACTATCTTTTACCTAACTCTACATTAAATGTACCAAAAAAGAATAGGGGAGCAGGAAGAGGAGTGGGGAAAGGAATGATCGATGATCATTTTCGGTCCTTCGCTACGGCTAGCCGTTCTTTATTTTTCAACATTTTATTCTGGTCTTGGCTTGATTTTTTCCTCAAAATTTAACCGTTAAAAAACGGTAAGATTCGATGTTTTTCTTCCCCGGTTTGTGTGCCCTAAAAAAGTTAAATTGAATAGTGAAATTTTTGCGTGATTGCAGAACGGGTATTATTAAAATGCAGGGAAACTTTTACTACCAATTGGAAAAGTTTTAAAAAGGCCGCTATACTACATTTCAACGAATGATAGCATTCACCTTATCATCCGGTGAACCCATCCCACTCAAACCATCACCGGTGCGAAAATTCAAGGGGACCCGTTTGCCCGGTTGTGATCTTTACCGCGCCGGTCATTCTGACTACAATATTATTTTACAGGAGTTTGACCAACCGTATTTTGCTATCAGTTATTGTACCATCCAGGCGTTTACCAGGCTGAAATTACAAATCAGGGAAAGTAAAGGTTGGCTGCAGCTATTTGTGATGCGAACGGGTGAAATGAAATTTAAAAACAGGAAGGCAGAAGTCTATACAGTGCTGACGGGTCAATATCTCATGGAGGATTCAATGGTCTTTCAATCTGAATTGGAAGAAAAATCCGAATGCAGTTTTTTCGCAGTTTGTTATTCATCTGCTTTCCTTTCAACCATCGGAATACCTGCCCATTTTGATCAAAAAACGCCCCGGTTTTTACCAGGTGCCATGCAGGAACTGGTGGATGAGATCCTGGAAAATCCATATGATAATACCCTACGGGCATTTTACTATGATAATAGTATAAGAGACCTGCTTCTGTTTCGTCTGGCGCTTCCCGGTATTTCATCACCAGGACAGTTGTCGGATGCTGATACGGCTGCCTGTTACCTGGCTGACCAGATCATTTCTGAAAACCTAGATTCCCATTTCACCATTCCTACTTTGGCTAAAATGGCTCACACCAATGCGTACGTATTGAAAGCCGGCTTCCCCAGGTTATTTCAATCATCAGTATTCGACCGTTTGCTGGAAAGGCGGATGAAACGAGCAAGTAACCTGCTAAAAACAACTGCGCGGCCTATCAAGGACATTTTTGAAGAGGTCGGATATCAAACCATGCCCGGATTCAGTACGGCCTTCAAAAAAAGATTTGGGTTATCACCCAGGGAATGGCGAAAACAAAACCAGAATAGTTGAGAAACGTTCTGCCAATCTAATTCGGCCATTCCGTACGGGATGGAAAAATATTCCAATTGGCGATGTGCCGGCCGATAAACCAGGCAGTTGACTTTTTAGAGCAGGTCTCCAGGCATCTGCTACCGCTTGGATTTAATTTCTAAACTTGCAATAAGTCTTTTCATGACAGGATCGATACCTTGGCAATTCCATTGTAGTAGCGTCAAATTCATTCGTCTTCTTTAAATTCGAAATCAAACAAAGCCCTGGGTTTAACTCCGAGGCCCCTGGCTATTGAATAGATGATCCGTAACCCCGTACTGTGTTCACCATTGATGGCCCGGTATACCTGCTTTGTCTCCAAATTGCCCAGCGCAGCAACATGTTCAGGAGTCATTCCTTTGGTATCGATCAGTTTTTTCAGATTTCGACCAAAAGCCTTTAAGTACGCCTGATTTTTTGCCATCGATATATGAAGATGGCATCAGGTGAAAAGATAAAATTGTCAAATTTGACAATTTGTATAGAAACTTTGTACTTTTATCAGGACGATTCTTTTTAAAAGATAATCACCTTGCGAATCCTTCCGAAGAAATAGCTTCCGAAGCATTCGCTTTGAATCCCCAACTCACATTAAACCGCTAGATCACGTTACCGGATTCACACGATATGGAGCATGCTTTTTTAAAGGCCTTCCTGCGGGGCCAGGAAAAAGGTTTTGATTATTTCTTCCGGGAATATTTCCGCTCACTGACCTTGTTTGCCTTCCAGTTGATCCATGATGAAAGAGAAGCGGAAGATATCGTGCAAAATTGCTTTGAAAAGCTTTGGAAAAGAAGAAAATCACTTCCGGATATCCAGTCAATCAAAAGTTATCTCTATACTTCTGTTCGGTATTCGTGTGTTAATTTCTTAAAAGCGAAAAAAATTACCGGTAAAGCGCTGGCATTACCCGAGATCAAAGACTTTGACTCGGATGTTGAATCGCTGGTTGTATTGGCAGAAACGATAAAAGAACTGTATTCTATCATTGAAATGCTTCCTCCCCGCATGCGACAAGTGTTCAAACTATATTATCTTGAAGGCATGTCCTATAAACAAATCGGTGAACTTCTCCACACTGCTCCGGGCACCGTCCGAAACCAACGCATAACAGCATTGGAATTAATTCGGAAAAGTATTTCTACCGTTTGAACAAGTTTTTTCGCAAAAAAAATTCTTGTTTACCCACTATACGCTTTCAATCGATTTACTGACTGGTAAGAGGGTCAGCTCTTATCCTAACAACACGAAAATGAAAGAATCACTGGAAAACCTGAGCCGGTTGGAAAATTCCTACCGGGTGATGTATCTCCTAAGAGAATACCTCAAAAAGAACCTGAGTATTGAGGAGGAAGAAGAGTTGGACAAATGGCTTCTTCAAAGAGATGACCACATGAAGCTTTTTGAAGAATTGACAAATGAAGATAATCTTGACGATTTTTTGAAATGGTATGGCTCCCGGGATGTTGAAAAGAATTTATCGCAGGTAAAAAAGAGACTGAAGTTCCGGCGTACTTCCCGCGTCATTTCTTTGTGGAAATACGCCGCAGCCGCCTGTATACTTGGATTGATCGGATTTTCAGTTTATTATTTAATAGATGGAAAAAAGACGCAAAAAAGTGATTTGGCCGTTTCTAAACTGGATATACCACCCGGAACAAATGATGCTCTTCTGAAACTGGGCAACGGAGAAATGATTTTCCTGAGGGGAATTCATGATACAGTAATTAATGACCAGGTAAAAGTGGTGAATGGAGAATTGGTGTATGCCCCGGGCGAAAGAAACAGCGTCCAAATGCACGAGCTGGATATTCCAAGAAAGGGCTTTTATAATCTCATTCTCCCCGATGGAACCAGGGCTTGGCTTAATTCAGAATCTACAATACGGTATCCTTCGGAATTTGATAGTATCATTCGACGGGTAACTATTACCGGGGAATGTTATTTTGAAGTCGCTCACAATCCATACAAGCCTTTCATAGTCTCGGTAAATGGCATTGATATCCAGGCCTTGGGAACTGAATTCGATATCAATGCATACCCAAATGAAGAAGCCTTTCTAACAACGTTAGTTCATGGCCTGGTAAAAGTAAGCAGTGGTGACAAACAAGTTACCCTAAAGCCGGGCCAACAAATAAAGATCCGAAATAATAACTGGGCACTGGCACAGGTGGAGACGGAATCCATAACCGCCTGGAAGGATAATAAATTCAAATTCAAAAATGCTCCTATTGAAGAGATCATGAGACAGGTAGAAAGATGGTATGATGTAAAAATTAAGTATGCGGACAAAATTTTGTTTCATTTTAACGGAACCATCGACCGGAATGTGCCTGTATCCCATTTACTACACCTGTTGGAGGAGACAGGTAATGTTGCGTTTGAAATAAAAGACGGAGAGATTGTAGTGAAAAAATAAGTAACTCAGAAAAAGTCCCGCCAACTGCAGGAAGGCGGGACAAGTTCGGGTTACCCATTATAAATCGGCTGGATCCATATCGTTTAACCCAAACAATACAAAGCTATGCATTTGCTTTTAAAACCACGCCTGGCGAGGCGGTTGGTACCCATTTTTTTACTTTGTTTTTCTTCCCTTACACAAGGTTTTTCTCAGACGGTAACTCTTTCGGTCGAGAAAATGCCGCTTGAAAAAGTCTTTCTACTAATTGAAAAACAAACCAGATACAATTTTATTTATTCCAGTGAGGCTCTTTCACAGTCCAACCCCGTAACCGTTGATGTCAAAAATGAACAGTTGGAAAGAGTACTTTCCCTATGTTTTCGGGATCAACCGCTGACTTATGTGATCGACAAAGAAAATATTGTGGTGAAAAGCCGGCCTAAACAGGTAATTGCCATCAGGGAATTGAGAGGGAAAGTGGTTAACGAAAATGGAAATCCGGTGCCTGGCCTGACTGTTTCTATCATAAATACAAACAAGGCTACACCTACCAATGATAACGGCGAGTTTGTATTTAATGATGCACCGGCGAATTGTTCATTACTGGTAACCGGAGCGGAAATTGACCCTAAAGAAGTGAATACCGGCATTCAATCTCAAATTCTTATCGTTGTAAAAGCCCATGTAGGAGCCCTTGATGAAACAATAGTCATCGCCTATGGTAAAACCACGAGGAGATATGAAAATGGCACTGCCGGTAAGATAACCAGTGAGCAAATAGGGGAGGAGCCCATATCCAATCTGTTATCTGCATTGAGTGGAACTATCAGCGGCCTGCAGGTAACCCAAAATTCGGGTGTTCCAGGAGCATTTATAACCGTCCGTTTGCGGGGACAAAACAGCCTGGCTAATGGAAACAATCCACTTTATATTGTAGACGGCGTTCCCTTTCCTTCGGGATCTTTGAACGGCAGTTTTGGAGGTGGCTCCAATGTCAATGCCAGTCCCCTGAGCAACATCGATCCTTCGGATATTGAAAGGATCGATGTGCTCAAGGATGCAGATGCCACGGCAATATATGGATCGAGAGGTGCTAACGGTGTGATCCTGATAACAACAAAGAAAGGAGTAGCCGGAAAGACCCGGCTGACTCTTAAAACTTATGCAGGTGTGGGTACGACCACGCGTGAGATGGATCTACTGAATACAAGCCAATACCTGATGATGAGGAGAGAGGCTTTCTCCAATGACGGAGTGACTCCAACGGTTGCGAATGCCCGGGATCTTTTACTCTGGGATACGACAAGGTATACTGACTGGCAAAAACAGCTCATCGGTGGCACTATGCATATTTCGGATGTGAACGTTTCAGTTACTGGTGGTACCGCTCAGACTCAATTCCTGGTGGGTGGGATTTATCATAAAGAAACCACCGTCTTTCCTGGTTCTTTTGGAGAAAACAAGTATTCGGCTAACATGAATATTGTTCATCATTCGGATGACAAGCGGTTTTTTTTCAACTCGTCGGTGATAGTTGTTTATAGAGATAACCTGCTACCCATTACAGACTTTTCTACTCAAATCAATCTGCCACCCGACGCCCCCAAAATTTATTCAGCTGATGGTACATTGAACTGGGAGAATTCAACCTGGGTCAATCCTTTAGCGGCCATCTATAAGACCTATCGAACGAAAGCGAACAATTTGATTGGCGATATTGATGTTGGGTATAAGATCCTGCGGGATTTGACTTTGAAAGTAACAGGAGGATATAATTATCTTTCTTCAGCTGATCATACGGAGTTTCCACGAAAAGCTAATAATCCAGTTTCAGCGGCTGGCGCAACCGCAGGATTTGGCAGTACAAATTTCAGAACGTTGATTGGTGAACCTCAGCTAACCTATGAACACCAGATAGGAAAAGGAAGATTAACGGCACTGGCCGGATGTACTTTCCATTCCACACACCAATTTACACTCTACCAATTGGGAGGAGGTTTTTCTACCGACCTCCTTCTAAATAGCGTTAAAGCAGCGTCCACAATCAGGACATTGAGCGAAACTGATATACAGTACCGGTACCTGGGATTCTTCGGAAGATTAAATTATGACTGGAGCAAAAAGTACCTGGCTTCCTTCACCTTTCGCCGGGATGGCTCCAGCAGGTATGGTCCGGCCAACAGGTTTGCCAATTTTGGTTCAGGGGGACTGGCCTGGATCTTCACAAATGAAAAATTCTTAAAACAGCAGCACGTTCTTTCTTTTGGAAAGCTAAAATTTTCTGCCGGGATAACCGGTAATGATCAAATTGGCGACTACCAATATCTGAACCTGTTTACTTCTTATAGTTACCCGTACCAGGGAATTACTCCGTTTTATCCTGTCCAATTGTATAATCCAGATTTTAGTTGGGAAAAAGTAAAAAAGCTGGAGTTGGGATTCGATATGGGCATGTTCGATGACAGGATAATAATTTCTGCAACCGGTTACCACGATGAAACATCAAATCAACTGATTTCTTATTCGCTACCGGTACAAACAGGATTTTCCAGCATATTGAAAAACATTCCCGCAAAAATTGTCAATAGCGGCATTGAGGTCGAAGTAAATACCATAAATCTTAAATCAAAGAAATGGAGCTGGCAATCATCGTTTAACCTGACCATTCCAAAAAATAAACTGGTTGCTTTTCCCGATTTGCAAGCTTCGAGTTATGCGGACTATTATGTGTTGGGACAACCACTTTCGATTTCCAAAACACTTTTATTCACCGGTGTAGATCCTGGAACAGGAAACTATAGTTTTAGAGATTTTAACAACGACGGTGTCATTACATTCCCGGAAGATCAGCAGGCCATTGTCAATACAGCTATCAGGTGGTATGGAGGATTGCAAAATGAAATTCGATATGGACGCCTGAGCCTGAGCATTCTTTTCCAATTTACTCACCAGCTTTTCGCGCCAAATTATCTGAGCCGCTTTTCCCGGCCAGGACTTATTTCCAATGAACCTGTTTGGATTCTTGACCGGTGGCAAAAGCCGGGCGACACCAAACCGATTCAAAGGTTTGACATATCAAACCCCGCGACCAATTCAGCTTTTATCAATTACATCCTGAGTAACGCAGCCTACAGTAACGCTTCGTTTATCCGTTTGAAAAATGTCTATTGCTCCTGGGATATAAAATCCAAAGATCTGGCACGTGCAGGATTCACCGATTGCCGTGTTTTTTTATCGGGTCAGAATATTTTGACCCGTACAAAATATCAGGGACTGGATCCTGAAACCCAATCTTTAGTTCCCCCGGTAAAGTTGATAACCGGTGGTATTCAATTCACCCTTTAAAATATCAACCATGAAATCGCCTTCCGTCAATATAAAAAGTTTATTGTTTGTTTTGATATTCTCATTGTTTTCGAGTTGCAAAAAATTCGTGGATGTAACGTCCCCAAAAACACAACTCACCAACACATCAGTTTTTACCAGTGATGCAACAGCCATAGCAGCACAGTTAGCCATCTATTCGCAAATGGAATCCCAGGGGCTTGCCTACTATTTAATCATTTATTCCGGAATGTCGGCAGATGAGCTTACAAATTATAGCTCATTGAGCGATGATGTTGATATGGCCACTAATAATTTAACGCCATCGAACCTTAATGTATTGAATATATGGACAAATTTTTACCAGTACATCTATGAGGCTAACAGTATGCTGGATGGATTGTCTGGCTCGTCAGGAATAAGTCCTTCTGTTGAGAGGCAACTAGCAGGAGAAGCAAAATTTGTAAGGGCTTTCTGTAATTTTTACCTGGTCAATTTATTTGGTGATATTCCGATTGTGCGTTCAACGGACTATTCCATCAATGCAGCCCTGGCAAGATCTCCTGTGCCTGATGTATACAATTCAATCATCGATGATCTTCAATCAGCCGATAGTTTGCTATCCGATTCGTATATGAGCGGAACTAATGGACTGACAGATGACAGGGTAAGACCAAATAAATGGACCGCTGCAGCTTTGTTAGCCCGGGTTTACCTATATCAGAACCGCTGGAGCGATGCTGAAATACAAGCATCCAGAGTAATTGAAAAGACAAATTTGTACACTCTTGCGTCTGATCTGAATAATGTTTTTCTTACCGATAGTCCGGAAGCCATTTGGCAATGGATGGCGGTTGATCCGGAAACCCAGGACACATATCCCGGAAGTCTGTTAATTCTTACGGGCACGCCTGAGGCCGTGGCGTTGGATACCTCGTTTGTAAATAGCTTTCAAACGAATGATAACCGGAGACTTGACTGGATAAATGTCATAAACGATGGAACATTTGACTATTACTTTCCTTTTAAATACAAAATGGGCCAGAGCCCGCCAGCGATCACAGAATACACAACTGTATTGAGACTCGGAGAACAGTTGCTCATCCGGTCGGAAGCGCGTGCTATGCAAAATAAGTTCGATGGCGCCATGAATGATTTAAACATGATTCGTAGCCGAGCCGGGCTGGACGTGGTTTCAAATTTGTCTCAAACAGATTTGCTTGACAGTCTGCAGGAGGAGAGAAAAAGAGAATTGTTTACTGAATTTGGTGATCGCTGGTTTAATCTGAAACGAACTGGTCAGGTCGATAGTGTAATACAAAATATAAAGGGCAGTAACTGGACCTCCACGGATAAACTATACCCTATACCACAATCAGAAATTTTACGCGATCGTAATCTGACGCAAAACCCGGGCTACTAAATCCAGCCTCCATAATTTTTTTCTATAAACATCAACAAATACAAGATGAAAGCATTCTGCGTAGCCGTTTGCCTGATCTCAGGCTTTTTTGTCCGTTCGCAGGATGAACTGCCTCTTGAAATCGGGCAAAAGGCTCCCGACACTATTTTAGCCGTGATAAAGACGGTTTCAAAGGTATTTGAGAATAATAAGGAAGGGAGGTCTTTTGTTATCGACTTTTTTTCTTCCAGTTGTGTCGTATGTTTTCAAAATCTACCCAAAGTGAAAAAACTGCAGCAGCAATTCAACAATAAAATTCAATTTGTTTTGTGGGGCTATGAAGACGGCGACATCCAGTCTGTGTACGAAAAATTTCAAAAAAAACTGAATCTTGATCTGCCCGTGCTGTTCGACTCTTCGATATTTATAAAAATAAAAAAGGAGTCTGTGCCTACATACTTGTGGATAGATCAGGAAGGGATCGTTCAGGCGGTCACAGATCCTGAATATCTCAATGAAACAAACCTGGAAAAATTTCTCACCGGCAACTTTTCGTATGATATGAGACAGGCCCCGAAGAAAAAATTTGACCGGTTAAGTCCTTATTTGGTAAATCAGAATGGGGGAGATGAGTCCGACTGTCTTTTCAGGTCATTGCTGGGATATTGGAACGATTCGTTGCCAAGAGTGAGCTTTTTAAAACTGAATTACTTTCAGGATCGTCCATTGTTCCAGGCACTAGGTATACATATGTCAAGCCTGTATTACTATGCTTATTTCGGAGCTATCGAATACTGGAATCCTCAAAGTCCGTTTTATGGAAAAGTATGGCCTAAGCCCGTAATTAAATACAAAAGACCCGGTGCAGGTACCGGCTTAAACATCGATTCGCTGTTTTGTTACAGTCTTTATATACCTCTAAAAAATAAGTCTGAGCGGGAGCTTCAAAAATTTATGCAGAACGATCTGGATAATTATTTTGGGTTCAAAGTCCGGATTGTAACGAAAGAAATGCCCTGCTGGTACCTGGTTCGTTGCCGGGGCAAAAAGTTTCCAAAAAGCAAATACGATAAAAGTTACCAGAGCAGAACTTATACCGGCTTCGAATACCGGAAGATGACCTTGCAAAATCTTCGGGAGCTAATCTACTATTTCTTTGAAAATGAACCGCCGTTTATTGACCAAACAGGAATTGACTACCCCATAGACCTGAGAGTTGAGGCGTTGCTCACGGACTTCAATGATTTCAAATTAGGGTTAAGAAAAGCTGGTCTTGATTTAAAAAAAGGGACAGCTCCCATGAAAGTGATGGAGCTGTCCAAAGATTGAAATGACGCAACTTGTAAAGCTGCAGCATTTTACCAGTCAGTTCCGGAGATATGGGTCACCGGCGTTTTTTGAATTGAAGAGCTGGCGTGAAACACCGCTGATGATTACAAAACAACTAGGATTGCTGCCGGCAGGGCAGGGTGTGCCGGTATATGAATGCCAGGTTCCCAAATCATCCTGGTAAAAGGTGGTTGTGAATTTCGCATTTGTTGTAAACGCACTGAATGCAATGGCAAAAATAGCGGCCATGGCAACTAAGATAAACTTTTTCATAATTGAGGTTTTTTAATTAAAAAGTTCGCCTACTATGTTGCAGGTATTCGGCTTCTCCTGTTTATCGCGATAACATCTTTGTATGCCTTTATTCCGACAATTCCAGATACGAGGAAGAAGCTATTCAATGCCAGATGACCTCTCCAGCTTAACTTTTGAATAATCCCCCCACAGGTACAGGGAAATGTTGGAGCGAAAAAGAAGATACTTACAGTATAACCAGTAAATAAGGCCATTAAAATGGTCGATACGATCAGACCCATGTACCGGGTATAGGGAACAAACAATAGTATAACGGCAATTGCCTCGATCAAAGGAATCAGCCATGCCAGCAGGTAACTGAAGCTCCCGATTAAGGCGGAATGGGAGATTGCCGAGGCAAATCCGTTATAGTCGGTAAGTTTAGAAATTGCCGTATACAGGAATAACAGGACAAACATGGCGGAAATAGTCTCGCTTGTAATAGCCTTCAGTTTTGTCATTTCATAAAATTGCTTCGCCTGGGGCAGCTTAATTTTTTCAATCAGTAATAAAATTTTTCCTATCAGGAACTTTTCAAATTGAAAAATTGTTAATTCTGATTGAGCAAGTGTATAGTTAGGATTAACGCTATATTAGACTTATCGTCTGACCGGAATACCCATCATTTTTATTACCAAAAGTTCTAATGAAGCTGGCCGGGATTCTTATGGTTCTGCTGCCGAACGCTTGATGTAGTTGAAGTAAGCGAACTATGATTTTTGGCAGCGAGAAAAACCTCCCTGATCGATTGTATCACCAATTTCGGATCATCGACATGAATGTTGTGTCCACTATTAGGATCAATAATCTGCTTGCTATTGACGGACAGGGAGATTAAATTATGTTGGGCCTTTAGACGTTCTTTTTCCAGAACCAGCGAATCAGCCCTTCCCTCAAATCCTCCTTTTGCGCGGGTAAGTACAATAAGGGGTAAATTTCGGAGGGTATATTTTTTTTCCTTTCTGTGATCATACAGGGCCTTTACATCTTCCGGCGACCAATCCATTTCCGATTGCACCGATTGGATGAAATCCGGTTGAGATTGCGCCCATATTTGCCATTGTTTAATGCTATCGGGAAATTTGTCAAATAAAGGGTCAATATCGGAATTTATTTTATTTGCAACCCGGGATGTATCAGGCAACGGTCTAAAATATGTTTTTAGAGGCGGTGCCGTTCTACCGAGGGCTGTCTCCCTGATCTTTTTAGGAACATCACCACCCATAAATATCGCCTGGTCCTCCTGTACTGCTTCAACAAGAACCATCCCCGCTACTTCCTTTGGATAGTACAGGGCAAAGTAACGGACAAGAAATCCGCCAAAGGATTGTCCTACTAATATATAGGGTGGCTTTATTCCCGCATTGTGAAGTGCAGTGTGCAATTCCCAGGTAATTTGTTTTCCTGTTCTTGGCAAAGGTCCGGGATCACTCCAGGCGTAACCGGCCCTGTCATACGAAACGGTTTCAGTAAAGCGAGCGACTTCGGGCTGTACCAGATCCCAGATGAAAGAAAAGTCACCACTTCCATTTTCCATAATGACTGCCGGATGTCCATGTCCTATGACATTTAAATGCAACTTATGTCCTCCGGCATTTACCAAAATACCCGGAGCATGATTAATGATATCTGAATCTTGCGCGCATAGGAAGAAAGCCTGAAAAATGAAAAAGACAGAGAGGGTAAAAGATTTCATACAGACATTTTGATTGTGAGACGTAAAATAGTTAGCTCATGTTACTGGAGAAAACTCAAAAACCATGAATGTCGTAAATAGTCAATTTTCACCCATTGAGAATAAATATGCCTCGACGGTTTTCGTGCAATTTTTTTAACCTGAGTTGTATGCGGGAACTTTATTCGAACAAATGTTTTTTTTTCTCTAAATTTTAAAGTTTTTTTCCCAAGGTTTCGACCTTTAAGTAAGTTAGTATTGCATCTTATCTATACTTCGCCGGATTTATCGAATTCGAAAGGGACTATAGTCTATGAAAAACCTAATAGAATCATTTGCCAGCAACTGGTAAAGCTTTGTGCATTGGCCATGCTCAAAAACTCTCATAGTAGAGATGAGAGTCTATTGGTGGTGGAACTCACAATCGGACGGTTGGACGGCGGGGGAGGGGAAAAGCGGGGAGGGCCCGCGATCGATGGGACCGTATGGTGCTGATGCCCGGTTAAATAAAGTTGGACAGGCCAAGTTGAAACAGAGCAGGTATATTGAGCAAAACCACCACCAACCGAGAAGCAGATATGGAATAATCAAATCACGGTTAAATCGCGCTTAATATTTGAATTTTGAACCTGCCACTTTCTTATCCATGCTATGGCTTTCTTTGGTCTGTTTTTTACTTCCAATCCGTTTTTCTTTCCTTTCTCTCTATTCCGTCCGAAGACTCTTCACCGGATTTGCCAAAGCTGCGTTTATTGACTGGAAGCTTACCGTTATTATAGCTATCGTCATTGCCGTCAATGCCGTTAAGATAAATACAAAGGGACTAATCTCAATGCGGTAACTATATTGTCCTAGCCAACTCTGCATGTAGTAAAAGGCAACAGGCGTCGCCACCACACAACTGATCAACACCAACACAATAAAATCTTTCGAAAGCAATAACCACACCTGTGATACAGAAGCTCCCACCACCCTCCGGATGCCAATCTCTTTAGTGCGTTGTTCTGCCACATAAGCTGCTAGTCCCAACAAACCAAGACAGGAAATAAATATTGCTAAAGCTGCAAACAGACCGGCCAGCTTTCCGATCAATACCACCCATTGAAATTTAGCGGCATAATCATCGTCGGCAAAGGAATAAGTGTATGGATAAGCCGGATTGTATTTGTTGAATATGGCCGTGAGTTTTGCTATAGCATCCTGTGGTTTTACCCTGGCCGGTATTCTGTACATAATGACATTCTGGGGGTGGGGATCGTATAAATATATGGTCGGATCAGCAGGAGCATATGGCGATGCCATCATTGTGTTCTTAACAACTCCAATGATCCTGAGTTTGGAATCGAGCCAGGTAATGGTTTGGTTTATCGGATCCTGCAAGCGTAAAAGTTTCACAGCGGCTTCAGTGAAAATTACATTCACGGTGTCAGACGGTGCTTGGAAATCGCGGCCTTCTTTCATTAATATTCCAAGAGTCTTAAAATAATCATCGGATATTTTGATCACACCCATATCAACGGACTCTCCCGGTTTCTTTCCCTGCCAGTCATCGACGTCGCGGTGATTTCCCGTGGTGGTTATCCTTGCTGTAGCTGTCGTTACGGATTCGATGATTCCTTTTTCTATCAATTCATTTTTGATGGCTGTGTAAGTATGCCCCAGGTCTTCATTCATGTCCGTAATCATAAGCCGTTTTATATTGTAACCGGCAGGCCTGTCTTTCGCATATCGAACCTGCTGGTAAATTATATAGGTACAACTGATAAGGGCTATAGAACAACTAAATTGTAGCACTACCAGGACTTTCCTGGACATCGTTCCGGATTTTCCCGCGCGTATATTACCCTTTAATACTTTGACCGGCTCAAATGAAGAAAGGTAGAAAGCCGGCCGGCTGCCTGCTATCAAACCTGTTATCAGGACACAACTTAGAGCGATCAACCAAAAAATAAATTGAGTGAAGGGAAATTTTATCGCTGAATGGGTGAGCATATTAAAAAAAGGCAGGATTATTTGAACAAATAAGAGAGAAAAAATAAATGCGACAAAAGTCAGAAGAATGGATTCCGTAAGGAACTGGAATATCAAGCGATTTCTGCCTGAACCTATTGCCTTCCGTACACCCACTTCCCTGGCTCTGCTTTCTGATCGCGCAGTTGTCAGATTAATAAAATTGATGCAAGCTATTATCAATACAAGAATTCCAGTCAGCATAAAGATCCGCACGTAATCTATCAAACCACCAACCGCTTTGCCTTTTTCAAATTTTTCATACAGATGCCAGTTTTTGAGAGGATCCAAAATAATATTGGTCGTCATGGACATACTGTTGTCAGTCTCCGTCTTTTCAATATTTGTCAATTTGCGTGCTATGTTCTCGGAGGAAATTCCGTGTTTCAGTTTGACAACTGTCATAAAATTAGTCCAGCCAAATCCAGCGGTCCTTGCATTTTTTACAAAGCTGTCGGTATTTTCCAGGTAACTAAATGGAACAAGATATTTGAACTGCAGCGTTGAGTTAGCGGAGATATCTTTTAAAATGCCAGTGACCTTCAAATCATTTTTATTGTCAAGCCGCACGGTTTTATTTAAGGGATCTTCCTTCCCGAACAGGGCGGTTGCTATACTCTGTGTCAGTACTATTGAATAGGGATTTTGTAAGACGGAATTTTGATTGCCTTCTAACAAATCATATTGAAAAATTTTCAAAAATTCTTTCGCAACCATACCACCTTCCAGATAAAACTTCTTATCTCCGGCCATTAATCCGGTGACCGTGTCACCATTACCATAAAAATTGCGTTTTACCTGGTACACTTGTCCGTAGTCGGGAAGAAATTTGTCATAGGAAAATTGATAATAAACCCAAAGACCGATAAGCATGGCAACTCCCATCCCTGTCGCAAGTCCAAGAATGTTTAACACGCTATATCCTTTATTTTTTATGAGACTGCGCCAGGCAGTTTTGAAGTAGTTTTTGATCATAGCACAAGTCAATATTCAGTTTATGGAAGAAGTTGATCGTCTTTGAAAGGCTTAAAAAAATGTGCCGGGTTATTTATGATTGATAATCAGGTTAATGAATTCAGGATAACTACGAATTCGTTCGGATTCGATACAATCAATGTCCAGTTATGCACAAATTGAAAAGATAAGGCGCAGAAAAAATAGCGAAGCTGGCCCAATTAGAATTAGCTGATCAATTCTCTGATCTTATTTCCCAATCGTTTGCCTTGTCCATTCCTGGCTACGATTCTACTATTTCCATCCAAACGAAACGTTGTCGGTATCAGGAAGATACCATAGTCTTTAGCAGTTGAAGCATCGGGTCCAGAAATCAAGCAGCATGATCTTGTTTCTCATGGCACTAAGGGAGACTGGATTTCCCGCATAAGATATATATTCAAGATCCGATGCCTTTGCGCGCCCGGCGACGTTTTTTTGAAGGCACTCAGCTGTTCCGCGTATCTATGAGCCGCGGGTGAACATTAAAGCCGCACCAGGAATATATCAACAGTGTGTATGAAAATAGGAACAGAAAATCAGTATTTCTCAACCGAATTGGAAAATAGCCGCTTTGGATGACTTTTGGAATTCACTGGGAGTCTGCCCTGACATTTTTTTGAAACTCCTGGTAAAATGACCATGGTCTGCAAAACCGAGTGTATAGGCTACGTCTCCGATAGGCCTCTTAATTAAAAGCGACTTGGCCCTTTCAATCTTTCGTACAATGATAAATTGATGCAGGGTGAGGCCGGTGTACTTGGTAAATAGCCTAAGCAAGTGAAAAGGACTTACAGCGGAGATTCGTGATAGTGTTTGCAACGTGAGGTCACTATCCAGATTTTCATGAATATACTCCTTCAACGTATCCACTGTCTTTTTATGATATCGATCGTTAGCAGAGTTTCGAATCCTTTCAATCAGGTAGTGCTGGCGGATATGAGTTAATATATCAGCATAATTCTGCCATAAATAATGCTCGTCCTTTTCTCCTTGTTCGAGCTTGTAATAAAAATCACAAATCCTGTTATGTAATGGAATGTCCCTGGCCACGGTTTGATTGAATAATAACGACGAAGGGTTGAAACCGGCTTCATCATCCGGAAAAAGGGATGCCCAGTTGTTTTGGTCAACATAGAAGACTTTATATTCGAGAGGGTCATTGGGATGGCAGGTCCCGTTGTGTATTTCACCCGGATTGATCAAAACCACATCACCTGCCCGGGCACTGAAGGTTTGTCCGTTGCAATAAAAGGAATTCTGCCCCCGGGAAATTACCTGGATTAGAAACTCATCATGAAAATGTTTGGGGAACGAAAAGTTGCAATAGAGGTTATTAAAAAATTTCTGATGGTCATCCCGGAATGGTGAATAACATGTTGATTCAAAATATTCCTCCTTTTTCATCCATCTCAATATCCCCTATTTTTAATGAATTATCACTCCGCTCATCTGTGAATACAAACCTTTCAAGGAAAAGAAGCAACAGTGGCTGAAAATGGGAAAGACAGGACTAGAAACAAAAACAGGATCAGAAACAGGAAACAGAAAAGGGAAACTTCGTTCAGCAGCATTTATTTTTTGGCGGCTATAATGAGTCCTGTAGACCAATTTAATTTGGTCAGGGTTAAATCGCTTCTGGCTTCAAGATCACTTATTATTTTTAAAACTTTCAGCTCATGACCTTCCGGCCAGTTGGGTTGTGGCAACATGTCATCGATAATATATAAGCCACCCGTTGTTAGCATATGGAGCACTTCGTCCAACAGGAAAAATTTACCCGGCCAGGTATCCGCAAATATAAAGTCGAATGACTCATTCTTATTCCTTTGAATCCAGGCTTCTCCATCCGTTTCCAACAAACTTAGCCTTGGATCCCCACCCAGGTGTTCCCTGGCAATATTTTGAAATTTCGAATCACTATCTATAGAGATCAGAGTGGATAACTGATCCATGCCTTCGAGTATCCAGCTTGTGGCCAGCCCCGTTCCAGTTCCCAGTTCAAGAAAGTGACCACTTACTTTTGAAGCTGCCAAAGTTCTTAACAGGGAACAGGTGAAGATGTCCGACGCCATGGTAAATCCTGCTTGTTGTGTCGCTTTTTCAATAGTACGGTAAGAGCGGGGTAGGGGCTGGTTGATGTCTTCAATCATATCATTTAAATTTTAAATTGCCGGGGCAATGATATTATTTTAAACTAATAGTTCATTCGTGCCGGAGATCAAATAGTAAAAAACGTGTAAAATTGATATCAAAAATGACATTACTTGTAAGTGTTTCTACTCAAGATTTCCTCAAAATCTTGAACTAATTTTGCCCCAATTATTTGCAGGTGAAAAAAGTTTGTTTGCTGATTTTTATTGTACCGATCCTTTCAAAAATTCAGGCCCAGGAAGAGAAAATCATTAAGGATGACGCAAGACCCGGCGTCATTACGGGTAAAGTAACTGACTCCACTACTCACGATCCCCTGGAATACGCTACAATCGCCTTATTTCGCAAGGGAAATGCCAGTCCGGTGGATGGGGTTACCAGTAACACTTCCGGCAGATTTCAACTGGTGAATATTGGGCCCGGTTCTTACTCCCTGAATATTGATTTTATAGGTTATGAGACTTATACTATTCCGAATATCAATATCACTGAAAAAAAGCCCCTGGTAGACCTGAAGAATATTTTTCTGTCCCCAAAATCAACCAATCTTTCCGGTGTTACCATAACAGCTCCTGCCAGGATTCTCGAAAACAGGATCGATAAGGTTGTTTTTAACGCAGAAAGAGACTTGACTTCTCAGACTGGTGTAGCCACCGATGTGCTGAAGAAGATACCGCAAGTATCTGTAGATGTTGATGGCAATGTAGAGCTCGCCGGGAGTTCCAGTATTCGCTTTCTGATCAACGGTAAACCATCTTCTGCATTCGGAACCAATATTGCCGATGTTTTGCAGGCCATTCCTGCGAGTCAAATCAAGAGCATAGAAGTGATCACCAATCCCGGTGCCAGGTATGATGCAGAAGGAATCGGAGGCATTATTAATATTATACTGAAGAAAAATAACGCCCGCGGTATCAATGGAAACCTTTCACTGACTGCCGGCACCCGGATCGATAATGGAACATTCAATTTCAATGCCCGTAAGGGCAAGCTGGCAATAAGTACATTTTTAAGTGGGCATTTGCATCCTTCTGTGACCACGCCTACCCATTATTTTCGCACCTCTATTGATTCTGCGAATAAAGTAACAACACTACAACAAGATGGGACCGGAACCATGAGAAGAGGTGGTTTTCAAACGGGGGGCTCGATCGACTATAGCTTTGATGAGAAAAACATATTGTCCGCCAATTTTGAGTATGACAAATTCGGCAACAAGCGACTGGGGACCATTGATCAAACACAAATGACCACCGACCCGGTATCCGGTCTGGCTACCCCCAATATAAATTCTCTGAATACCACGACAAATAAATTCAACTATCATGAACAGGACGCGGGGTTGAGTTATAAAAAGATGTTTAGGAAAGAGGAACAAGAACTGGACATCGCTGTCAACACCAGCACAGGCTACTACCGCGGAGTTTCAAATAATTTACTCTATGCCATGCCAGCGGATTCCCTGTATTATGGGGTACTGGGTACTAACCCCGGCAGAGAAAACGAGACCGAAATCTCAACCGACTATACACAACCCTTGAAAAAAAATGTGGTTTTGGGAATGGGCGGTAAATTAACATTGAGGAAGATTTCAACAAGGGCGAATGTTTTGAGTTTTCAACCGGCAGTTAATGATTTTCTCGCTGATAATTATTTGTCCGATTCACTTACTTACCACCAAAAAGTATTTGCTTTTTACTCAGAAATTAGTTTCCCCGTTTTCCAGTTGTTCGATGCGAAAATCGGTGGCCGTTATGAACGCACTGAGATCAGTTCCTATTTTTCCAATGCCGGTCAGAAGCTTAACCTGCCAGGTTATAATACCTGGGTGCCTTCGATCTATCTTTCCCGGAAAATAACTGACGAACAGCAGGTAAAATTCAGTTACTCTAAGAGAATAGAACGTCCTGATTTTGGGGATCTGAACCCTTTTATAAATACCAGCGACCCCAAAAATATCGTCTCTGGAAATCCATACCTGCAGTCCGAAATAGGTAACCGCTACGAACTGGGATATAGCGTGGATCTCAACCATGGGAGTTCGTTCTCAGTTAGCACATTCTATCGTACGTCGAATCATGATATACAGTCATTCTTAGTATACTATCCTTCCCTGAAAATCGGCGATTCTGTATATACCAATGTTTCGGTCAATACCCGGGAGAACATTGGCCTTGAAAGAGACCTGGGCATGAGTCTTTTTACCAGTTTGCAATTTGATGATAAACTGAATCTGCGGGTTAACCTGTTCTTTTTTAAGCGGCATACAATTAATGCAATTGATCCGGGTTTCAATTCATCCAGCTTCAATATTCGCAGCAATATGAACTTCAGCTACCAATTCAGCAAGAGCCTGGCTGCAGAATTTTTTGGGAACTTTAATTCGGCCCGTCACGAATTGCAGGGAAAATATCCGTCATTTACTTCTTACAGTTTTGCCATCCGGAAGCAATTCTGGAAAAAGAATGGCAGCATTGCCTTCACGATGGTAGATCCTTTCAATAAATACCTTAAACAACGAACGCTTTTACAAGGTCCCGGTTTCAATGTGGAAAACACTCGCCTGGTACCCTTCCGTTCATTCGGTCTGAATTTCACCTGGAAATTTGGGAAGCTGGAATTTAAGAAGGACAATGAGGACGAAAATAATCGGCTGAATGCACCGGAATAATGAACACTTTTAAGGAAATAGATGCCTTGTATAGCCGTTTGTATGTCGTTCACTTTATAGCGCAATTATACATAGAGGATCTGAAAGAGCTGAAAGAAAAATCCGTCAATACCATTGGCCTTATTGAAAAAAGTTATGGAAGAAAAAATGAATAATGAATGTTTAGGTTCAATTTGCGATCAACCTCAAAAACTCCTCCTTCTTTCGTCGTGATACGTCGATGATATCGCCGTTTTGCATGACCACCTGGCCACCTTCCCCTCGGATATAACTTTTGATATATACCAGGTTAATCACGTGCGAATGGTGAATCCTGTAGAACTTGTAGGGGAGCAGTATTTCTTCAAAATCTTTCAAAAGGCGGGTAACAACCAGAATCTGGCCATTGAGTAAATATAACCTGGAATAGTTGGAACTGGATTCGATGCGGACAATGTCTTTTATCTGGATAAATTCCATCCCCTCACTGGTGGGAATGGCGATCCGGTCCTCCTGGGAGCGCCCTTCCTGCAGGCTTCTTTTTAAGATTTCCAGTTTTTGGTGAACCTGTTGTTTGTGGCGGATCATGAGCCGGTTTACTGCGTTTTGAAGTTCATCCACTGAAATCGGCTTTATTAAATAATCGAAAGCACTTATCCGGATAGCATCGATGGCGTAATGATTATAGGCAGTTGTGAAAATGATTTCAGCATTTAAATCTCCCAATTCATCCAACACGCGAAATCCATTCATACGCGGCATTTCGATATCCAGGAAAATAACATCTGGCTGATGTTGCCGGATCTGCATAACCGCTTCCTCCGGTTTCTGGGTCATGGCCACTACATTAACTCCCGGGCAGAACTCGGTTAGCTTTTGTTTCAGATTTTGAAGGCTGCTGGATTCATCGTCAATCAATATGGCTTTTAAAGTTTCCATAATCAGTCCACTTTTATTCGAATATCGACGCGTGTGCCTGTAACATCGCTATCAGTATTCAAATCCGAGATGGTAATACTCCCATTGCCACTGGTTCTTTTATTAAAAAGTTGAATCCTTTCCTTGCTGATCGTTAGGCCTACACTTTTGTGATGGGGTTTATTTTGCTGGTTATACTTTGCGGACTGCCATCTTCCAATACCGTTGTCTTCCACACGGTAGTGAATATAGCCATCTTTCAGGCAGGCGGAGACATTCAAAAGCAGATCGTCTCTTTCACTTTGCGCCAGGCCATGTATGATCGCATTTTCCACATAAGGTTGAATAAGTAGTGCAGGAACTCTATAATCGCCATTCAACAGGGCCGGATCAATTTGCAGGTTTAACCTGAACTTGTTGTTGAAACGCAGTTGTTCCAGGTCCACATACAATTTCAATGCTTCCAAATCCCTGGAAACAGGTATCAATTCATTTCGGGAGCTATCCAGGATCGTCCGGATCAGTCTGGCGAATTTATTAAGGTAGTTGCTGGCTTGCCTTTTCTCATTTTGCATCATGAAATTTTCAATGCTATTCAGGCTGTTGAAAATGAAATGCGGGTTCATTTGAGAACGGAGAGCCATCATTTCTGTTTCGGCGATCTTTTGCCGGAAAGACGCCTCCTGCCTGATTAGAGCAATCCTCCTTCTGACAAAAACGGTAACAAGAGAAATGATAATCAGGCCACACATGATTTTAAACCATTCTGTCTGCCACCAATGAGGCTGAATGATTATGGTGACCTCATCTTCTATGGTGGTAAGGTCACCGGAACGGTTGCCTCCCTTTACATGTAACTTATATTTTCCGGGAGCTAAGTTGTAAAACGCCAGGTGGCCATTATCATTCTGTTGCCAATCACTCATTCCATCATCCAGGCGATAGTAATATCGATTGTCGCCATCATAGTTCATGATGGAAAAGTCAAGAGTAAACCGGTTCTGGCCCGGTTTCATGATCAATTGCTTATTTCCATTACGGTCCTGTCGGAAGAAGCTGGGACTGTCCATTACAGTGGCTTCACTGAAATGAACGGGCAATGTTTGACGATGAGGTCTTAATACCTCTTCTGTCCGAAGATGCAAAATATTTCCCTGTATGCCAACCAGGATCGAATGATCTTGCCCCGCCTGGAATATTCCGTTAGTATTATCTGTCAGTCCTTCCGTCGGTGTGAGCTGATAAATATTTCCACTATTGTGGAGCATATAAAATATACCACGACTGGTACTTAGCCACAGGTTTTGTTGGCTGTCAAAAAGAACGCCCGAAATCTCAACACCACCTAACGTCTCATTGAAACAATAATCTTTGACCAGTTTTTTTGTCGTCGGGTTCCAGCAAATCAATCCATTATATGTTCCTATCCAAAAGTTGCCGCTGTTATCTTCGGTCATGGCTTCAAAACTATTACTGTGATTTTTCAGATCCTCTCCCTGGAAACTGAAAACGGGATCAAATTGATCAGTTTGTGGATCGAATTTGAATAAACCCCGGCCCACAGATGAAATATAGATTTCATGCCTGCCGTCGAGATAAATAAAGAATAGTCGGGGACTAACACATTTGTCGCAATCGGGCGAGTTAACGAAATGTTTCAAAAACTTCTTACGGAGCGGATCAAAGATGTAGATACCATTGGCTCCGTTGTTCCGGGTACGTATCCACCAGTGGGCGCTGTCTAGTATGGTTATTGTTCTCAGTCCTGTGTATAATTTTGCATCCTCAGGTCTATAGGCTAATCCCTGTTTTGATCGAAGATCGTAGTGAATCAGATATGCATCGGTAGTGAACCAAAGAACTGAGTCTCCCTGGTTCATGACATAATACGGTTTTTTCGAATCCGGTGATAGGTATTCACCCTGTGGTGTTCTAACAGATTGCAATGTGGCGGAATCCTTTAATTCGCCTTCTTTATTGAAAAAGTAAAGTAATTTTCCAATCCAAGGACTCATCCAATAACCGCTTCCCGTTTCTGCAATGGAATATGCCCAGTCAGAATTATTTGTCTCATTCTCTGATGAATTCCCGGACATGTTCCATAAATCATATAATTGCCTGGAAGGTTCGGCATAAAAGACACCAGCCTCAGTTCCAATCCAAAGGATATTTTGACGGTCAACAAATACATGCTGAACTTCGAAATGGGAAGATGATTGTTGCGAAAACCCCAGGTGAAAATGGTAAGCTTTACTCTTTAGTGTCACCGGATCAACCAGCCTCACACCTCCATCGGTTCCGAGAACAAGCCATCTTTTATGAAACTGATCCCACCATTCTGTGATCGAATGCACCACTAATGTGGAACCGGCCAACTTTACTTCGAATGACTTACCGGTAAGCGGATCCAAATTTACAAGGCCACAACCAAAGAAGCCTATCCAGTATTTTAATTCCGAATCCTGGTAAATAGCTTCCACGGTGCCGTTGAATGGTCCAAAGCGGCGGGATATCTGCATATTTTTTTTGTCGATGAGAAATACATATCCAATCCTGGAAGCCCAGATATTTCCCTGGCGATCCGAGGTAAGCCGTCCATACGATTCAACCTTGCTTTTGTCCCCGTCTTTTAATGGAAGAACACTGCCGCGAATTCTTCGAAACTGAAATCCGCTATCGAAATTGTAAACCGAAGTTGGGGTAGTGATCCACGTTGAAAGGCCAGCCTCTGTATAAATATTGTCGAACTGATCATTGTCGAGGCTGCCCGGATCCCTGGGATTATGGCGGAAATTTCTAAAAGCACCCGTCTGTTTATTATAGACACTCAGGCCTTCCCGCGTAGCGATCCACAAACGGTCTTCTGCGTCGGGCACCACCTGGTATATGCAATTGTTCACGACAGAATTTTCATTCCCCGGATCGTGATAGATTTTTTTAATCCGGTAACCGTCGAAGCGGTTGAGTCCATCACTGGTCCCAATCCATATAAATCCCTGCCCATCTTGTGTGATACAGCTTACATCATTATTAGAGAGGCCTTCTTTTTGGGTAAGACGCGTAAAATGGATATCGGGAAATGTCTGAGCCGGAAGTGTAAGGGGACCAAAAAGAAAGATCATATTTAACCACCACGACTTCAATGTTACTTCTTTCTATATAAATATAGCTAATTGGTGAATTTTATCCGGACGTCATTTTTGGATTCAAAGGTTTAAGGCTTAATCATAATAGGGTTTGATCGCCAATTGCAATGATCAAGAAATAAGGGCCCTGAACGTGGATAGCGATATAATTTTTGTAAGGTATCAGTTTAAAAAAGTGAATGAGTAGCATTTACTTTGTGTTGTCTGGCCTCTTCGGGCCTTCTGCCCGTTGTTTCAAAGTTCATCCGGACATATTTTGAACCACGAAGTCACAAGGAATCAAAAACGTTATTTGATTCATAGGTGAATGCTCTTCATATTGAATTGATTTTTCTGATGCCTCTACAGCTTGACGAATTCTACCCTGCGGTTATTGGCCTTGCCTTCCGTGGTTGTGTTCGTGTCTACTGGTTGACCAGCACCCTTTCCATCTGTTTCAAGGCGTGATTCATCAATGCCGAAATCTTTTACGAGGCTGGTCTTGACTGATTCTGCTCTTTTCTTTGAAAGGATAAGATTATCAGCATCTTTTCCATCAGAATCAGTGTGACCAATGATCTTTACTCTTACTCCAGGATTTTCCTGAAGCACGCTGGCGATGTCTTTTAGTGTTCCGTAGGACTGGGGTTTAATCTTGTCCGAATTAACATCGAAAAGGATACCGCTGGTCACGAATTTTCCTTCGGTGATCAGTTTGGCCCTTGTATCCGGGGAGCCAACCGCATACTTGATATTTCCGATGAGATAACGGTCATCATTTTTCATATCACCCCATATTTCGAATAAGACCGTAGTATAGCTCTTACTATCGGGAAAGGCGCGGGGCAGATCATACACTTTTTCATCATTTAAATAAACACGCAGACGTTGCTTCTGACGCCAGACAGAAACATGCATCTTTGTTTTTCCGCCGTTGCTGTTAAACTGGATAGTATTGATTTCATTTTTGAAAACGCTCGAACCATCGTCAAAACTCTCCGTTTGGGCTATACCGCCATTTGAACCCGCATTGGTGGGATGAACACTGAATCTTACTCCGGATCTCTTATCCAGTTGAATGAAGCCATTTTCAAGAACCCCCTTGTCATTTTTACCGGACAGGATATATAAAGAAAGCAAGGGAGAATAGAAACTGAATTTGGGGTTAGAGACTACATCATACTCAAAGGTGAAATTATCGGGCAATGATTTTATATACTCGGGAATGAATTTCCCTTGTTTATTCACCATTAGCCACTGTCCCTGCTGATCGGAGGCGGTTACGACTTCACCGCTGGAATTGGTATTCCAGGTTACCGGAAAATCACCGATAGCGTCTTTTGAAAAATCATCATAACCGAGAATTTTGTCACCGGGGATAAAGTCAAATTTACTGTATGTTTTCAGACTGCTCGACTGATCGGAACCATTGCCCTTACTATTATTTTCCTGGCCGGAAGTGTTATTTGAATTTGAGTTGACCTTCGTAGAAGCTGTGTTCTGGTTGGTATTATCACTGGAACCGTTCTGATTCTTTTTTTTCTTGTCAAAGATTTTGCTGAGAACCTTGTCCGTAATTTTTTCTCCGGCTTTTTGGGTAACTACATTAGCGCCGTCCCGTACACCCTGGCCGGCTTGTTGTTTCAGGATATCACTGGTTGATTGAGCTGCCGAAATGAGAGAAGTCATGGCGAGGAGACTACATAATAATGCATTCTTCATAATAAGAGATTTTATTGGTCAATAGATAAGAGGTCCATAGGGGGGTATGATCTCTCATGTAAAGGATAACCCTAAGCTATCATCGCGCGAAGTGATAAAAAACGAAGACTGCGTAACTGGTAATAGTAATTCAGTAAACGGCGGAAATGCAGGGAATGACTGGGCCAGCAGGAGATTTGCAGAGGAAAAAGGAAAAAAGTAGATACCGGCTTGAGAAGAAATTAAATAAAAAGGGAGAGGGGCCACCGGGACTCCACCTGTTAGCTAACCTAACAGGCGGGTCGGATTGTTTTTAACTTTTTTCAACGGATTTGGACGCGGTGGTTGTAAAGTCAATTTTCGGCGTTAAACCTAAATTGTTTTCCATTGGATCGGATGTTCTCAGGACGTTGGATCTTAACTGCTTTTCAAGGATATGGTTCGGTTTTTCTGAAGGGATGGTTTTCGCAGGATTGGGCTTGATTGCGATGGTTTTCATTTCCTAAAAAGGAAGAAGTTGATCGATACTGGATTTTTTGGCTTTTCAGGATTTGGATAAGTTCTTAGGACGGTTTCTGGACATTGGACAGATTGATGCTATATCAATCAACTTCTGGTACAAAAGTATGTTCGGACTGTTAAATTGAATAGAGCAAAATTTCTAGACTTTTTTATGTCAGAATCTACTAATTGAGACGTAAAATGGCTAAAGAATTTGAAGCAATTTTGCTCAATAATGCCACGTAATTTTACGAATTTCCGTTTAAAAGGATGGAACTCCCAGGAGCCATCGATCACTTTCCAAGTGCTTGAATAACATCGTATTTTGTTACTATATGATAGGCTCCGGCTTCATCTTTTGCAAGCACCGCTCCGTTCTCTTTATTGATCAGAGAACTCAATTTTTCAACAGGGGTATCAAAGGGAACAATCGGGTAAGCCGGTTCAATCACCGACTCAATTTTGGAATTTTTTATCTCAGGATTGTCGAATATCTTTTGAAATAAACCGCTTTCACTGATAGCTCCCACAGGTCCGTTTCCATTCATCACCGGAATTTGTTCAATATCATATTTTTTCATGAGTTCGACAGCTTCCAGCACTGTTTGAGCAGGACCCACGGTGACCAGTTTCTTTGTGCCGCGGGCACTGATGATATCTTTAAAGGTTTTTACATCCAGGAAACCACGTTCTATCATCCACTGATCATTATAAATTTTCGCCACGTAGCGACTGCCGTGATCATGGAAAATGCAGACGACCAGATCCTCAGGTCTTAGGCGATCCTTCATTTGCATGAGTCCCTGAAGACAACTTCCCGCGCTGTATCCACAAAATAGTCCTTCTTCTTTAGCCAGCTTTCGGGCCATCACAGCGCCTGCTTTATCAGTTACCTGCTCAAAGTGGTCAATAACACTCATATCATAATTCTTCGGAACAAAGTCTTCCCCGAAACCTTCACTGATGTAAGGATGCACCTCGTGCATATCTACTAAACCCGTACGAAAATATTTGGTAAGTAAGGATCCGTATACATCCACTGCCCAAACCTGGATCTTGGGATTCATCTCCTTAAGAAACATCGCCACCCCGGTTATCGTACCTCCTGTTCCGGCCGTACAGACCAGGTGCGTCAGTTTTCCATCTGTTTGTTTCCAGATCTCGGGGCCGGTAGATTCATAGTGGGCGAGACGGTTGGCCAGGTTGTCGTATTGATTGCACAGATATGAATTTGGAATTTCTTTTTCCAGCCGGCGGGCTACCGAATAATAACTCCGCGGATCTTCCGGTTCTACATTCGTGGGACATACGATAACTTCCGCGCCCAGCGCTTTAAGAATATCGGCCTTCTCCTTTGATTGTTTATCGGTTGTTGTAAATATGCATTTATATCCTTTTACCACGGCAGTAAGAGCAAGTCCCATTCCTGTGTTACCACTGGTGCATTCTATGATAGTGCCTCCCGGCTTCAGTTTGCCATCCTTTTCAGCCATTTCAATCATTTTCAACGCCATCCTGTCCTTAATGGAATTCCCGGGGTTGAAATAGTCAACCTTTGCCAGCACGGGACAGGGTAAACTCTTTGTTATTTTGTTCAGCCTGATCAGTGGCGTATTCCCAATAGTTTCCAGGATGTTGTTCTTAATATCCATTAGCCAAAATTAAGCAAAACGAAAAGCAATTCGATCATTCAGCCATTCGATAAATCAACATTGAAAAAGAGGAAAGAGCGCCACGTGGAGTGGGAAACAATAAGGCAAAAAATAAGTTGTTTACCTATTACCCCTACCATCTCACATTATCGAATTATCGAGTGGAACAAAAAACCCTCTCTTTCGAGAGGGCTTACCGGACCTGATGATCTGGATCACCAAGCATCGTTTATCATTTGAATTTATTGGTTCCTTCATACTTCCCTCAACCTGTCTTTTTTCCTGCTGCTGAGATAACGATCCAGCAACATGAGGCCCAACACAACATTGATCATCATAAACACATTTACGTAGGTATTATTAAAAATTTTGCTGAAATCCAGCTTGGAAAGATCAACCGGTAATTTGGAATCTCCTGAAGCCGTCCAGTCTATTTGGGCAAAGCCATAGATCAGGAATCCAAAGATCATTACCAGGAAAAACGTCCCAATGCCCCAGATGATCTTTTTATCAATATATGTTTTCGCCGCCGGTGTTATCTGATACCGGGCAATTTCTTCCATTACATTCTTTGTAAAACGCAGCGACGGCTCTTCCAGGTCCGAAGATTTGATCAAGCGCTGGATTTCCAGGAGCTCATGATATTTCTGCTTCCATTGAACGTTTGCTTCGATCAATGAATGGATCGCTGACTGTTCTTCTTGGGAAGAAAGGCCGTCAATATATTGCCACAATCGTTCTTCCATCGATTCATTCCCCCGGGGATTTTGTGCATTATCGTTCATACCCATTTATTTTGATAGTTTTCTATTTTTCAATCTCATTTCAGTCTTAAAGATCCCTGACTTCATCGGCAAAATATTTTTCCATAATCTCCTTTAGCCTGGCTCTTGCCCTGTGCAATCGAACTTTAGCTGTGTTGGTTTCAACACCCAGGATGCTTCCAATTTCTTCCAGGCTTTGTTCATTTTTATAAAATAAAGTTATGATACTGGCGTCGTCAGCATTCAGCAATTGAATTGCCTGGTTCACCATACTCTGTCTCGATTTTTGTTCGATCTGGTTTGCCCTGAATCCAGAATCCTGACTGTCGGCGAGTTCAAATGTTTTTTCGTCATCCAGTGATCTGATATCAAGTTTCTTTTTTCTCAGGAATGTGATACAGGTTGTATTAACAATGGTATACAGCCAGGTACTGAACTTAGATTCACCTTTAAAGTCTGCCAAAGAACGATAAGCTTTTATAAAAATATCCTGCGCTACTTCTTCTGCTTCCTCCCTGGATTTGATAAATCGTGATGTTAACGTAAACACGTATGATTTATATCGGTCAACCAACTGGGAATAGGCATTAAAGTCACCTTTCAGCACCAGGCTGATGATCTCACTATCTGAAGGTCCGGTAGACATTCTGCATTATATGACTCATTCTCATCAATAGAGGTTACCATTTCAATTGGGTAATTCGGTAATACGACCAGGTCAATCCGTTAAATTTTGTTAATTGTTTCATTGTCAATAACTTACCGGGTTGTTGATCATCAAAAAAAATGACAGGCTATATAACTATAATATTCTATTCAGTTCCTGACTGCCATTATTGAACTCTCGATTCATCAAATGTATGATGGTCTCAAAAAACCAACCATAAATTGTAACCGCTGTTTTCCATCTGTAGTCATAGTTATTGTAAAACGATTTAATTAAAAAAGTTCTTTAAAGACGGTAACCCGGAAATAAGTACGGTAGTCTTAGAACATCACAAACACTTAAAAAATAATATTATGTCAGCAGAAGTAGTTGGAATATTTATTCCCATTCTTTTAGGACTTGGCGCTTTTGCGATGATTTTCGGTCTTCGCTACCTGAACAACAAGGAAAATATGGCGATGATCGATAAAGGCTTGAATCCCAGGATACATCGCAGTAAAACAGCTCCCACTTATCTCAAATGGGGCCTTCTATTAATCGGTTCGGGTGTTGGCTTATTGGTTGCTTTCCTGGTCGATACCCTGATGATTCCCCGTGAGATCGAACCGGCAGCGGTTTATTTTGCCCTGATTGCTATCGGCGGAGGTCTCGGACTGGTTGGATCATACCGGATCGATCGCAAGGAACCGGGAAATTCTACCAGGGATATATAACCCGCCAAAAAGACTGGAATGGTTGATTTCCCTTATCAGAAGTACATTTCAAAATCTGCTCAAATCGAATTTCGGTTTGAGAGATTTTGTTTACTGGCAGCTCCGGTTTTATTGGCAGTCGCAACATTCTTTTGGGAAAATGGCGAGTACGGAGCTATCGCTGCACCACTCACCGTCATTGCACTTTTTTTATGGATACCTGCTTTTTCTGTCTTATTCGCGCCGCTAAAAATAAAGATGCCTTATTATGCTACCTGGGGCCGGTGGGTAGCGGTTTTTGGATGTATCAGTGGCATCGGGTTCGCATTTCTTGGTTATCTCGCAACGGTTCTGGGAATTTCCCATGCTCAATATATTTCCGCGCTTTCAAAATACCCGGTAAGCTCACAGATCCTTTTCTTTGGATCCGGGCCATTGTTTCCGCTTAGTCTTTTGTTGTTGACCCTGATGCTTTTATTGAATCGGTTAATTGGAATTTCCACTGCGTTGATCATGTTTTTTGCCACGATATCTTTTCCCTTGAGCAGAATATCCCGGTGGGAATGGTTGGCTCACATTTCTGATTTGTTGCTAATCATGGCCTGCTTTCTAATGGCGACCCGGTCATTTGAGAAGAAAAAAATCTAAGCGAGAGCAGGGCCAAAATATTCATTGCAAAATCACCGAATTATCGAATTGATTTACTTGTTCAATACCTCAATGGCCTTTTTAACCACGTCGTCATTCAAATTGATCACTTCATAAAATCCTTCATTTCTCCATTTGTAACGGGCGAGGTAAGCCTTCAATTTATCCTTCACTCCCTGCTGATCTTTAGGAGGGATATTTTTTAAGAAGATAGAATCTTTCATAGCATAACTTTCCAATTGTTTCCAGGCATTATCAATACCCGGAAAGTGTAAAGCAAAATCCTGTGCCGATTTGTATTGACTAAAGGATGCCGAATTGTTTACATAATAATTGTAGACAAAATTGTTGAATGTGGTCTCCAGGTAAAGCTGGGTCACGTTTTTCTGAATATCATTTGTGTCGATGGGCACAAATACATCGGGCATGATGCCACCACCGCCATAAACGGGTCGTTTTTGTATCATGGTTTGAAACACCTGGCCTTTGTTGATCTTGTTGGAATCGGCATACAGCAATTCGCCATCTTTATATCGCTGCCAGAGGTCTTCCATATATACTTTCTTCCCCTTGTCATAGGATCGTTGAATACTTCTGCCAACCGGTGTATAATATCTCGCTACTGTCAGCCGAATGGCAGATCCATCACTTAGTTCGTATTGTTCCTGTACCAGCCCTTTCCCAAAAGTTCGCCGGCCAACTATGGTTGCGCGGTCCCAATCCTGTAATGCACCGGATAAAATTTCACTGGCGCTGGCAGAAAGTTCATCAACTAAAACAACCAGTTTCCCAGTTTCAAAAATGCCGGGACGTTTTGCGGAATATTCCCTCCTGGGAGTATTGCTGCCCTCGGTATAAACAATTAGTTTATTATCATCCAAAAATTCATCGGCAATTTGTACTGCCTGGTCCATAAGCCCACCCCCATTACCACGCAGATCAAGGATCAACTTTTTCATTCCCTGCTTTTCCAGGGTCTGCATACCATCCATGAATTCATCATAGGTATTTTCAGAAAACTTATTCAGCTTAATATATCCGGTAGACTTATCGACCATGTACGCAGCATCCAGGGAGGGAACGGGGATTCTGCCCCGGGTAATTGAAACATCCATCGGCTTATTATTCCTGAGAATGGAAAGTGTCACCTTGCTGTTTATGGGACCCCGCACCAGGTTTTTTACCTGGTCACTGTTTACCTTTTTTCCAACGATCGACTGGTTATCTACCTTCAGGATCCGGTCGGCAACATGGAGACCGGCTTTATCGCTCGGGCCACCGGGTAAAACATACAAGACATGCACCGTGTCGGAAAAAAAATTGAACTCCACACCGATGCCTTCAAAGTTTCCGGCGATATCTTCATTCACTTCCTTTAAACTGGTGGCGGGAATATACAGAGAATGCGGGTCCAGACCATTCATCACCTGTTGGATTGCTCCTTCCTCAAGTGTATCTATATGAACCGAATCCACGTATCTCGACTTAATGAGTTCCAATGCTTCTTCGAGTGAGTTTCTTTTCGCGACGGCAAAAAATCCCTTGGTGGTACCCGATTGTTTGTGCAAATTGAATCCAAAAAACATCCCTGCGATCATCACCACTGAAAATACCAGGGGTAGCCAAACCTGTAATTTTTTATTGTTCATCTCGTTCCTTTCTTTGTAATTTGATTGCAAAATACTGGATTTGACTCTAACGGTTTTCGGGTGTAAATTATTACAACAAAACTTTTTGTGTTATCGTTCTGCGCTATATGAGTTCAATTAAATTGATAGCGGATAGTGGAGCCACCAAGGCCGAGTGGTGCCTTTTGAATGGGTCAGTCAAAAAAACAGTGATTACACAGGGCATGAGCCCTTATTTTTTAAGTGGACAGCAAATAGAATCGGTATTGGCAAAAGAGCTCAAACCAAAATTAAGGTCGGTATTTCCCCGGGAGATTTTTTATTACGGTACAGGCTGCGCTAATCCCCGGAACGCCCGGATCGTAAAGAAATCGATACAAAAAACTTTCCCTGGCGCTTTAGTCGAAGTGACCCACGATCTGATGGCTGCTGCCCGTGCGCTTTGTGGTCACAATAAAGGCGTTGTATGCAACCTGGGCACGGGATCTTTTTGTTGCTATTTTGACGGAAAAAAAATAGTCAAAAGCGATCCGGGGCTGGGATATGTGCTGGGTGACGAAGGAAGCGGGGCCTACTTGGGACGTAAAGTGATTCAGTATTACCTGTATCGAATCTTTGACGACGATCTTGTGGTACGGTTTGAATCAAAATACGGGATCACCAGGCTGAATATTCTGGAGAGCGTTTATAAGAAGCCCATGCCCAATCGCTATTTAGCGAACTTCGCATTATTTCTTGCCGAGAACAGGGGGCACTACATGATTGAAAACATTATTGAAGATGGTCTGAATGATTTTTTCTTTTATCACTTAAAAAAGTATAAGGAAGCATTCCTGCACCCGGTAAATTTTGTTGGAAGCATTGCCTATGGCTTCAGGGATGTACTGAAAGAACTTTGTATCAGTTATAAATTTGAATTGGGGAAAGTCTTTAAAAACCCAATGAAGGGTTTGATCGATTTTCACCGTTGAAGGATATGGAAGAATTTATCAAAATCACAGAGGAACCATCGCCTTACCATCACCTGGAACAAATGAGTATCTGGGAACTATTGGGGCATATCAACCGGGAAGATCAAAAAGTTCCTGCTCTCGTTGCTGGCGCCATTCCTCAGATCGAACCATTGATACAGGTCATCGTGGATAAAATGCTCATGGGAGGACGATTATTTTATATTGGTGCCGGAACCAGTGGTCGACTGGCCGTGGTAGATGCGAGTGAATGTCCTCCTACATATGGAGTGCCGCCCGGTTTGGTTGTGGCTGTAATAGCAGGAGGAGAAAAGGCCATAACAACGGCAGTGGAGTTTGCCGAAGATGACCGGTGGCAGGGATGGCTGGATCTTGCAGCACACAGAGTTTCTGAAAGGGACGTCGTCATCGGAATAGCGGCCAGTGGTACCACCCCTTATGTGATTGGTGCGCTCGATGAATGTAGTAAACGAAATATAGTCACCGGAAGTATTGCCTGTAATCCGCATTCTCCGGTAAGTGAAGTAGCCATGTATCCGGTTGAAGTTGTCGTGGGGCCGGAGTTCGTTACAGGTAGTACCCGGATGAAAAGCGGTACCGCCCAAAAATTGGTATTAAATATGATCTCTACCGCTGTAATGATACAACTCGGAAGAGTAGAGGATAACCGTATGGTGAATATGCAACTGACCAACGAAAAATTAATTGACCGGGGCACCAAAATGGTAATGGAAAAAACAGGTATGACCGACTATAACCTGGCCAAGGAAATGTTGTTGCAATTTGGCAGTGTGAAAAAATCGGTTGAAAATTATAAAGAAACAAACAGGTAGTAATGAAACGCCGGAGGCGACTATGCACGATATCGAACCATTTTATAACTGGAGGCATATTTATACTAGCGAGGAAGACGAGCGCTCTCCTTTTCATGGACGGAGTTATTCTGAATTTGAATACTCTCACACGATCTACAATTATTATATCCATCCACAATGGGATGAATTTGGGTCACGAACCTTATACCTGAAAGTGTTGATTGCTGATTATGATGAAAAATATGCGGTGCTGGAATTGATGGGAGAATGGAATGATGCTATTGAAAATGATATTATGGAACTGAAACGGGAAGTGATCGACATTTTTGAAGGAGAAGGCATTTATAAATTTGTATTGATAGCAGAAAACGTCCTGAATTTTCATAGCGACGGTAAGGAATATTACCAGGAATGGCATGAAGAAGTAACCGATGAAAATGGATGGGTTGTCATGCTGAACATGCCGGAAGCCACTCAACACGACTTTAAGAAGGCCCGCCTGAATCAATTTATTGAACTTTATGACCTGCCCAATTGGCGAACCTATAAGCCTTTTCATCTCTTCAAGAAGATCGACAACGAATTAATGGCAAGACTCAAGCTGTAAACCATTTTGCCATCCGGCAAATGAGAAGAGGGAAAAGTGGAGAACGAATTAGTGTTACGCCGGCACCGGTTGCACAGCCAGGGTTTCTTCCTCTTCGTCATGATGAACCTCATGGATATACCAAAGTTTCAAGTGGTCATAAAATGAGTGCCTGTCGATGGCATAGGCCACAATATTAGCGAGCATAGTTGCCAGCATCAAATGAAAGATCAGGTTATGACGGTCCGTCATTTCCAATACTAAAATTGCCGAAGTAAACGGCGAACGGGTAACTCCCGTTAAAAACGCGGCCATTCCTGCCAGGATCACCACATTGGCATTCGGGGCAGATAATTCCAGAAGTGCCGACAAATAACTTCCGATACTGGCACCCGCAGATAAAGAGGGAGCGAAAACTCCGCCGGAAGCTCCGGTAGTAAATGATAGAACGGGTCCCAGGATCCGGAACAAGGGGGTTTGGAAGGGAAGATATTTTTGATCAGTAAATAAAACTCCAGTCATGACCGTTTTTCCGGATCCCAGAATACTGGGATCAATAAAAAATGCAATGCAGACAAGGATCGTGGCAACCACGACGATGTAAATAAGATGCTGGTAATGATGATTGAATTTATTTTTCCACCGGAGCAGGACGAGGATGAGTTTTGCCATAATACTTCCGCTTACACCACAAACGAACGCGACTATAACTACGGGAATAAATACAAACGACGAAATGCCGGAAACATTCGGGAAACCCAGGTATAAATAAGGCCCGAGTAATCCCTGGGCAGTAAGCCCCGCTATGATCACGGCTGTAAATATAGCCGTCTTGAAAAACTTGATATGGGTCTTGGTTAACTCTTCAACCGTGAAAACAATACCACCTAGCGGTGTATTAAAAGCAGCTGCGAGCCCGGCGGCGGCGCCAGTCATGATCATAATTTTTTTCGAAACCTTGGGCCACCACTCAGGTAAAAATGAATGTATTTTACGAAACACCGAACCGGCAACTTGTATGGTGGGGCCCTCTCTGCCAATAACGCCGCCACCCAATACCATGATCAGCGTGGAAATGATCTTTACTACTATGATCCGGAGGCTTAACAACCGGCGAATTTTCTGACCATACTTCGGTGTAGCCAGTTCAATTGACGCCATGACCTGCGGTATGCCGCTGCCTCTTGAATAAGGGGCTAACCGGACCACCAACCACGAAATCGCAAAGCAAACAGGTGTGAGAATAAACAGCCACCAGGCGTGATGAGTAATTACATAACGGGTACCGGATTCAGCCAAAGAAAACAATCTTGTGAAAAAAACGGCGATCAACCCTGTTAGCAATGAGGCCACCCAAAAAGGAATTGCCTGCAGCAGGTTATTTTTCAAACGATCATTACCGATACTATCAAAGATATTTTTAAAGAAAGACCTGACTCGTAAAAAAAACTTCATTACATATAAAGGTTTATCACTCAGTTGCAGGGTGTCTGTAACCGGCCGAAGAAATAAAACAACACTTATGTGTTCAGATGGAGATGGCGGCGCAAAATTAGTAAATCATCGCTTTCGAATTTCACCGAAACATTTTGATGCGTTGTTAAATCAAACTTTTCCATTTGATTTGCGATTCCGATACTATTTTTGCAAAAATTTTTTCATTCTGCTCCTTTGATATATGAAATGGACTGAAATGCTGGCCTCCTCGGTAGGTAAGAAGTTCGTCATGGCTGTATCCGGATTATTTCTGATTGCATTTTTAGTTGTACATGTAATGGTAAACGCCTGTATCTGGGCAGTGATCTTTGTTCCCAACGACAATGGAGAAGTGTTTAATAAAGCGGCTCATTGGTTGGGTCAAACGATGGTACCGAGAATACTCGAGATCGGACTATTCGTATTCTTCATCATTCATATTGTGCAGGGATATGTGCTCGAAATTCAAAACAGGCAGCGACGTGGAATCGGTTATAAAATACCAATGGGATCAAAGGGCAGTACATGGTATCGCAAATCCATGGGACTACTTGGAACCATCATATTCCTGTTTCTGATAGTCCATTTAGCCGACTTCTGGATTCCTTCACGCTTTGGTGGTCTTAGTGAGGTATCTTATATAGATACACCCGGCAAATACTATCATGAGTTGTATGGGAAAATGATGTCTGTATTTCAAAACATCTGGATCGATGTTCTTTATATTATAGGTTGTATCTCTCTCGCCTGGCATCTGGTTCATGGTTTCCAGAGTTCGTTCAGAACCCTGGGTGTTTCAAACAAAAGGTATCTCGCACTGTTGAATGGAACCGGTTGGGTTTTTTCACTTGTCGTTTGCCTGTTGTTTGCTATGATGCCGGTGAGTGTGTACCTGGGATGGATTAAGTAGAGGGCCAGTTTGGAAAATAATGAATGAGTGGCTGTGGCATTATGCTGTTCTTTGTGTCTTCCTGACTTAGTAGTTCAGAGCTGGCCAGGAGTAAATATGAAGTGGTAAATACAATAAAATAGATCGGTAAATAATAGTTATGTTGGAATCTAAAATACCGGCTGGCCCATTGGATGACAAATGGACAAACTACAAGGGGCATTGCAAACTGGTGAATCCGGCCAACAAACGCAAGATGGAGATCATTGTAGTTGGCACCGGATTAGCCGGTGCATCCGCCGCTGCATCGCTGGCCGAGCTTGGATACCAGGTCAAGACTTTTTGTTACCAGGACTCACCCCGTCGTGCTCATTCCATAGCCGCGCAGGGAGGAATCAATGCCGCTAAAAATTACCAGAACGATGGTGACAGCGTGTACCGCTTGTTTTATGATACGATCAAAGGTGGCGATTACCGTTCGCGGGAAGGTAATGTGCACCGGCTGGCCGAAGTGAGCGTAAATATCATTGATCAATGTGTTGCCCAGGGTGTTCCTTTTGCCCGCGAATACAGCGGTCTTTTAAGTAACCGTTCCTTTGGAGGTACGCAGGTGCAACGAACTTTTTATGCAGCCGGTCAGACAGGTCAACAACTTCTTTTGGGCGCTTACCAGGCATTGGAACGCCAGGTAGCATTGGGCAGCGTAAAAATGTATGCGCGGCACGAGATGCTGGATATTGTAAACATTGATGGGAAATGCAGGGGAATCATTGTACGCAACCTGGTAACAGGAGCGTTGGAAAGGTATTCGGCTCACGCCGTAATATTGTGTACCGGCGGATATGGAAATGTTTTTTATCTCTCCACCAACGCTATGGGTTGTAATGTTACGGCCATTTGGAAGGCACATAAAAAAGGAGCCTATTTTGCAAATCCCTGCTTCACACAAATCCATCCTACCTGCATACCCGTAACCGGAGAACACCAGAGCAAGCTGACGCTGATGTCAGAGTCATTGCGTAATGATGGACGAATCTGGGTACCTAAGCAAAAAGGTGATACGAGAAGAGCAAATGAAATACCCGAAGAAGAAAGAGATTATTATTTGGAAAGAAGGTATCCTGCCTTTGGCAATCTTGTTCCCCGGGATGTAGCCTCAAGGGCAGCCAAGGAACGCTGTGATGCCGGCTATGGTGTAGGAACCTCCAAACAAGCCGTTTATCTCGACTATGCAGACGCCATCACCCGGTATGGTAAAATCGAATGCGGGAAGCTGGGTTTGGACAACCCAACACCGGGGGACATTCGCCATCATGGTATTGAAGTAGTAAAGGAAAAATATGGTAATCTCTTCGACATGTATGAGAAGATCACAGGCGAAAACCCCTATGAGGTTCCAATGAGGATCTACCCGGCCGTACACTATACCATGGGTGGCCTTTGGGTTGACTATGAATTAATGAGTTCTGTGAAAGGGTTATATGTTTTGGGCGAAGCTAATTATTCTGATCATGGTGCCAACCGCCTGGGTGCCTCCGCATTAATGCAGGGGCTGGCTGACGGATATTTTGTCATCCCTTATACCATTGGAAATTTTCTTGCCGATGAAATTCGCAATACTGTTGTTCCGGTAACTCATGACGCTTTTAATGAAGCCGAAAAAAATGTTGCCGAAAGGATCAACCGCCTCATGAACGTGAAAGGATCACAAACAGTTGAAAGCTTTCACAAGCGTTTGGGCAAGATCATGTGGGATAAATGTGGTATGGCAAGAAATGCACAGGGTTTACAGGATGCCATTAGTGAGATCAGAGCTTTAAAAGATGAATTCTGGAAAGATGTAAGAATTCCGGGTGACATTAATGAATTGAATCCGGAGCTGGACAAAGCACAGCGGGTAGCCGACTTCATTGAGCTGGGCGAACTAATTTGTATAGATGCGTTGGAACGTAATGAAAGTGCGGGCGGACATTTCAGGGAAGAATATCAAACCGCCGACGGCGAAGCATTAAGAAACGATGATCAGTTCATGTATGTGGCAGCCTGGCAATACAAAGGAGAACATGAATGGGAACTACACAAAGAGGTATTACATTATGAGGAGGTGAAACCGACTCAAAGGAGCTATAAATAAATTTCCCCATTTGCCAATATGCCGGTTAACAGGGTGATATTCGGCACGCGGGCTCAGGGGCATATTTAATATGGAACATTATACAATGAACCTGACGCTGAAAGTATGGCGCCAGAAAAATGCTCTTAGCAAAGGACGATTCGAAACTTACCGGGTTCAAAATATCTCTTCGGAGATGTCTTTTTTGGAAATGTTCGATGTTCTGAATGAGCGATTGATACATGAAGGGAAAGAACCCATTGCTTTCGACAATGATTGCCGCGAAGGCATTTGCGGAACCTGTGCCATGTACATAAATGGCCGGCCGCACGGACCCTGGCATGCAACCACTACATGCCAATTGCATATGCGGGCTTTTAAGGACGGCGACACGATCGTAGTTGAGCCCTGGCGAGCCAAAGCATTCCCGGTGATTAAGGACCTGGTGGTTAATCGCGGTGCTTTTGATCGCATCATTCAGGCCGGTGGGTTTATTTCTGTCAATACGGGAAGTGCGGTCGATGGCAACGCCATCCCGATTGAAAAAGATAATGCCGACAAGGCATTTGCCGCTGCTGCCTGTATCGGCTGTGGCGCTTGTGTTGCTGCCTGCAAAAATTCATCGGCGTTGCTGTTTGTTTCAGCCAAAGTAGCGCACCTCGCGCTTCTTCCCCAGGGAGACCCGGAACGGAAGAACCGGGTGATTTCTATGATCGAGCAAATGGACAAAGAAGGCTTTGGTAGCTGCACGTTCACACAGGCTTGTGAAGCTGTCTGCCCTAAAGAAATTTCTATCAGCAATATTTCCCGCTTAAAACGCGAATATCTCAGTGCCAGCTTTGCTACCGATAAATAATTCATCAACCCCAATTTGAACCACAAAGCCACTAAGCACATGGAGGGGAACCAGGAGTTTTTGTTGCTTCGTGCCCTTCGCGGCTTTGTGCTTCAAAAAGCCCTTACATGGGATAAAAAATCTGGCTTGTGACTTTTTTGCCCAAATAACACCTGGTAGTAACCAGGAATGCAATAAAACAGGGATTTTTACGATTTTACTCTAAACTCACTGTTTTTGAAGCAATTGAGCCGAATATCACTGCTCGTTTTAATGTTTCTGCCATCCCTGTGGACCCGCGGTCAATTCCCCCTTTCAAATGAAAATAAGCTTTCTAACCTGCGTATTCGGAGGCTACTGGTTTCAGACACCATGTTGTTGGATACCATCAGCATTGTACCCCGTACGATCCGTATCAACAATATCTCCGATACTGACTTTCACCTTGATTTTGTAAAGTCGCTCCTGACCTGGTACCATAAACCTGCTGTCGATAGTATCACCATCAGCTATCGCGTGTTTCCATTTAAACTTAATCCTGTTGCTCAGCATTTGAACTATGATAGTATATCAAAAATACCATTCATCATCCCCATTGGCTCGAACAATATAAATCCTTATGCCACATCAAAAGGCATGTTTGATTTTGGAAATCTCAGCACTTCGGGGTCATTTGGCCGGCAGATCTCTTTTGGAAATAGCCAGGATGCCGTACTGAACTCTACATTGAATCTCCAGATGCAGGGAATGCTGGGTGATAGCATCGAGATACATGCCGCCATTACCGACAATAATATACCCATCCAACCCGATGGAAATACTCAGCAGCTAAGTGAATTCGACCAGGTGTTCCTGCAATTCAAAAAAAGAAACTGGCAATTGAACCTGGGTGATATCGACATCCGTCAAAATCAAAGCTATTTTTTGAATTTCTATAAACGTCTCGAGGGAATTTCTTTTGAAACTAACAACCAGATCTCACCACAGTTGAATTCAAATACTCTGGTAAGTGGCTCGATCGCGAAAGGAAAATTTAATCGCAATGTTTTCCAGGGTTTGGAGGGAAACCAGGGGCCGTACCGGTTGACGGGAGCCAATAATGAATTCTTTTTTATCGTCCTGGCTAATACAGAACGCGTTTTCCTGGATGGAGAATTGATGCAGCGCGGCGAAGACCAGGACTATGTGATCAACTACAACACGGCGGAAATTACATTTACGCCAAAGAGAATGATTACGAAAGACACCAGGATCCAGGTGGAATTTGAATATTCGGACAGGAATTTTTTGAATGCTAATCTCTATTTGTCGCAGGATGTAACTATAAACAAAAGGCTGAAGCTTCATGTGGGTGCCTTCAATAACAGTGATGCTAAAAATTCACAGATAAACCAAACGCTTGATGCCAACCAGAAAATGTTTCTGGCTAACCTGGGCGATAGTGTGCAAAATGCATTTTATCCAAATGCCACACTCGATACGTTTGCGTCCGGTAAGATACTTTATGCAAAAATTTATTATAATAATGGTACCACCCTGGATTCTTTCTACCAATACTCTACCAATCCAGACAGTGCCCTTTATAATTTGTCGTTTGTTTTGGTAGGTACCGGGAAAGGGAATTACGACACTTTATACAATGGCGCTAATGGTAAGGTATATCGATTTATTGCGCCAGTGAATGGAATTAAACAGGGAAGCTATGAGCCAGCTCTTTTTTTGGTAACTCCCAAAAAACAGCAGTTGGTAAACCTGGGTATCGACTATGTGCTTACCAAAAATACCCTCGTACGTACGGAAGTGGCGCGGAGTGACTATGACGCCAATACTTTTTCAAAAATCAATAATGGAGATGATGCCGGTTATGCTGCCAAAGTCATTGTAAACAATACGGCGCCCTTACGATCAAGAAACGCCCAGGATATGAAATTGATCACGGGACTGGATTACGAATATGTCCAGGATAAATTCAAACCGCTTGAGCGTCTCCGCCAGGTGGAATTTACCCGCGACTGGGGTTTGCCGCTACAACTAAATCCTGCTACTGAGAATATTTTTAAAGCTTCTGCCGAGCTGAGAAATAAATTCAATAATTCTTTCGGTTACCAGTTTACCAACTACAACCGCAGCGATCACTACAATGGATTTCAGAATTCGATTGTACAAACTGCAACAACCAGGGGCTGGCAAATGCACAATCAATTTATTATTACCAATTTCAAAACCCTTACTTCGACCGGTTATTTTTTGCGTCCTACACTCGACATGAGCAAAGAGCTTTCGGGTCTTTGGGGAATGCGCCTGGGCGGCAGTTATTCACTGGAGCAAAATCAAACGAAGGATAAGATCACCGATACGCTTGATTTAACCAGTTTTTCATTTTCCACCTATTCTCTTTATCTGCAATCCAATCCGCGGAGAAAGAACAAATATGGGGTTACATTTTTTACGAGGACTGATAAATATCCATTTTATAAGGGCCTCGTCAAGGGTGACAAAAGTTATAATGTAAATCTTACTACGGAGCTGATCAATAACATTCATAACCAATTTTTGCTAAATGCCACCTACCGGCGGTTGAAAGTGTTGAATGCTCAACTTTCCGGGCAGAAAGACGACAACACAGTACTTGGCCGGGCTGAATACATAGCTAATGAATGGAAAGGCCTTCTTATTGGCAATGTGTTGTACGAAGTGGGAGCCGGCCAGGAACAAAAAAGGGATTTTGCCTACCTCGAAGTGCCCGCGGGGACCGGTCAATATGCATGGATCGACTATAATAATGACGGTGTGCAGCAATTGAACGAGTTTGAATTGGCTGCCTTTCCCGATCAGGCCAAATTTATTCGCGTATTCACACCTACCAATGAATATATCAAGGCAGACTACAATACCTTCAACTATAGTGTTTCGATCAACCCGCATGCCCTCCTGAACCGATCATCCATGAAAGGGATTGGCAAACTTCTGTCAAAAACAAACTGGCAGTCTTCACTGCAGGTGTCCAACAAGTCCGTAGCCAAGAGCAATTTTCAGTTCAATCCATTCAAATATGGTTTAAATGATACGGCATTGATCACACTGACCACAGTTGCACTCAATACATTTTCGTTTAATCGTTTTAATGGAGGATGGGGTTTTGATGTTTCCAATCTGCAAAACTCCGGAAAATCCCTTCTTACCTACGGTTATGAAAGCCGTAAACAGGACGACTGGTCATTTAAAGTGCGCGTAAACCTAAGCCGGTCGCTCACATTTGACATTAACACCAAAAAAGAACTCAATACTTTAAGCACCGCGAATCCCCAGTTCGAGAACCGGAACTATACCATACACGAATACCTGGAGGAGCCGAGGCTGACTTTTATTCACGGCACCATATTCCGTTTCGTTACCAGCTATTCGTATGACGTAAAAAAGAATGATACGGCATTTTTGGGCGGGCAGAAGGCAATTTCCAATGCTTTGAATCTTGAAACAAAATACAATGTGCTGCGCAGCGCATCGATTGGCGCGAGTTTTACATTCAACAATATAAATTTCAAGTCCGTGTATCCCAATGATGCGAATAGCACTGTGGGCTACATCATGCTGAATGGATTGTTGCCCGGCAAAAATTATTTATGGAATCTAAACTTCACAAAAACATTATTGAATAATCTCGAACTGCGGGTTGAATATGAAGGAAGAAAGGCAGGCGAATCCCGCATTGTTCATCGCGGTACGGCCAGTCTGAATGCGCTATTTTAGAAATTTTTCGACGCGTTCATTTTTCTTTGGCAAACTCCCATTTCCGGGTGTGTTAGTGATCCGGTTTTTTGATCCCTCATTAGCAAAATCATTCAAGAAGGATGTTCGGCGCTTAAACATTAAACCGGAAATGCATTACATCACCGTCCTTCACGGTGTATTCTTTGCCCTCTATCCTGAGTTTGCCGGCATCTCTCGCGGCCGCCTCGGAACCATAAGAAATATAGTCTTCATAGGAGATTATCTCGGCTTTGATAAAACCCTTTTCAAAATCCGTATGAATCACGCCGGCCGCCTGAGGTGCTTTCCATCCGCTATGGATGGTCCAGGCCCGCACTTCCTGTGCTCCTGCAGTAAAATAGGTATTCAGGTTCAATAGGCGATAGGCTGAATGGATCAGCCGGTCCAATGCAGGTTCTTCCATCTTGTACTCTTCCATGAACAATTCTCTGTCGGGGCTTTCCATCGAAGAAATTTGCTCCTCGATGGAATTATTCATCACAATGATCTCGGTGTGTTCCTTTTTGGCTATCTCCTTCAGTGCATTTGAATAATCATTTCCTGAGTGCATCGAAGCTTCATCCACGTTGGCAACATATAAAATGGGCTTATCGGTCAAAAGAAAAAGATCGGCAATAGCCATTTTGTCTTCCGGCGTCAATGCCAGCTCACGAATATTCTTACCAGCTTCCAGGTGATCCAGGCATCTTTTAAGGACCGGCAATTCCCTACGGAGTTTGGCATCTCCGGTTTTAGCCAGTTTTTCCGTTCGTTGTATTTTCTTCTCCACACTTTCGAGATCTTTTAACTGGAGCTCTGTATCGATTACATCTTTATCCATTACGGGGTTGACCGGACCTTCTTCGCGCAAGATATTATCGTCATCAAAACAACGGACCACATGAATGATGGCGTCCACTTCACGGATATTTGCCAGGAATTTATTTCCCAGCCCTTCCCCTTTGCTGGCTCCCCGAACCAGCCCCGCGATGTCAACGATTTCAATTTGCGTGGGTACAATACGTTGCGGATGTACCAACTCAGCCAATTTATATAATCTTGGATCGGGTACATCAACAAGCCCCACATTCGGTTCAATGGTGCAAAAACGATAGTTGCTGGCCTGCGCCTTCGCATTGTTACTTACCGCATTAAAAAGTGTTGATTTTCCAACGTTCGGAAGACCGACAATACCAGCCTGCAATGCCATTCTTAAAAGTTTACATTATAAATGGGGGGCAAAGATAATTCGACAATTCTGCAATCCGGCAATTCAGCGATGGAATTAGCCAATGTGCCCGTGTGGAAATCTTCTGATTCTTATGTGCCTGCTATACTTTCATTGGTGGATTGCCAATTCGTAAAATGGGAATACCCTATCTTCATTAAATGGCATTAAGTCGGATCTGGTCAGCCTTCATAATGGTATCTGTTTTTGTGGCCTTATTTAAATGGATCTTTAGTGGCGATGAGAAGATCTTCAGCCGTATGGTTACGGGCAGGGCCGACGATCCTGTTGATACAATACGGTATTCTTTGTATGGAAGTGAAACAGATGGTCCTGACAATAGCAAATCAAAATACTTAAGTGGTTTTGGTTACGTGCCGGCCGACTCCCTGCATCCTGCTTCAGTTTTGATTGCCCTGGATGCTTCTTCCATTGATTCATTGAGGGCACAGAGCCCGGAAAAAAAAGTCTATAGCTTTCATGCCTTACAGTACCGACTTATCCGGCCAACCGATGGTCTTATTGAAACATGCAAAACAGCCGTTACCATTTCACTGGGTCTTATCGGCCTTCTTGCGTTATTCATGGGATTTCTAAATATCGCCGAAAAAGCAGGTGGTATCCGGTTTCTTTCCCGTATCGTAGGTCCCTTTTTTTCCAAACTTTTTCCAGAATTACCAAAAGATCATCCTGCTATGGGACATATGATCATGAATTTCTCGGCAAATCTTCTTAACCTCGATAACGCCGCCACTCCTTTTGCCATTAAGGCCATGGAAAGTCTGCAGGAGCTAAATCCAAATAAACATACAGCTTCAAATGCACAGATCATGTTCCTTTGTCTTCACGCGTCCGGGCTAACACTTGTGCCGGTAACCATAATTGCTTTGCGTGCAGCCGCAAAGTCCCAAACACCAACGGATATATTCATTCCTTGTCTCATTGTCACTTTTGTTGCCACCCTGGCCGCACTCAGCATCGTATCTATCCGTCAGCGCATTAATATTTTTCAACCGGTAGTGCTGGGCTGGATCGCTGGTATTTCGGCCATCATAATAGCACTGGTTTTGTATATTCGGTCCCTTCCGCTGGACCGTATTCAGCTGGTTTCAGGAATGATGAGCAATGGACTTCTTTTAGCCGTGCTTTTACTAATTGTTTTGGGCGGCGTTTACAAAAGGATCAATCTGTTTGATGCATTCATCGAAGGCGCCAAAGGTGGTTTTGAAACGGCTGTTCGAATTATCCCGTATCTCGTAGGGTTACTGGTCGCCATCAGCCTGTTGCGTACCAGTGGAGTATTTGATGTGATCATAGTAGGTTTGAAAGATCTGTTTTTATCGTTGGGTGTTGATACAAAGTTTGTGGACGCCTTGCCCACAGCACTCATTCGGCCCCTTAGTGGAGCAGGTGGCAGGGGTATGATGGTGGACACGATGAGAATATTCGGCCCTGATTCTTTTGCTGGCAGGTTAGCCAGTATGTTTCAAAGCGCTTCCGATACTACATTTTATGTGGTAGCTGTTTACTTTGGAGCAGTCAATATCCGCCATACACGTTACGCTATTGGAGGAATGTTGCTGGCCGACCTCGTGGGTGTTATCACTGCTGTCTTCCTGGCCTATCTGTTCTTTAAATAGAAAAGACTGCAATGGCAGTCTTTTAGAAACCGTCCGTATATAATGAATTATTATTTAGCAAACGTAAAACGGGCCGAAAAGCCTATCGCGGCCGGTTCGAAATTGATATCGGATACCAGGTTTAATTCAGGCTTCCAGTCGAGCGAGATATTGATAGGAACACTGGCAAATTTATAGTCTAACCCTACAACGCCCTGCGCCCCAAAATAATTTGTATTCACATCACGCGCTTTATTAACGTCATAAGTTTTTCCAAATCCCAGGTAAGCGCCTCCGCCATAGTACCACCGGAGACCAGGCGTGGAGAGAGGTTTGTACAATTCTAACATCGCGCCCAACGATAGCGGATCACTGAATGAAAAATAGCCCTCCACAGCCGTATTGTCTTTGATAAAATGTTTGAGCGTGATCGCATTACTTACGATAGGAGAATTATTGCTAAGCCGGATCCCAATCGCCGTTTTGTAGTCGGTGCTGATCGCGGAGGCATTGTCCACCTGCTGGGCACGTAGCGATTGCAAAAATGCAAGTGCAAAAACAGTAAGAATGGCGGGAGCTATTTTCTTCATAAAAATTTTATTTGATTCGATGTTAACGAAAATGGTGCCACCATATTTTAAATAAAATGTAAAAGAAATCAGAAGGAGAAAGGCAATAGGACGCTCTTAACAAACTGGAATGATCACTCCATACTAACTGGTAAGGAAACGTTAATGGACTCAGATGCCCATTGTCGAATGCGAACGGAGATGGAACATCAGCTCAATGGGATCAGTGGCAGATTCACTTATTGATAGAGATCGTACTTGGTTTTAGGTCGCCGGTCATCCATCCATTTAAAGTTTTTTAATCGCAGTTCTTCCGGAGTCTTTGAATGCATGGGCCAGAGGGTTCCCTTAACATCACTGCGAAATACCACTCTCTGTAATTCCTTGTCCTTGCCCGTGGAATCAGGACTGAAATAAATATCAATCAGGTCCGATGTGGACTGGTTGACCCCGGTGAAGGAGCTGTCTTCATTCTGTATGTAATAAATACATTCCGCAAAACCCCTGGCGCGAACCGAATCTATGGAGCCATCGGTCAGATAGCCATCCATCCGCAATGATTTTATCTGGTTATAGAAATCTCCCTGTACTTTATTGATCAGCAAACTGTTTTCGAAAACCTTCATCCGGTCGGCTTTCCGATTCCTGGTGAGCAGTAAAATGGTATCTCCTGTTACCTGGCTTCCTTTCGACCATACAATCGGGTCCTTGTATAAACGAAATATGGAATCCTTGAATGAATAGAACATACTGTCGCAAACAGATTGGACAGAATCGGAGAAGATCCGTACATGATAAAAGGCCTGAAAATAACGGTCGGTGCTGTCTTTAGTTTTTGTATCGATAGTTTTAGTCGTTCTCACGGTATCTATCTTCAATAGCACCGTGTCCTTATTCAGGGAATCAGCAGACTCAATGAGGTCGCTGAGCCGTGCAGAAAACAGGGTATCTGCTGTGATATATATCGAGTCGTCTTCCTGCTTCACGATCATCAATGGTTTGTTGAAAGCCAGGAATGATTCCGTTTGACTATTTGAGAAGATCTCACCGGCGATAACAGTTGTCTGTTGCGCCGTATCTATGATCACCGCGTTTCCTTTGATCTGGGAGATATGGGTGCTGTCGTTCGTGACGATGAGATCGCCGGTATAACGCCGGGCGCCGTCCTGGATGATCGGTCTTCTTCCAAATTCCGCTTTTTTATTTTTCGTATCATAGTAACCTTCGCTTGTAATGATAGTCCGGTGACTGCTGTCCACGATAAAAGTTTTAGCTATAAACCTGGCCACCTCGGTTTCCGTATTATACAGCAACGAGTCAGACTTGAGGGTGTATGAAGGATCCTTCAGATCCACATTCTTTTTGAAATAGATGTCCTTAAGATCTGTATAGTAATAACCTTCCTGGCTGGTGAGAACGGATTTTTTATTATTTACAACAGTGCCGCCTTCGGTATAAATGCCCAGTTTGGTATCCACGTCATATTCGAGATTATTTGTAGTCAGCGTGGCTTTACCATCTGTAAGGCGCACGTTTTTCTGCAAATAGGCAATTCGTTTGTCGGTGAGATAACGCAAGTAATCCGAAAAAGCGTTGGTCGTATCGGCGTCGTTGATATGCACATGGCCAAAAGCCTCGAATACATGGATCGCATTATTGATCACGCAACTGTCGCAGTAAAAAAGAGTGTTTGCCTGCTTTAAACGGACGTCGCCTGTTAAGATTTGCAGTTCGGTCGTGTCGTTGGTTTTGAGAAACTGGAGGCGTTTAGCGGCCAGGATTTCAACTTTTTTAATAGTATCCGTTGACTGCGCAGATGTTTTTTGAAAAAGCAGGGAAATGCAAATACACAGAAAAAAACAAACAGCTTTTAGATTCATTGTTTTAAACTTGGCGCAACCGAATCTTTCTGAAGTGGCGAAGTTAAATAGCCACCTTTGTCCTTCTTCCCGAATACGGAAATATTAACGTAGCGTTTAGGGTGCGCCTTGATGTCATCGATCAGGATCTCCAGGCCAAGTGAAGTATTACGGAGGTTGTCATATAGCTTGGAATCGTTCATCAATAATCCAAGAGTTCCGTTATTGTGGTTGAATTTATATACAACGCTATTCAGTTGGTTGATGGTTGACTGAAGGGAATCGAGTGTCTGCTTTAGATTCAGGCTGGCAAGTTGTTCGGTGGTGGCATTCACGTTGTGCAGGATGCTATTGATGGTATCATTATTCGTTTTCAGATTGCCGGTAACATCATTTAAGTTTCCAATAGTTTTTGCCAGCAAACCAGTTTCGGTGTTGAGTAATTTTTCCAAAGAAGCAGAAGAAACCAGCAAATTGGAAATGATTCCCTGGATATTATTCTTGGTGCCGGGATCAAATAACCGCCCTACGGCCCCAAGTACCAGGGTAAGTGAGTCAATAGCTGTTCTTGCTTTTTCGAGAGTAGGAGTTACCTGCGAGGTAAGATCACCTAAAATACCCCCATTCTTGCGCGTATCGATCGTATCTCCATTTTTCAGATAGGAGGTGCTGCTGCCCAATTGAATATTAATGTAAGGAGATCCGGTCAATGGCGAAGAAATGTATGCTACGGAATTGGAAGGAATATTTACGTTGCTGTTGATATTAATGGCTACTACAATTCCAGAAGCATTCCGGTCAGTGAACGTTTTGTCATACACCTTGCCAATCGTATTGCCCTTTATCTTTACTTCATTGGATTTTTCCAGGGAACCCACTTCATCAAAAACGGCATAGACCATTCGTCCTTTCACAAACACATTGTGTCCTTTCAGGTAATTGAAACCGAGAATTAAAAGAGTGAGTGCAACAATGGTCAATATTCCGACTTTGGTCTCATTACTGATCTTCATGCTAAGTTATTTTCCCTGGCTTTTCGGTAACAGCCGCCAAATTAATTAATTATTTCGAGAAGGTGAGAGGAAGAAGTCCTCATCCGGCTTGATAAACAGCCTAAATAGGGAGAACTTTTCTAAAATGCTTTTTTGTCGTCCGTGATCTGCCGGGATTCGAGTTTTTGTTTATATTCTTTCAGCGCATCTATAATGTTTGAAACGATTTCATCCTGGCCTTTATCGCTGTTAATATATTCTTCTTCCTCCTTACTGGTAATGAAGCCAATTTCTACGAGAACGCTGGGCATACCTGTTGCCTGAAGCACCCAGATCCCTTTATCGTTACGTTGTTTCACGCCACCCCGGTATACTCTTCCCTGGCTCTGAAAGCCTTTTTCGATAAGGTCCCCAAATGTCAGACTCTTGCGAAAATAGTTTTGAGCATAGACCAGCATCCGGGAGCGCTCCACCGGGTCGGACGGATCGGGCAAAGTAATGGCCGATGTAGAATCAATTTCACCATATTCATCATTTTTTGAAACCGAATTTACTTTTGCATCGCTCTTGCTGATAGCCCAAATATACGTTTCGGTACCCTCGGCAGCGTTGGGAGTGAACCAATACCGGTATTGAGGAACTTTCTTCGTTACTTTTTTCTTTTTCCTTTTCACCGTCACTGTCCTGTAACCGGTCAGCTGACTATGGCGAATGGGAGGAGCGGCATTGCAGTGAATGGCGATGAACAAATCACCACCCGATGAATTGGCAAGATCTGCCCGGTAGCGTAAGGCGTCTGTTTTATTGCTTTTATTTCCCGGCAATATATCCGTGGTTCGTGTATAAACAATCTTCATGTCGGGAAATTCCTTTTGGATCGCCGCTCCCAGTTTCATCGAAACGGCGAGACTTACCTGCGCTTCCGTAGAGAAACTGCCCCTGGCACCCTGGTCAAGTCCACCATGACCGGGATCTATGATAATTGTGCGTAACAGCTTTTTTGATTGGGAAAAGACGGAGAAGGTAAAAAGCAGGGGGATAAAAAGAAAAAAGAGAGAAGCGACGGGTATTTTAATCATTGGAATGGATTAAATGGCAAGATAAACATAATACTATAAATTGTTCTTTCCTGTTACCGTCATGGAAGGGGCAATGAATTCAGGCTTTTTTCCGATAGTGGTTGACGGATTTGCCCACTGCTATTGATCAATTGCTGGTGCAATCCTATCCACGAAACGTAGTTTTTGACGGCTTCCGTCACACATTTTGCAATTTCCTGTTGGCCTTCCTTACTATTCAAATAATCTTCCTCTTCCGGGTTGGTGAGAAAACCGGTTTCCACCAAAACGCTCGGCATAGCTGTGGCCTGTAGTACCCAAATCCCGATTTGCCGTTGTTGTTGCCCGCTACTTGTACGGCCGGCTTTTACAAATTCGTCCTCAACAAAACCCGCCAGGGTCGCACTCCTTTTGAAAAACTGCTTGGTCTTTAAAAGCGCCAATGCAATGAATTCGGGTGAATTCGGATCAATGTCACCATAGTTCTGCTTATAATTTTCTTCTTCCAGCATCGGCGCATTTTCACGAACGGCAACTTCTTTGTCCTCATTCTTATGAGCACCCCAGATGTAGGTTTCTGTACCCTTTCTCAGATTGGGAGTGGTCCAATATCTGTATTGCGGAACTTTGCGGATCAATTTATGCCGTTTACTTCCTTTGCCGGCATATGTTGTGACTGTTTTGGTTCCTATGCGCTCACTATGGCGGTTGGGGGGCATGGCATTGCAGTGAATGGAAATAAACAGGTCGCCATGATTTTCGTTTGCGATCTCAGCCCGGCGATGCAGGGCAACAATGTTTTCATCTGTCCGCGTTTGAACGATCTTTATGTCCGGCAATGCCTCGCTCAGTTGTGTTTCCAGTTCTTTGGATATAGATAAACATATATCGTCTTCGTATGAATAAGCTCCTTTGGCTCCGTTGTGATTTCCATTGGGCATGATACCATGGCCGGCATCGATAATGATCGTTTTCAAGCTTTTTTTGGAAAGGTTGTCATTGAGAGGAGAAAAAGAAAATAGAGCCAGCACAAACGATGCAAACAGTCCAACCAAAATCGCTTTTCTCAACATACCGGATAAATTGAATGATGACAGTTTGATCCCCGGGGAACCTGTCGGGTTTAATCTTCACAAATTGTTTAGAGTTAATGAAATAACTCCTACTCATAAAGAGCTATTTTTGTTTAACCCGTATGAGGCAACTGCGCAAATTTAGATCAAATTATCTTTCGGCCGGGTTACTGACTGCTGCTTTTGCCTGTTCGTTTTGCTCAGTAACGTTTCATTCCGTCGCAGCTCATATACCTGATACATATTTTTACAGCGCTTTAACAAGTATTGCCGATACCATTCATCCATTGCAAAGAATGGATTCAGTAATTAAAGACGATACTGCCAAATCTCCGTTGAATGATACCATTCCCCAAACTTCGATTGATTCGAACAGAATAGCCAAGGATTCCCTAAATGACTCTACACACGTTCTGATTTCTGATACAACTAAACCAGGTCAACGCGCCGATACATTTGCTTTCAAGGTTTCAAAAGATTCATTGGACGCGCCTATTGTCTACGAAGCTGCCGACTCGGCTGTTGTGCAGGTGCAGGCAAAAAAAATCTACCTCTATGGAAAGACAAAAACAGACTACAAGGATATAACGCTTACTGCACCCAAAGTGGAACTGGATCAGCAGACCGAAATATTAACAGCCTATAATAAACTGGATAGCTCAGGAGAAGTGGAAGAGCGGGCGAATTTCAAGCAAAAAGATGAGCAGTTTCAAAGCGATACCATTCATTTCAATTTTAAGACCCAGAAAGGATTAACCAAAAATACATACACAGAGAATGGAGGCGCTTTTATTCAGGCCTCCCTGGCAAAAAAGGTTAACCCCACAACCATGTATGCCAAGAACGGAGTAATGACCACCTGTGACTATGACGATCCTCATTTTGGATTTCACTATAATAAAATCAAGATCATAAATAATAAGCTGGCTGTATCAGGCCCGATTCACCCGGAATTTGAAGGAGTGCCTATTCCCATTTATTTGCCCTTTGGCATTTTTCCATTATCGAAAGGCAGGCATTCGGGAATGATAGCCCCTTCCCTGGAAACTAATGAACAACGCGGCCTTGGATTAGTGAATGGCGGATATTATAAAGTGATCAATGATTATTGGGATGTCAGGCTCGTCGGTGACATCTATTCATACGGAAGCTGGAGAGCTACCATCACGCCCAATTATTTCCGTCGGTACAGGTTCCGTGGTGGATTCAATGTTACCCTGTTAACGACCAAACAAAATTTTAAAGGTGATCCCGACTATATAAAAAACAAAAGCCTGTCTTTTCAATGGACTCATTCACTCGATAGCAAGGCCCGCCCCGGAACCAGTTTTACCGCGAATGTGAATGCAAGCTCCACGAAGTTTAACCGGTTCGTGACCGATGTACCGCAACAAAATTTTCAGAACATGCAAACTTCGTCCATCACCTACTCCAGAACTTTCTGGGATAACAAGATCAACCTGACGGCGAGTGCTAACCAAAACCAAAACAATACCCTTCACTATATCAATCTGAACCTCCCGAATGTTGGATTTTCGATAGCTACCCTGTATCCTTTTCAAAGAAAGGAATCGGTAGGTACCAACAAATGGTATGAAAAGATAGGTATTGGTTATTCAGGAAATTTTACCAACAACGTTAGCTTTTATGATACCGTATCCTACGGAAAGAATGGGGTCAAACCGTTGCTGAAATACCTCCTCGATACGGCGCAGTGGGCCTATCGCCAAACAATACCACTTGCTCTGGCACTTCCTACACCCCCGATCATGGGAGGTGCCATTGTGATAACTCCGGGTATCTCATACACGCCCAATTTTTTACAAAGGCTTACCGTCTATCAATGGGACACGGCTAGAAATAAAGTAGATACTTTCTTGCGGCGGGGGTTGTTCCTGCAACAACAAGCTGCATTTTCCCTGACTATGAATACGGCCGTATTTGGCACATATGAATTCAAAAATTCAAAAATCATCGCCATACGCCATGTCATGCGCCCCACCATAGGGTTCACATTTGCTCCTGATCTAAACAAAGGATATATCAAAAAGGTCCAAATCGATTCCGCCGGCGATCGCACGTTGACTTATGATCAGGCTACCGGAAGTATACTGTCTTACACGACAGGGCGACGATCGGCCTCGATAAATTTTCAATTGGACAATAACCTGGAGATGAAAGTCCATTCCAAAAAGGACACGACCAACGGTGGCATTAAGAAAGTGAAACTGATAGATGGATTCGGCTTTACTACTAACTACAACCTCCTGGCTGATTCCTTTGCGCTTAGTAATCCCAGTTTCTATTTGCGAAGCAGCCTGTTTCAAAAGATCAGCATTACCGCCAATGCCATCCTGAACCCTTACGACTATGACAGCAGGGGATTTCCGGTAAATAAATTGTTTTCCCGGAGTGGCAAGTTTTACCCGGGCCGGATCAGTAATGCCAATCTTGCTGTCAGTGCCAATTTTCAAAGCAAACCAAAAGACAAACAGGTAGAAGAAAACAGGCAAAAGGCGATGAACGACATCTTGCAGGACCCCAACCTGATCGGTCAGCAGGACCTGATGGACTACATGCGGCAAAATCCTTCCGAATTTGTCGATTTCAATATTCAGTGGAGCCTGAATCTCAGTTTAAGTCTTTCTTATTTTCAACAAATAAAACCCGACTATTCCGGTTTTCAAAACACATTGAATTCAAATATTAATTTCGGCGGAAGTTTTCTTCTTACTCCTAAATGGAATTTTAATGGTAATGGGTACTTTGATCTGACGACTCACAAGCTTCAAATGTTCCAGATGAATATTTCCCGCGATATGCATTGCTGGCAACTGAATATTAGCGTTACTCCCGTAGGGCTCTACCGGTTTTTCAACGTTACCATTAATCCCAAAGCCTCTATGCTACAGGACCTGAAGATCAACCGGACAAGATCTTACACCAATTTCTAAAAAGTAAAAATGAAAAAAAGCAAAAAGTAAAGTCGCTTACTTTCGCAGGCAAATGATTTGTCCTGGACAAGCGGGGATGTATCCGGGTTTCCTATTTACTTTTTTAATTTTCATTTTGAATTTGCAATATAATACCCCTTCATCAATTCGAAAACATTTGCTTTCAATTCTTCCATGTTTTCAAATTTTGCCGGACTAACCGGCTCGAGGTAGTGCAGTTCAATGGTCGTTGGCCAGAAAAAGAATTTTTTCGGGGGAAGCACTTTATTCGAATTAAATATTAACGCAGGTAAAATATCTTTACCCGAATCGAAAGACAGGCGGAAAGCACCATCATGAAATCGTTGCAGGGGCTGATTTGTCTTATTTCGGGTTCCTTCAGGATAAATGCACATATGCAAACCCATTTTCAGCACTTCTTTCATCTCACGATAACTCTCCTTGCGGCTTTCCTCGTTTTTCCGGTCCACTAATATGCTTCCTCTTTTATAGATAATCCCAAACAGGGGGATCCGTGACATTTCGATTTTGGCAATCGTCTTATTGGCACCGGGCATAAAAGGAACCGATACAGGTACATCTATCAGCGCATTGTGGTTGAATATGATAATATAATTTTCACCGGGAGCAAAATGATTTTTTCCTTTCACTTTCAGCCGGATACCCGACAAAAAAAAGAAGACAATCATCCAGGCACGGAATATCCCCTGCATGATGTATGATCGTTTCGGTTCCTTCCAAAGACCCGATGACCAAAGAGGGAGGAATATGATCAACATCGTGATGATAAACACGAGGGCTGCCCAGGCAGCCAGTACCCGGCCCAGGATATTTTTAATGAAAGGCATATCCAGCGATGTCCTTAAAGATTGACTGTTTCAATTGCAACCATTCGTTTTTAAGAACACTGAAGTAAATCGAATCCCTGCGGCGATTATTCCACATCGTCATGTGGCTGCGCAAAACGCCCTCTTCCTTACCGCCCACTTTGCGAAGTCCCTGCTTAGCCCGTTCATTTAAGACATCCGTTTTAAATTCGACTCTCATAAAATCCATTTCTTCAAATGCATAACGCATCATACAATATTTCGCATGAAAATTTATTCCCGTTTTGCGATACGGTTTTCCCAGCCAGCTCCAGCCGATTTCAGCACGACGATCATGATAAGCAATATTTCCGAGGCTGCTACTGCCGGCAATCTGTCCGCTTGTTTTGTCAATGATCGTAAATGGCCTGCGGTTGCCTGCCGCCCGGTCACTATGGGCAGCATCCATCCATTTAGCCAGTTGGCTGCTATCTGCAAGATTCAATGTGAAGTATTCCCACATTTCCCTATCCTGCGCCAATGCCAGGAATGCATCAGAATCGGCATGTTCCAGGGGTCGTAGCAAGACCCGCTCCGTTTCGATGGCGAGCTCCGGATGAATGGTTTTTGATGTTGTGATCTGATTCATGACCATATGTTTAAAGATTCCAGTCGATGGGATCAATTCCCTGTTTTACGAGATATTCATTGGCCTTTGAAAAATGGTGGCACCCTAAAAATCCTGAAACTGAAAGAGGTGAAGGATGGGCAGCAGTGAGAACCAGGTGTTTTCTTTCATCAATCAACACTTTTTTTTCCCGGGCAAATTTTCCCCAGAGCAAAAAGACCAGGTGCTGCTTAATTTCAGACAATTTTTGGATCACCATATCTGTAAATGTGGCCCAGCCGATCTTCGAATGACTCATCGGTTCTCCCGCCCGTACGGTCAGAGATGCATTTAATAAAAAAACACCCTGCGATGCCCACCGGGAGAGATTGCCGCTGGAAGGGATCCTCATGCCGATATCTTCATGCAATTCCTTAAAAATATTGATGAGTGACGGAGGAGGTGGAATTCCATCCGGAACAGAAAAGCAAAGCCCATGTGCCTGCCCTGCACCATGATACGGATCCTGTCCAAGTATGACCAGCTTTACCTGCTCGAAAGGAGTCGAATTAAACGCATTGAAGATCAGGGTACCCGGCGGATAAATCAATTTTCCCTGGGATTTCTCAAACTTGATATGTTCCGCAATATTTCCGAAATACGGTTTGTCAAATTCCTCTTGTAAAATTTTTTTCCAGCTGGCATTTATTTTCACATCCATGGACTGATCGCAGTTCGTCTTGGTTTTGAATTCTTGTCGGCCGAAGTTACCTTAAAAACAAAGAATGGTTTTTTAGAAGGGGCCATTACTTTTACAAAAAAAAGAACATGAAGCTTTTTCTGATCAGGTATACCAAACTAATTTTCATCTACCTGCGTCTTCATGTGATTTTCCGGCTTTTCAACGGATTGTTTTCAAATTTTTTATTCCTGAACCGGCTGTCATCCTGGGCAGCGAAGAATCGCCGGATTCCTTATAACGATTTTCCGTCCAGGTGGAATTATCAAAAACGCTATTCCTTATATCAATGGGTTATGTCAAATGAACAATTGAGTGAAATTCCCATTAATTACCTGGAATTTGGTGTTGCTGATGGTCATTCCTTCCGGTGGTTTGTTCAACAGAATCATAACCAGCAAAGTTGCTTTCACGGGTTCGATACTTTCACGGGGCTTCCTGAAGATTTTGGGGTTTATAAGAAAGGAGATTTTAACCGAAATCAACATCCTCCAGGGATTGCAGACGGGCGGGTTTCATTTCATGCAGGACTTTTTCAGCAAACACTTCCCGGTTTTCTAAATAGTCTGAAGAAGGAAAACAGAAATATAGTGATGCTGGACGCAGACCTTTATTCATCCACCTTATATGTTTTAACATCTTTGGCGCCCTTCCTTAAAAAGAATGATATCATTTTCTTCGACGAATTCGCGGTGCCCACCCATGAATTCAAGGCCTACGCGGAATTTAGCCAGTCATTTTATATGCCCCTCGAATTGATCGGGGCCGCTAACAATTACTATTTTGTGGCGTTTAGAGTTATGAAGACAGAATGAATCCGAAAGTGAAATGTAAATGAAGCTGGACTAACCTTAAGGAAGGTATAATATTTTGTGATCCGGACAAGAGCCCAACAGTCTTTTATTCGAATTTTCATTGTGCCTGACAATCCTCACAATACGAATTAAATGCTAGATGAAGCGCCCGAAATCAAAAAAGAAACTTCAATCTTCACTCTCATAAACTATAAGGGTAACTCGTTACAGTATAGGCCTACTTTCTATGGCTTGTTCGGCAGCCAGCTCCGGCTTCTTGACCAGTTTCCGCGGCAATATGCGCGACCAGAATCCATCATCGAAGCATGCCAATGCCGGTACGATAGATAACCAGTTCAAAAAAGAAAGATTTCCACTTAGAATTAAATTGATCTGAAAAAGAATAATAATAACGCCGGCAATATGTCGACCTATGCGTGGCCAAAATGCAAAAAAAGGTGCGATCAATTCTGCCAATCAATTAAACCAAACGCCAATTTTCAAGATTGACCGGGGAAGAAAATGAAACCAACGGCTCAGGGGACCGGGGATCAGTTGCGTTTCGAAATGATAGTAAAGGGCTGTGCTGTTTCTCCAAATCTCATCGCCTCGTAATTTAATCAAACCGACGCCTATAATTAACCTGAAAACCAACCAGCGAAAGAGAATGTAATAAGCAGTGAGGGAGCTTGTCGCGGTAAATATTTTGTAGCTTCGTTCTTACCAAAAATGTTGAACTCAACTTGTCTGACCCAAGGTTATATGATGAAAAATTGCTGCTGCTGCAAATTTCCGGCGGAAGCGAAAGGGCGTTTCGAGCAATTTACGATATCTATTTTCCACGTCTCTCCAGTTTTTGTTTCAAATTGTGCAAATCAGAAACCGCCACTGAAGAGATAGTTCAGGAAGTTTTCATCAACTTGTGGACGCATCGCAGCAAGCTGGCGGATTTAAGTAGCTTCGAAGCATATCTGTTTTCCATGACGCGGAACCGGGTTATCGACTACTTTCGGTTATTGGCTAAACAGGCCAAAGTAATCCAAATCTGGTTAACGCAACGGAATGACGGGGAAAATGAGATCGATGAACAGCTAGACTCTGAAGGGCTTCAGTCGCTGATTGCTGACTCAATTAATCAGTTGTCTCCCCAGAAAAAAAAAGTCTTCGAGCTGAGTAGGGAAAAAGGACTTAGCCACGATGAGATCGCAGAAATGCTCCAACTTTCGAAAAGCACGGTAAAAAATCATCTCTCCGAGACGTTGCAATACATCCGCAAGCACTTGGCACACGCGGCCAAGCTCGCCAGCCTACTACTCGTTCTCGCAAAAGTCCTGGAAAAATAAAAAAATTTCCCACCCGGGCAGTACGTTAAGCCGCATTTCACGTCTTTTCTGTTATAAATCGTTTTTTATGGCGATCTCTTCGGAGCGGCTAACTTATCTTATAAAAAGGTATTCAGCGGATGAATGTACCATCCCCGAACTGAAGGAATTATTAAAAGGAATCGACGAATCCGAAGGCGACGATGACCTCAACAGTGCATTGCGGGCCGAATGGGATAGCCAATCTGACCTTGAAGTGCCGCCAGTCATCGATAAGGAATCAATTTATGCGCAAATTATCCGGTCCACTTCGATAGGCAAATCCCGCCGAATGTTCCCGCGCTGGACGCGCGTTGCTGCCGCAGCATCTCTTATTATCGTGATGGCTGGAGTGGCGTTAATATACCGCACTCATCCCTCTCACCCGACTAATGCCACAGTTCAACCAATGAAAGTGCAGGACGTTGCACCGGGCGGCAACAAAGCGATGCTAACCCTCGCCAACGGCAGCCGAATTATATTAGACAGCGTCCGCAACGGCGACCTTCCGCCACAGGGCAACTCGCGTCTGTATAAAGCCGATGACGGCAAACTTGTTTATCAGATTAGGACAGGTGGCAACAAGGAGGCAACCACCGGAGCCAATGTTTCAGGAATAGCCGCCAAGGCCCTCACATTCAATACGATCGCAACTCCAATTGGTGGCCAATACCAAGTCACTTTGGCCGATGGGACAAAGGTCTGGCTAAATGCGCTTTCTTCCCTCCGTTTCCCCACGGCTTTTGAAGGCAACGAGCGGGCAGTAGAGCTTTCAGGCGAGGCTTATTTTGAAGTCGCGGTGCAACAGCGTCCTTTCAAGGTCCATATTGTTACACCGGGCAAAAGGGCGATGGAAATTGAGGTCCTGGGTACTCATTTCGATGTCGATGCCTATGCCGATGACCCGTTAGTAACAACCACCCTGCTGGAAGGTCGCGTAAAGATTACCGCCGGCAATAAAAACATGATTCTGGCCCCCGGGCAGCAAGGCAGACTCGACCAAACGGGCGGCCTTCAGCTGGAAACTAGTGCCGATGTGGAAGAGGCCATCGCCTGGAAAAATGGCTATTTCCAATTTGCCGATGCCGATATCCGAACAGTAATGCGTCAGGTTTCCCGATGGTACGGTATCCAGGTTGAGTACAACGGATCGATGCCGGAGAGACAATTTGGCGGCCAGATGCAACGAAGCGCTTATCTGTCTAAGGTTTTACAGGTCCTTGCAGAAAGCGGAGTTCATTTTAAGATCGAAGGAAATAAAGTAGTGATCAGTCAATAGTCACTGCGGGTACCCAAACAAAAACCGGAAGTGTTCTTACCACCTCCGGCGAGTAGCTTGGGCTAACCCCTAACACAATCAATGGAGGACTGCTTATTGTTTAACCCAAACTAAACAAAGTTATGTATTTAATTGCTTGCCGCCGCCAGCAGCCTGGCGACCGGCGATTTTTGACCAAATCGCTGTTGATCATGAAAATGACCGTTGTTTTTATGACAATTGCCTGTCTTCAGGCGTCTGCGAGCATCCATGCGCAGCAGATCACGCTTTCGGAAACGAATGCACCAATCCGGAAGGTGCTTGATGATTTACGCCATCAAACGGGTTATTTTTTCTTTTACGACGCGCGACAGCTAAAGGAAGCCAAGCCAGTTACTATCAAAGTGACAAATGCGGGATTGGAGCAAACGCTCGACCTGTGCTTCCGTGATCAACCACTTACCTACACCATCATCGAAAGGACGGTAGTGATCAAAAGGCGCGAAGAGCCGGAAAAGATGGTTTCGTCACCGGTCGAGATCACAGGAAAAATTACGAACGAAAAGGGAGAACCATTGCCAGGAGTGTCCGTATCTGTCAAGGGAACCAATAAAGGGACAACGACAGACGACCAGGGCAATTTTCGGTTAGTTGCACCGGTAAATGAGCATGTCGTGCTTGAATTCTCAATCATCGGCTATCAGACCCAGCAGTTGACGATTACAAAACAGACCGAATTGCGGATCGTGCTCAAACAGACCGTCAATGATCTCGATCAAATAATCGTGGTAGGTTATGGCACGCAGCGTCAGGAGAACCTCACCGGCGCCGTTACATCGCTCAATACGCAGGATTTCAATAAAAGGCCGCTAGTCAACCTAGCCCAGGGGCTGCAAGGCATGATACCCGGTCTGAATATAAATCTAAATAATGGTCAACCCGGCACTAGGGCCAGCTACAACATCCGCGGAACGACCTCTATCGGGGCGGGCAATACTGGCCTTGACGCGCCGCTGATTCTGGTAGATGGCGTACAGATGGATCCGAACCTGGTCAATCCTGTCGATGTCGAAAACGTAACGGTATTGAAGGATGCCGCGTCATCGGCTATTTACGGCAGCCGCGGCGCCTATGGCGTAGTGCTCATCACTACCAAGAATGCCAAAAAGGACGCCCCATTAACCGTTACCATTAACAGCTCGTATACTACCACACGGCCAACCCGAATGCCGAAATACCTCAATTCCGTCGACTATATCGCTCTTCACCGGGAAGCTGATTATAACGGGCAGATCAGCGGCGGTCAAACTTCCAGTTTCCCTTTCACAGTTGAAGATTCGACCTACGCCACAAATTTCTTTAAGAACCCTCAGCATAATGCGTCCGGCTATCAGGACCCCAACGATCCGACGAGGTATCGATATGTGGGCAATACCGATTGGGTGAAAGTGATGTATCCGGGCTGGGCGCCCCAACAGCAGGAAGAGGTCTCGGTATCTGGCGGCACACAAAAGACCTCTTTTGTAGGATCGATCGGTTATTTCGACCAGAAAGGTTTGCTGCAGGTTGCACATGATGATTACCAGCGCATCAATCCTACCATCAGAGTCTCTACCCAAGCCACGCCCTGGCTCTCGTTTGACCTTAAGACGACACTAAACCATAACAAGAACAATCAGCCGAATGGTGGTAACGGTAGCTGGATACAGGGAGATTCGAGGCCGACCATGCCGGTCTATAACCCAAACAGCACGAATTTCTCTGGCGAAGGTTACTGGACAAATTCCGTAGCATTACTGACGCAGACGGGCCGGAACATCACTACTGGGAATGATCTCTGGTTCACAGGCGGCGTCACCATTACACCTGTTTCACATGTCCGCATAAACGGTGATTATACCTTTAATAACGCCACCCAATTCGAACAGAACGTGCAGAAAGAATTTCCAGAGTACGGCAATAATGGGATCTTCCTCGATTATTATCCGTGGACGATTCCCAACCAAACAACTGAAACCAATGTCAACAATAATTATTATGCATTCAATCTTTACGGCAGCTACGAGAAGACGTTTGGTGGCAAGCATTATTTTAAAGCAACGGTCGGCTATAATCAGGAGCTCAGGCATTATAAGACCGTTTCCACTACCGCCCAATTATTGATTGATCCCAATATCCCATCCATCAACCTAAATGCCGATCCAAAATTGTATGTTGGAGCCAGCGAGTACGAATGGGCAACCAATGGCCTCCTGTATCGGCTTAATTACATTTTCAACCACAAATACCTGTTCGAACTGGACGGGCGCTATGACGGAACTTCGGCCTATCCCAGCGGAAGGCGATATGTTTGGTCCCCCAGCGGCTCTGCTGGTTGGCGTATTTCGGATGAGAAATTTTTTAGCAAGCTCAAGACAACCGTCAATGATCTAAAGGTTCGGGCGTCTTACGGCAGCTTACCAAACCAAGGATTCAATCCCAGTGCACCATCCGACGGAACAGCTTATCCCTATATAGCATTATTACCCACGGGTCAGTCCAACTATATCTTTGGCACTCAGCAGAGCATTTATGTGGGTTCGCCAGGGCTTGTCAGCCCGAATTTTACCTGGGAAACAGTTGTCACCAAAGACCTGGGCTTAGACTGGACGACGCTGGCTACAAGGTTAGCCGGCAGCTTCGATATCTATGAACGCGATACAAAAAATATGCTGGTCAATTCGAAGACCCTTCCCGCCGTTCTCGGCACAGCTCCACCGCTTAAGAATTCTGCGAACCTGGATACCAAAGGCTGGGAACTATCTGTTTCCTGGAAAGATCATATCGGTTCGAAGTTCAGCTATTCTCTCTGGATTGGTCTGTCGGACTATTCCGCCCGGATCACCCGGTACAACCTAAATCCGACCTTAAGCCTGAACGACTACTATCCGGGAGAGAAATTGGGCTCGATTTGGGGTTATGTGACCGATCGATATTTTACATCAGCGGCAGATGCAGGCTCAATCGATCAGACCGCTCTTTACGGCGGCCAGGAAATGGCCGGCGACATCAAATATAAGGATCTCAATCACGATGGGAAGATCACCTACGGAAATAATACGGTCACTAATCCGGGGGATCAGCGGATTATTGGAAATAGTACTCCGAGGTATTCCTACGGTGTCCGGCTCAACCTTAGCTACAAGCAGTTTGAATTGCAGGTCTTTGCCCAGGGCGTTGCTAAGGAGGACTGGATGCCTAGCGATAATGCATTCTGGGGTTTCGAGTCCGAGTGGTCGGTTCCATACATATATATGAAGGATCATTGGACGCCTTCGAATCCCAATGCCTATTTTCCTATCATCCGGTTTGGCGGTGGCAGCAATTTCCAATCGCAAACAAAATATCTGCAAAATGCGGCCTACTGCCGGCTAAAGAATCTGACGCTAAGCTACGGTCTTCCAACAGATATCCTAAGCCGAATGAAATTCAAAGACCTCAGGGTTTTCGCAACCGGTCAGAACCTTTTCGAATTGACCCGGCTTTTCAAAGCGTACGACCCGGAAACACTAGGCTTCTCGACCTATCCGCTAAATAGAGCGATTTCTTTTGGTGTCAAAGCCAGCTTTTAACCTATCAATCATTTTCAATACTAATTGATATGAACAAGAAATATATTCCACTCTTTTGCGTAGCGGCCATTTGGTTTGTGTCATGCAATAAGCAACTTAACCTTTACCCGCTGGATGCACTCAGCAGCCCCACTTTTTTCAAGGATTCCAGCGACCTTGAGCTCTATTGCAACCAGTTTTATCAATACCTGCCGATCCAAAACACGGAATTTGAAAAGAATTCCGATAACCAGGTGCCACTCTCACCTGATCCCTTTCTCTCGGGGCTATACGTCGCCCCGGTCATCGGCGGGGGTTGGAATTTTTCCAATATCCGGGCTTGTAACTATTTTTTGCAGCGGTACCAAAAGGCTGCCGCACCGCTCTCCACACTGAATAAATATGCGGCAGAAGTTCGCTTTTTCAGAGCCTTATTCTATTGGCAAATGGTAAAGCAGTTTGGCGACGTCCCCTGGACCGCCACGGATCTCACAGATACTTCCGCTACGCTTCTCTACGAACCTCGAACACCCCACAAACAGGTCATGGATTCGGTCCTGGCTGATATGGTCTTTGCCGCCAACAATCTGCCGGACCTCAACACCGTTGAGCCCAACAGGCTGAACAAATGGTGCGCGCTGGCGCTGATGTCACGCGTGTGCCTTTGGGAAGGCACCTGGCGCAAATATCACGCACTGGGAGATGAATTACCTTATCTCCAATCAACCGTTTCAGCTTCTGAAGCGATTATTAACTCCGGGAACTTCTCTCTTTATAGCACTGGTAACCCTTCCAAGGATTACTATAATTTATTCATCCAGACGAATCTTCTCAATAATCCCGAGTCGATCCTCTCGATGTTCTATGAGGCCAATATACTGACTGAATGGGAGTCCAGGGATATTACGATTGGCGCCAGCAGCGGTTTTAGCAAGAATTTTGTCCGGTCGTTCCTCTGCTCTGACGGCCTTCCGACAGCATTGAGTCCGCTTTATAAGGGCGACGATTCCCTCGAAGAGGAAGCTACAAATCGTGACCCCCGATTCCGACAACTGATCGCCACCCGGGGATTCGTCCTCCAAAACCATACGGATGGGAGTCAATACATATTCACCATCCCACAGATCGGTACTAGCAATGCTCCTACCGGCTATATGCCGATCAAAGGTTTTTCTCCGGATCCACAACAATGGGATGCGAACCAGGGCACCATCAATATGTTCATCTTCCGATATGCGGAAGTCCTCATTAATGAGGCCGAGGCCAAGGCTGAACTTGGACAGTGCGATCAGACTGTTATCGACAACACGGTTAATAAGCTGAGGGACAGGGTCGGCATGACGCACATGGTGATTAGCACTTTGGTGAAAGATCCGAACTCCGATTTCCCATCACTTCCGGTGCTGCTGGATGAGATCCGCCGGGAGCGCAGGATCGAACTCGCATCTGATGGATTTCGCTTCGACGACCTCATGCGCTGGGCGGATGGTCCGCAGATCCAGAATCCGGAGACCATTCTTGGCATGAAATTGATACCCGCAGTCGCTGCCGAATATCCCCCCAGCCAGATCAGCGGCATTCACCTCAGCCCTAATGGCTATATTATGGTGTATGGGTTCACCTCCCGGGCCTGGAACGACAAAATGTATCTTTATCCAATCCCCACCCAGGAGCTGACACTCAACTCGCAGTATCAGCAAAACCCCGGTTGGTAAATATCGGCACCGCCATGAAGCAGACCTTGCAACGGAGAGTTTTTATACAGCGGCTGCTAACCTTCGGTATCATTGGCGCTTTGCCTCCCGGAGCAACGCGGATGATGGCCGCTGACCGAAAAACGGAGGATAATCCGCTGACCATTCTTTTTCAGGGAGACTCGATCACGGATGGCGGCCGCCAGCGGGAAGGTTCGGATTTGAATCACATGATGGGTCAAAGCTATCCATATCTTATTTCCGGCCATCTGGGCTATGATTATCCGCAGCCCCAGACGACCTTCGTCAATCGTGGTATCAGCGGAAACACTGTGGAAGACTTGCTCGGGCGGTGGCAGGAGGATGCCATCGACCTGCGACCCGATGTGATCAGTATCCTGATCGGGGTGAACGATCTGGATCGCTTCATGCAGGGGGCGAAAGAGCATTCCGCGGACCGTTTTGAAGCGAGATATCGTGTCTTGCTAACGATGACGAGAGAGAAACTTCCAAAGGCCCGGCTTGTGCTCCTTGAACCCTTTATTTTTCCTGTCGGCCGCGTCGGAGACAACTGGACGAGATACTGTACGGAGCTGGTGGCCCGGCAAAAGATTGTGCTGCAGTTAGCTTCCGATTTCAATACAAGGTTCATTCCTTTACAGGACGTCTTTAATGAAAAGCTGTCCCGTCCATCCCCGGCTTATTGGATTTGGGATGGCATACATCCGACACCGGCGGGCCATGAATTGCTTGCCCGGGAATGGGTGAGATCATTTATGAAGTTCAAACCATGAGAAACGCGTTTAAACTATTTGGAATGTTCAGTAAGACTATTGCCCTGCTTATTGCTCTTAGTGCTTCGAGTGCCTGCATTGCTGTCGGCTTCCTCATCCATAGTAACTCGTGGGAAACGGCCAACGAAATGGCTGTAGATTGGGACACCATTCCGGGGCAATCTGTATATGTCAATCCCTTTATCGGCGCCACGACTGCACATAATGACGTAGGCGGTCTAGGCAAAACCTTCCCGGGGGCGGCGACACCTTTCGGTCTCGTTCAGGTCAGCCCCAATACGATCACCGGCGGGGACAACGGTTCTGGTTACAGCTATGAGCAAACCAGTATAGAAGGTTTTGCCTTCACGCAGATGAGCGGCGTTGGCTGGTACGGCGACTTGGGCAACTTTCTTGTCATGCCCACTACCGGACCCTTGCAAACCTTTGCTGGAACATTGCAGCACCCTGAATGCGGGTACCGCTCCCTTTATTCTAAGCAAAGCGAAACGGCTTCCGCCGGTTACTACGCCGTTACCCTGCTCAAATATCGCGTCCGGGCAGAAGCGACCGCAGCACCACACAGTGGGATGCTCCGCTTTGCATTTCCCTCTGGCGTCGAACGCCGCATTCAGATCGACTTGGCAAGACGAGTTGGAGGTACTTCGGTCAAGCAATACGTTCGCGTGGTGAACGATCATTCTATCGAAGGCTGGATGAAGTGCACACCCGATGGCGGCGGATGGGGCGACGGTGGCGGAGATCCCAACTACACCGTCTATTTTTATGCGGAATTCAGTGAGCCGATGCATTCCCACGGCGTTTGGAGCGCGGATATCCCGGCGGACTGGCCGCGTCACTGGGAAGATGTGGAGAGCACGCGGTACCAGGACCGCATTGCCCAAGCGCGGATCATCCCCGATACAAACGTGATGGAAGGTAAACATCTTGGTTTCTATGCTGCCTTCTCGGCCTCGGCAACCCAAAAACCTATCCTTCTGAAAGTTGGCATCTCATTCGTCAACATAGAAGGTTCCCGGTCGAACCTTCAAGCGGATATCCATGACTGGGATTTCGACGCGGTACATCGACACGCCCGGTCCCTATGGGATGACGCTTTGCAGAAAATTGTCGTAGAAGGAGGTTCGGAATCGGACAAGCGGATATTCTACACCGCAATGTATCACAGCATGCTGGACCCGCGCAGCATTACCGATGTCAACGGCCAGTATCCCGGCGGTGACGGTACGACGCACCGCGCAACGGGCTTTACCAAACGAAGCATCTTTAGCGGTTGGGATGTGTTTCGCAGTCAATTTCCTCTCCAGACTCTTATCAATCCACAAGTTGTCAGCGACCTGATCAATTCTCTGGTCAGTCTTGCTCAACAAAATGGAACCCGCTATCTTGAGCGCTGGGAATTTCTCAACGCGTATAGCGGCTGTATGGTCGGTAACCCCGCGGTCTCGGTGATGGCCAATGCCTACGCGGAAGGTATTCGTAGCTACAACATCGACACGGCCTATGCCTATGCGGTCAATACCTGCGAACGGTTTGGCAACGGCGATAAAGGCTATACGCCCGGTTCCATTTCAGAAACACTCGAATATGCCTACGACGATTGGTGCCTTTCCCGGCTTGCAGCGGCTCTGGGAAAAAAAGAAGATTCCGCGAAATACGGCACGAGGGCATTCAATTACAAAAATACTTTCGATCACACCAAAAACTCCTTCCGCCCAAGAGAGGATAACGGCCAATGGGCAGCCTGGCCCGCAAAAGGCCGCCTTGAGCAGGACTACGGCTGCTCGGAAAGCAACCCATTGCAACAAGGCTGGTTCGTTCCCCAGGATTTGGACGGGATGTCCATTCTAATGGGTGGAAAAGCAAGGACGATCGAAAGCCTCGAGGCTTTCTTCAAGCGTACCCCTGAACGGATGATGTGGAATCAATATTACAATCACGCCAATGAGCCTGTCCATCATGTCGCCTTTCTTTTTAACCGTCTTGGCGCACCATGGCTCACGCAATACTGGACCCGCGCCATCTGCCGAAGGGCCTATCACGATAATGTGGAAGGTCTGGTAGGGAACGACGACGTGGGACAGATGTCCGCCTGGTATATTCTTGCATCAATTGGATTGCATCCCATATGTCCCGGCGATAACCGGCTGGAAATTACCAGCCCGGTATTTGGTAAAGCAACAATCCATCTTGACAGCGTCTTTGCAAATGGGCACACCTTCACGATTCGGGCCGAACATAATTCAACGGAGAACATTTACATTCAGCGGGCTGAACTCAACGGAAAAGCGTATTCCCGGTGCTGGCTGGACTACGCGGATATCGCCGCGGGTGGTGAACTTGTTCTCTTTATGGGTCCCCATCCCAATAAACATTGGGGCTTGGATCAGATTTCTCAAACCAATGATAAAAATGCTCAAAGTAATTAGCCCACTTATCTTCTTTATCGCGAGTATATCTCTGAAAGCACAATCGTCTGCCGTGCCGTATGGCCCCTTACCTACACCCAGGCAACTTGCCTGGGAGGGCAAGGAATTCTACCTCTTCACACATTTTGGACCCAACACCTTTACGGATCTGGAATGGGGGAAGGGGACCGAAAAAGAAGCAGTGTTCAATCCCACGCACTTGGACTGCCGCCAATGGTGCCGTATCGCCAAAGCCGCCGGGGCCAAAGGAATCATCATCACCGCCAAACACCACGATGGTTTTTGCCTCTGGCCCACCAAATACTCGACCCACACCGTAGCGCAAAGCGTGTGGAAAAATGGCAAAGGGGATGTATTGAAAGAGCTCTCGGATGCCTGCCGGGAATATGGCCTCGAGTTCGGCGTCTACCTTTCCCCCTGGGATCGCAACCATCCCAAATACGGCACGGCTGAATACAATGAGGTTTTCATCAACATGATGAAGGAAGTGGTCGCCCGGTACGGTCCGCTTTTCGAGTTCTGGTGGGACGGTGCCAACGGCGAAGGGCCTAATGGCAAAAAGCAGATGTATGCCTGGCACCGATTTGAGCGGACCATGCGGACCATTGCTCCCAATACACCCATCTTCAGCGATATCGGCCCCGATATCCGCTGGGTAGGAAACGAAAATGGGATTGCGGGCGCCACCAACTGGGATCTTCTCGATACCGCGGGGTTTTCCCGAGGCGAAGGCGCTCCGCCGACCGATACGCTTAACAAGGGCAACGTCAATGGCCGCCTCTGGCTGCCCGCCGAATGCGATGTCAGTATTCGCCCCGGATGGTTCTATCATCAAAGCGAAGATACCGCCGTAAAGACACCACAACAGTTATTTAACCTTTACTTGAAATCGGTGGGCCGGGGGGCTAATCTCCTGCTCAACGTTCCTCCCGACCGACGCGGACTCTTTACCGGGTTCGATTCTACGGCTCTCATGGGTTTCAAACGACTTCGCGATGAGGCTTTCCACGTCAACCTGTTGGAGCAGCAACGTGCAACCATAACTGCAGGCGGAGGTAATGTACGCAACCTATCCGATGGAAATGACCGGACCTATATCGCATTTACACAAGAAAACGCTATCAGTATCCATTTCGCGCAAACGACGGATTTGAATTGTATCCTGCTGCAGGAACCAATCCAAGTGGGCCAGCGTATCAAAGCATTTCGGGTACTGATCACAAAGGAAGACGGGTCGGTCTTCGAAGCCACCGCAACCACAATAGGACATAAACGCATTCTAACATTTCCCATTCAGCACGCCCGTTCGATGCAGATTATGGTCACCGATTCAAAAGCCAAACCGCTAATCAGCGAGATTGGGATATATCATATCACAGAAAACCTGATTGAACATGAATGAAAGAGCCGGTACGTTGTTCGTGGTAGCCTTATTGTCTGCGTCCCTTTGCCAGGCGCAACCCAAACACTTGTTCAACGAGACGGCCGTGGCAAAGGCCGATCGCATGGCCTGGTGGACCCAAGCCCGTTTTGGCATGTTCATCCATTGGGGACTCTATTCGATGGCAGCAAGACACGAATGGGTCAAGCATAATGAACATATGACAAATGAGCAGTACCAGAAATACTTCGATCTCTTCGATCCGGATCATTTTGATGCCGCCTCCTGGGCGCGACAGGCCAAAGCCGCAGGAATGAAATATGCCGTACTCACCACTAAACACCACGACGGTTTTTGCCTCTTCGACTCCAGGTATACGGATTATAAAGCCCCCAATACGCCTGCCCATCGCGACCTGGTCAGGGAATATGTGAATGCCTTCCGTGCCCAGGGACTGAAAATCGGTTTCTATTATTCGTTGCTTGACTGGCATCACCCGGACTATACCATGGATGATGTTCACCCGCTTGTTCAAACGGATACCAGCCAGGCGAATTACGACCGTTTGAACAAAGGCCGCGACATGGCAAAATACAGACAGTACCTCCGAAACCAAATCACCGAGCTTCTGACAAATTATGGGAAGATCGATATTTTGTGGCTCGACTGGACCTGGGATTCGACCGACAGCCGTGGCAAGCACGCCGAAGATTGGGGCGCAGTGGAATTATTGAAGCTGGTCAGAAAGCTCCAGCCCGGCATTATCATCAACAACCGTCTGGGGCTGGACAAATATGCAGACGGCGGAGATTTTGTTACACCTGAACAGGTTTCACCAGTGGAATTGCCCGGCTACAAGGGCAAGACCTGGGAGACGTGTCAAACTTTCTCCGGCTCCTGGGGATACTACCGGGATGAGGACACATGGAAGACCCAGCGGGAATTGCTTGACCTGCTAATCACCTCGGTGGCCAATGGTGGCAACCTGATCCTTAATGTCGGTCCCACCGCCCGCGGTGAATTCGATTACCGCGCCAAGTCCGCACTGGATAGTCTATCTTATTGGATGTACGCCAATGCAAAAGCCATATATGGGTGCACCTATGCACCCGATGAATATAAGACTCCGGATAGTGCCCGGCTGACATACAACCCAAAAACCAGACGGCTTTATTTGCTTCTATACAACTATCCGGTAAATGGACGGCTGAACCTGCGTGGCTATTCAGGCAAAGTCCGCTATGCGGGGTTTTTAAATGATGAATCGGAATTGAAATTTGCCCCTTCAACCGAGAATGTGGCCGACCTTATTCTTCAACTTCCTTTGCAAAAGCCGAATTACGAGATACCGGTGATAGAGTTAGTATTAGAAAAAGATTAATCAACAATGGCTCGAAATTGCGGCTGTCGCCTAGATCATTAATATTCGAACTGAATTTATGAGTCGTTACATAATTACATTCGCCATTCTTTTACTTACTACCTGTAAAGCATATTCGTTCCAACACCTGACCCCATCAATGGCTTCCGACACGACCGGCGTTCCTCCGGAGATCGAGGATCCTGAATGCATCGGGATAAACAAATTGCCCGCCCATGCTACACTGATGCCTTATGGAAGTATTACAGAAGCACTTAATGCGGATAGGCATAAATCTACTTTTTATCGGTCGTTAAACGGCATATGGAAGTTCAATTATGTGTCTTGGCCGCAACAAAGGCCAAGGGATTTTTACCTCCCCTCATATAATGTTGATAATTGGGTATCGATCAAGGTGCCCTCGAACTGGCAGATCGAGGGATATGGCACGCCGTACTATAGCAATTTTACTTACATATTTAAGAAGGACTTTCCTTTTGTAATGAGTACCCCGCCCGTTGACTGGACAGCTTACAAAGAACGTAACCCCGTGGGAAGCTATAGAAGAGAATTTGATGTTCCGCAGGATTGGATCGGCCGCCGGATCCTGGTCACGTTTGACGGTGTAGATGCCGGTTTCTTCGTCTGGGTAAATGGCAAAAAAGTTGGATATAGCGTAAACAGCAGGAACGCTGCCGAATTCGATATCACCAACGTGATCAAGGCCGGGAAGAACACGATAGCGGTCGAGGTATACAGGTTTACGGTCGGTTCTTACCTGGAGGATCAGGATATGTGGCGCCTGAGCGGCATCTTCCGGAACGTATCACTCTGGAGTACGCCCCAATGCCATATCAGGGATTTTGCGATTACCACCCAGTTGGACAATCACTTCAAGGATGCCGTTTTGAAGACGACGGCGAAAATAAGGAATGACGGTTCGGCTGCAACACGGGGGGGGCGGTTTACCATCGATCTCTCTAATGGAAAGAAACTCGTCGGCAAAGCAAGTATCAGTGTACCTTCGTTGCAACCCGGTCAGGAAAGGGCCATCACCCTGAATCTGTCGGTAAGCTCGCCGAATAAGTGGACAGCGGAAACCCCCTTTCTGTATCCTACGGTGTTGACTCTTCAGACTGGCGAAAAGGAGGAAAATACAGAAATCATATCCGCGCGGACAGGATTCAGGACGATCAGTATAAGGGGCCGGCAATTCTTGATCAATGGGGTGCCGGTAAAACTGAAAGGCGTCAACCGACACGAGAATTGGCCGGATAACGGCCACTCCATTACCGAGGAGCAGATGATAAAGGACATTGTGCTGATCAAACAAGCCAATTGCAATCATGTTCGCACCTGCCATTATTCCGACGATCCTCGCTGGTACGAGCTCTGTGATGAATATGGCGTTTATGTGCTTGCGGAGGCTAATTTGGAATGCCACGGTTCCTGGGACGAATTCAATGAGGATTCACGGATCAAAAGGGCCATTATAGACCGGAATGTTGCCAATGTAGAGAGCTTCAAGAATCATCCCTCGGTTATTATGTGGTCGCTGGGAAATGAGTGCGGGAGCGGTGGCTCGAATTTCTTGGCGGCACTGGCAGCGATCCGTCAGATCGATCCTACTCGGCCAACCCATTACCAGGGGTTTGGCATTAAATCGGATAATCCCGCCGACATTGACAGCCGGATGTATGACGAAGTACAGGAACTCGCGGCAGCGGCCAGGGACACCGGCATAAAAAAGCCCTTTTATCTTTGCGAGTATGCCCATTCCATGTTCAATTCAATGGGTAGTCTCGAAGATTACAATAAGTTGTTCGATACGGAACCAAATTTACTCGGCGGTTGTATTTGGGAGTGGCAGGACCAGGGCATCTATAACCGGACCGACCCGGTACACCCCATCACTGCATACGGAGGCGGCTTCGGTGAGGTACCCAATGATCATTATTTTATTCACAAAGGCGTTGTCTTTTCCGACCGGTCTCTGAAACCGCAATATCCTGAACTAAAGAGAGCCTACCAGTGGATATCGATCAATCCGCTTGATCTCAAGAAAGGCACATTCTTGATAAAAAACAGGTATCAGTTCACCAATCTGGATAAATTCCGGTGTAAATGGGTCCTGCTGGCAAACGGGCTGCCGGCAGACAGCGGGAGCCTAACGACTTTGCCCCTGAAACCAGGGGACACCGCTGCTATTGAAATAAAGCATCTACAGTTATCGGCACCAGGAACGGAGTATATCTTGCGGATATCTTTTGAGACCCAGGCAAACGAACTTTGGGCACCAGCGGGGTTTGAAGTCTCGGCCCAGCAATTCCTTCTTGGCGAAACGCCCGGTTCGAAGCTCGCGATGATTCCGTCCGAGCCTTTAACCGAAGAAACAGATGACACCGCCATATCAGTTGGCACCCGGAAATTTCAGGTCGTTTTTAACAAGCATAGCGGACTGATCTCGTCTATAAAGGTGCGGGGCCGGGAGATCCTGTGTGCCGACGGCGGACCCTTGTTGCATTTATGGCGTGCACCTCATCAAAAGGACGACATGTGGGCCTATCCGATCTGGGAGAAGTACGGCTTGACGCAATTGAAATGGCATGTTGGAGAGATTGGCACTGAGCGCCAGGATAGCGCTTTAAGAGTTTCCGTACAGTTAACTGGAAAGGGCCTGGACAGTTTTGAGATTTATCATTCCGTTGTATATACGATTACCGGCAATGGTATCGTACAGGTCGACAATGACGTTTCATTCAGCCGTACGGATATTCCGCTTGCTCATCTGGCCGTCAGGCTGCTATTATCGCCGGAGTTAGGACGTTTCGGATATTATGGCAGAGGACCAATGGAAAATTATGCCGACCGGAAGGAAGGTTCGGATATCGGCATCTATCAAAGCTCCGTCGCGGCGCAGCTCACACCTTATGAGAAGCCGATGGAATGCGGAAACCACGAAGATGTTCGATGGGCGGAATTATCCAATTCGCGAGATACCATCTCGGTTCGTTCTATGGGAAAAGTATTCCAGGTATCGGCACTGCCTTATAAAGACGAAGAATTTGAGCCGGTGGAATACCGTATTGACCTGCCGAAATCGACTGCAACCGTATTGGTTGTCGCGGCAAAGACCCTTGGAGTCGGATCCTGGGGCTGCGGACCAAAACCGTTGGATCAATACATCCCGATGTCAACGCCGCAACATTTCAGTTACCAGCTTCAATTAAGATAACAATAGGAATTTCATTTGCGAAGTCAGAATATTTGCCCACTTTTCCCAGTATTGACGTCCTGCGGCGGAAGGTTGCCGGCTGGCTTCCGCGTTTAGCCTTCGAATACCCGAAGGTGGATGCAACGACGAGATCAATTTGGACAAAAATGTTTGCCGGCTTCGGAAAGTTGAACTTTTTACCTCAATATATCCGACCCCTTGAACCGGTGCGGCTGTTGAAACCTTCTGTTTCATTGAGATTTCTACCATGCCATTTGATAAAAGATGTTCAAATTCTGTAAGATCAGCTTTGACAGGTAGAGGTGAGTCAACAATAGACCTCATCATACCATTCCAATTAATTAATTCATTGACACGATTAATTAATTCGATGCAGGGGAGTACTTGATTGATTAAATTGTCATGAACAATTTGTTCTACTCAAATGAGTGTTATCCTGGACGGTCTGCCGGAAGTTTGCCGTAAAAAAACAAAACCACCGGATCAGTGGTTTAAACTTTCTTTCGTGATCCGGACAGGATTCAAACCTGTGACCCGCAGCTTAGAAGGCTGCTGCTCTATTCAGCTGAGCTACCGGACCAATAATTCGGGCGCAAATTAAACGAAAAACCGACAAATAAAAGTTAGGGGAGGCCAAGACCGTATTGGGAATGAGCATTATTTTCACAAAATCTCCTTTTTCCGTGTATGAAATTTCCCAGTTCAAAATAATTGTAATTTTTTTTCGCTTTTATTGAGTCCGGTATGATTCTCGTAGGATTTTTTTGAATAAAATCACATACGAGCATTCAGCTTTTCCTTTCAAGCGCGGAAAACTGTTTAAATTCTGCTCAGTCCACCTCTACATTCCGGAAATCGTCTTAACGGATAAATCATCGATTGATAAGATGGAACCTGAACTAACATGAAAATGTCACTGAAACATTCATAACATAAAAATTGAAACCATGGAAAGAAATGATGACAGTCTCCAACAAAACGGAAAACCCTATAAAGGGGATACTTCTACGCGCGGATTTGCATCTATGGATCCTGAACGCCAACGGCAAATAGCAAGGCAGGGCGGCAGGGCTGCACACGAGAAAGGTACTGCCCATGAATTTAACTCAAATGAAGCCCGGGAAGCCGGACGCAAGGGCGGCGAAGTCGTCAGTCGCGACAGAATCCATATGTCTGAAATAGGCAGAAAAGGCGGCCGTTCATCGGGCAACAATAGAAAGCATACGGATCAACCGCATGATAACCGCGATAACCGTGATAATAATATCTATTAATCCTAAACGTAATCCAGGATACCGGTTTTGGCTCCCGGGCGAGGGTAGTTCAATAACACGAAATAGAAAACAGTTCTTCAAGAACTGTTTTTTTATTTTGACCTGGATATAAGTATGACCAAATGTACATTTTGGCTTATTTGAGTAGTGGATCAGTTTGAAAAAATTGTGATTAAGTTGCTTCTTGTGTCTTTGTGCCTTAGTGGTTCAAAACGATCAGCAGATTTGCACATGGATCGTGCATATTCATTTACTTTGAGGCATATTTTTCAATATGTCTCGACGATTTCAGTACGGTATTGACCATCTTACAACCGGTATTCTTTTCGGCATTGGAACGGGGATGATTAAGGGAATGTTGTCCGCGGAAGCATATAAGAAGATCCGTGAATCAAATGACAGTGTTAGCCGGATTGTAAAAGAAAACAGAGTGGTGTATGGGGTGAACACCGGATTTGGAATTCTTGCCAATACTAGGATTTCATCAGAAGATACATCCCGCCTTCAATATAAAATTCTTCAAAGCCACAGTGTTGGTGTTGGAAAACCAATATCAGCTGACATTGCCAGATTGATGCTCATCGCAAAAGTTCATGCCCTTTCTCTTGGATATAGCGGCATCCGGGTGGAAACGGTGGAGCGCATCATCTGGCATATAGAAAATGAAGTGTTACCTGTTGTTCCTGAAAAAGGGAGTGTAGGTGCGAGTGGCGATTTGGCACCTTTGGCTCATCTCTTTCTTCCCTTGATTGGGCTGGGCGAAGTTTATTTCCAGGGAAAGATCTTTCCCACTCAAGAGATCCTGAACAGATTTTCCCTTGCACCTGTTCAATTAGGTCCCAAAGAAGGTTTGGCGTTGATTAATGGTACTCAATTTATCACCGCGCATGCAGCACAAGCGGTGCAGCGGATGCATAATTGCCTGGAAGCAGCCGATATCATCGGGGCTATGAGCCTGGAAGCATTGACCGGAACCAAGGCTCCTTTCCATGAAAAATTGCACGAGTTGCGCCCCTTTAGCGGAAATAAATTGGTAGCCCGGCGACTGCGATTGTTATTAAATGATTCTGCTATAATGAAAAGTCATATTGATTGTGGCCGTGTGCAGGATCCCTATTCTCTGCGTTGCATGCCACAAGTTCATGGAGCCAGCCGGAATGCATGGGTTCATTTGAAAAAGTTAACGGAAATTGAATTGAATTCCGTTACGGACAACCCGGTGATCCTTTCGGCAGAACAAACTATCAGTGGTGGTAATTTTCACGGACAGTCTTTAGCCCTTCCTCTCGACTATGCCTGCATTGCCGCTGCTGAACTGGGAAATATTTCTGACCGGCGCTGCTATTTATTGTTGGAGGGTAAATGGGGCCTGCCTCTTCTCCTGATGAAAAATGTGGGATTGAACAGTGGATTTATGATACCTCAATATACCACAGCAGCCCTGGTGACTGAGAACAAAACATTGTGCTTCCCCGCCAGCGCCGATAGTATCCCCACTTCCTTAGGCCAGGAAGATCATGTAAGTATGGGAAGCATCAGTGGCCGTAAATTAAACCAGGTATTGGATAACCTGGAATATATACTGGCTATCGAATTATTAACAGCCTGCCAGGCCATAGAATTTCGAAGACCGTTAAAAAGCAGTGACGTGCTTGAATTCGCCCATGAACATATACGACAATATGTGTCCTTTGCTGAAGAAGACCGGATTTTCGCCGATGATGTTGAAAAAATTAAGAACATTATAGCTGATTTCAGTTTTGTTGAACAGGTGAATGCGTATGCCACTTCAAAAAATATTAATTTGAATGAAGGATTCGAAGAGGAATTCAGCCTGGGATAAATAGGGAAGTTGATCCTGATGGGAGAATAAATGTTTACCTATGACATCGAAAACAAAATCGAACTACGATCCCCTAAAATATCAGACACCAACCGGAAGCACTCTTTCCTGCAAAGGATGGATTCAAGAAGCGGCATTGAGAATGCTCCTCAACAATTTAAACCCGCAGGTAGCGGAAAAACCAGAGGAGTTGATCGTGTATGGCGGCCGTGGGAAAGCTGCCCGGAATTTTGAGGCACTGGACAATATTATTAAATCGTTGAGGATTCTTGAAAATGACGAATCATTGCTCATACAATCGGGCAAACCGGTCGGTATCCTTCGTACACACAAAGATGCCCCGCGCGTACTGATCAGCAATTCGCAGCTCGTTCCCAAATGGGCTACCTGGGAACATTTCGACGAATTGGAAAAAAAAGGATTGATGATGTATGGCCAAATGACAGCAGGAAGCTGGGTCTATATTGGTTCACAGGGTATCGTACAGGGAACTTATGAAACGTATGCGGCGGCTGCGGCGCAACATTTTGGAGGCAGTTTAAAAGGCACGCTTAATGTGACGGCGGGATTAGGAGGTATGGGTGGCGCGCAACCTCTGGCCATAACCATGAATGAAGGAGTGGCATTAATATCCGAAGTAGAAGAGTGGCGAATTGACAAAAGGATCGAAACCAAATACCTCGATGAGAAATATACAGATATTGACGAGGCGATCGATCAATCTTTGAAATATAGGCAAAAGGGAATTGCCAAAAGCATTGGGGTTTGTTGTAATGCAGTTCATCTTCTTGAAAAACTGTTGGAGCGAAATATTATTCCGGATACACTTACTGATCAAACCTCGGCGCACGATCCGATCAGCTACTGGCCCCATGAAATTTCATATGAACAGGCAACGACCCTGCGGGATGCAAATCCTGATGAATACATCCACTATGCTTACAGGAGTATGTTCCGCCATGTAAAGCTGATGGTTGAGTTAATGAAAAGAGGCGCTGTAACATTTGACTACGGAAACAATATTCGCGCTCGTGCTGATGAATTTCAAAAGAATCAATCCCCAGGCGAACAACACCTGCAAAACACTTTCCAGCACAGTGGGATCCGAAGCTTGGAATTCACGTGACTTGAAGTCGCGGC
>JADMIO011107674.1_pt1 | contig 105904 bp, 64 predicted proteins | sample 8958161 | NCBI WGS metagenome assembly JADMIO01 (sample SAMN16585339, study PRJNA669376) | soil metagenome | isolation source: Crop rotation soil | place: USA: Cullars Rotation, Alabama | collected 2011
TGAACTCCAACACGCTGAAGCGTGAACTCCAACACGCTGAAGCGTGAACTCCAACTCGTGAACTGCGGCTTGCATCAATGGTTGAACCTGAACTCGGTGCTGGCCAAGAGCGCCCACATCACATCTTTCACCGCGTCCGAGCGCTGGTCGGTGCGTTTTTGCAAAAAATCTTCCATGAGGGCGAGTTCTTGCGGCTGGGGCTGGCGGGCGAGGATGTTGGTGAAGGCGGTGCGCAGCAGCGCGGCGTGGCTGTCGATGCTCAGGAGCTGTTTGATGAGCTTGTCGTCGCCATCTGCGAGAAGCTGCTTCGCGGCTTTGTCGCTGTTGCTGAAGAGCAGCGCTTCTTCGACGCTGACCTGGAAATCGAAACTTGGGCGCTCGAAGAGTCCGATCCAGCTTTGGCCTTCCTTTTCCATGCGCTCGAGCGCGGCGGCGGAATCTTTGGCGAATGCGCTTGGGGCGGTGGTGGCGATTTGAAGCGACGCTCCGAATTGCTGGGGCGTCAGCGCCCGAGGCGAGGCGGCGGCGAGAAGGCGCGGGTCGGGGCGTTCGGGGCCAGACCACTCGCTGCTGCGCGCGTAGGCTTCGCTGAGTACCAGACCGCGGAGCAGCGCGCGCACGTCGTATTTCTGACGGATGAGATCGCGCGCCAGCCAGACGAGAAGCTCGGGGTGGCTGGGCTTGTTCTGTCCGTGCATTTGATCGACGGGCATCACGAGGCCCTGGCCGAATAGACGCGACCAGATTTGATTCACAATCGCGCGGGCGAAGTAGCCGTCCTGGCCGGACGCGAGACTCACTTCGACGAGTTTTGCGCGGCGGCTGAATTTTGGAGCCGGCAGCGCCTTCTTTTCTTTTTTCGCATCGTCGATGAGTTTTTGTTCGGCTTTCTTTGCGGCGTCGTTGGGCTCGGCGGCTTCGGGCTCGGCAATCGTCTCTCCATTAATGAAGATCAACGGCACGCGCCTGGTGGTGTCGGCTTTGAGCGGTTTGTAGGAGACGTAGCCGTAATCGCGCTCGGCAACGAACTCGCCGACTTCGAAAGTGCGGCTGAAAAAGCCCTTCATGCCGTAGTAGCGGTCCTGTGTCCAGCCGGGGACGTGCGGGTGGTTGTGGCATTGCGCGCAGCTGATGTTCACGCCGAAGAAGCGCATGCTGACGTCGGTGGCCATGCGGTCGGCATCTTTGAGGCGCTGCTTCAGGAATTGCTCGCAGCCCTTGGTCGCGACGGGATCGGCGGCGAGAACTTCGCGGAAGATCGTGTCCCAGCTTTTGTTTTCCTTCACAGCTTTGGCGAGATACTCGCGGAAGGCACCGTCGCGGCCGTCCATGAGAAGCCAATTCAATTCGGTGACCTGCTGGCGCGCAAAACTCGGCGAGGCCAGAAGCGTGTCGACGAGGCGCTGCTTCTTGTCGCTGTCGCGCGCGGATTCGTAGGCGCTGACTTCGGCCTGAGTGGGAATGCGGCCGGCGAGATCGAGCGTGACGCGGCGAATGAAATTCCAATCAGGCACCTGCGGTGCGGGGGCGATGCCGGATTCTTTGAGCTTCGCGGCGATGTAGTGATCGACCGCCTCATTAATTGAGCGCTTTGGCGAAAGGAGCTGCGCTTCGGGGATGGCGTCCCACCACGGTTTCGGTTCTTTGAGAAGGTCGGCGGCGGCGCCTTCGGGATAAGGCGCGCCGAGCTTGATCCATTTCTCGAAGTCGGCAATTGATGCGGCGGAAAGTTTTTCCTTGTCGTCGGGCGGCATGGCGCTGTCGGCGTCGGCGCGCTTGATGGCTTTAATTAAAGGGCTGGATTCGGGATCGCCGGGTTTGATCGCGAGGCCGCTTTTGCCGCCTTTGAACGCGCTTTCTTTTGTGTCGAGCGTGAGGCCGCCTTTGATTTTGGTGGCGCGGGCGGAGTGGCAGTTGTAACAGCGCTCGGCGAGGACGGGGCGAATTTTCTCCTCGAAAAAGCTGAAGCCGGCGGTGTTTTCGCCGGCGGCGAGGCGTGAGAAAGCGAGGACGCCGGCGGTGCAGGCGATGGCGTGCAAGGCGGAGTGGAAACGGCGAGTGGCTATGGGGTGATGCTCCTGCGCGCGGCTCTATGGGCGAGTACACCGGAAGCGGGGGCACGGCGGGGAATTGCATGACCGGACGGAATGGACGAAAAGACTTTTTCAATGGGTGGGCCGCGATTCCTTTCGGCCGGGGGCCCACTGGGCAAGCAGGAATGTCTGCACCACCACAGGTGCTCCGGAGTATAGATTCGGGGGCGAGTTGACTGGAGCAATGGTGAATTCAAGGCTTGGATTTTTGATGCGCGGAATTTGCCTGGCGACCGCGGTGCTGTGCGGCTTTTTCGCGGCGGGTTCGGAGAGTCCGGACGATGCGAAGCTTGCGGAGATGCGCAGCGCGGCCAACAAATCTTACAACGACGTCGTCAAGCCGTTCTTCACCAAGTATTGCATGAATTGCCACAGCGAGGAGAAGAAGAAGACGAAGGGCGGCGTCACGTTTCTGTATGCGTCGAAGGCGCCGGCGAACCCCGGCTTTCGGCGATTGTGGGCGAGAGCGTCCGCGCAAATTCATTCCCATGACATGCCGCCTGAAGAGGAGAAGGCGCAGCCGACGGCGGAGGAACGCAAGGCGGTGCTGGATTGGGTCGCGGGCTTGAAGTACATGAGCCCGAAGGATCCGGGACAATATGTCATCCGCCGCCTGAGCAAGGCGGAATATGCGAACACGCTGCACGATCTGTTCGGCGTCGAGCGGGACGTCGCGAACGAATTGCCGGAGGAAGTCTTCGGCGCCGGGTATGCGAATTCTATCTCCTCCTTATTAATGGAGCAGTACCTTTCGATCGCCAATGACGTGCTGAAGAAGTCGCTCGGGCCGGTGACCGCGCCGCCGAATGCGCTGGAGATGCAGCTCTTCGGCAGCGACGAGCATATCGCGACTCGAGAAGTGGCGCGCGCGCTCGCGCGGAAAATGTTCCGGCGGCCGCCTTCGGAAAATGAGATCGACGTGTTGATGAAAGTCTACGCGCTCGCGACTTCGAACGGCAAGACGCACCGCGAAGCTTTGCGGCAAATCTTGAAAGCGACGTTGGTGTCGCCGCAGTTTCTGTTCCTCACGCCGGATGCAGGCAGAACGCCGTCCCCGGAAAAGCAGGAGATCGTTGCCCTGGACGATTACCAGCTCGCGTCGCGGTTGTCGTATTTTCTCTGGGCGACGATGCCCGACGCCGAACTCTCCGCGCTTGCCGATGCGGGAAAGCTGCGCGACCCGAAGGTTCTTGCGGCGCAGGCTCGGCGGCTGCTGAAAGATCCGCGTTCGCGCGCGCTCTTCGACGGCTTCGGCGCGCAGTGGCTCGGCTTGGACAAGCTTGCCGGCAAGACGTTCGACGCCGAGAAATTTCCGCAGATGACGCCCGCTTTGCGCGCGGCGATGTACGACGAAGCACGGCTGCTTTTTGAGAGCATCGTGCGCGAAGACCGCAGCGTGGCGAGCTTCATCGATTGCGACTATTCGTATCTCAACGACACGCTCGCGACGACGATTTATGGCATGAAGGTCAACGGCGCGGAACCGCGCAAGGTTTCGCTCAATAATCCGAATCGCGGGGGAATCCTGACGCTCCCCGGCGTGCTGGCGGTCAACGCGTTTCCGAACCGCACGGCGCCGGTCAACCGCGGCGTGTGGGTGCTTGAGCAGGTTTTGGGCGAGGACGTTCCGCCGCCGCCGGCCAACGTCCCCCCGCTCGACAAACAGGACAAGGAGAAGATCGCGGGCATGACGCTGCGGCAGCGGACTGAATTGCATCGCAGCAATCCGACGTGCGCGAGCTGCCACAAGATTCTCGATCCGATTGGGTTCGGGCTGGAGAATTTCGACGCCATCGGGCGCTGGCGCGACAAGGACGATTCAGGCTTACCCATCGATGCCACGGGCGAGCTTCCCGGCGAAAAGCGCTTTAAGACGCCGCGCGAGTTGAAGCAGATTCTCTCGGCGCGAACGGGCGACCTGAGTCACAATCTCACCGCGCGCATGCTGGCCTACGCGCTCTGCCGGCAGTTGGATGGGTATGATGAAATTGTCGTGGACCGGCTTTCTGAGAAGATTGCGAAAGACGGTTACCGCATGCAGACGTTGATCACTTCGATCGTCACCAGTTATCCGTTCATGAACAGGCGCGTCGAACAACCCGCGCCGCCTCCGCCGCCGCCGAAGAAGGCGGAGGAGCCGGCGAAGAAATCGGACAACCCCGCGAAGAAAGACGCGGCGGAGAAGAAGAAAGATGCGGGTGAGAAGAAGAAGGAGAAGTAAGAACGGCAATGATGGGCGTGAATTCCAGATGGCATTCGAAATCATTTTGATCCCCCATGAATTCCCCAGATCAATTTCAATTGCCTTCTGAAGTCTCCGCGATGATGTCGGCGTATGCGCGGCTGGCCGATGAGAGATTGCCCGGGCGAATCCAAGGGCTGTATCTGTCTGGATCGTTGGCGCTCGATGACTACCGAAGCGGGCGCAGTGATATTGATTTCGTCGCAGTCTGCGATTCGCCTTTAAAGGCTCCGGAATTGGAGGCGCTGCGGCGCATTCATAAAGAGCTGCGGCGGACGATGCCGAGTCCGATGTTAGACGGAGTTTACCTGACGTGGAGCGCTTTGGCGGCGGCCCCGCGCGGCTTTTCGGTTCCTTATTGTCTGCGCGGCCGGTTTGAAACGAGCGGTGACTTTGCGGTCAATCCTGTGACCTGGCGATTGCTGAACCGGCATGCGATGAGGCTGCGCGGTCCGAAAAAATTAGTCATTCATGACGACGAGCCGATGCTGCGGGAGTGGTGCCGTGAAAATCTTCAGAGCCACTGGGGCAGTTACGTGCGCTGCGCTCGTGGTGTCGGCGTGCACGGGCTCTGCAGTCTGGCGCATGAGCCGGTCGTTTGGGGCGTGCTGGGCGTGGCCCGGCCGCATGCGACCATCAAGACAGGCGAGATGATTTCCAAAACGGCGGCGAGGCGGTATGCGCTGGAAGTTTTTCCGGAGCGCTGGTCGGGGATCGTTCGCGATGCGCTTGCGGGGCGAGGGGGTGAGCGAAGTTCTTATCGCAACATCTTCGCGCGCCGGAGGGAGCTGCTGGAGTTCATGGAGTATGTTATTGCGGATGGGAGCGACAAGAAGCCCTTCCCATGACGCCCGATTCCTGGTGAAATCGTCAGGCATGGGAGAAATTTCTTGTGCCGTTGGCACCCACCCCTGTCGGGGTGGGCCACCCGCGAAGAAAGACGCGGCGGAGAAGAAGAAACTTTGACACCACATTGAATTCCGTTGAATTCCGTGACAGAGGGCGCAGTCTTTTTTGCCCTGTCGGTGTAGAGGAGATGAGCCACTGAAAGGAACCGCCCCCCATGCCCAACCACTCAATGATGAACCGCCGCACGCTGCTGAAGGGCGTGGGCGTTGCGCTGGCGCTCCCCTTTATGGAGAGCACGGGGTGGGGCGATGAGAAGGCGAAGAAGCCGCCGGTGCGCATTGGCTTCATGTACATGCCGCACGGCGTGATCATGGAGCGTTTCTGGCCGGCGGATGCCGCGAGCTATCTCAATGCGCCGCCGCAGATTCTTGAGCCGCTGAAAGGCGTGCTTGAGCAATGCCTTGTCATGAAGGGCATCAGCGGCGTGCCGATCCAGCCGTTCAACGGCGCGCCGCACGCGCTGGAACTATCCACGTGGCTGACGGCCACGCTGCCCAACGCGGACACGCGCGCGATCATCAACATCGACATCTCCGCCGACCAGATCGCGGCCAATTACGTGGGCGCGTACACGGCGCTGCCCTCGCTGGAACTGGCGACGATGCCGCAGACGCATGTCGAACATCAGGAGGGCTTGAATCAGAATTATTATTCGCACTGCAGCTATCGCGGGCCGCGCCAGCCGGTGCCGGCGGAGATCAATCCGCGCAATGTTTACAAGCGCCTCTTCGCGAGCAAGGAGCAGAACACGCCGGGAAAGCCGGGGACGGCGTCAGCGACGGACGCGCTGGATCGACAGATGCTCGACCTGGTTCTGGACGGCGCGAAGGATTTGCGCGGGAAGCTGAGCTCGGGCGACAAGCACAAGCTTGACGAGTATCTCGACAGCGTCCGCGCGGTGGAACGGCGCATTGCGGCGATCGAACATCGGCAGTCCGAAGCGGCGCGCGAGAAAGCGGGCGTGGCGTCGCATTCGGTGAGCTCGCCGCCGATCGAGATCGCCATCCCAGCCGGCGACAAGCGCAGCGAATACATGCAGATCATGTGCGATCTGAACATTCTCGCTTTCCAGACGGACATCACGCGCGTGAGCACGTACATCGGCTCGACGCCCAACGGCGTGTCGTACCCGGAGCTCGGATTCTCAGACACGCACCATTCCTGCACGCACCACAATTATCAGGAGCCGAACCTGAGCAAGGTGGCGAAGATCAATACCTTCAACGTCGCCCAGTTTGCGTACATGATCAAGAAGATGCACGCGCTGAAGGAAGGCGAGGGCACGCTGCTCGACAACTGCATCATGATGTGGGGCTCAGGACTTGAAGACGGGAACAAGCACGAGCGGAAGAACTTGCCGTTCGTCATCGCGGGGAAGGGCGGGGGGACGATCAAGACGGGGCGGTTCTTGACGGAGACGAAGGGGAATCAGGGGGATTTGCTGAGCACGCTGCTGAAATGCGCGGGCGTTCCGCTGGACCGGCCGATGGGGATTGCGACGAAGATATTGCCGGAGATGATGGCGTAAACAAGCCGGCCGGAGCATTTGTGGGGTGACTTCAACCGCCACCTGAAGGTGGTGGCAAGCAAGGGCAGCCGCAAACCACCGACTCGAAAAAACGGAGCCTGAGGGATTCGAACCCCCGAGACACCTCGCGGCGTCTAGCGGTTTTCAAAACCGCCGCATTCGACCACTCTGCCAAGGCTCCACACGGCCGGCGACATGCTGTCGCTCTCGCCGGGCTGCATTATAATTTCCGCGGGGAGGAATTGAAAGCTTCGGAATTGTGCGAAGGGGCACGCTGGAGCGTGGACTCCAACACACGCTGAAGCGTGAACTCCAACACATGCAAGTTTTCTGGAAAGGCATTCTGGATCGCTGGGACTTCCTGACGATCCGGTTCTTCAAAAGTGTTTTCGCGCGAGGGGGCTCGCCGGAACGGATCGGGCGCGGGATTGCGGCGGGCTTGCTTTGCTCGTTCCTGCCGCTGGCGCCGCTGCGCTTTGTCGCGGCGATTTTTGCGGCATTTTTTTTCAGGGGCAACGGGGCGGTGGCGGTGCTGCCGCCGATTTTTTTCTCGATCGTCGAGTTCGCTTCTGCGACGGCGTTTCCGCTGGCGCTGGCGTCGTGGGCCTGGTCATCGCGCGCGGGTGAGCTGCGCGAGATTTCACAGATACTTTCCGCGGCGAATTTGAGCTGGACCTGGCTGCACCCGATTTTTTCGCTTGGGCTGCAGCTCGCCGCCCTGCGCTTGGCGTTCAGCGGCAGCGGCGCGATCCTTTTTGCGGCGCACGCGATCATGGGCGGGTTTTTCGGGGCGCTCGGTTATCCCATCACCGTGATCCTGATGTCGTATTTTTACGACGACAAAATCCGCGCGCGCTTTCTGCGCCGTCGCCCGTCCACCGCGGAACTTCCGGCCTTCGAGCTTCCGGCCATCCCGGCGCCGGCCGTTGGCGAACGGAAATTTATTGAGGGGTACTGCGGCAAGAAGGCTGTTTTTCTGAGCGCCAAACGCGCGCGGCTGCTGGTCAATGGGAACCAGGTTTATCCGGAGATGCTGGCGTCGATCGTGAATGCTCAAAAGACGCTTGAGCTGGAGACGTACATTTTTCGCGCGGACCATTTTGGGGAGCTCTTCGCGTCGGGGCTGAAAGCGGCGGCGCGGCGGGGCGTGAAAGTGCGCATGGTCGTGGACGGATTTGGATCGGTGTCGCTCAGCGATGCGTTCTACGCGGGGCTTTCGCGCGCGGGCGTGGAGGTGCGCGTGTTCCATCCGCTGTGGTCTTTCTGGCGCGGCGGGCTGGGCTTTCTTCAGCGGCGCGATCACCGCAAGATCATGATCGCCGATGGGCAGGTGTCGTTTGTTGGAGGCCTGAACATCGCCGACGAATATGCGGCGAAAGAGGAGGGCGGGGGAGGCTGGCACGATATTCACGTGCGGCTTGACGGCGAGCCGATCGCGGCGGCGCTTCAATCGATTTTCAACGAAAGCTGGATGAAATCGGAGCCGGCGCGCGTCGCGCCGACGCTCGCGCTTCCGCCGGAAGATTTTCGCGCGGCGGCGGAGTCGCTGGAAAAATATCTGGAGGGCAGAAACACCGCCGCGCGCATCGTCAAATTTTCGAGCGGCGCGGTGCCCACGCGGATCTTGAGCAACCGCGAGCTGCTTGAACGAGTGCGGATCAAGCGCGCGTATTTGCGGGCGGTGCGCGCGGCGCGGCATTACATTCTGCTCGAGAATGCGTTCTTCATTCCGGACCGCGGGTTTCTGCGGGCGCTGTACAAGGCGCGCAAACGCGGGGTGCGGATCGCCGTGGTTGTGGCGATGCGCAGCGACGTGCAGATCGCGGCGATGGCGTCGCGCGCGCTTTACGACGAAATGCTTGCGCACGGCATCCGGCTCTTCGAGTATTCGCGCAACATGGTCCACGGGAAAGTCGGGGTCATCGACGACTGCTGGACGATCGTGAGCTCGTACAACCTGAACCAGCGCAGCCTGCTTCACGACATGGAAGTGGGGGCGCTTTTCTTTGACGAGAATTTTGCAAAGGCGATGCGGGGGCAGATACTCGAGGATATCCGGGATGCCAGCGAGATCACGCTTGCGCTTCACCGCTCGAGGAGATGGAGCACGGCGTTGTGGGAGTCGTTCTGGTATTTGTTCAGGCATTGGCTCTAACGAATGGTTTCAGGGTTTCAGGGTTTCAGGTTTCAGGTTTCAGGGTTTCAAGGTTTGGGCGAAATGAACCTTGAACCTGAAACTTGAAACCCTGAAACCTGAAACCCTGAAACCTTTTAATTAGTACGTGTGCGTATTTTCTTGAAAAATGGGTGAGCGCGCGCTGCGAAAAGGTTGTACAAAACAATCTCAATCGCAACGCTCGACACGGGAACTTTCGCCTATGGATTCTGCCAAAGCCGCTGCTGCCGACCACCGACCGTGGTGGCAGCAGCTCAACCGGTATCACTGGTATGTTTTTGCGCTATGCGCGATGGGGTGGCTGTTCGACACGATGGATCAGAAGATCTTCACCATCTCGCGGCAGAAGGCGCTGGAGGAGTTTTTGCCCGGGCAGTCGGCCGGATACATGGACGACATTGGCGGTTGGGTGACGGCGGTGTTCATCATCGGGTGGGCGACGGGCGGGCTGATCTTCGGCGTGATCGGGGACAAGTATGGGCGGGCGCGCACGATGGCGCTGACGATTTTGATCTATGCATTTTTCACGGGCTTCAGCGCGATCGCCCAGAACTGGTGGCAGTTTGCGATTTTTCGATTCCTCACTGGCATGGGTGTGGGCGGAGAATTCGCGGCGGGCGCCTCGCTGCTGGCCGAAGTGATTCCGCACGGCGCGCGCACGAAGGCGATGGCGATGCTGCAGGCTTTGTCGGCGCTTGGAAACATCATGGGCGCGTTTTTGTTCCGCTTCACGGACAATCCGAATTTTGGCTGGCGGCAGTTGTACATCATCGGCGCGGCGCCGGCGCTGCTGGCGGTGCTGGTGCGCATTGGCATGAAGGAGCCGGAGCGCTGGGTGGCGGCGAAGGCCGCGAACGACGCGGCGCGTTCGCGCGGCGAGGCGCACGTGGCGATGGGCGGAATCCGCGCGCTGTTGTCGAACCCGCGCTGGCGGCGCAATGCACTCTCGGGAATGTGCCTGGCGATCGCGGGCGTGATCGGGCTTTGGTCGATCGGGTTTTACATGCCGAAGCTGATCGATACGGTGGTGCCGAGCGTGGATAAGGATTCACGCGTGCCGATCATCTCGCTGCTTTCCGAGAACGATTTTGGAAAGCAAAAATCCATGGCGCAAGCGCTCGACGCCAGGGCGCGCGAGCAATTTGCGCGGCTGGCGAAGAGCGTGAACGTCAGCGAAGTCGGCGCGGACGGCACACTCACGGCGGCGCTTTCTGAAAACTCGCGGTCCGAGCTGCAAACGGTGCTGGGAAAATCAAAGCTGATTTCGCTGGCGGATATTCTGATGCAGTGCGGGGCATTTTTCGGGATGTACTGTTTCGCGTACCTGGCCACCGCGTTTGGCCGGCGGCCGGCATTTTTCATCTCGCTGCTTCTGGCATGGGCAACCGCGGTCTGGGTCGTGATCTATTTCAAAAGCCATCACGACATCTATTACATGTGGCCGATCATGGGCTTTTGCATGCTGCTACCGTTCGGCGGATTCGCTGTGTATTTTCCTGAATTGTTCCCGACGAATCTGCGGAGCACGGGGACGAGCTTTTGTTACAACGTCGGCCGCTACATTTCGGCGACGGGGCCGCTGCTGCTGGGGACGCTTTCGCATCGGCTCGAAGGAAAAACGGAGATGCATAATTTCCGCGTGGCGGCGCTGATTGTGTCGAGCTGCTATTTGATCGGGCTGGTGGCGCTGATCTGGGCGCCGGAGACGAAGGACCAGCCGCTGCCGGAGGAGGAGCGCGGGATGGCGCATTGACCCCGTTGGAGTTCACGCTTTAGCGTGCCCGATTTTGGAAACACCATCTTATGTACGACTGGCGAAAGATGTCACCATCCGAGCGTTCGGAAACTCTTGAGCGCCGCAAACTCAATCGCCTGCCCTGGCACAGCCTTCCCCATCGGATTTCGGAATTTTCAAATATTTACCTGTTCACTGCCGCTTGCTACGAGCACAAGCCCATCATCGGCGAAACGCTCGCGCGAATCACCGAATTCGAAAAGACAGTTTTGGAAATATTCGAATCCTGCCAGGCAGAGACTTATGCGTGGTCAGTCCTTCTCAATCACTATCACATTCTTGCGGCTGCCGCTGAGCTTGAGCGCCTGCTGTTCAGGCTTGGACGCTTGCATGGGCGATTGTCGTTCCAATGGAATGGTGAAGATCAACGTCGCGGACGCAAAGTCTGGTGCAACGTGGCGGAGACTGCGATGAAAAGCGAGCGGCATTTCCTGGCGACGCTGAATTATGTTCATCACAATCCAGTCAAGCACGGATATGTGCAACAATGGGGTGATTGGCCATTTTCGAGCGCTGCTTTATTTCTTGAATCGGTGGGTAGAGAAAAGGCAGAAGCGCTTTGGAAGGAGTACCCGATTGGAGATTATGGGAAGGGGTGGGATGAGGAGTGAGTGGGAGCGGCTTGCACGCTGAAGCGTGAACTCCAACGAAGACACGCTGAAGCGTGAACTCCAACGAAGACACGCTGAAGCGTGAACTCCAACTAATACTTCGACGCATCAATCCCGTTTTTCTTTTCCCAAGCTTCAATTTCGCCGGTGAAATAGAGCAGGCGGATTTTTTTGTATTCTTTGTATGAGTAAAGAATGGCGTAATCGCTGATTCCCGTCTCTTTCGACAACTGCGCGATGTATTCGTCGCAGTTGGCCACCTTTTGTGAGTGGACCATGGTGAAAATGTTGAAGCGCCAATCCGGATACTGCGGGCGTAGGTAGCAGTGCGTGATCGGGCCCTGGCCGCCGAAGAAAGTGCCGACTTCTTCGATGCGTTCTTTCGGGACGTTCCACACGCCCATGCCGTTGGCGCGGAAGCCGGCGTGGCGGTGGTTCATGATTCCGGCGACGCGGCGCATGCGTCCGACTTTCACGAACTCGCGGCACCAGTTGAACATTTCTTCGGTCGTCGTGTTCAGCTGCGCGGCGATGGGCGCGTAGGGATCGGGGCGCACCTCCATGTCTTCCTGCAGCGCGAGAATGTAGCGAATGTCCTTCTCCGTGAGCGGCGGCTTTTCGAGGTCGCGCTGTTTGTCCGAATACATCGGGCCCGCTTCATCCAGACCCATTTCTTTGGCTTTGCCGCCGGTCATGTCGAGCTTCATGCCGATTTTGAAGAGGCGCAGCGTCGGCATCAACCGGATCGACTGCGCGCCGCTGAGTTTCTGCAGCACGTCCATGTGCGCTTGAAGGCGCTCGGGATTTTCGCCGGGGACGGCGATGGTGAACCAGAGTGAGAATTCGTGTTTGCGCGCGTAGTTGTGCGAGACGCCCGGATGCTGGTTGAGCACTTCAGCGACCTCGTCGGTTTTCCCGGACGGGGCTTTGCAGGCGACGAGGCTGGACATGTAGCCCAGGCTGCGCGTGTCGAAGATCGTCGAGACCTGGCGGAGAACTTTTTTGTCTTTGAGGTCCCGGACCATGGCGACGACTTCGTCTTCGCCGGCGCCGATTTTTTCGCCGAGGGCCTTGTAGGGCCTGTCGACGAGAGGCACGTCGTCCTGCATCACGTTGAGGAGAAGTTTTTCTTTTTCGGTGAGGTCAGCCATGATGAGTCCCGTTGGAGTTCACGCCGTTGGAGTTCACGCTTCAGCGTGCTGCATCTCCCCATCATATCTGCCCACAGTTCCAAAGGCAATCCCGCGCTTCAGAGCAACTTGCCCATGCTGATGCGCTCTTCGACGGCCCAGCCGAGGGATTTGTAGAAATCCACGACGGCGGCATTGCCGGCGAGAACCTGCAGGTTGATTTTGCAGCAGCCGAGTTTTTTGAGCTCGGCTTCGACATGGTTCATCAGCGCCGTGGCGATGCCGCGGCGGCGGAATTCGGGGAGGACGGCGAGGGAATAGATCCAGCCGCGGTGGCCGTCGTAACCACCGAGCACTGTCCCGGCGACAGTGCCTGATTCAACCGCGACGAAAAAAAGATCGGGCTGAAAGTCGAGCTTGGCGCGGATGTTTCTCAGCGGGTTGTTGTGCGGCGCGGGATAGTTGAAGACCGTGGTCCAGAGCTCGACGACGGGTTGCTCGTCGGAAGGCTGGTATTTTCTGATTTCCATTTCATCACTCCCGCTCCAGATTTCCCCGATAGCGATCATGCCCGCTCATGTAATCTCTGAATTTCGTCAGCAGCACGGCGGGCGGGTCTTTCTCCTCCGGGAAATATTCTTTGAAACGTCGCCAGGTGTCCCTGGATTCAGCTTCGGCTTTGGCGGCTTCGGCGGGGTTGTGGGCGGCCTTTGCGGCGAGCATTCGTTTGTCGTAGAGATGGGCCTGCAGCAGGACGGTGAAGCGCAGGTTCTGCGCGGCGGTCACTTCGCCGGTCATGCCGCGCTGCTTGTTGAGCGCCACGAGGCGCTTCCACCATTCCTCCGAACCCCACTCGTCCCACTTGCGCTGCTCCTCGGGGACTTCCATTTTCGAGCGGTAATGGCCGAGATGGTCGAGGCAATTGCCGAAGACGCGCTCGGTGCGCAGCGGGTTGACTTCCGATTTTGTCTGCAGCGATTTGAAAAAATAATACGCGGCGAGACGCCAGTTCTCATCGTCCGCCGCGCGGCCCTTCTGCCATTTCTCGGGCTCGCTGAACGGATGCTTGCGCAGGTTCTCGTCCAGGTCGGCGAGGCGCGGCAGCTCGGCTTTGCGCAGACCGCGGCAGTCCTGCCCCGTCGCGCGGTCGAACAATTTCTGGTCGCTCAGACGGTCGAAGTACAAATACCCGAGGTGAAACCAGAGGCCGTAGTGCCGCTCATTGCGCTCGATGCCCTTCTCGAGCGTCTGGATCGCCGAGCGGACCCAATACCATTTGTCCTCGCAGGACTCGGAGCGCACCGCGAGGTTGTAGGCCATGTTGTCGGCCTGGAAGACGTGGACTTGAATGAACGTCGGCTGCAGGCGCTGAATCAAATCGCAGATCAGTTTGAGCTCGTAGTAACGTCCGGCGTCCTGCTGCCCGATGGCGCGCACCCAGAGGACGTCGGCGAGCAGTCCGCGGAAGCCGCCGAGCGCGAGCAGGCCGGCTTCGAGCGCCTCCTTGTTAGCTGGATCGGCTGACGAGAGATTCTCAGCGGCGCGACGCGATTCGTTGTGGCGCTGAAGGGTGCAGGAGAGGATCAGGGCGAGGAGGCCGATGAAGAAGAGGTTGCGTGCGCGCATTTGGTTACCGATTTAGATGGGGAGATAGGGGGGTAAGGAGATGGGGAGAAATTGTGCATGCGGCCTCTCCCTATCTCCCTATCTTTATTTTACGCTCTCCACCGGCTTCAGGTTCACTCCTTTATGTCTGTAAAAAAGGAAGAACGGGATGCCGCAAAGCCTGAACAAAAAGCTTGCGCCCTGGAACAGCAACGCCAGATGCAGGCCGCCATACAATCCCAGCACCGAGCGAAACAGGACGTCGAAGCCCGCCGTTCCGACGCCGAAGCCGCCGGCGAAGCCGAAGGAATTGATGAACAAGCCCAGCGGCAGGATGCTTACCACCGCGGCCCAGTCGAGATTGGCCGGCGCGCCCGTGCTGAGCTTTGTGAACGTCATGCTCTGCGCGAAAATCAGAATCGATCCGCACGCACACAGATGATTGATCAGCGAGAGGCCGACCATGGTCACCAGAATCCGCTTGTGATGCCGCAGGCTTGCGAAGCCGGCGTAAATGTGTTCGAGCTTTTCGTGGAACGGGAGGATGTGCATGAGGCGCCTGCGGCGGCGGCTGTTTTCGAGCTTTTCCGAAACAAGGACCATGAATCCCAGCACGCCGGCGAGGCACGCGGCGATCACGATCGCAATCATGCGCCGCAAATCGGCGTGGGCTTCGACCTGCGGCCAGGCGGCGATGCCGACGATCAGCGCGAGCACGAAGAGCGAAAACATGCCGACGATGCGGTCGATCACCACCGCGAACAGAATCAGCCCGAGCGGCCGGCGGCCGTCGCGCGTCTGCGCGGTGCGGCCCATGTACACGGCTTTCACCAGGTCGCCGCCGTTGGAGATCGGCGAAACCAGGTCGCAGAGCATGCCGATCATCGAGAGCGCGACGTTGTCTGTGTACCGCGTATCGATATGCAGCGCGCCCAGCAGCATCTGAAAGCGCAGCGCGCAGACCAGCACCGCGGGGACGAACAGCAGCATCGCGCCGAGCGTCCATTTCCAATGCTGCGCGAGCTCGGTGAGCTCAGCGGGTTTCAGGCGGCCCGACCAATACAGATAAGCGAAGATGATGACGGGCACGCCCAGTTTCAGCGCCCAGCCGAGAACAATGCGCGTGACGTTCTTCGGGGGGGATATCGGCGTTTCAAGTTCGGCCGCGGCTTCAAACGCAAGCTCGTCTTCTTCATCTTGCGATTTCGACACGCCAGCTCCCCGTTGCCCGTACTTGCAGTATATGTTTTTAACGCAAAGACGCAAAGGAGCTCGGGAAGAAGGTTTCAGGGTTTCAAGGTTTCAGGATAAAAGGCATGCACGCTGAAGCGTGAACTCGAACGAACGTCCGAAAAAGATTATCTTAAATAGTCGGTGAGCCGGGCGACGATAAGAAACCCCATGACGCGCATCACCCGCGCTTTTGGGACGGTCACCTCGATCTTTCGCTGCCATGGGCTGCAGCATTTGCCGCCGGGCGTGGACCGCGTGGGCGGGCACGATTTGTTTTATTGGTGCGGATTTCTGGCGCTGATGACGGGGTGGTTTCTGTTCGTGTATGCGCCGCAGTGCCGCCGCGTGGAGAAGCTCACCGGACGCCAGCAGGCGCTGGCCCTCGAATTGACTCAGGACTCGCGCGCGCTCGCGCGGCTCGAGCAGGGCATCGGCGATTTGCGGCAGGGAAGCGCGCTGGCGTGGGAGCGAGCGGCGCGGGTGCGGCTGGGCTGGCTGCAGCCGGGGGAGACGCTGGACGCGGGATCATTGCTGCGGGCCGCGCCGAACAACGGCCCGCATCCGAATTCAATTCCGGACTGGCAAGTTGCGCAGCGGCCGGACACTCAGTTGCAGTTGCCCCCTTTGCAGCGTCCGCGTATTCCGAGGCTTCCGCGGCCGACGCCGCCGTCGATGCTGGCACAAACTCAGCGCGGCCAATTCGCCGATGCGGGAACGCTGGGGCCGACCACATCCCGGCCACCGGCACCGCCGTTGCCCCTGCTCCCGCCGAGGATGACGCAGCGGTCGCCGGCGGTAAGCACGGCTCAGCCGCGGGTGGTGCGGGCGGCGCAGGCGGTGAATTATGGGATGCAGACGGCACGGTGAAGCGGGGAATGATGATGAAGTGATGAAGTGATGGATGGAGTAGATGGACTAGATGGACAGATGTGATATTTTCAATGACATGTGATATTTGCTGAAAAATATTGGAATACCCTAAAACGGAGAGATTTTTGGGCGAAAAATAAAAAATTCTATTCTATATGGAGTTTGATGTTATAGAGGCATTGGCGGCGAAAATGTTAGAATTTACTTGATTTTTTGAATTCAAAATACTCGTACATATGTGGGGCGAGGTCTATTTTGAGGGGCGGTGCGGGACTGCAAGTTGTAAATTGTGAGTTTGGGCTGAGCAGGTTTCGCTCTTTTTCTCTCCCATTTTAACTCAACTAGAGCACATTTCATTTCTGCGTAGACAAATCTGCTTGCGGCGGGCACGCTGGCTCTTCGTTGCTCTCGCACGCCGTATTTCCTATCAATACGGCTTTGCTCGAGCGCCTCGATCCAGCATGCCCGGCGCGGCGCATCTTTGTCCACGCAGAAATGAAATGCGCTCTAGCACAGTCGCAGCATGGAGCAAGCAAACGGCGCTTGTTGCATGGCACCGAATAGCCGGAATCCGGCTTTCGTTCTACTTTCAATTTTAGAGCACATTTCATTTCTGTGTAGACAAATCTACTTGCGGCGGGCACGCTGGCTCTTCGTTGCTCTCGCACGCCGTATTTCCTATCAATACGGCTTTGCTCGAGCGCCTCGATCCAGCATGCCCGGCGCGGCGCATCTTTGTCCACACAAAAATGAAATGCGCCCTAATTTCAATTGGTTTTTGGCGGACGGATGCGCCGGCTATGGGGGCTGGCGCATGGCGGATGCTTTGTCTCGGACTGGGCGGCTGAAAGCGCCCTTTCCGTGTTGGGAGGCCATGTCATGGGGATGGCGAAGTGGCGGGAGGTTTCGGGGATTTCGTCGGAGAATGAAGCGGGGATGGGAGAGGAGGAGCGGCGGAGCGGGTTGAGGAAATTGTTCAAAATGGCGGAGGCGGAGATGCGTTCGGAGATGAAGCGGGCGAGCGAGGATGTGGAACATCGCTCGGAGCGCACGTTTCTCTGGGAGCCGATTGCGGCGGTGTGCCGGCGGCTGGAGATTTCGCAGGCGAATTTGACGCGGCTGCTGAAAGAGCTGACGGGGATGTCGGCAACGCAGCTGGCGGATCGGATTCGGGCGGAAGGATTGAAGGAGAAGCTGCGGGCGAAGCTGGCGGCGTGGTTCAAACAGGAGGGGGAGCCGGGGGAGTTTTCATATGATGAGAAAGTGAGTTTTGAGAAGCACGTGGAGGAGAGCTGGAAGTGCATCAAGGCGTCGCGACGCGAGATGAGTTTCAGCTACGCGGAGATGGCGGTGGAGCTGGGGTTCGCGAATTACGGGCGGCTGTACCGGGCGTGCATGCTGCAGTATGGGAAGACGCCGTCGCAGTTGGAAGACGAGATCGTGCGGGAGTACACGCGGTATTTCATCCTCGCGGGGACGCTGATCAAACGGAGCTGGGGGATGAGCGAGTGTGTGAACGAGGCGAAGTTTGAGAAGTACCGAGCGCCGTACACGGATGAGTGGGCTCAGGTGATGCGGGAGAAGCCGGAGTGGGTCGAGCGGATGAAAGGGGAAGTGGGGCTTTGGGAGCATGCGGAGGGGTGGGCGAAAGGGGAATTTTGAACAAAGGGGTTCAAGGTTTCAGGGTTTCAGGGTTTCAGGGTTTCAAGGTTTCAGGTTTCAGGTTTCAAGGTTTCAAGGTTTCAAGGTTTCAGGTTTCAGGGTTCAAGGTTTCAGGGTTTCGGGTTTCAGAATCTGATCAAAAGTAGCGGAAGAATGGACATCATGGACGTGATGGACGTGATGGACTACATAAGAGATGGGCAGCTGGGCTGAATGTTGAGCGCCAGTGAGGCGGAAGACTGGCATTTTACATGAATAATAATTTATATGAAAATTCAAACAATTTATTATTGGAAGGAACTTGGTGCATGTTTGGAGCTGCGTTTCCCGGGACTAGAGCACATTTCATTTCTGCGTAGACAAATCTGCTTGCGGCGGGCACGCTGGCTCTTCGTTGCTCTCGCACGCCGTATTTCCTATCAATACGGCTTTGCTCGAGCGCCTCGATCCAGCATGCCCGGCGCGGCGCATCTTTGTCCACGCAGAAATGAAATGCGCTCTAGACGCTCCCCCGCAAGCGCTCAAACGCCCACTGCGTCTCCTTCGTGAACCACACGCCTTCATCCGCGAAGCCGACTGGATGTTCCACCTGCATCGGCCGTTTCACCTGCTTGATCGAATACGCGATGACCGGGCCGCGCCGCATCGCGTCCTCGAGCGTCGGGGCGTGCTTCATGTTATGGAATTCGACCAGCTCGCGGTTGCCTTCCTGCGCGTGGAAGCGCTGCATCTGATGGCGTTGAAAATAAACCGGCGTCGGCAAATCCAGGCTCGCCACCGTCGTCACCACCGTGCCCTTCGCCAGGGGACAGGGCAGCGGCGGCAGCCACGCGGGTTTGAAGTAACCGAACTTTTTCACGTTCGGCGTCGCGCCCTGCGGCAGCACGCGGAAATCCAGCGAGACGCGTGTCGCCGGCGTTGTGTTCAACACACTGCCGTGAATTTGCGAACAGCAAAATGTGAACAGCCCCGGCGTTGCGCTCTCGATCGGCGCGGCTTTCGATCGCGCCAGGGCTTCGAATTCCTGCAGGCTCAAGCCGCCGCGCAGCCGCTCGTGCAAATCTTCCGTGAATTCGTTGGGCACCATCCACAGCGAATTCGCGCCGCTCACCGGCGTCAGCGCCAGCCAGTAATTAATCTCCTCGTGGCTGTGGCCGTAAAGCGTGTCGCTGTGAAAGGGCACGGTGGAATTTCCGTTGGGCGTGTGCACGCGCAGGTTGGGCGTCACCTGCAGAAAATCGGCTTCGTGGTGCAGCGTCGTCAGCATCTCGCGCACGAGCGGATTCACCGCCGCTTTGATCCCCGCGCCCAGCGCGCCGCTGTAACGCTCGTGGATCGTCTCGAGCGGCCCGCCCGCGGCGGCGCCTGCCGCGGCGACCGCCTGCTTCACCAGCGCTTCGATTTTCGCATCTGTCACGCGTTTGATCATTCGATCACTCCGTCAAAAAAATACGGTCCGGCGAGAATCCCCGCCAATTTGAACGCCCGCTCCCAGCGCGCCTCCCAGGGGTGGCAGCGCCGCGCGCGGGCGTGCCCGGCGCGGCGAATTTTCGCGGCGCGCGGGGGATCCGCCAGCAGCGCTTTGATTTTCATGGCGCAGTCGTCCGCGCCTTCGTACGTCTCGATCTCGCGGCCCACGTCGTAGATGCGGTGGATGTCCGCGTGCTCCTGCGTCAGGTACAATCCGCCGGTCATCGGGATTTCGAAATCGCGCCCCTTGATGCAGCGCAGTTTTTGCGAATGCGCCACGCCGGCCATGCCGAGGTTGATGCGGCTGTGCGACCAGATGCGGATCACCTCCGCGTCCGAGACCGGGCCGTTGGGCCAGCCTTTGCCGAAGCAGCTCACCCTCACGCCGCGCTTTTCAAGCTGCGCGATCAGGCGCGGGCGCCAGCCGTATTTCGCGCCGACGAAACTGACGTCGTACTCGAACCCCCCCGGCTGCGGCGTGTGAATTTCAGGCTGCGCGCCCTGCGGACAGAAAATCGCCAGGCCGCCGTAGACAAAATATTTGATCACCGAATCCGGCGCGTTGCTCAGATTCAGGTCGACAGATCCGGCGATCGCCGCGGGGGATTCGTCGCGCCCGCCGAATTTGCGCCCGGGCATGTGCAGTTTGTCGTCGTAGCAATAATTGAAAATCGCCGCGCCGGTCTTCGCCATCTCTTCCAGAATCTGCGGCGCGACCGTCATGCCCGACAAATATCCCATCACCGCGTCAATCGGCTGCTGCGCGTTCGCCCGCTTGAACTCGCCAAGCATCTCCGCGTTCATTTTGTCGCGGATTGCCAGCCAGTCCTTTGAGCGCGAATCGTACCCGCGCTCGCGCCAGTCGAACGCCGTCACTTTTCCGAACGGCGCCATCGATTGCGGCAGCACGAATTCCCAGTTCTCGCAGTAGTACGGCATGAACACATGCAGCTCGCCCCGCCGCTTCGGCCATTTCGGATGCGGCCGGTTTTTCAAGCGTTCCGCCAGCGCGGCGCTCACCTCGGCGTCCGACAGAACGCGCAGGCCCTTCCGCGCCGCCGCCGCGCGATGCGTCACCAGACTCCGCACCGCCCGCCGCTCCTGCAGCCGCGCCTTCACCGCCGCATTCACCCGCACCGCCAGCGGTATCCGCTTAAGCTTTTGAACTAGCGCAGACAATGGTTCGTCCTTCTATAGTCTTCCCCACGCCCTGCTCGGAAGCACCTTTGCTGGGTTGGATCCGAACCCGAAGGGTTCTCAGCCACAGTAGCCGGGGGTTGAGGGCCGCAGGCCCGACACCCCCGAAAAATGCGGCTCACATTATGTGCCGCTCGCTACCATCCCGTCTCCCCACAAATTCTAATTCCCCGCTCCAAATTTTTCGAATGCACCCCGCAAAATCGCGGGTATATTTCCGCACCATGTCCAGTGAAAGCGCCTCGCAGTTGGCTCCGAAACCCGGCATTCGCATCGACATCGCCATAATCTGCGTCGTCCTTGGGCTGCTGGTTTTTGGCGTGGATGTCGCAGCGCCGCTGGGCATCGCCTGCGGCGCGCTGTACGTCACGGTGGTGATGTTCGCCCTTCTCGCCGACAACGCCAAAGTCGTCTGGTTCACGGCGCTCGGCCTGAGCGTCCTGGCGCTCGCGGGCTTTTTCATCTCGAGGCATTTTCCGAAAGCCGGCGTGCAGGAACAGCCCTGGGTGATCATCGTCAACCGGGTCATGTCCGTCTTCGTGATCTGGATGACGGCCGTGCTCGGCGCGCGCATGCTGCGCATGAAACTTCAGGTCGTCGAACACGGCCGCCAGCTTGAGCGCATGAATGCCGAGCTCTCGCGCCTCGCCCGTTTCGACGCGCTCACCGGCGTCGCCAACCGCAGGCATTTCGACGAGCGCCTGACGCAGGAGTTCGCCCGCGCCGCGCGCGAGAAATCGCCGCTCTCCTTATTGATGATCGACGTCGACCACTTCAAGCGCTTCAACGACCTTCATGGCCACCAGGCCGGTGATGCCGCGCTGACCAAGATCGCGCAGACCATCATGGCCAGCCTGCGCCGCCCCGCCGATCTCGTCGCGCGCTACGGCGGTGAGGAATTCGCCGTCATTCTTCCCGCGACCGCCGCCGACGGAGCCATCGAACGCGCCGAAGCCATCCGCAAGCGCATCGAACAGTTGGAGATCACGCGCCCCGGAACATCGATCGTGAACCGCATCACCGTCAGCGTCGGCATGGCTTCGGTGACGCCCGTCGAGGCGCCGTCGACCAGCCCGATGGGCAGCTCCTCGATGAGCCTTCCCTCGCCGACAAAATTAATCGCCGCCGCCGACGCCGCCTTGTACCGCATCAAAAACGACGGCCGCAACCGCGTCGGCACCGCCACAAACATCAACATGCGCGCGGTGACGATCTAGAAAGACAAAAAGCCCGCATTGCTTTTGCAAGTCCGGTGTCACCCATGCCGGGCGCCCAGGGCTGTTTCAAGAAAACGCAACGACGGACCGATAATCCTTTGAGGGGATTATCGTGCAGATCAAAACTGATTCTGGAAAAATCCAAATCTCGTTCTCCGAAGCACTGTGTTTTGCGATGACGCAGTTGGGGAATGTGGATGATTTTCGTAAAGGGCAGGGCAAGCAGCTTGAGCTTCATGGCACCCTCGCCTTGTGTGTCGTGTCAATCGCGGCGGGACATTTGTCCTATCGAGCGATGGCGCGCTTCGCCAAATTGCGTGAGGCGGAACTTGCGCCATTATTGAATCTAAAACGCGCACCGTCGTATTCGACACTGCGCCGCGTTCTAATAGGTGTCAACTCGGAAATGCTGCGCAAAGTATTGCGGCAAACGAGCCAAAAACTTCTTTTTGGGAAGCATCAACAGATTGTAGCCGTTGACGCGAAAACAATGCGGGGTTGCACGACCCCGCAGGGGCAAGTGCAAATCGTGGCGATCACCGAACAGAGCACAGGCGTGCAATTGGATGCTGCACTTTGTCCCGGCGAAGGCGCAGAACTCACGACTGGCAGACGGCTGTTGAATGAAGTTTTTTCTTCGACACAGAGTGTGAAACTAGGAACCGGTGACGCGCTTTATGCGGATCGACGCTTGGCTCGCAACACGATCGGCGAAGGCCGCGATTACCTGGTTAAGGTGAAAAAAACCGGCCTCAACTGCTCGAAGACGTAAAGCTCTGTTTTGAACCGAATGCGCCATTGGCCAGTCGAGCGTGTCTCATCGAGAAGGGACATGGGCGTTTGACGCGTCGCACCTGCCGAGTCAGTCAAATCCTGCACGGCTATTCTGATTTCCCTGGGCTGCACCAAGCCATGGAGGTCTGTCGCGAAACGCATTATCTGAAAACGGGGCGACAAACCCGTGAGTTGCATTACGCCGTGACCAGTCTGTCGCCGCAGGTTGCCTCGGCCAGAGAATTGATGGTGCTGTTGCGCCAGCATTGGGCGATTGAAAACAAAAACTTCCACGTGCGCGATGATTCCTGGCGTGAGGATCGCCAAATCCGTCACGACGCAAAGTCTGCATTCGCCCTGCATCTCTTAACAGGAATCGCCTTGAACTTGCTGCGTGCTCCTGCTCGCTTCTGGAATGCCCACGACTCAATGACAGCTCGGGCGCAGATCATTACTTACCTTAGCGCTGCAAAGCCGCACTCTCTATTTGGCTTTTCTTGAAACAGCCCTGGCCGGGCGCCCCCAGACCTTGACATCTCGTTGCACATGTGATATTCTTAACGCCAAGTAAACCGCGGCAAATTTTGCATAAGTGGAGGGCGCGGTTTACGGAAAGGCAAACCGTGCATCATGGAATCGGTCCTTTGCGATAAAGTGCTGGTCTTGAACCGCTCCTGGATCGCCGTCAACGTCGCGACCGTCCGCCGCGCGTTGACGCTCGTCTTCCAGGATGTGGCCCGCATTGTCGCGCCCGAAGATTACTCCACGTACGATTTCGAAAGCTGGGTCGCGGCCAGCCGCGAAGCCAAAGCCGGCAAGCAGATTCACTCCGCCACGTTCAGTTTCCGCGCGCCCGAAGTGATCGTGCTCAGCAAGTTCAACGGCCGCTTCAGCAAGGAAGTCCGCTTCTCGCGACGCAACATTTTCGAGCGCGATGAGAACTGCTGCCAGTACTGCGGGAAAAAATTCGACCGCGGCGAGCTCACCCTCGACCACATCGTTCCACGCAGCCGCGGCGGCAGCAGCACGTGGGAAAACATCGTCCTCGCCTGCGTGAAGTGCAACATGCGCAAGGGCGACCGCCTGCTGACCGAGACGCACATGAAGCTCCTGCGCCGCCCGATCAAGCCCAAGTGGGCGACCCGCGTCGGCGTCAAACTCGGCCGCGTCTGCAAGCCTTCCTGGGAACGGTTCCTCGAGGAAGCGTACTGGGACGTCGAACTCAAACAATAGTATTGTAACGGAGCGGCGGCAGTCCTGCCGCCGCTCCTTTCCCGCTTCACTTCTCTGCGTTTTTTCTGCAAAAACTTTGCGTCTTTGCGTGAGCGCCCTTCACTTCTTCGGCTTCCCCTTAAACAAATCCAGCGCATTCTTTTGCGCCCAATAAAACGTATACGGAAACCCATCGTCCGCCGTCGCCGTCACGTCGCTCGGCATCTGGTTCACTTCCAGCGTATAGTTCTTCTCCCCGCCCCCCGCGCTCGAGAACTTCACCTGAAAACTCATCCCCCCCGCGCAATGGAAAAACCAAATCCGTTTGTCCGGAATCTTTGCCTGAGCCCAAGCCGTGTACGACCCGTCCCACAATTTCCACCGGCACACAATCGGCACATATTGTGCGCTCGTGGTGATCGGACTGTGTAACTGCACGACCCCCTGCCGCGTCATGGCGATCGCCCGCTGCCGCGCCAGCGCCTGCTCCTGCCTCGCCTTGGCCAGTTCTCGCTTCGCCTTCTCGACCTCATATTTCTTCTGAGCTTCGTCGCGCGCCCGCCTGACTGCCGCGTCATCCTGCTGCTTTTTCGCCCGCAGCTCCGCCAGCTCCTGCTGAATCCGCTCGAACTCGATCTCGTTCTTGATGTCCTCCTGAGCCTGCGCGATCGCCTCCCGCCGCGCCTTCTCGAACTCCGCGTCCTGCTGGGCCGTCCGGAAGCGCGCCGCAGGAATCTCCACACTCTCGTGTGTGTTGCACGCCGCCCCGCGCTGCTCGTAATCCCAGATGCTGTACGCCCCCGTCTGTGAATTCCACTCCAGCAAAAGATCGCCCTCAAGCGCCACAAACTCAGTCGCAGGTCCCACGTGTTTCCAATCCCCTTCCGCCACCTTCCCCGGCAGCGGGTCCTCATTCCCTTGTTTCGTCAAATCGTAAAGCCACACGCGAAAATGACCGGTGTCCTGCCAATTCAGCACATGGTCGCCATTGAATTGAACCATGTGGTGCCCTGGCCCAACCGATTTCCACGCCCCGCGCGCCAGCGGCTGCCCGGGAAACGGATCGTCCTTCCCAGTCACCTCACGGTCGTAATTCCAAATTCGATACTCGCCCGTCGCCGGAATCCAATCCAGCACCGCGTCGCCGCCCAGATAAACCAGCGCATGTCCCGCATTGATCGAAGTCCAAGTCCCTTCCACCTGCGGGGCACTCCCGAGCGGATTCTGTTCCCCGCGTTTTGTCCGATCAAATCTCCAGATTCGATACTGCCCCGTCGCCGCCACCCAATCCAGCAACCGGTCCCCGCCCAGGTAAATGAGTTGATGCCCGCGCCCAATTCCCGCCCAATTCCCCCACGAAATCGGATCGCCCGGCAGCGGATCCTGCCGCCCCGTTCGTGTGCGGTCGTAGCGCCAGACGCGGTAATCGCCCGACGCCGGCTCCCAATCCAGCAGCCTGTCCCCCTCTAAGTACACAAGTTTGTGCCCCTCATTAATGGTCTTCCAAACCCCACTGCACACCGGCCCCTTGAATGGAACCTCCGCCGCACAAAACGCGCTCACCGCCGCCAACCCCAGCGCACAAACGCCCCATTTTTTCATAGACAATCGCTCCCTCCCATTAGCTCTCGCCAATGGTATAGAAAAACCGCGCTTAAGTTCCGTAATCAGCCCCCTATCATCCGCACGCACTCAAAACCTGTCAACGCAGATTTGCACACCCCACCCACACTGGTTTTCTTCCCGCTCCCCGCTAAACTCCCCAACGGTTACTTTGGAGCCCTCCATGAACTATTTCCTGTCCGCGTTCGGCGACGAGATCTCGCCGGACATCCAGATCCAGCTCGACAACCTCATCGAAAACGGCCTGAAATTCTGCGCCATGCGCGGCGCCAACGGCAAAAATGTCATGGAGCTCGAGGAGTTCCAGGTCAAGCTCATCAAGACGCAGTTCCACAACCGCGGCGTGAAATTCTCCTGCATCGGCTCGCCCGTCGGAAAAATCAAAATCACCGATCCCTTCGAGCCCGAGCTCGAGCGCCTCAAGCGTGCCGCCTCTCTCGCAAAAGCGTTCGAAACCAAAGTCGTCCGCATTTTCACTTTTTTCATTCCAGCCGGCGAAAAACCTGAAACCTACCGCGACGAAGTTCTGCGCCGCATGAAAGCCCTTGCCGATCTCGCGAAGTCCCTCGAAATTAGCCTCCTGATCGAGAACGAAAAAGACCTCTACGGCGACACCCACGAGCGCCAGCTCGAAGTCATCCAGCACATCAACGCCCACCACGTCAAAGCCGCCTTCGATTTTTCGAACTTCGTTCAGTGCGACGACGACCCCTGGGAAGCGTGGCTGCGCCTCAAGCCGCACGTGATGGACATGCATGTGAAAGACTGCCGCAAGAGCGACAAGCGCGAAGTCCCCGCTGGTCAAGGCGACGGCAAAATCCGCGAAATCCTCGCTGATGCCGTCGCCTCAAATTGGCGCGGCTTCCTGAGCTTCGAACCCCACTTAAGCGAAAGCGGCGTCTTCAAAGGCTTCACCGGCCCCACGCTCTTCAAAGTCGCCGTCGACGCTTTGAAAAACATTCTGAAAGAAGTGGGCGCGTAGCTTTTTTTTTCACGCAAAGATCGCAAAGAGCAAAGGCCGCAAAGAATGAGTTAAAATCTTTGCGAACATTGCCCTTTGCGACCTTTGCGTGAGCCAAAACGTTTGGAGCTCAACTTGTCTCTCGCTTCCAACACTGTTTATCTTGCCGGTTCCGGTCCGGGCGATCCCGGACTATTAACCGTCCGCGCGCTCGACCTCCTGCGCGCGTGCACTTGCATCGTCTACGACGCCCTCTGCTCTCCCGAGGTGATGTCCCTCGCCAATCCGCTCGCCGAAAAAATCTACGTCGGCAAACGCGGCGCCCAGCACGCCGTCGAACAGCCCGACATCAACAAAATCCTCCTCGAGAAATCCCGCGCTGGAAAGTCTGTCCTGCGTCTCAAAGGCGGCGATCCCTATCTCTTCGGCCGCGGCGCCGAGGAAGCTCTTTACCTCGTCGAACACGGCGTGAACGTTGAAGTCGTCCCCGGCGTCACCGCCGGCATCGCCGCGCCAGCCTGCGCCGGCATTCCCGTCACGCACCGCGAACACGCGAGCGCCGTTGCGTTCGTCACCGGCCATGAAGATCCGACCAAGCCCGAGAGCGCCCTCGACTGGGCCGCGCTCGCCAAAATCGGCACGCTCTGTTTTTACATGGGCGTAAAAAATCTCGGCCGCATCGCCACTGAACTTTCCAGGCACATTTCTCCGCAAACCCCCGCCGCCGTCATCGAATGGGGCAGCACGCCGCGCCAGCGCACCGTCTCCGGCACGCTCGAAAATATTCAAGCCCGCGCCAAAGAAGCAAACATCCAGGCCCCCGCGCTCACGGTCGTCGGCGACGTCGTTCAATACCGCGACAAATTGAATTTCTTCGAACGCGCCCCGCTCTTCGGCAAGAAAATCGTCGTCACGCGCGCCCGGGCGCAGGCCAGCGACCTCGCCGAAGGCCTCGCCGCCCTCGGCGCAACCGTCTTCGAATTCCCCACGATCCGCATCGATTTCACCCGCGACGAAAAATTCGCCGCCGCGATTTACCAGCTCGCCGCCGGACACTTCGATTGGGTCGTCCTCACCAGCGTCAACGGCGTCGACGCCCTCTTCGCCGAGCTCGCGCGCCAGTCGCACGACGCCCGCTCCTTCAAAGCGAAAGCCGCCGCCATCGGCTCAGCGACCGCGGGCGCGCTGATGAAGCGCGGTATCGTCGCCGACCTCATTCCCCCCGAGTACGTCGCCGAATCCATCGTCGAGTCGCTTCAGAAACTCGGCGCGATCGCCGGCCAGAAATTCCTCCTCGCCCGAGCCGACATCGCACGCAGCGAACTCCCCGAGGGCCTGAAAAAACTCGGCGGCCAAGTCACTGAAGTCGAAGCCTACAAAACCATCCTTGAAACCGAAGGCCAGGAAGACGCCCTCGCGGCACTCGATTCGAGTCAGATCGACGCCGTCACCTTCACGTCCGCTTCGACGGCGCGAAATTTCGCGGCGATTCTCGGTCCCGATCGTCTGAAAAAAATCCTGAGCGGCCAAACAAAATTCTTCTCGATCGGCCCGATAACGAGCAAGGCCATGAGCGACTCCGGCATCCCCATCTCCGCCGAGGCAAAAGTCCACGACATCCCCGGCTTGATCCAGCTTTTCAAAACAGAGCCGCGAACGTAAGGGAGCGAACTCCAGAGACATACTGCTCGCTCCGGGTGCTCGTTCCCTGACGGTCGCGGCTCTGTAAAACTAACGCCCCCGCACGAAATGCGCATCCTCAATATTTAGCCGCGCGCGCAGCTCCTGCGTCTCCCGCAAAAACCGCCGCCCGTCCCGGTAATACCCGGCTGTGCCCTTCACCTCCGGCAGATGCTTCTTGAAATACGCATTGATCCGCAGCATCACCAGTTCGCGCGTCAACTTCGCGCACATCGATGCCAGCGCGACCGGAAAATGCAGCAGGTCGCCGTCCACAAAAAATCCCACGCGGATCGTCCGCTCCGGCGTGTCCAGGCGATAAATCGACGAGCGCGCATCTTCGAATTCAGTGTGCGCCAGCGCGCAGGAAAACATTTCGCACAGCAGCGGCGCATAAAATTTCCGGCCGCCCTGACGGTCGATGAGCGCCACCAGCGCCTCGCCCGGCCGAGCCAGTTGCGCGAGCGCGCGAAGCTGATTCGCCGCGACGCCCCAGTTCACGTCCGATTTGTTCGCGCGTTTCAGATTCGCATTGTACGAGCGCGCGCTCATCGCCCGCGCGCCGAGCGCCAGGATCGTCACCCCGCGCTCCGCCAGCGCGCTCTTCAACGCGCCGCAATGATCCGCAAGCGGCATCGCCGGTTCGCTCGCCACATCCTCCGCCGCCCAATGATCGTTGAGCACGTCCGCAAAATCACCGTCCGGCAAAAGCGCCCGCAGATTGAATTCCCCATTCGCGCGCGCGGCGTCAAAACATTCCATGCACGCCCGCACCCCGCGCTCCAGCGCCGCATAACCTTCCTTCTGCGAATGCAGCGCCTTCGAATCCGAAATCGCCACCCCGCAGCTTCCGTCGCGCGACACCGCCGGATGCAGCAGCTTCCACAGGCACGGCGGGTCCGGCTGGTAATGGTTCTCGATACGGAACGCCGCGTACCCATGGCACAGCGGCCCGATCAACGGCCCATATCCTGCTTCGTCAATTCCTATCAGCAGCATTGTCGCACTTCACCGTTCACCGTTGGAATTCACCGTTGGAGTTCACGCTTCAGCGTGCCTACGTTGGAGTTCACGCTTCAGCGTGCCAGCTCTTCCCATACACGACATTTACAATCCACTCAGTTAGAATCCGAATTCATGCTCTTACTATTGCTGTATCCGCTGATTTTTCTATCTTTAATTTCAGTTCTCGCGTGGCTTTTTATTTTTCTCCATCCCGCCCGCCCATGGGATTTTCAACCCGTTGGCGACGACGCGGAAATCCCTCCGCTCCCAGCCGACAAAAAATTCCCGCCCGTCGCCGTCATCGTCCCCGCGCGCAATGAAGCCGATTCTCTTCCTCGCACGCTTCCCGCGCTTTTGAACCAGGATTACCCAGCCGCATTTTCAATCACGCTCGTCAACGACCGCTCCACTGACAACACCGCCGAAATTGCCCGCGGCCTCGCGCGCACCCACAACGCCGAATCGCGTCTGAATGTCATCGAAGGCGCGCCGCTTCCAGAAGGCTGGACCGGCAAAGTCTGGGCGATGAATCAGGGCGTCAAATCCGCTGCGACTGGGTGCCCCAGCCCAACGGGCTGGGCGCCGAAGGCGCAAGAAGCCACTCCCAAGCCGCCCGAATTGAAACGGCCGTCAACGCAATCTGAAGTACAATTTTTTCTCCTCACCGACGCCGACATTCTCCACGCTCCCAACTCCCTCCGCCGCCTCGTCACCGAAAACATTTCCATGAACCTCGCCATGAACTCACGCATGGCCCGGCTTCGCTGCGAATCGCCCGCTGAGAAACTGCTCATCCCCGCCTTCGTTTATTTTTTCAATATCCTCTATCCCATGCGCCGCGTGAACAAACCGCGCGACCCGCTCGCCTCCGCTGCCGGCGGCTGTGTGCTCCTCTCGCGCGAAGCGTGGGAAAAACTCGGCGAATCCTTCGAATGCATCAAAAGCGAAATCATCGACGACGTGAATCTCGCCCGCCAAGTCAAAGCTCGCAGTCTCCCGATTCGGCTCTCGCTGAGCCGCACCGAAGTCCAATCCCTCCGCGAATACCCGCATCTCGCGGACATCTGGAAAATGGTCCGCCGCACCGCCTTCACTGAGCTCCGTTATTCCTGGCTGCGCGTCCTCGGCGCACTCACTGGCCTCGCCCTCATGTTCGCAATTCCATTCGTCGCCATCGCCGCCGGCGCGCTCGCCTTCGCGCTCGACAGAAACCTCTGGCTCTTCAGCGCCGGTCTTGTGGTCAAAGGTTCCGTCGCGCTCGCCGTGATGGGCCACGTCTACGCGCCCGCCATGCGCTTCTTCAAACTCCCCGTCCTCTTCGCCTTTTCACTCCCCGCCGCCGCATTGCTCTACGCCCTCATGACCCTCGATTCCGCCGTCCGCCACGCGCGCGGATTGGGCACACAGTGGCGCGACGCGCAACCGCAGTGAATTCGATCGGGCGGCCCGGCGCACCGGGCCGGGTTCGCGTAGCGACCAAGAAGCCCCGCCCGTGCCCCTCGCATAACCCTCAACGGCCGCACTCGCCCAGACGAATTTTGTCAAGAAAAGATCAGTCATTCTCAAGCACCAAATAACGCCATTTGACCCCCAAAAATATTCTCGAAAATACCGCGCATTTCATGTGAACTGGCGTTGGAGGAACCTGCCGCTTCGAGTACAATTCTCCTATAAGAATCGGTGAAAAATTGCTTCCCCAAAACGCACGGTTTCCGGCGCGTTTCACCGCCTTGATTTCAACACTTTCCCGGCAGCAAAGGCAGTCTCAAATCTCATGGCCAACACGCCCGACCAGCCCGAAGACACTCTCCCGGAAAACCCGCAAAATCCGCCCCCGCCGCCACCGCGCGAGCTCGCCGGGGACATTCACGGCGGCAAAATTGAAACCCTCCTCATCGAAGACGAGCTCAAGGAAAGCTACCTCACGTACGCGATGTCCGTCATCGTCTCGCGCGCGCTTCCCGACGCCCGCGACGGCCTGAAGCCTTCGCAGCGCCGCGTGCTCCTGGCGATGAACGATTTGAATCTCGGCCCGCGCGCCAAGCACAGAAAGTGCGCCAAGATCTGCGGCGACACCAGCGGCAACTACCATCCGCACGGCGAATCCGTCATTTACCCCACGCTCACGCGCATGGCCCAGCATTGGAACACGCGCTACAGAATGATCGACGGCCAGGGAAATTTCGGCTCCATCGATCCCGATCCGCCCGCGGCCATGCGTTACACCGAGGCGCGCATGACCGGCCCGACCGTCGAGATGTTCGACGACATCGATCGCGACACCGTCGACATGGTTCCGAATTACGACGAGACGCGCACCGAGCCCACCGTCCTGCCCGGCCGGTTTCCCAATCTGCTCGTCAACGGCTCGCAGGGCATCGCCGTCGGCATGGCGACTCAAATTCCGCCGCACAACCTCGCCGAAATCTGCGACGCCCTCATTCACCTCATCGAAAATCCAGGCTGCTCCGTCACCGAATTGATGCAGCACGTTAAAGGCCCCGACTTTCCCACCGGCGGCCTCATTTGCGGAATGCAGGGCATCCGCGACGCCTTCCTCACCGGCCGCGGCCACCTCACCGTCCGCGCCAAGGTTCACTTCGAGGAGATCAAGGACCGCGAGCGCATCGTCGTCGACGAAATCCCCTACATGGTCGGCATCAACCGCATCTGGGAAAAAATCGTCGAGGCCGTCAAGGAAGACCGCATCAAGGGCATCAGCGACGTCCAGAACGAAAGCTCGAAGGAAGGCATCCGCGTCGTCATCGACCTCAAGCGCGGCGAGAACCGCGACGTCGTGCTCAATCAGCTCTACAAATACACGCCGCTCGAAACCACCTTCGCGACAAACATGCTCGCGCTCGTCCGCGGCCGCCCCCGCATCCTGAATCTCAAGCAGCTCCTCGAGCAATATCGCGAGCACCGCAAAGACGTCATCATCCGCCGCACGCGCTTCCTCCTCGCCGAGGCCGAAGAGCACGCCCACATTCTCGAAGGCAAAATCATCGCCGTCGATCACATCGACGAAGTCATCCGCATCATCCGCGCGGCGAAGGACGGCGAAGAAGCCCGCGACAATTTGGTCGCCCGCTTCGAGCTTTCGCTAAGGCAGGCGAAGGCGATTCTCGACATGTCCCTGCGCGCGCTGACCGGCCTCGAGCGCGACAAGCTCCGCTCCGAATACGCCGAAGTCCAGGACCGCATCCGCGATTACCAGTCCATTCTCGCCGACATCAACCGCGTCCTCGACATCATCAAAGAAGACCTCTTTGAGATGAAAGAAAAATACGCCGACGAGCGCCGCACGATCATCGCCGGTGAATCCTGCGAGCTCTCGGCGCAGGACCTCGTCGCCGACGAAGTCATGGCCGTCACGATTTCACACAAGGGTTATGCCAAGCGTGAGCCGCTCGCCAGCTACCGCGTTCAAAGCCGGGGCGGCAAAGGGGTCATCGGGCAGCGCAGCAAGGATGACGAAGATTTCCCCGAGCACCTCTTCGTCGCGAGCACGCACGATTACCTGCTCTGCTTCACCAACGACGGCAGGATTTACTGGCTCAAAGTGTACGACATGCCGCAGCTCGGCCGCATGGCCCAGGGCCGCGCGCTCGTGAATCTGCTCGAACTCCAGGGCGAACAGAAAGTCGTCTCCATCGTCCCCGTCGAAAACTTCGAAGCCGATGCGTCCGTCTTCATTGCCACCGAGCAGGGCTATCTCAAAAAATGCCGGCTCTCTGAATATTCGAACCCGCGCCGCGGCGGCATCTCGACCATCGGCCTCGAGGAAGGCGACAGAGTCATGGCCGCCAAACTCGTCAGCCGCAAGCAGGAGATCGTGCTCTGCACGCGCCAGGGCATGGCTGTGCGCATCGATGAGGACGTGGTCCGCGATATGGGCCGCAGCGCGCGCGGCGTCAACGGACCGAACCTCGAAGAGGGCGACAAGATCGTGAGCGTCGTCGTCGGCCAGCCCGGCGATTTCCTCCTCACCGTCTGCGAAAAAGGCGTCGGCAAACGCAGCATGATCGACGAGTACAGAAAAGTCGGCAACCAGCGCGCGAAGGGCGTGATCAACGTCAAGATCACCGAGAAGAACGGCCCCGTCGTCGCCGTCATCGCCGTCAAGCCCGGCGACGAATTGATGCTCATGGCCGAGCAGGGCAAAGTCATCCGCTCGAAGATCGACGACGTTCGCGAAACCGGCCGCAGTGCTGTGGGCGTTTACTTGATGGACCTCGGAGACGACGACCGCGTCGTCGCCGTCGCCAAAATAGCAAGCGAAGACGCCGAAGCCGCCAACGACCAGGCCGCCGCCCGCAAAGCCGACGAAAAAGAACAGCGCGAACAAAAGAGCGGGACGAAAATCCTCCCCGCCGTCGAAATGCCAAAAGCTCCCGAAAAATCCGAGCAAGTTGACGAGCTCGCGCGCCGCGCTGAGGAAGAACAGAAGAAAAGAGAGGACGAAGCCGGCGATTCTGCCGAGCCGCCGGCGGAGCAATGACACGTTGGGAGTTCACGCTTCAGCGTGCGCTTGAGACCGCGGCAGAAAATTTACGCATGCTCTTCATCGGCGACGTCCACGGTCTGTTTCCCCAATACCAATCGATCATCGACGGCACGCCCGACGACACCTGCCAGCTCGGTGACATGGGTCTCGGCTTCGGACGTTCCTGGCCTGAAAAATTTCCCACCAAAGATCGCTTCATCCGCGGCAACCACGACAACCCAGCAATCTGTCGACGCCATCCAAACTACCTCGGCGAATACGGGATCATTCCCGAAATCAGTCTCTTCTATTTGTCCGGCGCCTGGTCCATCGATCAGCTCCTCCGCACCGCCGGCATCGACTGGTGGGCCGACGAGCAGCTTTACAAAAGCGATCTCGATTCCGCCGTGGCGCTCTACACACAGGTCAAACCCAGCTTCGTCGTCACCCACGACTGTCCCACCAGCGTGCGCAAAACCATGTTCAAAGGCCGCCCGGCTTTCAACACCCGCACCGACGTCGCGCTTCAAGAGATGCTCGACGCCCACGTCCCAACCACATGGCTCTTCGGCCACCACCACGTCCTCTGGAAAAATAAAATCTCCAACTGCGATTTCATCTGCCTGGACGAATTGTCAACGCACTCGATTCCGGATATGAAATGGCCCGCGAAGCCTCAACCTTGAACCTTGAACCTTGAACTTTGAACCTTGAACCTTGAACCTTGAACTTGGATTGATCCATGCTCACCCGCCGCTTCGGAAAAACTGAATTGCAAATCCCCGTCTTCTCTTGCGGCGGCATGCGCTACCAGCAATCCTGGAACGACAAGGACCCGTTCACCGAGGCGTCGCAGAAAAATCTCGAAGCCTGCATCCACCGCGCCGTCGAGCTCGGCATCAACCACATCGAAACCGCGCGCGGCTACGGCACCAGTGAAGAGCAGCTCGGCCACGTTCTCCCCAAACTCCCGCGCGGCAAGATCATCGTCCAGACCAAGATCGCCCCTGCGCCCACCGTCAACGAATTCCTCGCGAATTTCGAAAAATCGATGCGCCTGCTCAAGCTCAGTCACGTCGATCTCCTCGGACTTCACGGCATCAACAACGCCGAGCGCCTCGGCTGGTCCGTGCGCCCCGGCGGCTGCCTCGAAGCCGCGTTGAAGCTCAAGGAGCAGGGCCGCGTGCGCCACGTGGGCTTCTCCACGCACGGCGGCCTGCAGACAATCCTCGACGCCATCGGCGACGGCCGCTTCGAGTACGTCAACCTGCACTGGTACTACGTCAATCAATTCAACTGGCCCGCCATTGAGCTCGCCACAAAACTCGACATGGGCGTCTTCATCATCAGCCCCAACGACAAAGGCGGAAAGCTCTACGCGCCCAGCGAAAAACTCAAGCGCATGACCGCGCCGCTCTCGCCGATGGTCTTCAATGACGTCTGGTGCCTGGCCAAACCACAGGTCCACACGCTCAGCCTCGGCGTCGCGCGGCCAACCGATTTCGACGAGCACATCAAGTCGCTCGAATTTCTTCAGCCGAGTTTCGACACAAAAAATTTCATCGCGCCCTTCGAGTCGCGCCTCAACGCCGAGCTCGATGCCACGCTCGGCGCCGAATGGATGCGCGCCTGGCACACCGGCATCCCCGAATGGGACCGCGTCCCGGGCGAAGTCAACATCTTCGAAATCCTCCGCCTGCGCAATTTCGTCAAAGCCTTCAACATGTTCGAGTACGGCAAAATGCGTTACAATCTCCTCGGCAACGCCGACCACTGGTTCCCCGGCAACCGCGCCGACAAAATCGACGGCCTGGATTTCTCAACCTGCCTCAAAGATTCCCCCTTCCGAGAAAAAATCCCAACCTGCCTCTCCGAAGCGCACCAATTAATGTCTGGTCAGGAAGTAAAAAGATTGGGAAAATCATGATCTCACGTAAAGATCGCGAAGAGCAAAGTTCGCAAAATTTTCGAATCTTGCGTCCACAATGTTATTGGTCATTGTTAATTTTGAATTGGTGATTTGGAATTGAATGAACAACATCGTCGGCGCAGTGAGCCGAATACCAAATCAACGATTCGAAATTAACAATGCTCAATGAATCTTTGCGCACTTTGCCCTTTGCGATCTCTGCGTGAAAAGAGGCGTCAATACCGGAGCAAAAAATGTCGGCATTACCCATCATGATCGTCGTGCTCTGTACGCTCGCGATCGCCTATCGTTATTACAGCGCCTTCCTCGCCGCCAAAGTCGCCGCGCTGGACGATTCCCGCGTCACGCCCGCGCACGAGCTCAACGACGGCCAGAATTATCATCCCACCAATAAGTGGGTGCTCTTCGGCCACCACTTCGCCGCGATCTCCGGCGCCGGCCCGCTCATCGGCCCCGTCCTCGCCGCGCAGTTCGGCTACATGCCCGGCCTGATCTGGCTGCTCGTCGGCGTCTGTCTCGCCGGCGCCACGCAGGATTTTCTGATCCTCGCCGCCTCTCTCCGTCACAAAGGCCGCAGCCTCGCCCAAATGGCCCGCGACGAAATCGGCCCCGTCAGCGGCGCCGCCAGCATCGCTGCAATTCTGTTCATCATCGTCGTTGCGCTCGCCGGGCTCGGCGGCGCCGTCGTCGCCGCGCTCGGCGGCGAGGAGCTCGATCTTCCCGCCGGCAGCAAGATCGTTCTCGCCGATGCCACCAACAACGAGCTCGGCAAAATCAAAATTCCCGCCGGCTCGATTCTGCAGGTGCCGCAAGGCGACCGCCGCTTTCCCCTTTCGCACGCGCAGCATTTCCGCAGCGCCGACACTGTCGACCAGGATGCCCTCAAGAGTGCAAAGAAGGGCGACGCCGTCACGCTGAAATCAAAGTCGCAGCTCGAAATCCCCGGCAGCTCCTGGGGCGTCTTCACCATCGGCACATCCATCCCCATCGCGCTGTTTATGGGACTCTACATGTATGTGTTCCGCAAAAATGCAAAGCACCGCATCGCGGAAGCCTCCGCCATCGGCGTCGTGCTGATGCTCGCCTGTGTTCACATCGGCTCGCTGGTGCCCGGAACGTCGCTGGGCGCGCTGCTGAATCTCAGCAAGCGCGAGATTGTGATCGCGATGGCCGTGTACGGATTTGTCGCGTCGATCCTGCCCGTCTGGCTGCTGCTCTGCCCGCGCGATTATCTGTCGAGCTACCTCAAACTCGGAACGATCGCCGCGCTCGTTTTCGGTGTGCTGCTCGTCAATCCCAAAATGGAAAATCCCGCTTTCGTCGACTGGAGCAAAGAAATGACCTGGTGGACCACACCGAAGTTCCAGGAAGGCGGCGGCCCCAATTTTCCCGGCCAATTGTTTCCGTTCCTCTTTATCACAATCATGTGCGGCGCCATCTCCGGCTTTCACGCGCTCGTCTCCAGCGGCACCACGCCGAAGATGGTCAATAAGGAGGGCGACGCGCGCATGATCGGCTACGGCGCGATGCTCATGGAAGGCCTCGTCGGCATTGTCGCGCTCCTTGCCGCGTCCAGCCTCTCGCCCGGTGATTACTACGCGATTCAAATCCCCATGGAGAAGCAGGTCACCATCGCCGCGAAATCCGAAAAGCTCCGCGAAATCCACGGCGACATCGACAACCTTCAAGTCATGGAAGTCGCCGTCGAAGAAAACCTGCGCGGCCGCAAAGGCGGCGCCGTGACGCTCGCCGTCGGCATGAGCAAAATCTTCTCGGGCGTCGGATTCCTGCAGGGCCTCGTGAAATACTGGTACCACTTCGCGATCATGTTCGAAGCGCTTTTCATCCTCACCACCATCGACACCGGCACCCGCATCGGCCGCTTCCTCGTCCAGGAAGTCATGGGCAAAATCAATCCGCAATGGGGAAGAGTGGACTGGTGGCCTGGTGCGATTTTTTCGACCACGCTTATCGTGCTGGGGTGGGGGTGGCTGTTGTTGTCCGGCGATTTTGCCACTATCTGGCCCATGTTCGGAATTGCCAATCAGCTTCTCGCCGTCGTCGCGATGTGCGTCGCGACCACCGTGCTTTTCAACTCCGGCCGCGCCCGCTACTCGCTCGCGACAATTCTGCCGCTCGTTTTCATCATCAGCACTACGATGACAGCCGGCGTGACAATGCTCTCGCGCTTTTCCGCACAGGTCAATTGGAGCGACCTGAGCCAGTCGTTCGGAGACTCGGCCGGCCGCCGCGGCCTGCTCAACCTCGCGCTCACCGCCGTGATGCTCGGCTGCGTCGTGGTCGTGGTCGTCGACTCCATCCGCCGCTGGTTCTCTCCGCGCCCATCGATTCAAGCCCGCCTCGACGCCGAGGCTGCCGCCGGCGAATAAAAAAAGCCCTCTCCTTTTTAGGAGAGGGCCCGAACCCATTCTTCTTCTTTGCGTTCTTTCCGTAAAGACTTCGCGTCTTTGCGTGAGTTCTTTATTCGTAAAAAATCTCCGCCAATTTCAAAAACTCATCCGGCAACAATTTGTATTTCTTCTTCTCATTCTGATTTTCGCGAACCAAACCCGCCATCGGGATCGTCGTCACTTCCTGCCCGTTCGCGACGACCATATGGCCGAATTTTTCCGCGATCACAGCCTCCGCCGCCTTGATCCCATATCGCGTTCCCAGAATCCGGTCGAACGCGCACGGCGCACCGCCGCGCTGCAAATGTCCCAATGCAATCGCGCGGGTCTCAAGTTTCGTCTTCTCTTCGATTGCCTGCGCCACCGCTTCGCCAACTTCCCCAGGGCGCATCACCACGTTTCCGAAGTTGTCTTTCTCAACGCCGGTCGACAGCGTCCACTCTCCGTTGTCGCTCTTCACCACGCGCGGCTTGACGTCGATGCCGCTGATCGACGCGCCTTCCGCAACCACCACGATGCTGTGCAGTTTTCCCGACGCGCGGCAGTTCTTCACTTCATTTGCGATCGTGTCGATGTGCACCGACTTCTCCGGCACCGCGATGTAATCCGCTTCGCTCGCCAGCCCCGCGTACGCCGTGATCCAGCCCGCGTGCCGCCCCATGCACTCGATCACCATCACGCGATGGTGGCTCATCGTCGTCACGCGCAGGTCGTCGATCGCCTTCGTCGCCTGCTCCACGCTCGACCAGAACCCGAACGTGAACTCCGTCCCGCACACGTCGTTGTCGATCGTCTTCGGCACGCCGACCACATTGAGGCCGTGATCGCGGTTCAGGTAATACGCAATCTCCAGCGTGTCGTCGCCGCCGATCGCGATCAGCGCGTTGAGATTCAACTGCTGGTACGACGCGATCGCTTTCTTGAGATCGTCTTCCTTCCCTTTCCGGTAGAGATTCGTGCGCGAGGTCCCGAGGATCGTGCCGCCCTGGTGGAGAATCGAATCGACGCCCGACACATTCAGCGCGGTCGTCTTCGCGTCGCGCAGCCCCGCCCACCCGTCCACCAGACCGACCAGCTTGTAATCCTTGCGCTCCCGCTCCAGCCGGATCACCGCCCCGCGAATCACCGCGTTGAGCCCGGGCGCATCGCCGCCGCCGGTCAAAATGCCAACGTTCTTCATTCGATCCTCCAAAAAGTTGAGCGCTCAGTATAATCTTCGAATGCGCGCGTTCAACCCATTGTCGCCTTTCGCTCCGCGAAAGGACGCTGGGTTGCAGCCTGCGCCTCCGGCATTCGCCGCCATGCGCTGGTTGCAGAAGTTGCATCCAGCGCCAACGGCGCGAGCTATGATAGCCCAGGCCGAAGCGGTGCTCCGCGCAGGCCGGGGTGACTCGCATTCGGGAGAACCAGGCCCTGAAAGGGCGGCCTGCACATGCGCTCAATCATCACTGAATCCTACGGCCCCGCCGCAATCGAATTGATCTCCCGCGCCAGCGCCGCGAATCTTCCCCGCACGCTCGTCCTCTCCAAACCCGACGAATCCGCCCGCGCCGCGCTCACCGCCATGACCGACCAGACCATCTCAAAAAATCGCCGCGTGCGCATGCCCCACGACGCCCAGGCCCTCCACGCCGCGCTCTGGCTGCGCTTTGATTTCATGACCGAAAGCCACGACATTTCGCAGCAGATCGCCACGCCCTCCGGCAGCTACTGGCACGGCATCCTGCACCGCCGCGAACCGGACGCCTTCAACGCCAAATATTGGATGGCCCGCGTCGGCGAACACCCCGTCTTCCCCGAGCTCCTCGCCGACGCCCGCGAAATCGCCGCGGACATTCCCGCGCTCTCCGAAAAACTGAATGCCATGAAATCCTGGGACGCCAACTGGTTCGTCGACCAATGCTGCTCGAAACCATCCGGCGAACTCGAACAATCCCTCCTCGAAATCCAACGCCGCGAATGGTCCCTCCTCTTCGATTACAATTTCACCAAAGCCTTCGCGTAGTCGCCTTTCGCTCCAGAGCCGCGCACGCCAGTAAGCGGCAGAATTTTGGAACACGCTTCAATGAGCAACATTTCCATCCAACTCGCCCAACTCGACCTCTCCACCCCCTTCATGGCCGCCTCCGGCACCTTCGGCTATGGCAGCGAATACAGCCCCATCGTCGATCTGAAAAATCTGGGCGCCGTTGTCACCAAAAGCCTCAGCGTCCTCCCGCGCGAAGGCAACCCGGCCCCCCGCATTTGGGAAACCGCTTCCGGAATGTTGAATGCCATCGGCCTCGAAAACTGCGGCCTCGAAGCCTTCATCACCGGCCGCGTCCCCGAGCTCGAAAAACTTCCGACCAAAGTTCTCGTCAACGTCGTCGGCAACAGCGTCGAAGAATATGCGGAAATCTGCGCGCGCCTCGACAGCGTTCCCTGTGTCGCCGGCTACGAAATCAACATCTCCTGCCCGAACGTGAAACACGGCTGCAAATTTTCGTCCGATGCCGGTGACTGCGAGCGCCTCGTCAAAGCCGTTCGCCGCACATCTAAAAAGTTGATGATGATCAAACTTTCGCCCAACGTCACCGACATCGGCGAAATCGCCCGCGCCGCCGTCGCGGGCGGCGCGGACGCGCTCTCCCTTATTAATACCCTGCTCGGAATGGCCGTCGACGTGAAGACCCGCCGTCCCCGCATCGCCAACATCACCGGCGGCCTCAGCGGCCCTTGCGTCAAGCCCGTCGCTCTGCGCTGCGTCTACCAGGCGGCGCGAGCATGTCCGGGCACGCCGATCGTCGGCATCGGAGGAATCCGCTCGCTCACCGACGCGCTGGAATTCTTCGTTGTCGGCGCCTGCGCCGTCCAAATCGGCACGACCAATTATTTCGACCCCGACCTCCTCAACCGCCTCCCCGGCGAACTGACCGCCTGGCTCGACGAACAAAAATTGAGCTCGTTGAGTAGCGTTGTTGGGACGCTCAATTCCCCATGTAGGAGCCAAGAATGAATCGAATTATTTCCGCTCTCATCATCGCCCCATTTTGCATTTGCCACTGCGCCGCCTCGGATGACATGAAGATGTGGGCCGATGCGTTTCCGAATGGCACGCTGAGTATTTACGACGACACGCGAACATACCGCACCGATTTTGTTCCTGGCCTCTTTGACGACCAGTGGCGTTCGGCCAATGCCACTGGTACGACGCGTAAGGACTTGAGCATGAAGACTGCGGGAGGCGTCGTGGTCAAAGCGGAGGCCAGCTTCAAGCATGTGGGCGACGGCATCCAAGCCTCCTATAGCTTCGTCCCGACGGCCGACGTCAAGCTGAACAGCCTGAATGTCTCCGGGGATTTTCCCGTCAATGTCATGGCTGGAACAAAATGGAAAATGGATGATGTCGAGGGCGTTTTTCCTATGCAGCACAAGGACACCGCGCTCAAATCCGCAAAGATTTCAAAATTGAAGCTCGAGCCCAAAGGTTCGCTGGGATTGACATTGACGTTTGACGAACCAACCGACGTTCTCATACAAGACAACCGGCAATGGAACACATCGTCGTTTGCCGTACGGATTGGGTTAAAGGGCGAATTCAAAAAAGACCAGCCACAAAAAATTAATTTCAAAATCTCCGGCGGCGGCCGGTTTGGACTGCGCGAGGACGGCCCCGTCACCATCGTCGCCGGCCCCGACTGGATTCCGCTCAAAACCGAGCTCGACATCGAGCCCGGCTCGGCGCTCGATTTTTCCAAAATGAATCTCACCGACGCGCCCGCTGGAAAATATGGCCGAGTCATCTGTCGCGACGACGGCCAATTCGTCTTCGAGAACGAGCGCCAGACCCCGCGCCGTTTCTACGGCGTCAACCTCTGCTTCGGCGCGCAATATCTCACGCACGAAGAATCCGACAAGCTCGCCGAGCGCTTCGCGCGCATCGGCTACAACGCCCTGCGCATCCACCACTACGAAGGCACGCTCACCGAGAAAGGCCCCAGCACCGAGCTCAACGCCGAGCGCGCTGATCAGCTCGATTACCTCATCGCCGCCATGGCCAGGCGCGGCATCTACACGACCACCGACCTCTTCGTCTCGCGTCCGGTGAAATTCAAAGACATCGGCATCGACAAGCCCGGCAACGTCGGCATGGACGAATTCAAAATCATGGTCCCCGTTCACGAAGGCGCGTACAACAATTGGAAAACATTCAGCAAAAACTTCCTCGATCACACCAACAAATATTCGGGCAAGCGCAACGCCGACGACCCCGCACTCGCCTGGCTCGCCATGATCAACGAAGGCAACTTCGGCAACTTCACGCGCTTCATGAAGAACATCCCCGAATGGAAAACCGCGTGGAATGCCTGGCTCAAGTCGCGCTACAGCTCGCGCGAAGCGCTCGCCAAAGAATGGGGCGCCGCGCTGAAAGACGATGAAGACCAGACCAAAGAATCCGTCGCCGCCCCGCAAAACGTCTACGGCGGCAACACGCGAGCACGCGATGAAAATATTTTCCTGGCTGAGAAAGAGCGCGAGATGGTCGAGAAGATGACCAGATTTCTGCGCGAGGAAATCAAATGCGCCGCGCTCATTTCGAACTCAAGCGCCTGGACCAACCACGCCGTCGATCAGTACAAGCGCATGGTCTACGACTACATCGACGACCATTTCTACGTCGATCACCCGAAATTCCTGCAGGGCGACTGGCGCCTGCCCAGCCGCTGCGACAACACCAGCCCCATCGCCGGCGGCGCGACCGGCGGCCGCACCTGCGCCTTCACGCGCATCTTCGGCAAGCCCTTCACCCTCACCGAATACAATTATTCCGCGCCCGGCCGCTTCCGCGGCGTCGGCGGCATTCTCACCGGCGCGATGGGCGCGCTGCAAGGCTGGTCCGGCATCTGGCGCTTCGCCTACGCGCACGACAAAAGCTACATCTTCAAACCGGCGAAGATTGATTACTTCGACATGGCCTGCGACCCGCTCGGTCAAGCCGCCGAACGCGCGTCGATCTGCCTCTTCCTGCGGGGGGATATGAAGACCGCCCCGCGTATGGCCGAGATCATCATGCCCGAGGAATCGCTTCGCAATCCGCGCGAAGTCCCGAAACTCGCCGCGCCCTGGCATTGGGCCGCGTGGGTCACGCGAATTGGCACAAATGTGCTCAAGGACCGTGGCGAAGCGAACAGAGCCTTCGAGAGACCTCTTTGGCTCGACGTGGTGGGAAACGCAGACGAGGAAGGGGGGAAGTCCGCGGCCCCGGACCCATATCAGGTCAGCTCCTCCGATGTCGTCGAAGTCATGCGTAAAAAGAAAATCCTCGACGCCGACAACCCCACCGATCCCGCAAAAAACATTTACCGCAGCGAAACCGGCGAAATCACCATCGACGCCCCCGCCGACAAAATGATCCTCGACACTCCCCGCACCGCCGGCGGTTACGCCCGAGCCGGCGAACGCATCGACACCAAAGACGGCACCGTCCAGATCGAAATCAAGAATTCCGACGCCACCGTCTGGGTCAGCGCCCTCGACGACAAGCCCATCGCAAAAAGCAAACGCCTGATCGTCACGCATCTCACCGATTTGCAGAACACTGAAATCAAATATGCGGAGAGTGGCCGCAAAACGCTCCTCGACTGGGGCAAAATGCCGCACCTCGTCCGCAACGGAAAAGCGATCGTGCGCATCAAGCTCGAAAACCCCGAACGCTTTGAAGTCTTCGCCCTCTCCACCGGGGGCCGCCGCCTCGCCGCAATAAAATCAGCCATCGCCAGCTCCGCCCTGGAATTCGACGCCGAAGTCGCCGCCGGCCCCGACGAAAGCGCCCGCATGATCTACGAAATTGTCGCCAAATAGAAAAATGAATTCTTTGCGTTCTTTCTTTAAAATCTTTGCGTCTTTGCGTGAGACATTTTTTCGGAGCTTCACCCATGAGCGAACGATTCATCCACGACGATTTCCTCCTCGAGAACAAGCCCGCCGTCACGCTCTACCACGAGTACGCCAAGCGCGAGCCCATTCTCGACTACCACTGCCATCTGCCTCCGCGCGAGATCGCCGAAGACTCGCGCTTCGCCAACCTCACTCAAATCTGGCTCAACGGCGATCACTACAAATGGCGCGCCATGCGCGCCAACGGCGTCAATGAGCGTTTCATCACCGGCTCCGCGAGCGACTGGGAAAAATTCGAAAAGTGGGCAGAGACCGTTCCGCAAACCCTGCGCAACCCGCTGTACCACTGGACGCATCTCGAGCTCAACCGCCCCTTCGGCATCAACGACCGCCTGCTCAGCCCAGCGACCGCGCGCGGCATCTGGGACGATTGCGCGCTGATGCTCGAGAAGCCTCAATTCTCCTGCCGCGGCATCATGCGCCAGATGGACGTGCGCGTCGTCTGCACCACCGACGATCCCACCGACTCCCTCGAGCACCACGAAAAAATTGCGCTCGACCGCAACTTCCCGATCAAAGTCCTCCCCACCTTCCGCCCCGACAAAGGCATGGCCGTCGAGAATTCCGCCGCGTTCAACGCCTGGGTCGACAAGCTCGCCGCCGCCGCAAACGTCCACATCACCGGCTGGGACGAGTACATCGCCGCGCTCCGCAAGCGCCACAGTTTCTTCCACAGCAACGGCGGCCGCCTCTCAGATCACGGCATCGAAACCGCGTACGCCGAGGATTTCACCGAGCGCGAGATGAAAAATCTCTTCGCGAAAATCCGCCGCGGCTACGAGCTCGATTCAACCGAAGTCCTGAAATTCAAATCCGCCATGCTCTATGAATTCGGAATCATGGACCACGAGCGCGGCTGGACACAGCAGTTCCACATCGGCGCGCTGCGCAACAACAACACGCGCCTGCTCACTGCGCTGGGCCCCGACACCGGCTTCGATTCGATGGGCGATTTCGAGATCGGCCGCTCGCTCTCGAAATTCCTCGACCGCCTCGACCGCGAAAACAAGCTCGCAAAAACGATCTTGTACAACAACAACTCGCGCGACAACGACCTCTTCGCCACGATGACCGGAAATTTCCAGGACGGCACCGTCGCCGGAAAAATTCAATTCGGCAGCGGCTGGTGGTTTCTGGATCAGTACGACGGCATGACGAAGCAGCTCGAATCCCTCTCGAACATGGGCCTGCTCAGCCGCTTCGTGGGGATGATCACCGACTCGCGCTCGTTCCTCTCATACACGCGCCACGAATATTTCCGCCGCCTGCTCTGCAACATTGTCGGCAGCGAAATCCAACGCGGCATCCTGCCCGGCGACATCCGCCTCTGCGGCGAAATGATCCGCAACATCTGCTACAAAAACGCCGCCGAATATTTTGGGTTTTAACATTGTCGCCTTTCGCTCCGCGAAAGGACGCGGCTCGCGCGACAATCGCCCGCATTTACTGCCTTCGCGGCGCCCTCGGCCGCGGCGCCGCCAGCGTCACTTTGAATTTCAAATTCTCCGTCCCGCGCTTCACCTCAAATTCCACTTCGTCCCCCGCCGAGAACTCCATCAGATTCATGTTGAGGTCCATCGGTATCGCCAGCTTCGTCTGGTTGAGCGACAGAATCAAATCGCCGACTTTTATCCCCGCCTTCTCCGCCGGACTGTCCTGCCCCACACTTCCGACCAGAAACGCCGGCCCGTTCTTCGCCTTCTCATCGACTCCAACGCCAAGGTAACTGCGGTTCCCGCCGTTCTCGTTGAACTTCGGCCGCTCGTCGCAATTCGCCAGGTCCACGACAACTTTCGCCGCGATGTTTGCGATCTCCGCCGCCGCAGGCGCATTAATTCGGTCCCATGTGTCCGATGGCCGGTGATAATCCTCATGCGTGCTCGTGTTGAAGAAAATCACCGGCAGCTTCTTCTTGTAAAAACTCGCATGATCGCTCGGCCCGTCCGACGATCCGCCGAGATGCACTTTCAGTTTCGAATCCGCCGCATCCTTCGTCACCAGCTCCTTGAACGATTTGCAGCTGCTCATCCCCGATACCGTCACGTTGCCCTCCGCCGAGCGCCCGATCATGTCCAGGTTCACCATCGAAATCGTCTCCGTCAGCGGCACCTTCGGATGCTCGCAATAATACTGCGAGCCCAGCAGCCCCTTCTCTTCGCCCGAAAATGCCATGAAAATAATCGAGCGCTTCGGCCGCTCCTCGCGTTTCATCGCGCCCATATATTGAGCGATCTCCAGCACCCCCGACGTGCCGCTCGCGTTGTCGTCCGCGCCAGGATGCATCTTCCCATGGCCTTCTTTTCCCAGCAGAGATCCGTCGTAACCCATGCCGACGTGATCGCAATGCGCGCCGACAACAACATATTCGTTCTTAAGCTTCTCGTCGCTCCCGCTCAGCCGCGCGATGATGTTGTATGTCTTCTTTTCGATGACCTCGATGTCCGACACCGCCGACACTTTCACATTCGGAATCGACAGCGACTGGTTCGACAAATCCTTGTTGATCGCCGCCTGCAGGTCGCCGATTGTTTTTTCCGCCGGCGCGAGCAGTTGATTAGCGACGCTTTGCGTGATGTGAAGAACCGGAATCTTGAAATCGCCGATGATTCCCCCGACGTTCCTCGCCAGTTGATCGCTCTCCTTTTCCTTCTCGCGTCCCACCGGCCCGGTGACAATCAGCACACCCACCGCCCGCCGCAGCGCGCACTGCTTCACCTTCTCCTGCAGCGCCGCGTACTTCGTCGCGTTCTTGAAAATCGCGTCCTTCTGAAATTCCTGCGGATGGTAGCGCAGCACAATCGCCCACTTCCCCGCCAGATCGAGATTCGCGAAGTCGTCATAGTTGTAGTCCGGCGCCAGAATTCCATATCCGGCGAACGCGACGCCGCCCTCGCCCTTGCTGCGCTTGTATCCCGCGGGGATCAGCACGAAATCCTTTTTCATCTCGCCAGTTGTTTCTTTGTCGTTCAGCGTGAATTTGAACGCGGCGTCCTTGCCCGCGCCCTTGAACACCTTGATCGGAAATTCCTGGAGGTACCCGGCGCTGCCATCTTTCTCGTCGCCAAATGGTTCCAGCCCGTAGCGCTTGAATTCGCCGGCTATGTATTCCGCCGCCTTCAACTGTTCCGGCGTGCCCGCTTCGCGCCCGCGCAGCTCCTCCGACGAAAGATATTTGATGTGCCCCAGCAGCTCGCCTTTATCGATCGCCGGCAGCGTCGACGGATGCACCGGCGTTGCTGTCGGATTCACCGCGGGCTTCACGTCCGCTTTTTTTTCAGCGGGCGCCTCTGGAGCATCCGCCGCCGAAAGATTCAGCGCCAGGCTTGCCAATAAAAGGGAGAAAATGCGTGGGTAGGACATGACAATCTTTCTGACGGCCCGCGCCGTCATTTCTTTTTGCGGTGATCGCCCCAGACTTCGAGCATCAAATTATACCCTTGCGGGTCGTGGCCCTGAAGCTCCTTTCGCGTGAACGGATAGTAGTCGTTCTTTCCGAACCACGCCTCGCTCAGTTCAGCGAAATACTCGATGTAATTCTTCGCCGCGTACGCCCGCCGCTTTTTCACACCCTCTGTATACAACACCGCGTCGTACAGCTTCGCGTCCATCGCGTCGGCGTACGCCTTCATGATCGGCGCATACTCCGCCCCGAGCTTTCGGATGTGCCACACATGCGCCAGTTCATGCATCACCAGCCACGGCTGCGCGCGCTGAGCCGACTGGACGAATCGTTTCGAATTGTTGATCTCGATGCAATTGAGTTTCTCGGGATTGAGCCCCTTCAGCGCGATCCACTTTTCGCTGCCGAGAAACGCCGAGGGACTGTCGAGCGCCGGGTTGTCCCATTCGATCCAGATCGGCGGGAGCCGCACGACATCGAGCTGCTCCGCCGTCAGCACTTCCTTGACATTGTTGAATTGCCTTTCGAGCTCCTTCAAAACCGCATCGACTTCGCGCGGCCGCTGCGTCAATTCCGGATGCAGCAGCAGCGTGAAGCCCAGCAATTCTTTCCTGCGATATTGATCGGTCGGAGTAAAAGGGGCGCGTGCGGTGGGGGAGTTTTCGGTCGTGATCAACGAACCGATTGTTTGCGCGGAAACATTCGTGCCCGCCGAGGCTTTGATCACTTTCAATTGCGCCGAATCATTGAGCTCCATCACTCCGCGCTTGCCCGCAACGCCCTCATAAGTCACAATCGAAACCATTCCAGTCGCGCGAATCGTCGCGCCCAGATAGTGCGATCCAGCATCGGGAACATTCTGCTTGTTCAACGCCTGAACAATGGAGTCTCCAAGCCGCACATAAAAACAATTCGGCTTCTCCCACGCCTCTTCTGAATAGAGCTCCACCGCGCCCGTCGCGGTGCGGCCGGCTCCGCGCACAGTGAATTCCACCGTCGCCGATTTTCCTTCCATCGCCAAAGCTTGAGCGGGTATAAGCGGATTCTCTGCCGCGCATGAAAGCGATGACAAAAGGATGATGAATCCACAAAGTCTCAAAGAAAAAAACCTCCTGCTTATTTCTTCCTCTCCTCTTTTTCTTCTTTGCGCCTCTGCGTCTTTGCGTGAGAAAAATCACTCTCACGATCCCGATTTCAGCGTGTCGTAAACCAGTCTCGCAATGATCGCCGAAACCACCACCAAAAACAAGATGCGCACAAACTTGCTTCCTTTCAGAATTGCCAGCCGCGTCCCGACAATCGAGCCCAGAATATTGCAAACCGCCATCGGCAGCGCCAGCGCGTAAAGCACACGCCCGCGCGGAACGAAACACAGCAGTGCGCCGACGTTTGTCGCCGCATTCACGACCTTCGCCGATGCCGTCGCATTCAAAAAATCAAACCCAATCAGCCCGATGTACGCGAAGATCAGAAAACTCCCCGTGCCCGGCCCGAAAAAACCGTCGTAGTAACCGATCACCGCGCCAATCAGGATGCCCAGCGTCCGCCGCCGCTCGCGTGTCATCTTCGGCGCGTGCAGCGAGCCGAAATCTTTTCGAATGAAGGTGTAGATCGCGACCAGCACTAGCATCACGATCACCAGCGGCCGAAGGTCAATGTTTTTCCCGCTGAGCGCATCCGCTGTCAGCGCGCCGCCGAACGCCGCCACCAGCGCCGCGAGCAGCATCGGCCGCACAAAATGCCAGTCGTACGTGATGTGCCGCGCATACTGCCGCACCGCCACCATCGTCCCGAACAGCGACGATAATTTGTTCGTCCCCGACAGCAGCGCGAAATTCGATTTTGCGACTTCCGGCAGCGCAATCATCAGCGCCGGCAATTGAATCAGCCCGCCGCCGCCCACGATCGAATCGATCATCCCCGCGAGAAACGCGCACAGGCACACCGCCAGGATATGCGTGATTTCTAGGTTCAAATTCGCAATCGTCTCCGAAGTCCTTTACTATACGCGAAAATGATCGAGCATCCGAGCAAACATGAATTTGATTCCGCGTGGGCCGCGGCGAGCGGGAAGCTCGATGCGCGCCCGCCGTCGAGCGATGATCAGACCGCCCGAGTCGAACTGTGGCGCAAGCAGGAATTCCACAACTGGCTGCGCTGGCGCATCTGCAAAAAAGGATTCGACTGGAGCAAGCCCGGCGTGATTCTGCTCAACGCAGTTGGCTTCATCTCGCTCCTTATCTATGGCCTTCAAACCGGAAAACTGTACGTCACCGCGGGCGGCGTCGTCGCCTGGTTCACAATCGTGAATCTCTCCTTCTTCACGTACTTCGGATTGACACTCCCCGGCCCGCCGCTCGCCCATGCAGAACCGCTTGCAAAGAAAGGCGAGCGATTTCGCGCCGAGATGGGCCTCTACCCCCCGAACTACGAGCGCAGAAAACTCGCGCGCATCTGGCTGAAATTGAGTGGACATAAATTCGAGCTGGCTTGCGCGCGGCTGCCCGGCCCGCTCGAAAAGTTGATGCTCGCGCAGCAGCAATTCCGCATGCAGCGCGGCGCCGCGCCGGTCACGCAAGCCGTCGTCGAAGCCGCCGGAGCCGCGCGCGAGCAGCTCAATCAAGCAGCGGCGCCTTTCGAAATCGTCGCCTGGCGCTGGGACGAGCGGGCACTCGACGGCTTCCGCCGGGAGTGATATGATGGGCTGATCATGGCAAAATGGAATGTGCTCTTAACCGCCCGTGCTCTTTCTGAAGTCGGTGCCCCCGCGTTCGAGATTCTCAAAGAGGCCGGCTGCACTTACCGGATTCCGGACAAGAAAAGTCCCATCGCCTCCGCCGATTTGATGCCGCTGCTGGAAGGCGTCGACGCGGCGCTGGTCAGCCCGGACAAGTTCACCGCTGAAGTCTTCAATTCGCCGCAGGCCGCGAACCTCAAGATCGTCTCGCGCTGGGGCGTTGGCTACGATTCGATCGACGTCTCCGCCGCGGCCGCCGCCGGCGTCGTCGTCGCCTACACGCCCGGCATGCTCAACGACGCCGTCGCCGATTACGCCTTCGCATTGATGCTTGGCGTCGCGCGCAAAATTCACTCCGGCCACATCAGCCTCGGCGAAGGCAAATGGAAATCCGAGTGGGGCCATGACATCGCGCGCAAAACGCTCGGCATCGTCGGCTGCGGCCGCATCGGCCAGGCGATGGCCCGGCGCGCCGCCGGATTCGACATGCGCCTGCTCGGTTTCGACGTCGTGCGGAATGCCGAAGCCGAAAAGCTCGGCGTAAAATTTGTCCCGCTCGACGAGCTCCTCGCGCAAAGCGATTTCGTTTCACTCCACGCCGCTCTCACTCCTGAAACGCGCGGCATGATCGGCGAAGCGCAGCTCAAACAGATGCGCAAAAACGCCTACCTTATTAATACGGCCCGCGGCGCGCACGTCGACGAGGCCGCCCTCGCCCGGGCCCTTCGCGAAGGCTGGATCGCCGGCGCCGCCGTCGACACGTTCTCCACCGAGCCCATGCCCGCCGAGCACCCGCTGCGCGGCGTCCCCAATCTTCTGATGACGCCTCATCAGGCCGGTTTCGCCCGCGAGGCCGGCGAAGGCGTGAGCTGTGTGGCCGCGCAAGCCATCGTCGATCTGATGAACGGCGCGCGTCCCAAGTTTGTGGTCGACGAAAAAGTCTTCGCCTCGCCCATCCTGCGCGCCAAGCTCATCTCACCTTGAATTCTTTGCGCCCTTTGCTTCTTTGCGTCTTTGCGCGAGAAAGGAAAGTCGAGGAATCCCATGAGACAAAACCACGTCCGAGCGAAATTGAAACGCGGCGAAGTGAGCCTGGGCACGTGGCTTTCGCTGCCCGATCCCCTCGCCGCCCGCTTCATGTCGCGCGTGGGCTTCGACTGGATCAACGTCGACCTCGAACACACACCCACGAACTTCGAAACCGCCGCGCTGAGTTTTTCGATGATCGCCTCCGAAGGCCCCGCGCCGCTGGCCCGCGTGCCGTGGAACACCGGCGAGAACATCAAGCGCGTCCTCGACAACGGCGCCTGGGGCATCGTCGTGCCGATGGTGAATTCCGCCGCCGAAGCCCGCGCCGCCGTTGAAGCCGCGCGCTATTCCCCGCTCGGAAATCGCTCCGTCGGCGGGCAGCTTCACGCCGTGAACTTCAACACATCGCCCGCAACTTATTATGAAAAAGCGAACGGCGAAATCTTCGTCGCGGTCATGGCCGAGCACAAGGACGCCATCGCCGCGCTTGACGAAATCGCCGCCGTCCCCGGCATCGACGCGCTCTTCATCGGTCCGAATGATCTTCTGAACTCGATGAACCTGAAGCCCGGCTTTGACAGCCCCGATCCGCAATTCACTGCCGCGCTTGAACGGGTGCTCGGCGTCGCGCGCAAAAACAACATCGCCCCCGGCATCCACGCCGCCGACGCCGCCATGGCCAGGCGCCGCATCGAGCAGGGATTCAAATTCATCGCAGTCGCCAGCGAAGTCGGCATGATGCTCGCCAAGGCCGCCGAGACAGCGAAAGAGTTGGGCCTCACCGCCGCCGGCCCAGTGGCAAAGTATTGAACAGCCCTCACGCAAAGCCGCAAAGTTCGACCCGAAAGAGCGCAAAGAAATCAATAGGAATTCTTTGCGTTCTTTCTTTAAAATCTTTGCGCCTTTGCGTGAGGCATTTTGAGGAATCGCGGTATGTCCGACACACCCAAGGCGCTCGGATACACGATGCCGCCCGAGTGGGCCGCGCATGAAGGCACTTGGCTTTCGTGGCCGCACAACCCGCGCACGTGGGCCGGCAATTTCGGCCCGATTCCGCACGTCTTCACCGAGATCGTCCGCGGGCTTTGCGCGCATGAGAACGTTCACATTTCCGTGCGCGACATCCAGGCCGAGCTCGGTGTCCGCTCCCTGCTGAAAAACGCCGGCCTCGATGGCGCGTCAATTCTTTATCATCAAATCCCCACCAACGACGCCTGGGCGCGCGATCACGGCCCGATCTTCGTGACCGCGTCGAGTCCCAATGTTCCCGCCGCGAAAAATCCGCTGGCCGCCGTCGCCTGGCGTTTCAATTCCTGGGGCGGAAAATATCCGCCGTGGGACGACGACGACCGCGTCCCCGAGCGCGCCGCCGCGATCCTCAACGTGCCGTGCTTCCACCCGCGCATGGTCCTCGAAGGCGGATCGATCGAAGTCAACGGCGCCGGCACGCTGCTGACGACCGAGAGCGTGCTGCTCAATCCCAACCGCAACCCGCAGCTTTCGCGCAAGCAGATCGAAGCACGCCTCGACGAGTACCTCGGCGCATCGAATGTGATCTGGCTCGGCGACGGCATCGCTGGCGACGACACCGACGGCCACATCGACGACCTCGCCCGCTTCGTCAATGAGAAGACAATCGTGACGATTTACGAGGACGACGAGAGCGACGTGAACCACCGCGCGCTCCGCGAAAACTTCGAGCGCCTGCAATCCGCCCGCGACCGCGACGGCTCGGGTTTTCAGCTCATAAAGCTGCCCATGCCCGGCAAAGTCTTCCGCGGAGCCGAACACGCCGGCCGCCCCGCCGAAGAGCGTCTCCCCGCCAGCTATGCCAATTTCCTGATCGGCAACGGCGCCGTGCTCGTCCCAATCTTCGGCCACGAAAACGACGCCAAGGCCATGGGCATTCTAGGTGAACTTCTTCCCGGCCGAAAAATGATTGGAATCAATTGCAAAGATCTCGTCGGCGGCTACGGAGCAATTCATTGTGTGACGCAGCAACAACCCGCGAAACCTTTCTGAACTCGGCACTGAGCACTGGGCACTTTTTCCTTCAAATCCCCAACGCCAATCTTCGCGCAAACTTCTCCGGCAGCCCCGCCTCAATAATCTTCTCCTGCGCTTTGCGGAACTCGTACGGCTTGCGAATGAATTGCATCGTCCAATTCTTCGCGTCGAAAATCCCAAAGCTGCTCAGCGGACAGCGGTCGCGCGGCTGACCGACGCTGCCGGGATTGATCATGTACCGGTCGTTCGGGTCGAGCTGAAAAACCTTTGTTTCCTTCAGCTCGGTGACAATCGCCTTCGTCCCGATCAGCATCGGATGATGCGTGTGTCCGAAAAAACAGACGCGGATGTTCGGAAAATCGTTGATCAGGCTCTGCATGTTGCGGTTGATTTCCTCCGGCGTGAGCAGGTACGTGTCGCGCTCAATGAGGGAGCCGTGAACCATGATGAAGCGGTTGTCGACGATCAGGCCTTGCGGAAGTTTCTTGATGAAGACCGCATCTTCCATCGTGAGATGCTGCGCGGTCCACTCAAGAACTTTCGCCGCCGTCTTCCGCATGCGGTCATCAGTCTCGCCCACGGCCTGCCGGTCGTGGTTGCCGACAATCGAAAGCGTGTCCGTTCGTTTCCGCACTTCCTCCACGCACCGCGCCGGCTCCGCGCCATACCCGACCAGATCGCCCAAATTCAGGATCTTCTCGCAGCCCGCCGCTTCGAGATACTGCAGCGCCACGCTCATCGCCGTGTAGTTGGCGTGCACGTCGGAGATGATTCCGTATTTCTCTGGCAGAGCCATAATTGCTTTCTAGGAGCTGAACTTTGCGCCGAGCAGCGACATCTTTTTGTACGCATCCGAAAAATCTTCGAAGAACATTTTCTCATCCGCCGCGTACTGCCGGACCCATTCCATGCACTCCGGATCGTCGATCATCGCGCGGTCCGATGGAATCGTCATCGCCGCCGCATGACTCCCACCCGCCAGCGCCTTAAAAAATGAATTGTTGAACCGAAACCAATCCTCGGTCATCGGCTTGCCATTGGCCACGCCCACCGTGTGCGAGCCGCTCAGCGCCACCAATTCGCGCGTGTTGAAACCCAGCTTCGCAAAATGCTCCTTGAGCTGCGGCAGGCTCATCGTGTCCAGCGTGAGACGTCCCTGCTTGGGATGCTTGCCGCCGTCCACGCGCCCCAGCGCCACCGCAATGTCCGGCCCGCCCAATATCTTGACGGCGATCGCCCCCGCGTACACGAACAAATCCGCCCACGAAACATCCGGGAACTGCGCTTTGACCGGCTCAAGCGATTCGATCACCGCCAAAACGCCGCGGTGCTCGGGCCATGAATAAATCTCCGGCAGGCGCAGCAGCCCGTTCGCGCCGCCGCTGCCGTCTTCCGGATTGTACGAACCCGAATCGTGAAACGCGCAGCGCAGAAATTGCGGCGCGCGCTGCATGGTGATGATCGAGCGCAGCGCATGATTGAGCCGCCGCCGCAGCGCCGCATCGCGGTTCGCGCCGATCGATTCCTCGCGCAACCCCAGCGCTTCATAAAGCGCATAGACGCCGCTCTTGCCCTTGAGCATCGTCGAATACGATTTGCCCAGCTGCACGCGCCCTTCGAGCTGCGCGACCACCGAATCCGAAATCAGCAGCGGCACGCCCAAATCTTTCGTCGCCGATTCGATGCGGCTCGCCATGTTCACCGCATCGCCGATCGCCGTCACTTGTCTTCGGCGCGGATGCCCAAGCTCCCCGATCACCGCTTCACCGAAATGAATCCCGATCCCGATTTTGAATTCAGTGCCGAAGTTGCGCTTCAAATATGTGTTGATGTTCTGCAGCTCGTCCAGCATCCGCAGTCCCGCGTGCAGCGCGTTGCGGCAATTGACTTCGCCGTCATTGCACGCGACGCCGAAGAGCGCCATGATTCCGTCGCCGATGTATTTGTCGAGGTATCCGCCGTGCGCCAGGATTGCCTCGCCCATTTGATAGAAATATCGGTTGAGCACATGAACGACGTCGTACGGCAGCGCGTTCTCCGAGAACGTCGTGAAGCCGCGAATGTCGCTGAACAGAATCGCCAGCTTCGCCTCGCGCCCGGCCTGATGCACCGCACAATCCAGGCTCGCGTCTTCGTCGTCAAGCGTCAGCCGCCGCACGCTCACCGGACCCGTCGCGCGCGCCTGACAGGCAAGCCGGATATCGCTGTCGAATCCGAGTTTCTCGACGAGCCGCTTTTCGGCGAGCGTCTGCGGCGTCAAATTTTCCGGATGCTCGATGACCATCACGCGGCACGTTGAACAGCGCGCCATCCCGCCGCAGACGTGCATGTGCGGAATCCGATGCTTCTCGGAAACCTCGAGCAGCGTCAGGTTGGGATCGTCTTCCTGAACGACCACGTCGTTGACGAAGTTGATCGTTGCCATCGACAATCAATCTAGTCACTGAGCCGATCTCTCACAACAGAATTTGGCATCCACGCCGTCGTTACATCCAATTCAATTGAAGTAGAATTTCTTCAGCGCCAACGGCGCGAAATAATGTAGCCCAGGGCTAAGCGCCGTAGGCGCGCAGCCCTGGGGTTTGAGGGAGCCCGCGAAGAGAGCCCTGTAAGGGCGGCATAAATCCGCGCAAAGTATTCTGCAATGCTCCTAGCTCAGCGTGAATTCCGGCAGGTGGACAATCTTCCCGCCGCCCATCGCGCTCTCGTGCGCGCACAACCCCACGCATGTCCAGTTCGCCGACTGCACCGCGTTCGGATACGGATCCCGGCCCTCGATCAGCGCCGAAACAAATTCGTGACACAAATGCGGATGCGAGCCGCCGTGTCCCGCGCCCTGCGTGAACGAGAGGTGCGTGTGCTCCTCAATGTCATAAACGCCCTTCGTCGTGAACGGCCGGATCGCCTCCGGCAGTCGCTGCGCATAATCCGGAACTTTCACCCGCGACGGAATCTCCGGCTCCGGCTTCTTCGCCGTGTGCAGCACCGGCTCTTCGTTCTCGATCAGCTGCCATTCGAACGATTGCTTCGAGCCATAAACGTCGATGCTTTCACGGTACTGCCGCGCGGTGTCGAACAGCGAGCGGACGATGCGCGCGCTGATGTCTGAGTTTTTGAATTTGATGTGGCAGGATTCGACCGCGAACGGCGAATTGTATTTTGCAATCAGCTCTTTGCGGATCGTGCCCGAGCCGAAGCACGACACGTATTCCGCCTGCGCGTTCGTCAGCGCGAGGCACGGGCCGACGCAGTGCGTCGCATACCACATCGGCGGCAGGCCGGGCCAGTAGTTCGGCCAGCCGTCCATGTCCTGCTGATGCGTCGCCTGGATGAATTGAACTTTGCCGAGGTCGCCCTTGTCGTAGAGCTCCTTAATATAGAGGTACTCGCGCGCGTACACGACCGTCTCGGCCATCATGTACTTGAGCCCGGTCTTCTTCACCAGCTCGACAATCTGTTTGCAATCGTCGATGCTCGTCGCCATCGGCACCGTGCACATCACATGCTTCCCGGCCTTCAGCGCCGCGATCGACATGGGCCCGTGATCGGGGATGGGCGTGTTGATGTGCACGAAATCGATCGAGCTGTCCTTGAGCACGTCTTCATAGCGCTCGTAGCGCTTGGCGATTTTGAACGCGTCGCCAATCTGTTTGAGTTTCTCCGGATTGCGCTGGCAGATCGCCTCGATGTTGGCGTTCGGATGGCGTTGATAAATCGGAATGAACTCCGCGCCGAACCCCAGCCCAATGATCGCGACGTTGACTTTTTTCGAAGACATGATGCCTCCCCCTTTTTATCGCCCGCTGACTCAGTGTGCCCGCAGTTTATACTTTTTTCATAAAGTTTTTGCGCAAGAAGATTGCGATTTTTCACGCCTCGCCGATTTCACTCCACGAACGTATGCGATTTGACGCATTTCCAGTCTTGCGTAGGACAGGTTTTCAACCCGTCCGTTTTTCTCCCAAAATTTCTAAAATATTCAATTTCTTTGCATTTTTATTCCTTGACAACCGTCAGAAAAATGATTGACTGTACTTGAAGCTCTTTTTTAGCGTCGAACGCCACATCGTCGCCTTTCGCTCCGCGAAAGGACGTTTCTCCGCACCCCGGAGCGCGCATCCATGTTTGCATGTAACTTTACCCCCCCCCCAACGGTTTAGCGTAATCGTCATGCTGCTGCTCTGCGTGTCCTTCCGCCCTGCCGCCGCCGCGGACTCGCCCACCGTCGTCCCGCTCTCCCCGCTTTCAAACACCTGCATCGACGCTGTCCGCCCCACGATTTCCTTCAACACCGTCACCACCAATAGCATTTCCGTCGTCGAGGATTCCGTCGAGCTTTTCGTCGACACCGTGAAAGTCACCGTCTCCCGCGACGAAAATGGCGTCTGGAGCGGCACGCCAAATTGGGATCTCAATGAGGGCACGCATTGGGTCAGCGTCGCGCTGATCGGCATCAACAGCATACCCGGCGGCCTGAGGTGGAGTTTCTATGTCGACCTCAGCACGCCGACAATCCAGATCACCAACCACAATAATCAGGAGGTGATCGTCGGGCCGAATTTCAACATAGGGGGAACTTTCTGGGGCCTGACCAGCCAAGTGGGATCATCCATCGATGTTCGGCTTGATATCGAAACACCGCTGAGCGTCAATCCAACCTGGTCCGACAACACGAGCGGCATGTATTCAGTTGATCTCACCGGGGTCTCGTCAGGCTGGCACTGGGTCGAAGCCTTTCTGACCACGCCCGGCGGCAAAGTGGCGTCGGCCGGCATCAGCCTTCACATCTATGTCGCGCCGCCGCAATTGATCGTCAACTCGGTCAACGGCATCCTCAATTCGCCCATCATCACCGGGGCATCTGCTTGTGAAGACAACCAATCGTGGCTTGCCGATTTGTTCTTTTCGACAACCACCTCAATGCAAGGTCTTTACAACTGGAATTCGAACACCGGCAACGTTTATGAGATGCACTTCACGCTGTCCATCGACTCCGGCTCGTTCGTGGCCACGCCCAACGGCTCCATCCCCGACGGCGTGTACACTCTGGTCGCGCACTACACCAACAGCGACGGCATCGCTCTCTTCTCGTCCCAGCAGGTGATGCTGGACACGCACCCGCCCGAATACTTGCCCTTCATCCCCGCCGAAAACGAAACGCTCGCCGATTTCTCTGACGCAAGCCTCACCATCGTCGATCCGCTGGATTACTTCGGCCACGCCGCATCCGGCGTGGACACGGCAAGCATTTTTGTTTACGACACCAATTCCGGCAACTCGATGACCCCGGTCCCCTTCACGCTGCGCGATGGCGGAATCCTGGTCGCGGGCCTCGGCGACGGAAGCTACGATTTCACCGTCAACGCCGCCGACATCGCCGGCAACACGAGCAACTACCGCTGGCAATTCACCGTCGCCCGCCCCCACGACACCGACGCCCCAATTCACCCCCGTCCTCCCCGCCACCGCCGAAGATACCCTGCAAAGCCCCAACGCCATCCTGAGCGTCATCGACCCGTTAATCGAGGGCTGTCCGCGCTCAGGAATCGCTTCGATCACCGTGCAGGAGCTTGACGAAAACGATCAGCCGTTTGATGTAGATTTCGAGGTGGTGGTGGTGAGCGGATACGAGTCCACGGTCAAGATAACGAATCTGCACACTGGCACGCACAGGTATGTGATTACGGCCTCGGATGCCGAGGAAAACAGTGTCGAATATCCGTGGACGGTCGTAGTCATGCGGACAGTGCCGACCATCGATGGATTCGCGCCTTCTTCAGATCTGTACCTCTACAATCCGAATCCTGTCATGTATGTTTGGTACAGTGCGTACAACGGCGCCGACATAGACATCGAGACGGTATCGGTTACTGTCATCGATTCCCATAACCGCCAGTTCGAGACGACAATCGATGCTTATCCAGATGCCGCTACCGCCACGCTCGATTCGGATAATCTTCCGGCCGAAGGTGAAATTACCGTCATCATTTCAGTTGCGGATACCTTCGGAAATATAAGTGAACCGGCGACCTATACGCTGAAAGTCGATCGTAAAGCGCCAACGATTTACAATTGTATACCCATTAACAACTCGATAACCACCGGTTCGGCACTTGTTATATCCGGAAACGGGTCCGACATCGGATCCGGTATTGACGTAAATTCGATCAAAATATTGCTCGATGGAAAGGAGATCAATTCATCGAGTTTAACTGTGTCGGCCGAAAACGGAGTTTTGCGAATCCTTTCGATTTCCTCTGACGAATTATATATTTTTGATCAGCAGTTGCATCTTGCCGAAATCTACGTCAGCGACGCGGCGGGAAATAAGTCGCGAAATGAAATATGGTTTAATGTATACGAGGCGGCCGATCCCCAGTTACTCGTGAAGCTCTACCAGAACACTGCGACATTGCCAACATCATTTGCAGCGGTGGCCACATACGCCGGCAAGGATATATCTAGTATTGCGACATTTAATTGGACAAGTATCCCTCAAAGTGCTACCACAACGGGAAGTATACTCAACGTCCCTGACACTATTGGTGTGGGCACGTATGATATTTCAGTTTCAGTTACATATGGCCTTCAAACAGCTTCTACAACAACTAAGCTAGTTGTATACTCAGACAATCAGCAATTGAAAGCCTCATTTGAGGATCCGGAAAATCCAAACTATGAAGAAGCTCCGTTGACATTCGATGACGTTCCCCCGACTACGCCCCCGCCGCCCGATGAGCCGCCCTTTTCTATAGAACCGCTTATTTTACGTGTTATTGTCGAAAGCGCCCATAATAAGCTAATAAATGGAAATCCGTCTGATACCAACTATAAATATACAGGCGGGGAATGGGCAATACCCACAGGCTGGTGTTCGCAACCTTATTATAGTAACTCCGTGAGCCATACAATCGACGAGCACGTCGAGTTGTCTGTGACTCTTTGCGCAGGTGACCCATCTGTCTCGTTTGACCTTGTCGGGAAGATGCCGGTTGGCAATGGTGCCAAACTAACTTTTAGTCTTGTTGGTTTGCAACTGGACAGCCACAATATTACTATAGTTCGAGTTCGAAGCGATGAAAAACTTCCTAAACGTATTTTGCGTGCCGTTGAAGGAATCGAATGGACGGCTAGTTTAGATAACGCGCCAGACTATACGCAGACCACCGGTCCCTACGAGTTTTTCGGTATATGGGGAGAGCCTCTCGATAATCACGATGTGGCTAATCCCAAATCACCTTTCACTGGAACTATTCCACATCCGGATAGAGCTACGCGAAGCAGAATGTATATGGCTGTACGATGGGCGGAAGACACCCACGAGAAATCCGATACAATGTCTGCCATTGCAAGTCAAGTTGCAACGAAATTCTCCCCAAAGGATGGCGGAATCGGTATTACAGATTGGAATGCCTGGAGAATGATGACTGATAATCCTGCTGCTGGGGCCGGAAACAGAAGATATGACTGCTATTCTTGCGCGAATGCATGCGCGGCAATGTTGGCAATTCTTGGTTTAAAGGCCGAGGCACGCTTTGCCTTCCCCACGACGGATGGGACAGATGTGTTCGCCCTTTATGACGGAACATATAGCGCGATGCGTGTCAGTTCAACCGAAGCGCTCTTTTGGTACTTCAAAAAAGATGGAAGCGCATCTCGAGCAACCCCGAGAAATGGATATTTTCGAGCGCGATTGGTATTCTCGGGAGACAACAATTTTGAGGGTTTCACATGCCTGCCTAATGAACATTACGCAGCCTTGACCGTGTATCCCTTATCAGACGCATTTAAAGAGGCAACGTTCACCGCTAAATGCTTGCGAGAAGGCGTCAATGGAACGTCCGAGCGCAAGCAATTTTGGATATGGGACAAGGATTACAAAGACGAGAACATACATGAAAATGATAACGTTCCTGGACTTCAACCAGAGAACTTCGGTCCACCTGAGAGATTTTAGGCGACAGGAGTATCGCGATGCACTTAAAAACACTTCTGAATCTATTTCTGCTTACTACCCTCATCCATGCCGGTGAAGTAGAGCTTTATGGGGAAAAATTTTACTCAAAATACGCCGATGATTCGTTGACTAAATTCAAGGCGATAAATGATACTGATGATTCAGCGACTAAGTCGGACGCCATACGCAGATTGCAGACGACTTTGCAAAAAAACTTGATTGATTCTGTGACAGCGTATGAATATTTTTGGGCCGGAATGATCGATAAATGGACAAAGTCTCAGGATGCGGAATTCAAAGGGTTGATCTTAAAAAAATGGGACGAATGCTTGACAACTTCGTCCGCAACGCATTATTCTGTTCAAGCTGCCGCGCAGATTCGCGCATTACGTGAAAAATGGTGCGCGGAATTCGCCACGCCCGCATTTTATGAATTGCTGGAGTCATCTGAAGACGAAAAGGTGTTGTCTGCAATCTCGCGCGTCTTATCAGAGTACGGGCAGCCAAAGGATAAGGAGCTTTTGAAGCGGCGTTACGAGAATGTGAAGAATCCGATAGCTCGGAAAAAAATTTATGCAGCCTTAGTGTGGTTTGGAAGGTGGGGTGAAGGGGTCGAGAATCAAACTATGACAACCGTTTCTGTGCGTAAGCCGAATGGGCAGTGAACGTGCCTCGGGAAATCGGAATAATCGGGACGCGCACGAAGTTAATTAGGAAAATAGGGACAGTCACCTATTTCGGCCTTACATTAATCAAAGAAATTAGGGACGGTCACCCATTCTCTCCTTCCCTAGCCTCTCCGCCTACAATATCGGAGATTATCGGAAACTCCGGGACAGACGGCGCATTTATTTGACAGCTGTCCTCGCCTTCACCCCCACACCTGCAAGCCCAACCAAGCGTGAATCCCGCCAGAATTTCACGCCCGTCACCCATCCATTTGTCACCAATTTCCAATAGGCCTTGACCGGGTCAGCAAGTCTCTTCTCTGCGAAGACACCAGGAGGAACTCATGAACGCATTTCGCCTTGCCGCCGTTTCGCTGCTCTTGAGCCTGAGCACTTTCGCCACCGACCTCACCTGGAGCGGCCCCGCCGGGGGGAATTGGAGCGACGCCAACAACTGGTCTCCGAATCAAGTGCCCACCGCCTCCGACAATCTCTTTTTCAAAAACACAGACGTCAACAACTCCGTCATCGACACCTTCCCCGGGCAAACGATCAATTCCCTCGTCATCGTCGCGGGCTACACGGGCACCATCTCCAACACTGCGACGTCGCTGACCATCAACGGCTTCATCAATCAGGGCGATGGCACAATCAATTTCACGGCCGGAGCCGCGTCTCTATTAATTGGGGGCAACGCCACGTTTGTCAGCGGCACGTTCAGCTATAAGCAGATGTCCCTGCAAGGCCTCGTCATCTCCGGCGCCACGGTCAATCAAGTCAGCGGCGGCGTCGCGTGCACCTCCTTCAATCAAAGCGGCGGCGCTTTCAACATCACCAGCGGCCTGGTTGCATGCAACGGTAACTGGTCCCGCACCGGCGGCACTTTCTCGCAGACAGCTGGAACCGCGGCATTCGACTCAAGCACCGCGCTGACCATCGATCACGGCGGCGCGACGTTCTTCAACCTCAGCATCAACGGTAGCGGTTCGCACACGCTCATGAATTCCAACGTCCTCGTCAACGGCACTTTCAATTTGACGCAAAGCAACGGCCCCGTCGGTTCGTTCAACACGAACGGCGTGGGCTTGACGGTGGTCGGACTGTCGACGATCGCCGACGGAACATTCAATTGCGGCACGTCCATCTGCAATTTCAACGGCGGGCTGACCCTTTCCGGAACCGGCCCGACGAGTGGCAAGCTCGACCTGCAGTCCGGCACGGTGAACACTTCGAATTTCACGCTCAACGGCAGCTCCTCTTCCACCGGCGTCGGCATTCTGGCGCTGGGTACGCGCTCGATGAATGTCACTGGCGCCTGGTCGCGCCCGTCGTTCACCAATCCGGCGCAGATCACGGGGACGACTGGCACGGTGGTTCTCGTCGGTTCGGGCTCGCAAACCGTCGATTCCAGCGGTGGGCCATTTCTGAATCTCTCCAAGCCCGCGCCGGGCACGGTCCAGCTTATTAATGGAGCAGCCAGCGTGAGCGGCACGTTCGACCTCGCTCAAGGCACGCTCGACACGAACGGCCAAATCTTCACCGTCACGGGCGCCGGCACGATCGGCGGCACGTTCCTCGGCAAAGCCGCCTCGCACGCCTTCAACGGCGGCGTCACCGTCACCGGCACGCTCAACTGCGGCAGCGGAACCGTGACCACCGGAAACATGACGCTCAGCCCCGGCGGAACGCTGGCGCTCGGCACGGGACAATTGGTTGTCAACGGCAACTGGTCGCGACCGCTCGGCGGCAGCGCCTCGAACATCACCGGAACCACGGGACTCGTGCGCTTCAACGGCGCCGCGATGCAGACCTGCGATTGCTCCGGCGGCGGCTTCGCGAACCTCACCAAATCCGGCGCGGGCACGCTGCAGCTCATCAACGCGAACCTGAATGTCACCGGCGCGTTCATCCAGACCGCCGGCATCTTCGACACGAACGGGCGCGCCGCGATGTTCGGCGGCGATTCGACATTCAATCAAGCCGCCGGCGCGGCCGAGTGCACGTTCGATGCGACATCTTCCACGACTTCTTTCCTCGGCACAGTCGGAATGAACGGCGGTCTGCTGAAAGCAGGTACGGGCGAGATTTTTCTCTTCAGCGGCGGATTCAACCCGCCGGATATATTCGCCGTTCCGAGTGCCGGTGGAGTGCAGCCTGCGATCCAGGCCGGGCTCAATTTCAACAACGAAGTCCGCAAGGTCGTCGTCGACCCCGGCACGACGCTGACGATCGACGGATTGATTTCGAAAGGCTCCAACGGCGGCGTGACCAAAGAGGGCGCGGGCAACCTGGTGCTCAACGCCAACAACACGTACACCCAGGCGACGACCGTCACGCTCGGCACGCTCACCGTTAATGGCAGCCAGCCCGGCAGCGCGATAAGCGTTGCCGCCGGCGCAACGCTCATCGGCACGGGCACCACCGGTCCGGTCTCGCTCGCGGCGGGTTCGTTCATCTCGCCCGCGGGCACGAACGCCGGCACGTTGAATGTCAAAGGCAACCTCACCTTTGCTGCGACGAGCTCCTACAAAGTCAGCATCAACGGCGCCGCTGCCGGGCAGTTCGACGTGCTCAAGGTCACCGGCGCGGTCGATCTCACCGGCGCCACGATCAACATTTCGGTCGGCAGTTTCTCCGCCAACGCCGACACCGCCATCGTAATCATCGACAACGACGGCAGCGACGCCGTGAAGGGAACTTTCGCCGGCGCCAACGAAGGCGACACCATTTCGGTCGGCGGCGGCGGCTTCAAGATCACATATAAAGGAGGCGACGGAAACGATGTGGCGCTGATCGTCCAGGGCTCGGGCGGCGGCGGGGGCCCGGGCGGCGCAAACCTGCCGCCTGTCGTTGCCTCCGGTCCGACCGCCACGCCCGCAGCCGCTGGCACCGGTCAGTCGATTGCCTTCAGCGTTTCAGCGACCGATCCTGAAAATGGCCTGCTCGTGTTCGTCTGGAATTTTGGCGACGGGAGCAATGCCGGCGGCGCAAGTCCGACCCACTCCTACGAAGCCGCGGGGAAATACACCGCCTCGGTCACCGTCTCCGATGGCACAAACAGCGTCAGCGGTTCAGTCATGGTGGACATCAAAGCCCCGGTCATCGGCAGCGGAAAAGATTCCGACGGCGACGGCTTCTCCGATGCCTTTGAATTGGCCGCGGGTTCGAGCATCTCAGACTCGACCAGCACCCCCAGCGGCAAACCCGCCGACGCGAACAACATCGGCACCCTTCAAGTCGACAAGCTTTCGATCAAATTGAATTTCGCCAAGCACACCGACAGCATCATCCTCTCGGGCGCCGTCGACGTGCCCGCGGGCTTCAACCCCAACGTTCAGAAAGTTACCGTCGACGTCGGCGGCGTCACGAACACTTTCATCCTCAGCGAAAAAGCCGCCGACAAAGACGATGACGGCTCGATCAAGATCGGCGTTAAAGCAAAGAAGGGCGAAGTCCTCGCGCAGCGATCCAAATATCAGATCACGCTCAAAGGCAACTTCGCCGCCACGCTCGCCGCCAGCAGCGGACTGGAGGACAAGGACACAAAAGGCGAAGCCAAACAAATCCTCGTGACATTCATTTTCGCCGGCGAAGTGCGTCGAATCAATGTGAACGTGAAGTATACGGCGAAGCACGGAAAGTCAGGAAGCGCCAGCGGCAAATAAACAGAGCCGCGAGCGTCAGCGAGCGATTACCAGATCATTCCGCCTGCACGACCTTGCTGTTCTGTACCGGAGCCGCGGCTGGCGGGGCGGCCGGCGCGCTCGACACGCTCTCTGTCAGCTTCGGCGCCTCAGGCTTCTCGCGATGCGACCAGACATGATAAACGATGTACAACACGACCAAGCCGATTCCGGCGAACAGGAACCCCTTGCTCTCCCTGAGCATCTCCTCCGCTTTCTTCCCATAATGAAACGCGAGATAAATCGACGTCGGACATGAGATCATCGCGCCGAGCAAATCCCACAGCAGAAAACTCACATAGGAAACCCCCATCGAACCCGACATGAAAAACGTCGGCATCCGCAGCCCCGCCACAAATCGCCCGCAGAAAACTGCTTTCGATCCGTGTTTCCCAAAAAATCCACGCGTCTTCTCGATCCCCTTTTCGGACATGAACCACGAAAACGGCCGCCGCTTGATCACCTTCAAGCCATACTTCCGGCCGACCCAGTACGGGATCGAATCCCCAAGCAAAATCCCCACGATGCCGCACGCGCAGAGGATCCACAAATTCGCGTCGTGCTTGCTGCCGACATACCCCGCCGTGAGAAACACCGCTTCCTCGGGAAACGGCACCCCCAGCCCGCACAACACGAGCACAATCACGACCATCGGGTATAGACCCTGCGAAAGCAGGTTGTTGATGAATTCTTCCATGCTGATTTCCGTATCGTCATTTATAGAGACGCCATGACGATTTTGAAACCAACTTTTTTTGAGAGAATTTGTCTCTCGCAGAGACGCAAAGCCACAAAGAAGAAAATGTATGAGAAACCAATCCCACCCCTTTAAATCTTCTTTTCCTCTTTCTCTTCTTTGCGTCCCTGCGCCTCTGCGAGAGAAAAAAATCTAGGCGAGCACCGGCCGCACGAGCTCACCTTCCACATCCGTCAGCCTGAAATCGCGCCCCGAATAGCGGTACGTCAGCCGCGTGTGATCCAATCCCATCAGATGCAGAATCGTGGCGTGAAGGTCGTGCACGCTCACCGGATTTTCCTGCGCGGCGAATCCGAATTCGTCCGTGCTGCCGTGCACCGTGCCGCCCTTGATCCCGCCGCCGGCCATCCACACAGTGAAGCCATAGTGATTATGATCGCGCCCCTGGGTCGCCTTGCCGCCGCTGAGCTCCACCGTCGGCGTGCGGCCAAATTCCCCGCCCCAGATCACCAGCGTGTCGTTGAGCATCCCGCGCTGTTTCAAATCGGTGAGCAGCGCCGCGATCGGCTGATCGATCTCCGCCGAAAGCTTGCGGTGATTCTTCTCGATCTCATTGTGATTGTCCCATGGCTGGCCCGATCCATGCCACAGCTGCACGAACCGCACACCGCGCTCCAGCAGCCTCCGCGCAATCAGCGTCTGCCGCGCATGCACACCGCTTCCGTAAAGTTCCTGGATCTGCTTAGGCTCCTTGCTGATGTCGAACGCATCCGCCGCTTCGCTCTGCATGCGAAACGCCAGCTCAAAAGATTGAATCCGCGCATCCAGCCGCGCGTCGAGCCGCTCGCGCCGATGCTCCTGATTCAATTGCTTGAGCAAATCCAGCTGCTTGCGCTGAGCCTCCGCGCTCGCGTGCGGGCTGCGGATGTTCTCAATCAATTTGTCCACCGCGGTGTGCTGCGAATCCAGATACGCCCCCTGATACACGCCCGGCAAAAACGCAGACTGCCAGTTCTCCGAGCCTTTGATCGGATGCCCGCCCGGACACATCGCGACGAACCCGGGAAGATTCTGATTCTCCGTTCCGAGCCCATACAGCAGCCACGATCCCAGACTCGGCCGCGCCTGAATCGAATCCCCGCAATTCATCAGCATCAGCGATGGCTCATGATTCGGGACTTGCGCCTGCATCGAGCGGATCACCGCGATGTCGTCAATATGCTGCGCCGTCTTCGCGAACAGCTCGCTGACTTCAATACCGCTCTTTCCGTAGCGCTGAAATTTGAATGGCGATGGAAACGCCGCGCCCGTTTTGCGCTCGGTGAGAAGCGTCTGCGAAAGCGGCTTCCCCGCGAATTTCGCAAGCGCCGGTTTCGGATCGAACGTGTCCACATGCGAGGGCCCGCCGTTCAGAAAAAAATGAATCACCCGCTTCGCCTTCGGCGCAAAATGCGGCGCGCGAAGTGTGAGGTCGTCTGCGGCGCAGAGCTGCCCCTGATGCCCGAGCAACCCCGCCAGCCCCAGCATCCCAAACCCCACCCCCGACCGGCACAAGAACTCACGACGCGAAAGTTGGAGTTCACGCTTCAGCGTGCCAGCCGTCCCATTACATCCAGATTCTGTACCCATACTCAACCCCGCACGCTAAAGCGTGAACTCCAACGCCTTCAATCCACAAACAAAAACTCATTCGTCAGCATCAACGTCTGCCCCAATTGCTCCCACGCATTCAACGGCGGCGTTTTCACTGGTCCGGCAAATTCCCTCTGCGCGTCCCATGCTGCCGAATCCGGATCGACACCCGTCCCCGCCGCGCCCACCCATGCAATTTTCGGCGCCCACAAGAATTGATCGCTGTTCAACCCGCCCGCAATGTCCACCACAAAATCAATCGTCTCGCCCGCCTTCAACGCAATCGCATCGACATTCAGCGTTTCGTTTTTGTGATGAGCTTTCGCTGAGCGCAGCAGGCCGCTCCCGCTGTGGCTGATGAACGCGCGAATGCCGTCGCCCTCGGCGGGCTCGTGATTCAGGGTCGACGCAATCGAATACGTCCCATCCTTCGGCGCCGTCCAGCGCCGCGCCACCGCGTGTTTCAAATCATTCCCCGGATGGCCGCCCGTCGCGGTCAACTGCAGCCAGCCCAATTTTTTGTCGGGCCATTGCGCGCCGCCTTGCCACGCCGTTCCATTGAAGTGCGGCAGCGCTGTAAAGCTTTTCAATTTTCCCGACGCCTCGTCAAATTCCCCGAACCCATATTTCCACGCATTCGGCTTCTCCGGCTTTGCGATCACCGGCTCCTGCTGGCCGATGAACGCCAGCGCCGCGGCAAGCTCCGCCGCATTCGGCCGGCGCTGAAACAACAGCGAATACATCTGCGTCACCCGCGCCGCGTCGTCCGCCGGCTTCATCGTCTCCACGCGCCGCACCAGCGCCCTCGCACGCGCCGCCATGAACGGATGGTTGAGCCCAAACAGCGCCTGCTGCGGCACGACTGTGTCCGCGCGCTGCGCAATCGACAAATCCGGGTTCGCAAAATCGAAAGTGCACAGCGTCGAATTCAGCCGCTCGCGGTCCACCAGCGCATACAGCGAGCGCCGCGCATTCTGATTTGCGAACAATTCCATTGGCTTCCCGCCCATTCGCAAATCAAGCTCCCCCGTCGCCGCCAGCGTCGCGTCGCGCATCTCTTCAAAACTCAACCGATGCGTGTTCATCCGCCACAGCATTTTGTTCTCCGCGTCGCGCTCCTGCGCCTTTGCTGAGTCCTGCGTGGCAAACGAGTTTTGCTGATAGCACGCGCTCAGCAGAATCCGCCGGTGCAGCCATTTCAAACTCCAGCCGTCTTCAATGAAACGCTGCGCAAGCCAATCCAGCAATTCCGGATGGCTCGACATTCCCGCGCGCACGCCGAACTCGCTCGGCGTTCCCACCAGCCCGCGCCCGAAATGATGCTGCCAGACGCGGTTGACCATCACGCGCGCCGTCAGCGGGTTTTTTGGGTCGACAATCGCGTTCGCCAGCTCCAGCCGCCCGCTGCCCTTTTCAAATGGCGTCGGATTCTCCCCTGCGAGAATCGACACGAAATGCCGCGACACCTGCTCGCCCTTCAACAGCGGATTTCCGCGCTTGAACACCCGCGGCTCCGACGCCTTCGCGCGATCGTTCAGGATCGTCGCGTACGCCGGCGCATCCGCCGATTGAATCAGCCAGCGGTCCACCTCGCCCTGCAGCTTCCACATCTCCTCGATCACCGACGTCGCAAAATACATTTCGCTGTTCACGATCGGCTCGTCCGGCACCAGGCATGGCGAATCCGCCCCATACAAAACCTGCCGCAAAGCCTCCGCCTCCGCGTCCGGCAGCGCCGTCGCATTCTTGTCCGTCTCCAGCAGCTTGCGCCATTCCCTCTCCACTTCCTTGAACAGCGCTCCATATCGCGCGCCCGCTTCGCGAATATTCTCCGGCGGTTTCTCAAACGCCTTCGCCACCCGCGCATTCATTCTCCCCAATTCAATTCTCTTCGCCTGTGCCGCGAAATCTGCAGCATCCAATTTCAAAAATTCACGCCACGCTTTGAAAATGGAATCGTCGCGCTTCTGCGAGTCCGCCAGATAGCTCTGCCAGCGCCGCACAAACGCCGGGTTGATGTCATCCGGAGCCAGAATCTGGTTGAACACCTCCTCTGGATATTTTTGCAACTCCAACTGCGCCATCAGATGCTCGGCAACCGTCGCCCGCACCCGCGCCGCCTGCTCGTCGCGCCGCTTGCTCAGCGTCTCGCGCAATTTTGTTTCGCGCTTGTTCAGCTCTTTGACGAACGCCTCGCCCGGCGCCGCTTTTCCACATGGCACGAGCTGCTCCGTGCAGCTCTGAAACACGCCGTACAGCGAATAGTAATCCTTCGTCGGGATCGGATCGAATTTGTGATCGTGGCAGCGCGCGCACGCCACTGTCAGCCCCTGCGTTCCGCGCATCACGACATCGATCCGATCGTCGATGATGTCGTGCGTCACGCCCAGAAAGCGCCGCCCCAGCGTTAAAAATCCCATCGCCGCCAGGTTCGGCGACCCCGCCGGCTCCAGCTGATCCGCTGCAATCTGCAGCATCAAAAACCGATCGTACGCCATGTCTTCATTCAGCGCGCGCACCACCCAATCGCGGTACGGCCACGCGTGCACAAACGTCTTCTCCTCGCGCGCGTACACATATCCTTTCGTGTCCGAATACCGCGCCACGTCCAGCCAGTGCCGCGCCCAATGCTCTCCATATTGAGGCGAAGCCAGCAGCCGCTCGATCACCTTCGCGAACGCATCCGCAGACGGATCGCCGGCGAACGCGTCACACTCCGCCGGGGTTGGCGGCAGTCCAGTCAAACCGAACGTCACCCTGCGCAGCAGTGTTCGCCTGTCCGCGGGCGGCGCAAAATTCAGCCCTTCCTCCGCCAGCTTTTTTGAGATGAACGAATCGACTGTCGCCCGCCGATCCGCCGCGCGCACCGGCTTGAACGCCCAGTGTTCGCGTGGATCGGACTGCGGCAACTCATTCGCCGGCCCCGCAGCACCCGCCGTGATCCAGTCACTCAATTTCTTAATCTGCGCGGAAGTCAGCGGCGGCCCCACCGGCGGCATGCGCACGTCCTTGTCGGTGCTCGTCACACGCTCAACCAGCAGCGCCCTTTCCGGCTTGAGAATATTCCCGCTCTCGCCGCCTTTGCGCATCGACGCAACCGTGTCGACGCGCAGCCCGGCCTTCTGTTTCACCGCGCCGTGGCATTCGTAACAACGCGCCTGCAAAAGCGGCTTGATGTCGCGGACATAATCCGCCGCGCTTGAGTTGAGCGCCATCAACGCGGCGATGCAGAACAATTGAAGCGCGCATGGTATCTTCACGTGCCTATGTACACCATCATTTCCACTGCGTCCGCGGATGGAATCCGGTACAAATGCCCGCCGCATGCCCTCTGAAACTCAAGCGTCTTCCATGCGTTCAGCCTGGCTGGCCGTGCTGCTGCTCATGCCGGTTGCGCTCCTGAATTATCTCGACCGACAGATGCTCGCCTCGATGAAATCCTCCGTCATGGCGGACATTTCCAGCATTGACACCGACGCCAATTGGGGCCGCATGCTGGGGCAATTCAAATGGGTTTACGCCTGCCTCAGCCCGTTTGGCGGCTACATCGCCGACCGCTTTGGCCGGCGCATGACGATCTGCGCGAGCTTGTTCGTCTGGTCGGCCGTGACGTGGTGGACCGGCCGCGTCTCAAATTATGACGAGCTGCTCAGCGCGCGCTCGCTGATGGGCATCAGCGAAGCGTTCTACATCCCCGCCGCGCTCGCGCTGATCGCCGACCTGCACGCCGGCCGCACGCGTTCGCGCGCGGTGGGTTTGCATCAGATGGGAATTTATTGCGGCGTGATTGCCGGCAGTTTTGGCGGATACATCGCTGCCTCGCCGGATTTCGGGTGGCGCTTCGCCTTCAATGCCTGCGGCATTTTCGGAATGCTCTACGCCCTGCCGCTCGTCTTTCTGCTGCGCGACGCAGTTCCCCCTCTCCCCTTTGGGCGAGAGGGCCGGGGTGAGCGGGCCGAGGTCAAAAATCCCTCTCCCTACTCCGCCGTCCTTGAGCTCCTCCGCAATCGCTCATTCATTCTGCTCGTCCTTTATTTCACGTTGCCCGCGCAAGCCGCGTGGATCGTGCGCGATTGGATGCCCGCGATTCTGCAAAAGCAATTCGGCATCGGCGAGGGAAAAGCCGGATTCGCCGCGGGTTTCTACTGGCAGGCCGCCGCCATTGTCGGAGCGCTGAGCGGCGGATGGCTCGCCGATCTTTGGATGCGCCGCGGCCCGCGCGGCCGCATTCGTGTCAGCGCCCTGGGTACCGCCCTGCTCGTACCCGCGATTGTCGGCATCGGATACGCGAATTCTTTGACTGTCGCTGTCGCCTTCCTGATCGTCTTCGGCCTCGGCTGGGGATTCTTCGATTGCAACAACATGCCGATCCTGTCGCAGCTCGTCCGCCCGCGGCTGCGCGCGACCGGATATGGCGTGATGAACTTCGTCAGCATCAGCTGCGGCGGTCTCGCCGACTGGGGGTTCGGATATTTGCAGGACCGCAAGGTTCCGCTCAGCCTCATCTTTGGCGACTTCGCCGGAGTGGCCATGATCTCCGCGCTGCTTGTGCTGCTCATTCGCCCTTCGCCGGAACTCACCCAAGAGGATCAGTTCACATGACTCTGAAACTTCATGGCCTCGTCGCTGCGACCCACACGCCGTTCAATTCAGCCGGCGAACTCAATCTCGCCGCCGTCGAGAAGCAGTCCGAGCACCTGCTGCGCAGCCGCGTGAAGACAGTTTTCATCGGCGGCACGACCGGCGAGTGTCATTCACTCACGCTCACCGAGCGCCTCGCGCTCGCCGAGCGCTGGTGCGCCGTCACGCGCGGCACGGCGCAGCGCGTGGTCGTGCACGTCGGCTCAAATTGCCTGGCAGATTCGCGCGCATTGGCCAGGCAAGTGCAATCGCTTGGCGCCGCGGCCATCGCGGCGCTTGCGCCAAGCTACTTCAAGCCCAAATCGCTGAGCGTGCTCATCGAATGTTGCCGCGACATCGCCGCCGCCGCTTCCGGCCTTCCCTTTTATTATTACGACATCCCCAGCTTCACCGGCGTGAACCTCTCGATGCCTGAGTTTCTCGCCGCCGCGCCCGAACGCATTCCAACGCTCGCCGGAATCAAATTCACCAACCCCGATCTTGTCGCCTATCTGAAATGTCTTCAGGCCGAACGAAAGTTCGACATTCCCTGGGGCATGGACGAATGCCTGCTTGCGGCGCTGTCCGCCGGCGCGTCCGGCGCGGTGGGCAGCACGTACAATTTCGCGGCGCCCGTTTATCACCGGCTGATCGCCGCGTTCGAAAAAGGCAAAATGGCGGAGGCGCGGCGCGAGCAACTTCGCTCCATCCGGCTCATTGAGATTCTGGCGAGCTTTGGATTCATGGCGGCTGCGAAAGCGCTAATGGACATGCTCGGCGTCGACGTCGGCCCCGCTCGTTTGCCGCATGCGAACCTCGCAAGTAAGGAGCGCGCGCGCCTGAAAACGTCGCTCGAAAGGCTCGGATTCTTCGACTGGCGATGAGCATCTTTCGGCACAAAAATTTTTGAAAGATTTTTGAGACCAATCCGACGCCTCGCACATAAGAGTGCGGTCATGGAGCGCTATCATGCGTAAAGTCTCTCAATGGGCAGTCTGGGTGTCGGTTATCGTTTCGGTTTTCTCAATCAAATCGTTCGCGGTCGATTTCGACCCAACCACAAGCCTCGTCAATGTGGCATCCGGAACGCTGAACGCGGCGAAAACACAGTTGACGATTACGTCAACGGATGTGCCGGACAATGTAAAAGTCCTTTACGGTCCACTGACCATCAATTTCCCCGCAAATCAGAATCTGAATCTGCCCTGGCCCTACCGCGGCGGCACCGACGGCGGCTCGTCGACACACACGAGCATCAAATACGCCGGCGGCACAATCGGCATTACTGTCGCCGGCCTGGTTGTATACAGCTCGGCGAATGGTTCTGTCATCACCAAGAACGGCACGCAGTGGAATTACGATGCAAACGCCGCGGGCATCAATGGCGAGGACATTTACGGCGGCCATTGCTCCAACATCGGCGGCGGTCAATATCACTATCACGACATTGCATTTATCACTAACAATTCATGGGTTGGAGTGACTGGTTTTTCGGGAAACTCATACCGCCAAGCCGATGGCCACAGCAAATTGATGGGCTGGTCCGCTGACGGATACCCAATCTACGGGCCGTATGGTTACATCAAACCCACCGATCCCACCAGCGGCGTCCAAACAATGGTGAGCGGATACACAACGACCAGCACCGGCGCCAACAGACCCTCAAGCGTGACCACAACAGTTTCCGGCGCTGTGAACAACAGCGCGACAGTGGTCTTCGCGTCTGACCCCGGCGCACTCGGTCTCAATCCGGGCATGCGGATTACAACGAACAGTGCCGGCCTCGCAGCAAACACTTATTATATTCTCAATCAAAAGAATGTGACCTATGTAGGAGGTGGCCATCCGCCATACACGGGCGCGAACAACAGCGTGCTGTTAAACAGCGCCGTCACCATTGCCAATGGCGCTTCTGTGACTTTTGAATATCTCCCCGGCTTGTTTATTGAGGACAGCACTTTCACGAATACCGGCACACTTGACGTATACAATGGGCGCTGGTGCGTCACGCCCGAGTATCCGAATGGAACTTATGCGTACTTCATGACAGGTAATGCCAATGGCAAAGGGGCATACCCTTATATCCTGGGCCAGTCTTATTACGGCTCGCAAACCGTCAGCAATAATTACACATGGAATGGCGGAAGCGGGACATGGGGGACCGGCACAGGGGGATGGGATGTAGGCGCGTGGGCGGACGGCAATAATGTGATAATCGGCAAGGGCACCGAAACCCCCGGCACCATTATGTTATCCTCAACAGTCAATCCAGCCGCGATCAATTTCGCCGCTCCACAATCCGGAGGTTACACGCTCATAGTCAACGGAAGCATCGCGACGCTCGGAACAATTGTAGTGGGCTCCGGCGTGACCATTCGCGGGACTAACGGAAACATCGCCCGCTCAATTCAAACCACATCGAGCGGAACAGTCTGGCCTGGCACAAGCGCGCTCGGCAGTGCTGTAGCCGCTGCCGGCGAGGTATTGAATGTCGGCGGCCTCGACATGAGCGCAGGCACGCTTAAGATCGCACTCAACGCATCAACCGCTGCCAGCACTCAAAAGTTAAATGTAAATGGCGCCTGCAAAGTCGGCGGCACGCTATCGCTTGGCATTCCCGCGGGAACGACAAGTGCGAACGCATATACTATTGTCAGCTCAACCGGAGCTTTGAGCGGAACTTTCTCGACAATTAGACTGAACGGAGTAACGGTCACCGGTAACTCCCCGATTAGCGTTCAATACACGGCTAACGCTGTGACTGTGACCGTGACTGGCGGTGTGACACCCGCGACAATTGGACAATTCAGTGCCATTCAAGAAGGCGCCGGCGTTAAACTGGAATGGGAAGCCGTTTCGGAGTATCACAACCTGGGGTTCAATATTTACAGGAGAACAGTTGCAACCGAAAATTGGATTCGAATCAATCCGGTGATGGTCGCAGGCAGAATCACAAATCCAGACCTCAAGGTTTATCAATGGTATGATTGGCCGCCAGTCGGTGAATGTGAGTATAGACTGGAATCTGTAAGCATCACAGGCGAAGTAAATAGTTGTGAAAACTTAGCAGGTCCATTATCTATTGAGGAAGTTGTTGAATATGCGCAATTACCGACGGGGGACGGTGTGGCGGCAGCGAATGGAAGTGTTCTCAAATGCGAATTAAATATGACCGCGAGTAAGGGCTTACCGTCGCCCATTCAAGGAAGATCAATAGAGCGGTTTCAGCAATCAAAGGCCGGTCATACGTCCACTAAAGGACCATCCGTGTGCCCAGCCTCACCTGCTGTGCGCTGGCTCACGAATGCGGGAATGTCGAAGTCGTCGGCCTACTCCGCGGTAAAAGTAGAGTACTCCAAGCCAGGGGTGTTGCTGATTTCGCGCAGCGAGTTGCCTGCGGGCTGCGATTTGGATCACGTGAGTATTGAGCGCGAGGAACGAACAATCAGTGCCCTGGCGGTCAATATGGAGGGGTTGGTGCTATTCGGTGAGGGCTATCATGATGAGTATACGAATAGAGATTCCTTGTTTTTGCGATCCCGGAAGGCACCGACAACGGTGGTTTCGCCGGGCGTGGTCCATGGTTTGTTCGATCAAGTAAATGCGCTCGCGGTCACTGCCCCAGCGCAGACTCAAATCGAATATCATGATGTGTACTTTGATTATGACCGGGCGTATGGACCGTATACTTATGAGCCATGGTTCTCCGATAAATATCTAATGTCGGGTACGGCTCATGCTTTTACGCTCAATGCACCCGCCGCTATGGCGCTTGATTCGGAGTTGACGGTTCGAGCCTGGAGTGTGACGACTGGCGATCACGCCTTGCAGGTGGGTGTGAATGGAACAATGATTGGAGAAACGGGCTGGCACGGCGGCAACCAGCTGATGGAATGGACATTCCGAGTGCCCGCGAGCGTTCTGAAAGATGGGCCCAACGTCATTAATCTTGTGACGCCGCAAAGCGAGGCGCAGCAGGTGTCGTTTCTGCATTTGATGTCGCTGAATTATACGAGAGCGTTGGACAGCTCAACGCCGCTTGATTTATACAACACAGGTGTATCCGCCAAATTGTTTGAGCTTAGTCATGTGCCGAGTGCAAAAGCCTGGGTCGTGGATGCCCGCTTTCCGGACCGCGCGGCGCTGGCAGCGTATGAAACGCAGGCTCAGCCCGATGGCACATTCAAACTGCGCTTTCATGCTCAGCCGGGTGGGTCCGGACATTACGTGATTGTGCCGCATGGTCAGGAGAACCGGCCTGATTCAATTTCGCAGCGTACGGTAAGAGCGCCTCGCGCGGCAAATTATCTTGCGACGGGTCCGGCGCAATTTGCGGCGGGCGTGCAGCCGCTGTTGTTGCAGCGCGCGAAGGAAGGACTGCGCACCGCATTCGCCGGCCAGAATCAGCTTTTTGATTATTACAATTTCGGCCGTTACGGGCCTGCTGGAATTCAACGGGCGGTGCGGGCGGTGCGTCCACAATACTTGCTGTTACTGGGCCGGACGACCTATGATTACAAAAATTACGAGAATCAAAATGTCGATCCGCTTTGCCCCGCCTTCCTGGCGGCCACTTCGGCGTGGGCGCAGGCGACCTCCGATTCTCAATTCGGCGATTTGGGGCGCGGCCATCCCGAAGTCGCGGTCGGCCGCCTGCCGGTGAACAACGCGCTGGATCTGGGCGCCGTGGTGGGGCACATTCTTGCATATACAGGCGCTCCGGAATCCGGCGTGCGCGTGCACGCCGCGACCGATCGCGCCGACCCGATCACGGCTGATTTTCCCGCGCAGGCGCAGACGCTGAGCCAGTCGTTCCCGGAGAAATCCTGGCAAATGAATGCGCTTGGTGTCACGCACAATTCCGCACAGGAAGTGACGGATTCGCTGCGCGCTGCTGCAAGCGGCGGAGCGGATTGGCTCCTTTATGTGGGGCATGGCAACGCGTCGAAACTGGGCAAGGATGACCCGCGCATCCTTGACACAAATTCCGTGCAGAGCTGGTCGGGCAGCGCCGTGCTGCTGCAGGCGACGTGCACGGCGCACTGGATGGCGAAGAACGAAAATGGTTTTCAAAGCATCGCCATGCGCGCGCTCACACACGGCGGAATAGCGGCGTCGGTGGGCACATCGACGTACATGGTGTCCGATTGCGCGGTCGATTTCATGACGCAATTGATGCGTAAAGCCGATTTCAGCGGGACGCGCTGGGGCGACGCGCTGCTGGAGACGCAGCAGTGGGCCAGCGCGAAAGGCAAATCGGCGGGGAATGGGCTGGCGAAGTATTACCAGGATTTAAGCGCGACGGAATCGCTCTTCGGTGATCCCGCGATGCCTGTTTTTGCGAAGACGCGCGGCACAACTCTGCCGACGCGCGCGGCGCTGCGCAGTTTGCGGGCTCAAATTCCCGAAGCGCCCAAACAGGAGCACCAATTGAGTGTCGACGCCATTCAGTCGATTCGTCAAGCCGGTCGTCGCGAAGATGTGCCCGCTTTGCGAGACGTGTTGAAGGGCGCCGACCCGCTCGCACGCATCGCCGCGATGCTCGCCTTGAGCGAATGGAACGATGACGAGAGCCGCGACGCATTTGAGCGCGCGTCGCGCTCGGACGATCCCCGAGTTCGTGTTGCCGGAGAGAACGCGCTGGCGCGCCTGGATGCGCTCGAACGTTTCGTGCCGTATCCAAAGCAAACGCCGGAGACTCTCGCCGTGGCGCTCAAGAGTGGGCGGGCCAACGTGCGGCACGAAGCTGCAATGGCGCTGCTGCGTTACGGCTCGAATGCGAAAGCGTGCTTGGCCGAACTGATTGATGCGCTGTCGCAAGTCGACGGCAACACGCGCGCGACACAGGTCGTGCCGTATCTCGCGAATCTGCAAGCGATGGGCGCGGATGGCGCGGCTGCAGGCAAAATGATTTGCGCCCTGCTCAATGAACGAGCGGCGCTTTATTCCGGTCGCGCAAAACATGAAGTGCACAGCTTGCGTGCGCATTTGCTCGTAACGCTTGCGGATATTGGCCAGACAGACAAGGGCTTGAATTTCATTGTCGATACGCTCGCGAACAGCGACGCGCAGTCTATGGAGAGCCTCGCGGCGGGCGCTTACGCCGCTGGGAAACTCGGGGAGAACGGCGCGATGCTTGAGCCGTTCCTGGCGCGCGCGCTAGAGCGCGACGGCATCGACGCGGAGCCGCGGCAGGCGCACGGCGGCGATTTGCGACCCGCATTGAAGACCAGCGCGCGCATGGAAATTCAGCGGGCGCTCGATTTGATTCGAAAGGCGCGACAATGAACAAATTCCTGACGATATTTTTGGCAAGCTTCGCGATCAGTTTCGCCGCAGAAGAGAGCCCCTGCAAATCGTGCCGGACAGAAACGCTGTCGCTGCGCGCCGTGACCGAATCGCCGTGGCTGGATGCCGCGGCGCGGCGCAAGGCCTGGACGGGCGCTTATGAAATTTCCGACCAGGATGGCAAGCGCTTGAAGCTCGATGATCTGATTGGCAAGCCAATCGCGCTGACGTTTCTCTACACGCGCTGCGAGAATCCGAACAAATGTCCGCTTGCGGCGGCGACGATGGCGAAGCTGCAGCAGGCTGTGCGGGCGGCGGGAATTGAGAATGACGTGAAGCTCGTCGTGATGACCTACGATCCGGAATTCGATTCCTCTGAACAGTTGAAAGCGTATGCGGCGGGGAAGGGGATCCAATGCAACAACTCGGTGCTGATGGCACGGCCCGAGCCCGCGGGGAAAAATGCGCTCTTCGACGAGTTGAATGTATCAGTCAATTTCAACGGCGGCCGCGTCAACATTCATGGACTGCAACTGCTGCTGGTCGACAAGGCCGGCCGGCTCGCGCGAAGTTTTCACACGCTGATTTGGGAGAATGAGAAAGTAGTTGGCGAGCTGAAGAAATTGGCAGCGGAATAGCCACCGGGGCGGCAGCTCCGTTCTACTTTTTATTCTTCGCTTCGTACGCGCGGACCTTTTCGTCGAACAATTCGCGCATTTTTGGGTTGAGCGAATAGCCGGGGCTGGATTTTGCTCTTTTGATCAGGTCGGGAAGACTCGGATCGGTTTCAGGCAGCTGAATGATCTTGCCGACGAGCTCGCTGAATTCCTCCGCGTTTTTCGATTTTTGCGCGGCCTCTTTAATTCTCTTTTCAGAAACTTCCCGGTCGGCCTTGTCCTGGGGATCTTCGGCGGCTTCGGCGCTCTTGATGTCGGTGCGAGTCTTGCTCACATTCGCCAGCGGATCGTGGTTCAGCAACATAATTCCACCCGCGATCGAAACGGCTGCGATCAGCGCGGCAGCGATCCAAAGCGACTTTTTCGCGTTCACCGCGGTGTTCGCGGTGCCTACCACCTCGGGCCGCTGCACAGCCTGCGCGGCTTTGCGCTTTTTTTCCTCGAGCTCCGCGTCGAGGCGCGCTTGATTGATGTCCGCGTAATTCACCGCCTGTGGATCGACGAGCGACTTGTGTGCGGCGAGCAGCGCTTTCAGCAGCGCGGCGCCGTCCGCATAGCGGTGCGCCGGATCTTTCGCGAGACAGATGTCGATCAACTCGCCGGTGGCTTTGGTCACGTCGGCGCGCGCGCGAATGGGCGTGTGCACCTCCTCGATGGTCGCCATCATCGCTTTGACAGGCGTCTCGCCAATGAATGGCGGCATGCCGCAGAGCATCGAATAGAGTGTGGCGCCAAGGCCGAAGACGTCGGCGGGTTTTCCCCCGGTACGCGAATCGTGAATCTGCTCAGGCGCCATGTAACCGGGTGTGCCGAGACAGGAATCCTGGTTTGTCATCGAATGCGAACCGTTGTCCAGGCGGGCGAGGCCGAGATCGGCGAGCTTCGAATTCGCGTAATCGTACTCGTGCGAATTGAGAATCGGGACGAGTATGTTGTCGGGCTTGATGTCGCGATGAATGACGTTCGCGGCGTGCGCATCGGCGAGACCTCTGCATGCGCCGATGCAAATCTCCAGCGCAGTTTCTTCGTCCAATCCTTGTGCGCCGCCGGTGCACGCGATCTTTAGCAGCGCGCCGGCCGACCGACCCGAAACGAACTCCATCACCAGGTAAGAAAGATTGCCCTCCTGCGCCACGTCGGTGACTTGAACCAGATGCGGCGACTGGACTTTGGCTGCGACGCGCGCTTCGCGAAAGAAGCGGTTGACGAGATGCGGATTCGTTTCAGCGAGATGGAAGGGAAGAATTTTCACGGCGACTTCGCGCGCGAAACCGCGGTGCACGCCGTAGTACACCGCGCCCATCCCGCCCTGCCCAATCTTTGCAAGCAGCGGAATGCCCCCGATGCACGGCACCGACTTTCCCTCGACGGTCGCGCGCGGCGCATTCATCACGAAAGGATCATTGAGCAGATTCTGCCACTGAACGGTGATCTGGACCGACGTGTTGAGCAGCCCGACAGCCAGCGGCCGGATGCGCGAAGGCCGGCGCATCTGATCTTCGCTGCTCGAAAACGGCAGCGACTGCGCGGATGTCGGGACCTGGCGCGACAGGGCTTGCGCGGCCGGCGGCACGGGCTTGCGGGTCTGGCGTTGAATGGGTTGATTGGAGCTTGCGGCCACTTCGGCTTGGGTCCTTTGCCTGAGAGAATAGACGCAGGACGGAGTTTCACTCCGTCCTGAATTTTGCGCGGCGCTGCATGGAGTAAAACGTCCGTCCTACAATTTAAAACACCGGCAGGGGCATGCCGGCCGGCGGTGGCGGTGGTGGTGTCGGCGTGCTGTGGTGTTTCTCCATGCGCTCGATGTCGATCTTCGTTTCGGCCTCCATGTCGACTCTCGTTTCCGCTTCGCGGGCCGCGCGAATCTTGAGGAATTCGGGCAGCGGGATTTTCGGCGCGGGAGGCTTGGGCTTGTGCCGCTCGGGCACGAAATCCTTTAGGAGGCGCAGCGTCTTTTTCATCGCCGTTTGTTCAAGCTCGCGCAATTTCATCGTTCGCTTTGTCAGCAGATGCAGCAGCAGCAACGCAGCGAACGGAGCGGCGATCACCATCAGAAGCACGGCCACGTTTGAAAAGATCGGCGGCGGCGACTCTGCTTCGGCCTGAGCCGGCGCCTGCGGTTCCGCGGCCTTCAAACTTTTGAGCGCGTTGGTTTGCCGCGCGAATTCCTCCTCGCGTGCGCGCAGCACTTTCTCGGGACTCATCTCGAACGAATTGCGGCGGATGATGGCCTCGCGCATCACGTCCGCAGCCTCCTCATCGGACGACGGCGTAATGAGCATCGCGTGGCAGCGAAGCTGCGTCAGTGCGCAGAGCATCGCAAAAGTCATCAGGAGCAAATTTCGCTTGGGCATGGAATGGAAATCCTTGTTTGGTTTCGCGTCAAACTTCAGATGTCCATTACCAGTCCGGCGATGACGGCACGGCGTCATCCGCGTCGAGCTCTTTTGTGGCGACCACGGTCAGCGCCGACGTGCGCGGCAGGAACAGGTTCACGTAGGTGGCCGGCTCCTGCTTCGAGATGCGCGGATCGTAGATGAACTGGCCGTCATTGTCGGTGACGATGGCTTCGTCGCGCGCAACCATTGCGCCGAAGAGTTTCATGTTTGCGAGGCGTCCGCCAAAGAAATGCTGCGTGTAAAAGATGCCGTTGACCGTCTGCGGGTTGCTTGTCGCCAGCGACTTGATGTACGCCTTCGAGAACGTCGACTGGTAGAAGGCGCGGTTGCCCAGCAGCGGGACGTTGTTGGTGCTGGTGTAGATCTTGCCGCCGTCGAGCCCCAAATAATTGCCGTCGAACCATCCTGACGCGTTGTTGTAGCCGTTGAGCCCGTCGAGCGTGCTCAGCAGGAATGCCAGCAACTGGAGCAGATTGAGCCCTTTCGTTTGCGGTCCGCCCAGGTATTGCTTATGGGTGTACGGCGGCTTGAGCATGCTCTTGACCGTGTTCCACTGATCCGCGCCGGTGTCGGCATTGGTGTAATCGCCGAAAACCACGTTGCCGCCGACGCCGAAGCCGACGATGTCTTTCTGCTTGTTGTTCTTCGCCGTCGTCTCGAAATCTTTGTCGTTCTGCTTCCACTGTGGACCGTCGCGATAAGTCAAATCGCCGACCACGTGAACGTTGCGTCCGGTGTAGAACGTGCCTTGCCCGGTCATCACGCCTTTGATCACCAGGTCGTTTGAAATCACGACCGGTCCAAGTATCACGATCGGCTGGGCGGCGGTGCCGATCAGCGCCGCGTTTCCGTTCCTGACCTGCTCAAGCGCATCGATCTTGTTTTTCATTTTCGTGTGCGTGACCTTGCCGTTCGACTCCTGGCTGTAGAAACCGGACTCGCCGCCAAAGCCGTAGGTCTGATCCACGAGCGTGACGTAATTTGCGGCGACGGTCGGATCGAGGCCCGGCGCGCTGAGCTGCTTCACGATGCCGCCCAGCGTTCCGCCAGCTTCGCCGAGGTCGGGACGTGCCGGGCGCACGAACGTGCCCGCGATTTCGCGGTAATAATCGAGGTTGCTGAAGTCCGGCATCGCCTCCTGGTTCTGCATTGTCTTGACAGCCTGGTTCCCATCGTAGCCCATCAGATAAGAGAAGCTGTCGAGCTTGCCATTGTTGTTGGTCTCTTCGCCGGCATCCAGCTTGCCATTGTGATTCGTGTCTTCGGGTGGAGCGGTGGGGTTGGTCGGGCGCAGGAACGGGTTCGAATTCCCGATCACTTTATAGCTGTCGAACGGATCGTGTTTCGCCGTGCCATTCACGGTGCCCAACGAACCGAGCTCCGAATTGACGCTCGCGAAGATCGAGCCGTTGATCACCGGGCCGCCGCCGAGATCGACGTTGCCGTTGGCGCCGACCGAGCCGTGAATGGTCAGCTTCTTGCCGGAGATTGACGCATAGTTGTTGGCGAAATAGGCGTAATCGAACGCCGACGCCGGTCCGAGCTCGAAGCGCACGACGCGGCGGATTTTGCGCACGACCGAATGCCCATGCAATTCGTCCGGCACGCGCGCCCAGGTGGTGAAGCGCACCAGCGCCCAATCGTGCTTATAAAGGGAGAGGACCTTGATGCGCGTGCAAAAATCGCCGGCGGTTTCCTGCTGCCAGTCGTCGTCCTGGTAATCGGGCGCATGCGGCTTGCCGAGCTTGCCATCGCTGTTCGCATCCTCACCCTGGTCCATCTTGTTGTTGCCGTTCGCGTCCTCTCCGCCCACCCAGGCGACACGCTGATTCGTGGGCTTGGATTTGAACGCCCCCCAGACTTTCTGGATGCGCAGCGTGTTCTCGCTCTGCGCCAGCTCATAAGCGCGCACACCGGCGATGTCGCTTTCGACACGCAATTGATTCGTGGTCGTGCGGCTGGCGAATGCCACCGCCAAAGCCGCCAGCAGCACGACCATCGCAAAACCGATGATCAGCGCCGCGCCGCGCGGGGTTCGATATGCCTGGGTCTGTTTCGTTGTGGAGAACATAAATTCCCTCCCTCTTTTTATTGAGCCGGTATGACGACCTGTGGATTCTTCAGAAAATAAACGCCATTCACCGTCGTGATCACGATCGAGCCTTGAACCGTCGTGGCCGTGGGCGTCGACGAATTGCCCGTCGGCGCCGGAGCTTGAACCTGTTGCGCAGCTTCTGTGCCATTCTTCTGCGCTTCAATGCTTTTCGAGCCTGTGTCGCCGAAGCGGCTGATGGTGATCGAGAGCGCGCAGCCGTCGCGGGACACATTGAAGCCCCACGCCGGAGAGCCGTCCTTCGTGAACCGGTACGGCACGCTGTCCTCAATCACGCTCAACACCGTCGGATCGCCCTTCTTCGGCCCTGTTTCTTCGCGAACGATGCGGCCCTGCGTGATGCCGGCGTGATCGGACTCGAACGCAGCGCTCGCCGCGTTCGAGACGCGCTCCAGGCGATAAGTGATTTTGTTTCCCCAGACCATGTTTCCGGATGAATCCACAGTGTCGACTTTGTCGAAGGTGATTCTCGGCGGCTTCTCCGGGTTGACTTCGAGAAAGAAATTGGGGCTGTATGCAGTTGCGTCTCGCAGCTCGGCGACCACATCGTAAAGCGTCCCGGTCGTCCGTGTGTTCTGCTCGGCGTAGACGGTCTCGCTGTGCATGCCGTTGGCCATGAAGTCCATCGTCGAAAGAATCCCGAGGAACGACGCGGAAAGAATCGCCATGACGAACGCGAGTTCCGTCAGCGAAAGACCGCGTGCAGAGAGTCGAGTGTTATGCAGCGCGGTGCTCATTGGGTCTCCGTGCTGCGGTTGGGGGCGATGATGGCGAACAGATCGTAGCGCCGCGGGCCTTGGGCGCCGTTCCATTGAATCGTGATCACAACCGGAAGAATCGTGAAGCCCGCGACGATGTTGTTATCCCAGGGATTCGCGTTCGAACCGTCCGACCCGTTGCTGTTCAAGTCGAGCGGGAAAGGCTTGGGGTTGGAATCGTTGTAACCCTTCGCGCCCTTGGAGCCGAATCCGGTCTCGATCAAGTGGGAGCCATTTCCGTTGAGGTCGACGCCAAAGGGCGGACCTTCGCATGAGTTGGCGTAATCGTAGCCGAACAGTTTCTCATCCGGCGACTCATCGTTGATGATCGTGACAGTTCCAACCGCGCGGTTAATCGGGCGTTTCCCGTCTTTTGAGTCCATATCCAGGAACGCAGTTAAAGAGGGAACATCGAACGTCGCGCCGGGTGCGCCCTTGGGGAGTGGCAGGGGTCCATACTGCTGGAAAGCTTGATCAAGCGTCTTGCCGCTGTTGATGTAAATGCGAATTTCGTCGACTTTTTGCTCTGCCGCAAGACTCGCGATGCGGCGCTCTTCCGAAACGCGCTGCCCCAGTTGCTGACTGACGCAAAGATTAAGCGTCGCCACGATCCCAACCGTGACGACTGCGAGGAAGATTGAAACTTCAATAAGGGTCAGGCCACTCGGGCGCTCAATGCACCACGTGTGGGAGCGATAATCCAGTATGTTCGCAAAGTGCGTTTTCACACAATATCAACTCTTGGGACCTGCATAAGCACAACGTGCACATCCTATTGAGAGGATATCGCTATGGAAGCGAAAAATACGATTTTTTTGGAATTCTTAAGATTACATTTAAGTCATGATCGCCGGTCGTCTTTGACGCCGCGAGCCGCACACACCGGAAAGCGGCTGCTCTTTACAGCAGCCCCATCAACGCCAGCGCCGCTTCTTGTTTCACTGTCAGCAGCTCAATCAATTCTTTCTGCGCCGCTGCCAGCTCTTCTTTCGCCTTCTTGGTGGCCTCACGCAACGCGCTCAATTTCTCCTGATACTCAGCCGTGGTTGTCTCCGACTTCGTGCTGACCGCTTGAAGCTCCTGCCGCTTGATCGCCGCGTCAGTCTTCTGCAATTGCGCGCCCATGAATCCAACCAGCAACGCCCGCGCCGGGTTCCCCGGGTCGGCGTCGTTGGCCGCCAGGATCACGCGTTGAATCTTCGGTTGAAGCGCCTTCCACTCCTCATCCGTCGCCGACAGCTTTTTCTTGATGCCGTTCAACGTGACGCTCTGGGCTTTCGTTTGAATCTTGTCGATCGTCTCTTTGTCGATCAAGCCCTTCTCGATGAGCTTCTGATTCATCGCGTTCATGTCGAAGCCGCCGCTGCGCCACTGCTCGCGCATGTCCCCGAACAGCTCCTGCGGGCTGATCCCCTTGTCCTGCATGTTCTGCCAGATTTGCGCGCCCAGCTGCTGCATCTGCTGACGCAGCTCCTGCTGCTCGTCAGGCGCATCTTCAGCCCAAACACGGCTGCCCGCCAGCGCCATTGTGCTCAGGCAAAGAATTGAAACGATTCGCGTGAACATGGTTGTTCTCCCGACGAGCATGGAAATGTTTGTGCGTATTCTATGATCTCTTTTCAGTTTTGCAAAGCTTTGATATTTGAGTTCGTAATGCCCGAAAAAATTCGCGGGCAGCCAGAGCTCTCGCCTGGCTGCCCGCTTCGTCCGAGTGCGCGCACTTCGGGTGAGGAGTTGCGCGCCCCCGTCCTGGACCCATTGACGCTTTTCAGTTGATCTTGAACCAATTCGCCCCATCGCTGATCAGCACGTACGCCGCGTTCGTCGCGATGTTGATCGGCACCGCCGTCGCGTTGGTTCCGTCAACCGCCTGGTTCGACACCGTGTAAAGTTGCAGCACTGTCGCCGACCGGTTCTTGATCACATAAACTCTCCCCGATACGCCCACCGCCGTCGGCAGCGCCACGCCGCTGTTGTTCGTTGTCGCCACGAAGAAGTAATCGCTGCTCGTCAACGCGTTCAGAAGTTGATTGCTGGAGCGCGCCGCCAGGGCCAGCGAACCATTCACCTGCAGCGTCGAATTTGGCGCGCTGGAACCAATCCCGACGCTGCAATTGTTTCCCAGCACCACCGCGTTGCTCGCCGTCACCGTCGCGCCCGCGCCGATCGCCGTCGAATTCGTAATGCCCGTCGCGCCATTGCTCAGCGCGCCCACAAATGTGTTGAAATTCTCCGTCGTGTTCGCGCCGCCGCTGGACGTTCCCACGTACGTGCAGTTCTGCCCGCCCGTATGGAATTGCCCCGCGCTCGCGCCCATGAAGGTGTTCGACCCCCCCGTCGCCGCCGTCCCGGCCAGATAACCCACTGCGGCGATTCCCGTACCCGTCTGGTTCGAGCCGCCCGCGTAATAGCCGACAAATGTGTTCTGCGCGCCCGAAGTGTTCGCCGTCCCCGTGCTGTGCCCGAGGAAAGTGTTGAACCCGCCGCCGCTGTTCGCGCTGCCCGAGCTGGTTCCGACAAACACATTGTTGCTTGCCGAATTCTGCGCCCCCGCGCTCGCCCCGATCAGCACGTTTCCGTCGCCCGTATTTCCCTGCCCGGCGAAGACGCCCAGAACCACGTTGTTGCTTGCGGAGCTTGCCGCCGTCATGGTCCCTACGCCCATGATCGTGTTCCCGTTGCCGTTGCCAATCCCAGTGCCCGCGTTCAATCCAAAACAGGAATTCGAGCTGCCGGTGTTGTTGAATCCCGCGCCGCCGCCGAAGAAACTGTTGCTGCTGCCGGTGACATTTTTGATCCCAGAGTTGATACCCACAATCGTGTTGTTTGAGCCGCTCGTGTTAGCCACGCCTGCATTGCCCCCGATGAAGACGTTCGAACCGGCGATCGTCGGCGCGTTCAGCGCACGTGGCTCAACAAGGAACGCACTCGACACCGCCAGATTCCCCGTAAACGACTTGTTCCCCGCGATCGTCTGATTGGTTGTGAGGTCCACAAAATTCTGCGTCGCAGATCCCGTCCCCCCGTTCGCGATGGCCACGACGCCTGTTACATTAGCCGCCGTTCCGCTCACATTGCCTGTCACATTACCCGTCACATTCCCCTTCACATTGCCCGTCAAGTCTCCGCTCACATTACCTTTCAAATTCCCCGTCACGTCCCCGGTGACATTGCCTTTGAGGTTTCCAGTCACATCCCCCGTCACGTTCCCCGTGACATTTCCCGCCAAATTGCCCGTCACGTTACCCACGATATTAGAGGTAATCACGCCTCCTGCCGCCAGCGGACTCCACATCGCCTTACCCGCCCCATCGGCCATCAGCACCATGCCCGAAGACGCCTGCCCGCTGTTGAGCTTTGCCTCGGAAACGGTCGTGTCTTTGATCTTTCGGCCATCAATGGTTTGCTTGATAGGTTTCGGTGCTGCAGCACGGGTTATCGCCTCAAAATCTTCCTCCGCGCGCAATGCTCCGACAATCGAGAATATTGCCATCACAACCAATACCATTCGCATGGGATATCTCCTCAGTCTGGCGGATGCGCTGGAAGATTCGCCGAACGGCGGGAACAAGCTTCCGCCGCACCCGATTCGCCATCAAAGTCCCGCGCGATCGACTAAGCGGACAGAATTTTTGAAGAAATTAGAAAGATTAGTCAATGGAATGGGACCTATTATGTCCCATCCAACCGATTAGAGTATACCTTGGCTTTATCTAAAATGCCGCGTTTTCCAAGGTTGGTGTCTTCGCCGGGACCTCCAGCGGCGGCATTTCTTTGAGCAGCTCGCGTCTTGCTTTTACCGGCGTTTCCACGCGACCTTTGCCGGATAGCTCCACGACTTTGATGCTGTAAAACGCCGTCGCGCTCGAATCGCTCCCAACTCCAAGCAGTCCAGCGCCTGTCAGGTCCCACTCCTTCGGCATCTTCGGAATTGCATAGCCATTGATCCAATGGCTGATCAATTTCCCGTCGACAAAGCTGCTGAAACCGTCTTTGCGGACATGCACCACCGACGTGTGCCGCACCCAGTTCATGAAACAAAACGGCTCCAGATGCGTCGTCGGATTCCAGCGCCGATGAAACGGATTGAGCGCTTCGAAGCTCATGAATTCATTGCCGATCGCCATGTTCCACTGAAAGTTCTGCTTCTTGTGCCCAAGAATCTGCGACACTGCATCGATCCCCGTGTTGCGCGAGAATTCGATTTTGTACAAATATTCTTCCGGCGGGCGATAAGGAATTTCCAGCCGCGCCGCCGCCGTCCCGTCTGAAAACAGCGTGCCCTTGTCCATTCGCCAGTTCCCCGCCACGGCATCGCGCTTCGCATCGATGAGCGGCATCAAATCCATCTCATCTTTCCACACATCCTCACTCGGTGGAGTCGGTCGCTGGTTCACTGTACTCGGCTCGCGCGGCGTACCGGAGCCCGTCAACTCCAGCAGCTCGACGCTGTGAAACCTTACCACAGTGCACCAGCTGCCGAGACCCAGGATGCGGTTGTCATAAAGCCGATAAAAAGCGAAGAGCGACACGTCATTGAAATTCGTCTTGAAGCTGCTCACTTCGACGCCGTCCAGCAGCGACGTCACGCCATCGTTGCGCACGCGCACCACGGATTCATGCCGCTCGCCGGCCCTGAACAAATTCGGCCGCACGCGCTGCGTGTCGTTGTCGTGCCCCACACCGCCGATCTGCTCGAAGGCGCAGAATTTGTTGTCCACCCCCATTTTCCAGCAGAACTGCCGGTCGTTCTTCGAGCAGATTTGCGTCACATCCGCGTAGGGCTCCAGCACCGTGAACGAAATTTTGAAGTCGTATTCCGCGGGCGGCTGATATGGAATCTGCACCTTCGCATAGGCGGTTTTGTCGGTGAGCAGCTCGCCTTTGTCGAGCTTCCACTCGCCGTTCACCACGCACGTCTTCAAATCGATCATCGGCAGCAAATTGATTGTGCGCGGCGCGGCGAGCGCCTGTGGAACGGTCACGACGTTCGCAGCCAGCGGCGCCGCGCTCGCGCGCCAGGCGTTGTACACGACCAGCCCCGCGACGCCGAGCGCCAGCAGTACCGACGCCGCCGCCAGCGGAATTTTGTACGCGGCCGCCGACATGCCGCGGATCACGCCCTCCGCCAAGGCCGCGCTTGCGCCCGCTCCGCTCGCGTGCGCGGCGAGCGCCTGGGCCGCGGCCGTGGCGGCAAACGCCGCCGGCGCGGCCTGGACCGAGTGCGCGCCAAGCAGTGCGGCCAGCCCGACGCACGAAATCCCCATGCCCTTCTTTTTGAAAAACTGCCGGAGCTTGTCCACCGCGCGCATCACGCGTTTCTCGGCCGCAACCGGCGAGATGTTCAGCTCGCGCGCCACGTCCGCGTTGCAGCCGCTCTGAAAATAGCGCACCGCCAGCGCCGCGCGGTCCTCCGCGCTCAGCCCGGCCATGGCCTCGTCCAGAAGCGGCGCCACCTCCGCCCATGGCGGCAGCCCCTCGTTGTCCCGTTGTCCCTGCTTGATCATGGCCGCAGCTCTCTCCAGTCTGCGTCGAGTCTCCACGTTTCTGATTGCACGCAACGCCGTCAACCGCGTGGTGGTCAGCAGCCACGCGGGCAGCACAGTCGATTCGCGCAGCTCCGGCGCCTTGCGCGCGAGCACCACCAGCACCGCCTGAGTCACATCCTCCGCCAGATGCGCGTCTCCCGTTACGCGCATCGCAGCGGAATAAATCAGGTTCAGGTACCGGCTCGTCAGCGTTTCAAAAGCCTCCGCCGAACCGTCGCGTACAAATCGCTGCAGCAGCACAAAATCGTCTTTCATGCCTCACTCCTCACCCGATTCCCCATGTTCCATCCCACGACATTCGCTGAACGGACGAGAATTTCGAAGAATTTTGAACGGTTTCCAACGTGGGGAATATGACGGATGATGGCCGTCCGTGATGACGCAAAAAAAGCCGGGCAATTTCTGCCCGGCTCCTGGCATTTGGAATTTCCAATCGCTTCTTTAATTGCGATTTCGAACCGAATCTATCCGCTGCTCCACTTCACGAGATCCGGAATAAGGAACCTGCGCCGCCCCGACGGTTTCAGTCGGAAGCTTGTCGGCAGTCCTCAGGTTGGCGATGCTGTTTCCTTCCACACTGAAATCGCACACAAATCGCTCGAAATGGTACGATGGCTCCCATGGCCACATGTTCTTATATTGAGTGGAGGCCGTCAGCGGGCCGTTATGCTTCACCTTTTTGATGTATCCGGGCCATGTGATGTCTAATTTGACTTCCTTATGCGCTTCCGGTCCCGAAACTTGCGGCAAGTCGATATTGCATGTGACGGTGACGTTGTGAGGCAAACGCACGTTCTCGTCATTGCCATTATGCCTGATCATGGCCTTGACCATGTAAGCGCGTCCGTTTCGAGAGCTCAAAGGGCGCAGTGAATAAAAGACTGCTTTCTGGCTGCCTTCTGCGCCGCTTTTGAAATCAACGCTCTGCTGCAGGAAGCCGATTTCATCGCCTTCATTGAAGATCACCGACGAGAACGGCCCGCACACATTATCCAGCGGATCCGTGACAAACAATTCAAGCGTGAAGCCCTTTGGAACGTCCGCAGCAGACAATGTAATAACTAATTTGGCACGATTAATTTTCTCGAAGACTGCTCGTTCGAGATCAACAATTCGATTGTGCGCAATATCCAGGTCGGTTTTCAGCTTGCCCACCATGGGCTTTAGCTTTGCCAGATCGCTGTTGAGCGCCGCGAGGGAGCCTTCCCGGTCCGCCAATGCTGTTTGCAGCGCAATCTTTTCATCCGTGACTGTGTTCAAGCCGAATTCAAGGTCCTTCATACCCTTCTGCAAATTGGCTTGCGCAGTCTTCGAAGTGTTCAGCGCGGCAAGTAATTGCTCTCTCTCGGCATTAGCCTTGGTCAGCTCCTCTTTAGATTTGATCAGTTCAGCGCTGAGCCGTGTCAGCTCACCACTGGCTTTTGCAAGCTCACCTTTCGAGCTCAGCTTCAACGCTTCCAGCGTCGCAGCCGCCTGCTCGCTCTGCAACCGATATTTCTCGCGTTCATTCGTCATCGCCGCGAATTGCTTCTGCGACTCTCCCAGCTTCAATTCAAGCGCATCAGCCTGCGTGCGCAGGTTCGTGATATTCAATTTGTACTCATCAGCCTCTCTTTTCAGTCTCGCCAGATCTGAATTCAGTTCAGTGAGCTTGAGCGAGCTGGCGTTTTTATACTTGTCGTATTCACCTTGAACCGCGTTCAGCCTGTTGGTCTGCAGCGTCAATTCATTCGATAGACTCTCGCTCTGCGATTTGTATTTCGCCGTTTCGTTTCGAAAATGAGCAAGGTTTTTATCGGATTCACTGAGCGAATTAGTCAGGTTCTGCAGCTGCAAATCCAGAGTCGCCGTCTGACTTTTGTAGCTCCCGACCTCACTGTTCAGGCCGACTAATCTGGTGTTTAAGTCGCCCAGCGTCAGCGCATATGCCGCGCGGTCTTTTGCATAATCGCTTTTGACCGACGTGAGCTGGCCGCTTGTTTTCTTCAGGCTCAGCGCAAAGCACACCGCCACAGCGAGCATCATGATGCTGCAGAGCATGAACAGATCGGACATGGAAATCCATCCGACTGCTTTTGCGTCGCCGCCTTGTTCTTCGAATTTGTGCATAATTTAATTCCTCGGAAGCCTAATCGCATTGAGGAGCCATTAGATGACGTCCTTGGTGACCTTGTTGTCCGATTTGATGGGGTTCGATTTCGAAAGCCACGACAGCCACTTGCCGCGGCTGGTCTCTTTCCGCGCCGCTCGCAGCTCCTCGACAAGCGTTTCAACGCCATGCTCAAGCCGTTGAATCGCGTGGGTGGTCTCAGACAATTGCTTCGCCGATTCTTCGAGCCGCTTCTCGGTCTGTTCCATGCGCGTCTGCTGCGCGAATTCGGCCGCGCCCGCTTTTGCCCGCTCCTGCAGGAAGCGCTCCGCCTGCCTCGCGACCTGGTCGAGCCGCGCTGCCAGCGCCGCATGGTTCTCTGTGTTGGCCGACACGCGCGACATGCCATTGCTCAGCTCGTGCGCGGCATTCTGCAATTGCGAAGTCGTCTCGACGACGTTGTTGTTCATCGTGCCCTGCAGCTCGGCGCAGCGCGACGCAAAGCCATTACAGGTCTCGAATAAGCTGTTGAGCACATTGCCGATCGTCACCGATGCATCGCGCAGCCCCGTCGCCGCCGCATTCATGGTGTTTCCGGTATTGTTTACCGAACCAGCCGCATTGGCGAGCTGCTGCAGGCTGTCGATCGCCACGCGCGTGCGCGTCGCCATCTCGCGCTGCAAATCGGCTTCGTCGATGTTCAGTGCCATCCGTTCCTGAATGTATTGATCGAATTGTTTGACCGCGCCGTTGAGCGCCACCGACAATTCGGAGTGCCGGTCGGTGTTGGTCTGCATCTGCTGAATGCTGCCTTCCAGCTTGCGGATCGGTTCCATCAGACGGTTGACGGCGTTGACCAGCCCGCCAGTCGATTCGGTGATGCCCACCTTCAGCGTGCGCCGCACGTCGTCGAAGTTCGTCGAGAAATTACCGCAGGTGTCGAGCAGCTTCTGCGATGAACCCTCGATCAGTGTCGAGGCATTGTTGACCTTGACCGCGGCGGCATTCCAGATGGCGCTCGAGTTCTCCACGGCGGCGGACGTCTCGTTCAACGCAGTTAACGCGCGGATCGACGCGCGAATCTGCTCGTTCATCTCGCCGAACGTCAGCGAAAACGCATCGAAGGTGTTGGACGTCATGTGCGCGGCTTCGCGCACCGTCGCCAGCTGGCGGTTCAACTCAAGCAGCGAATCGCGATAAGTGGTGTTGCATGCGGCGAGCTCCGACGAGGTTTTTTCCAGATGCTTGACAGCGTCCTGCGTCGCGGCCGCGGCCTGGCCCAGCGCATTGCCGGCGTTCTGCCGGATCGAGCGCCACACGACGTCATCGAACCAGTGCACAGCCTTCGCGCGCACCTGAACGATTTCCTGAGCCGCCAAGTGCAGATAAACCTGATTGATCAGCGCCATCACCGCGCCCACCAGCACGCCCATGAAAAGCGGCCCGAGCTTGGTCATGATGTCGCTGACTTCGCCGTTGAGGTCCGGCGGGGAGACCATGAATCCGAGCGCCGTCAGGATCACGCCGATCAGCGGCGCGGCGAGCCCCCAGCGCTGCAGCGCGCTGTAACGCGACGTGCGCCACAACTCATTGTCGAGCGTATCGATCACGGCGTCTCGCGGCAGCGGCGAATTTTCCAGCCACCCGCCGCTGGCTTGCGCAAACATCGCGCGCACATTCTTGAGCCACACAAATCCGCCCGCGCCGCCAGCACGATCGGGTGCGTCAAGCGCCGCCATGAAATCGCGGCAGGCCTTTTTGAGCGAGATAAAAATCGAATGCTGAATAACGACAAAAACGAGGAGCGAGATGCCACAGAACAGAAATTTCCAATTGGCGGCGAGAAAATTCATTGGGTGTTTTCCTTTCGAAGTCCCCGGAAAGCAATCGCCGACTAATCGGCGCAGCTCCGTCTAACCCCACGCAATAATCAGACGCTTCAACACGAAAATCGAATGGAATAAACCGGGAATATTTTAGGATGCTGTTTATGCACAAGTGAGGTCGTGCGAGGACATGACGTAAAGCAGCCCAATTGCGGGAAAAACGAAAAATATAGCAATCAGAATCCTTGTTGAATTAACTCGCCCTTCATACTTCGCGCGCTAGAATTTTCGCATTATCGGACCGGCGAAGTACCCTGAAAATCTTGAGCGGGAGGACCGTCCATGTCGCGTTCACGGCTGACCTGGTATCTGGCTTTGTCCCTTTTCGCGGCAGCGTGGCTGCCGGGCGCGTTCGCCGGTGAAACCGGTGTGTTCTCGTTCGCCCATTTTCCCGCGGCGAATCAAATGAGCGACACCAATGTCGGGTTGCTCTCGACCAAAACCTATCAGAACGCATCGAACACCAACGGTCCCGCGCTGGCCATTAATGGCGTGAACTTTGTCGTTGGCACTGCCACCACCGGAACCAACTGGACGCTCGCGGGCGCGACGGCCGGATTCACGGGCAACACCGGCGCGAACAATTTGCTCGCCGGCGGCATGCGCACGCTCATGTCCGATTTCACCTACAACGGCAACCCTGCAACTTTCACGGCGAACGGGTTGGTTGCGGGAACGACGTATATTCTGACCTTCTACAATGTCGGTTTCGGCGGCGGGCCGGGCATTCGCGTGATGTCGAACATCACCGCGACCGACGGCGGCTCCATCCAGAATTACGACGAGAACGGCGCAGGCGACGGCCAGGGCTCACTGCTGCGCTACACCTTCGTCGCCAATACAACCAGCGACGTGATCACCATCACGCCGGCAAGTACGGGCAACACATTTCATTTTTATGGGTTCACCAACGAAACGGTTTTCAACAAAACCTGCTCGACCACAACCGGAAACTTTTCCACCGCGACCTACGCGCCCGCCGGAACGCCCAATGCGCAGGGCGCGAACGTGAATTTCAACGTCGCGGCGGCCGGCACGATCACGCTCGACATTCCGGTCACGCTTGGCCATGTTCAATTCAATTCGGCCAACCCGTACACCCTTAGCGGGGCAAATCCGTTGACACTTTTCGCCGACACGGGCGGCGTATCCGCCCTGACCACACCGAACGCCGCGGGCCAGCACACCATCTCCGCGCCCATTGTGTTGAGCAACGACGTCGTGAAGTTCGGCGGTGGCACACTCTCGCTCAACGGCGGCGTTTCCGGCACAGGCGCACTCGTCATCAGCAACGGCACGCTGGTTCTGGCGGGAGTGAACAACTATTCCGGACCCACCACGGTCAACGGCGGAACCCTGCGCATGTCCGCGAACAATGCGATTCCCACGCCGGCCGCGCCGGGCCAGGGCTTGGTGACCGTGGCCGGAACGCTCGATCTCAACGGCTTCCCCACCGCGATCAACAGCTTGAACGGTGCCGGAACGGTGAACACAATTTCCGGCGGCGCGCCCGTTTTGACTCTGGGAGGAAATGACGACGGCGGCACCTTCACAGGCACGATCACGAACGCGCTCGGCGCACTGTCACTGGTGAAAGTCGGCGCCGGAACGGCAGCGATCACGGGCATCAACACTTATACCGGCGCAACCACAGTGAACGGCGGCACACTGTCGACAAGTTCATTGAGCGCCACAGCCGTGACCGTCGGAACCGGCGCGGCGTTGACGCCTTCGACCGGACATGCCACGCTGAAAATCAACGGCAACGCCTCGATCGGCACCGCGGCCTCCGGCACGCTTACCATCAATGGAGGCAACACGGGCGCGTCACCGATCGGCCAGGGCACGCTCAGCATGCTCGACGGCGTGCCGAACACGCTCAATTTGCTCAACAACACTGCCGGAACTTCGTTCACGCTTTCCAGCAACACGGCGGGAAACACCAGCGTGCTGAACCTTGAAGTCGGCAGCAGTGCCGACCAGATCATTCTCCCGGCGAACGCCAAGATCAGTGTCGGCTCGGCCGGTGTGACAGTGAACCTTACCGGGCTCGGCGGCTTGACCGGACAGACCCAGACGCTGATCACCGCGCCGGGCGGTTTTGCGAGCGGCTCGTTTGCGAATTTCACGCTCGGTACGCTGTTCGGAAATTTCAGCGGCTACAATGTGACGCTCACGTTTGACGCGACCCATTTGTTTCTGACGGTGACCGGCAATCCCCCGCCGCCCGCGGCGTACTGGAACGGCACCGTCGACGCCAGCTGGCCGACGTTCAACGCTGGGGTGACCAACTGGCTGAATGCGCCGCAAGGCACCGAACTTGGCGCCACACCCGGCCCGAACACCAGCGTGTTCCTCACCGCCGATTTTGCGAACACCTCGCGGCTGAACATGTCGCTGGGCGGCGGCGGCGCGACGATTAATTCCCTCACCTTCACGGGCTCAGGAACGTCCGGCAGCCTGCCAATCACGCTCAGCGGCACCGGCACGCTGAACCTGCAGGGTGCCAACGGCATCAGTGTTCTGTCCGGCTCGGGAAGCCATACGATCAACAGCGCGGTGGCGATCAACGCCAACCAAAGCTGGTCCAACCCGGACGCAGCGAACATCCTTACTATTAATGGGAATGTGAACGGTCTGTTCAACCTCGCCACAGTCGGCGGCGGAACCATCATCCTCGGCGGGACGAACACATATCTCGGCACCAACATCGGCCCCGGACGCCTGGTGATCGGAAACGGCGGCGCAACCGGAACCATTGGCACCGGCAGCGTGACCGACAACGGCACGCTGGCGTTTTTGCGAAACAACGCCTACACGGTCGCGAATGACATTTCGGGAACTGGCCAGGTGGCGCAGGTCGGAACCGGGACATTGACCTTGACGGGCAACAACACGTACACGGGTCAATCGGGCGTCCTGGCTGGAACGCTGAGCGTCTCGTCAATCAATAAAGTGGTGGGCGGAAACCCGTCGAGCAACCTCGGCGCGCCGCCGGACGCGAACGCCGGAACAATCGTGCTCGGCAATCTCGCGAACGCGGCCACGCTGCGCTACACCGGCGCCGGCGAAACGACTGACCGCGTGCTGAATCTCGCCGGCAGCACCGGAACGATCACGCTCGATCAATCCGGAACGGGTCCGCTGGTTTACGGCAACTCGACGCTGAGCGTCACCGGTCTCGGCACCAAAACGCTGACGCTCTCCGGCTCGACCGCCGGAGCCGGAACGCTTGCGGCCAACGTTGTGGATTCTGACGCCGCAAGCCGCACCACGTTGAACAAAACCGGCACCGGCACCTGGAATCTGACCGGGACCAGCACCTACACAGGCGAGACGATTTTCGCCGGCGGCATCCTGAATGTGGCATCGCTCTCCGATTACGGCGTGCCCAGCGCCATCGGCGCGCGCCCCGCGAGCGCTGAAGACGGCACCGTCATCGGGATCGGTCTGCACTTCCTCGGCGGCACGTTGCAATACACGGGCAGCACCCCACAGAGCACCAACCGGCAGATGCGCATGCTCATCGGCAACGGCGCGATCATCGACGCATCGGGCAGCCCGCAATCGGCGACGCTCAATTTCACATACTCGGGCACGAATTTGAATCTCTACGACACGGCGGGCACGCGCACGCTGGTGCTGACCGGAACGAACACCGGGCCGAACACGTTCGCGATTTCGATCACAAACCAGGGCACCAATGCGTCGAGCATTCTCAAGTCAGGGCCGGGGTCGTGGATTCTGTCTGGCGCTCAGACGTACACGGGGGCCACGACGATCAGCGGCGGGACGCTGACGGTGACGAACTCAATGAATTACGGCGTCGGAACGTTCACGGTTGGAAACACGGCTGGAAACGCGGTGCTGAATGTGCCGCCAACCGCGAACATCACCAATGCCAATGCGTCGGTGAATAACTTTGTGGTCGGGACTGTGGCGGGTGCGAACGGCGCGGTGAATGTCACCGGCGGCACAATGAATCTGCCGGCAGTGGGCTCGGCCGATCCGAACTTCAATTTCGGTTCGGCCGGCGGAGGCTTCGGCGGGTTGAACATGAGCAGCGGCACAGTCAACGTGTACCGCTTCCAGGTCGGCGGGCTGGCGGCGACACCGGGCGTCGGCGTGGCGTCAATAACGGGCGGAACGCTGACGGCGACGGAGTACGTGATCATCTCGCGGCTGGCTGGAGCGACTGGTTCCTTAACGGTTAACGGCGGGACCTTGATTCACAACGCAGCCTCGCAGAATTTCGCGCTGGCGTGGGGCGGGGGGCGCGCCGAGCTGAATCTGCTCAGCGGACTCATCGACAACCGCGGCAAATCTCTCAGCTATCGCCAGGGCAGTTCCGGCGGCACCGCGCCGGTGATCGTCGCCAACTTCAATGGCGGCACGATTCGGACCGACAGCATCAGTCCTAATACCGCGGCGAATGCGACGAGCTATCTGAATTTCAACGGCGGGACGCTGCAGACCAACACGTCGCTCGCCAACTTCCTTGCGCCTGCCGTGGGTTCCTACATCAACGGGCCGTTCGGCACATTCACCGGCGGAGCGATTATCGACACGACCACCTTCAGCCCCACAATTGCCGCGAGTCTGCAGGCGCCGCCGGGCAGCGGTGTGACGAGCATTCCAGTCACGACCGCGGGCGCCGGATACATTGCGGCGCCGTACGTCTCGATCACCGGAACCGGCGCAGCCGCGACGGCAATTGCAAACATGACCGACGATGGCAGCGGCAACGGCACGCTGAAACTCAGCAGCATCACCATCACCAATCCGGGTGTGAATTACACGGGCACGCCGACGGTGACGCTCACCGGCGGCGGGGTGCCGGCCACAGCGGCCGTTCTGGGCACGCCAGTGCTCACGGCGAACACCAGCGGCGGATTGAACAAACTCGGCTCGGGTACGCTGACGCTCAGCGGCGCAAACAGTTACTCAGGCCCGACTTTGGTCACGGCAGGAATTCTGAAAGCAGGTGTGGCGTCGGTCGTGGGAACCAGCGGGGCGTTCGGAAACAACTCGACGCTGACCATGACCGACACGCTCAACGCGGGCGTGGACATCACGGGATTCAACACGGCGGTGGGTTCGCTCACCGGCGGCGGGACGACGGGCGGGAACATCGCGCTCGGCGCCGCCACCCTGACAATCGGCACGGACAACACGACTCCCGGCGCGTACGCGGGCGTGATTTCGGGAACGGGCACCGTCGTGAAAGTGGGAACGGGGACTCAGACTTTCTCCGGCGCGAACACGTTCTCGGGCGGGACGCTCATTCAGAACGGCGCGCTGGCGCTCGGCACGTTGACCGGCGCCACGGTCGGTTCGCTCGCGGCGAATTCAAGCCTGGTGCTGGGCGATGCGGTGAACAACACGAGCGGTCTCTTCGTGCTCGGCGATGCCGCCAACCCGGCGAGCCAGACGCTCAGCAGCCTCGCGGCCGCGGGCACGGGCACCGCCAATGCCGTTGTCGGCGCGAACGCAGCCAATTCGACGCTGACCATCAATGCGAATGCGATCATTGCTTTCACGGGTCAATTGGGCGGAGCAGGGACCAACCAGAACAAGCTCGCGCTCGTCAAAACTGGCACCGGCACGCTGTCGCTCGATGGCAACAACACTTACTCCGGTCCGACGACGGTGAGCGTGGGAACGCTCAGCGTCAACGGAACGATTTCAGGCAGCGGCGCGCTGAGCGTCGCCAGCGGCGCAACTCTCAGCGGCACCGGCACAATTGCCGGAAACGTGAGTTCGACCGGCGGCATCCTCAGCCCCGGCACGATTGCGTCTCCAGGCAAGCTGACACTTTCGAGCAGCGGCACGGCGCTGACGCTCGATTCCACGTCGACTGTGAACCTGCGCCTGACCGGCACGCCCTCGCTCGCCATAGGCGCGGCCGGCAACGACGGCATCATCGCCGCGACCGGCACCATCCTACTCGGCGGTGCGCAGTTGAACATCAGCGGGCTGACTCAGTCTGGCGATTATGCGGTGATCAAAGCCAACTCGCTGCTCGGCTCGATCGTGATCGCCTCCGCGCCGCTCGGCTTCTCGATCACCACCGACACCGTCAGTACGCCCGGCACGCTGATTCTGCACGTGATCTCCGCGCCGGTGCGCACGTGGACGGGCGCGGGCGGCGATCAGCTTTGGACCAACGCGGGCAACTGGGACGTGGTCCCAGCCGGCAACGCGAACGAGACACTGGTGTTCCCAGCGGTGGCGAACAAGAACGCGACGGTCAATGGCACTCTCATCGGAAAATCGTTCGGCTCACTGGTGTTCCAGGCTGGCGGATATGTGATCGACGGCGGTGCAATCAAATCGGATGCAAGCGCGCCGTTCATCAACAACCTCTCCGGCAACAATGCGGTGAATGTCAACCTCGTGCTCGCATCGGCGAACAGTTTCGCTTCGGCAAGCGGCACGCTGAGCATCGGGCTGGCGGCGAACACGATCGACAACGGCGGCTTTGCGCTCACGCTCTCCGGCGCGAGTGGACTGACCATCAACAGCATGATTTCCGGAATTGGCACGCTGACCGACCGCAACACGGGCGTAAGCATGCTCAGTGGCACAAGCACGTTCACCGGAAAAACGAGCGTGCTCAACGGCACACTCAGCATTCCGACGCTGGGGAACGCGGGCGTGAGCGGGCCGCTGGGCGCGCCCACGGCGGCGAACGCCAACATCGACCTGGCGACAGGGGCGACGCTGCAGTTCACCAACAGCGTCAGCAGCTCCTCGAACCGCACGATTAATTTGCTCGGTGCGGCGACGCTTGACGCGTCCACCACCGGCGGCGCCATTCAGACACTCACCGCGAACCCCACCGGCTCGCAAAGCCTCACGCTCAGCGGCGCGGCAGGCGGCCAGGGAGCGATCACGGGCGCGCTGGGAATCGGCGCCACGAGCGCGCTGACCAAAGCCGGCCCGGGCACCTGGACGCTTTCGTCGAATGCGAGTGTGGGCACAATCACGGTCAGCGGCGGCGGCAGTCTGCTTGGCACGGCGACGCTGACGAGCGGCGGAACATTGGAAATGCAGGACGGCACAGTCGGCGTCAGTCTCGCCGGCACAAATGTTCCGCTGAACAAAACCACCACGGGCACGGTGAAACTGAACGGCGCGAACACCTACTCCGGCGTGACGACAATCAGCGCCGGCATGCTGCAGCTCGGCAATGCCAACGCGGCGCAGAACAGCACCGTGGTCAACACAGTCAACGGCGGCCTGGCGTTCAGCAACGGCGTCGGCACATTCAACATCGGCGCGCTTGGCACAAGCAGCGGCAGCATCGTGCTAAGCGATTCGGCGGCCGCCGCCGTGACGCTCGTGAATGGCTCGAACAACACAACCTCCATATACAGTGGAGTACTGAGCGGCCTGGGCGGCATCACGAAAATGGGCACGGGCTCGCTGACGCTCAGCGGCGCGAACACTTACGACGGCGCGACGGCGATCACCGGCGGAACGCTGAAAGCGGGGAATGCGACGGCGCTCGGCAGCGCGCTGGGCGGCACAAGCATCAGCGGCGGCGGGACACTGGATATCAATGGGTTCAGCCTGGGGACTGAAGCCGTCACAGTCAGCGGCACCGGCGTGGGCGGCAACGGCGCGATCGTCAACACCGGCGCGGCGCAGACTCAGGCGCTGTCCGCGCTCACGCTCTCCGGCAACGCGCTCTTCAGTGTCACGAACCGCTTTGATTTGCGCGGCTCGCCGGCGACGTTCGACATGGGCGGCTTCACGCTCACGCTGACCGGCGGCACCTCGGCCAACGGCTTCCATTTGACTTCGAACAGCGCTGTCTCTGGCGTGACGGTGAGCAATCCGGGCAGCTTTGTTATTCAGGGCACGGCAAGCCTGCACATTGAACAGGCGACCGCGCTGGGCGGTACGGCGGCGAACTCGATCTCGCTCGGCGCCGGCACGTATCTCGGAATTTACAACAACATTCAAAACAATGTTTTCACGGTGAACGCGAATGCCGCGACGATCGCGAACTCAGGCGGCGGTGTCTCGGCCTGGAACGGGCCCGTCGCCTTGACCGGCGCAAACAATATCGACACGGCTGGCGGAAATCTGACGCTCAGCGGCGTGATCAGTGGCGCAGGGAGTCTGACCAAGGTCGGCGTGAACAATCTGATTCTCAGCGGAACAAACACATTTACGGGCGACACGCGCATCGCGGCCGGCTCGCTGCAGCTCGAGGCCGCGGCCGGGTTCGCGTCGAATGCGCTGGCCGGCAGCACGCTGGACATGAATGCGGCGGATGCCGGTACCCTGTCGTTCGGTTCCAGCACCGTGACGACGATCACCGCGGCGACGTTCGCGGGCTTGAAAGGTTCAAGGAGCATCGCGCTGACGAACACGAACGCCGCGCCCGCCGGGGTGACGCTGACCATCGGCGCAAACAACGCAAGCACGGCCTTCAACGGATTCCTGACCGGTCTAGGCGGACTCACGAAAGCCGGCACCGGCACCTTCAGCCTCGGCAGTTTGAGCAGCTACGCAGGCTCAACGGTCATTCTCGGCGGAAAGATTCTGCTTGCCAGCACTGCCGCTCCGCCGGCCGGCGCGACGGCGATTTACAGCTTCAACGCCGGCGACGCGCGGGATTCGACCCCGACGGGGAACAACGGCACTGTCGTCGGCGCGGCAACCTATCCACAAGGGACGATCGGGACCGGCATCAATTTGAACAATGGTCCCTATGTGACTGTGCCGTACAACGCCGCGGCATTGGGATTCAACGCCTACACGGTGTCGGTGTGGGTAAATCCGAACAGTGGAACGCAGAATTCAAATCCGACCGTGATCAGCACGCGCAACGGCGGCGAAAACACCTTCGATTTGCAGCTTGTGGCGGCCGGCGGCGTGATCACAGGGGTGCACGGAGACATAGGCACGGGCGCGGGATGGATCACCACCGCCGCCGACAATGCGGTGCCGATCCCGGTCGGCGCCTGGTCGATGATCACTTACACAGTCAGCAACACCGGTTATGCGATTTACTTCAACGGCGCGCTGCGGACCAGCGCCGTGTTTGCGGGCAGCGCGCCCGTGTTCATGAAAGCCGGACAGGAGCTCTCGTTTGGAACGCAGAAGGCGGGCGGCGCGGTCTATGGCGGCGGGAATAACTTGAATGCGGCAATCGACGAAGTTTATGTGTACGGCTCCGTGCTCACCGCCGCGCAGGTCAACGCGCTTTATCTCTCCTCGGTCAAGAGCAACCTGCCGCAGACCACCGCGCTGACCATCGCCAGCGGCGCGACGTTCGACATGAACGGCTTCGACCAGAGGCTCGGATCGCTCGCCGATTTCGGCGTGGCCGGCGCGGCGGTGATCAACAGCAACGCGGTGACACCGGTGACCCTGACGCTCAGCCCGGCGGCGGGCTCGACGACGTTTGGCGGCGTAATTTCAGATTCTGGCGCAGCCAGCGCCATCGCTCTGCTCAAAGGCGGCGGAGGAACTCAGGTCTTCTCCGGCGCGAACACATACAGCGGCGGCACGGCGATCGTGGGCGGAACGCTGGCGCTGTCTGGCGCCGGAAAATTGGGCGCGAACGGGAAGACACTGCGCGTCAGCAACAGCGCCAATCTGGATTTGGGCGGGACGACTCAAACAATGGGCAATGTGAACAGTCCCGGCGTGGGCAACGGCGTAGTCGGCAACATCACCAATGGCACGCTGAACCTGAACGGCAACAACATGTACATTCAAAACGGCACCATCTCCGCCAACCTGACCGGAACCGGCGCAGGACGCGTGTACATCGGCGGTGACGTGGCCGCGACGGTGAACTTGGGCGGCGTGAACACGGTTTCGTTCACCGACCACCGCTCGTTGCTGATCGGCGACGGCACGACCGGCGCGGCCGGCATCGTTAAACTGACCAGCGCGACGGCGCTGGGCTCGAACACCGAAGAGGCTCAAGTCTTCGACGGCACGCTGGATTTAAACGGCCAGCAGAACATCTCCGTCAATAACCTCGCGCTGATCAATGGCCTCACCACGCATCTGGTCAACACCAACACCGGTCAGGCGGCGACGTACAGCAAGACGATCCAGCTCAACAATGCCGCGACCGACATCGGCGGAAGTGGAAACATGGTCCTGGGCGGTGTGATCAGCGGCTCAGGCGGCCTGAGCAAGAGCGGCACGGGGACTGTGTCGCTGACGGCGGCGAACACGTACACGGGCGCGACGGCGATCGTCGCGGGCGCGCTGCAGGTCGGCAACGCAACGGCGACCGGCACCCTGGGTTCCGCCGCGGTCAACAACAGCGGCACGCTTATCTTCAACCGCACCGACGCGGGCTTCTCGTTCTCCAACACCATCAACGGCACCGGCAGCGTCGTCCAAGCCGGGACGGGAACGACGACGCTGGCGGGCTCGAATTTCTACGTGGGCCCGACCAGCATCACTGCAGGCACTCTGCTGGTCCCAAGCGGCGTGCAGATTGCGCCCTCGCAGTGCACCATCGCAGCCGCCGGCACGCTCGGCGGCACGGGTTTGGTCGGCCCGCTGATCGTGAACGGAACGCTCTCCCCCGGAATCCCAGGCACAAACAACGACGTCGGCGCGCTGGCAGTCGCCGGCGACGTGACCTTCAACAGCGGCAGCAAATTCGTCGTGGACATCCATTCGGCGAACGTCGGCGACAACGATTTCCTAGACATGACCAACCGCAACCTCACCATCAATCCTGGCAGCTCGATTGTGATCAAAACGCCGGTATTTGTTCCCAACACGTCGATTCAATACCAGGTCGCGACATACTCGACGCCGCAGCCCGGTTCGGTCGGTTTCAGCGTGAACCAGACCGGCAACCAGACCGGAAAGACCGCGGGCGTCGGCTACACGCCAAGCTTCAACCCGCCGCCGCTGTTCATCAACGTTAACTTCGGCGGGACAGTCAGCCCGGTGAAGATCGATGCGTTCAATGCGCGCGTGCAGGGCGCAGGCGTGCTGGTCGAGTGGACCGCGGTTTCGGAATTCAAGAACGCCGGCTTCAATGTGTATCGGCGAGAATCAAGCGGCGCGGGCGAATGGTCGCGCGTCAATCCCGCGCTGGTTTCCGGACGCATCACCAACCCGGACGAAAAGAAATATGCGCTGTACGACTGGCCGCCGGCCGGAAGCTTTGAATACAAGCTTGAAAGCGTCAGCATCGACGATGAGCGAGAGACATTTCTCCCAATCGAAAGTTCAATTGCACTCGATGTGGAAATCCCAACGCTTGACGAGCGGGTGGGCGGGGCGAGCATTGATGCGGCAGTGGAAAACCTCGCGTTCGCATGCAATGTCTTGCGAGCCGAACGCGTCAGCGAGCAATTCGCCACAGTGAATTTGCCGCAAGTCACGGCGCGCCAGATGGTCGATGGAAAGCTGCTGAAGAGCGCTCCGGCTGCGAGCAATTCGAACAATGTCGCGTTTGAAGCCGCTTCAACCCGTGCCGGCGTGCGCTGGTTCTCGTCGAACAAATCAGGCGCATCGGCTTCGTCGTACTCTGCCGCAAAAGTTCAGTACCGCACGCCCGGCGTGATGTTCATACCGCAGACGTCGCTGCCCGCGGGCTTCGACGTCGATCACGTCACTCTTCAGCGCGAAGGCCGGCCGTTCAACGCACTGGCCGTGACGCCGTCGGGGCTGCTCGTCTATGCGCCCGGATACACGGACGATTACACAGACAAGGACGCGGTCTTCCTGCGCAGAAGCGCTTCGGCGACGCCCGCAGGGAAGGCCGCCGCGGCAGCCGGTCTGTTTGCGAGCAATTTGCCGCTCAACGTCTTGTCGCCCGCGACGGCCACACGCGACTGCCACGACGTGTACTTCGATTTCAACCTGCGCCCGTACAATTTTGCGCCGTGGTTCTCGAGCCAGTACTTTCCAGCACATTGGGATCCTAAGCTTAGAATTCCACGTGGACAAGTTGTCGCG